>VFQP010003611.1_pt1 | contig 15533 bp, 21 predicted proteins | sample 3512351 | NCBI WGS metagenome assembly VFQP01 (sample SAMN10412372, study PRJNA504923) | tailings metagenome | isolation source: Relicate 1 Philex TSF1 revegetated site | place: Philippines: Tuba, Benguet | collected 2017-08-29 | reverse complement strand
ACCGCCAGTGGCCCTCGCCCCCGCACCCGCCGCTGCAGCCCCACCCCTCGCAGCCCAGCCCGCACCACCCGCAGCAGCTCCGCGCGCACCTCTCGCGCCTCAGCTCCTCCCGCGGGCTCGGCCTGCTGCGGGCCGGCCTCGACGCCAGCACCGCCCACAGCCCCAGGGCCTCGTTGCCGAGCCCCAACTGGGGCGGCGGCCGCGACTCCCCCACCCGCCAGGCACTCCGCCTGGGGCTGATGGGCATGGCGGGCGAGCTCCGCGCCTGGCCGCGCGACATGGGCCGCCGCGCCAGCCCCGAGCGGGTGCTCACGTCCCCGCCGCACGCGCCGCCAGTCAGGCGGCAGCAGCGCCGGGCCATGCAGCAGGTGCTGCACGCCACCTCCACGCCAGGGAGGCACCTCGGCGACGACGAGGACGGCGCGCCCGAGTTCCGCGGGACGTCGCCGCCGTCGTCGCAGCCGCCCTCGCCGCAGCGCACCACGCAGTGGCCGGACGCGCTGGAGGCCACCGCCGCCTTGCGCCCGCCGACGCTGCTCTCCGCCGACGCACGCGGGCCACGCGGCCAGGGCAAGGCGGCGCCGCCGCCGGGCGACGCGGCCATCATGCTCGGCCTGCAGCCGGCCATGCGGCACGACCAGGGCGCGGCGGCGGCGGCGGCGGCGGCAGCAGCGAGCAGCGAGGCGACGGCGCGCTTAGCCCGGCGAGGCTTCTTCAGGCACGTCGCCCCACGCCCCCGGTTTGCCTGCCTGGCCTGTGCGCTGCTCCATCCACGCCCTCCTTGCGCCCGAGTGCCTGATGCTGCCGCTTCTTCGGCGCAAGCCACCACCGCGGCCAACACTGCCGGGCGGTGCTGCTGCTGCTGCTGGTGCTTGCAACGCCGCAGGCACGTGGCGCTGCTGCTGAGCGTGCCGTCGTCCGCCGAGCTGGCCGCCGAGCTGCTGGCCACGGCGGGCGCCGCCCACCCTGGGTGCCTGGACGGCTGCCTGCCCGAGCTCTCCACCTGCCTGCCCCCGCTGCTGGGCTGCCCCGCGGACGGCCCGCCGGCGGGCTGGCACACGCGCACCGCCACGCGCCCCTGCAGCGCAGACTTTGCGCCGGCGCTGCGGCGGGGCGCCGTCGGCACGCGCCTGGCGGCCGACACCGGCCCGCTGCAGAGGGCGGCGGTAGCAGCAAGCGGGTGGGAGGAGGAGGGCGCGAGCTCCAAGCTGGGGCCTCACCTCTCTGCACAGGTGAGGTGGCAGCAATTGTGGTGGTTTGGGAGCAAGCACAAGATCACATCAGCCCTACGGCGGAAGACACCAAGGGTGTTGCGTTGCTGCTTTTGTGTGTGCTCGCCCGGAGCAGGCGCTGGCCGTGGACGTGGCGCAGGGCGCGGGCCCGCCCGAGCCCCTGCAGCTGCTGGCGTACGCCGAGCGCAGGGTGCCGCGGGCCACGCGCCTGGCCGCGCTGCGCGTGCTGGGCGCGGTGGCGCGCACGCCGGCGGGCCGGGCCATGGTGATGGACTGCCCCAAGGTGCTGACGCTGCTGGGGGCGCACCTAGAGGTGAGTGGGGCTGGAGAGGGTGATGGGGAATGGTGATGGACTGCCCCAAGGTGCGGACGCTGCTGGGGGCGCACCTAGAGGTGAGTGGAACCTCCAGGTGCAGGTGATGCGGAGGACGGGCAGCGGCTGCGCTGTGAGGGTGCAGCTGCTCGTCACGCGCAAGCACGCTTTTCTCTTGGCTGCAGGCGGCGGAGCGGGACGCCGGCACGCTGGACGAGGTGGCGGCGGTGCTGTCGGCGCTGTGCGGCGACGCGCGCGCGTGCGTGAGGCTCTGCAGCGACGACCGGCTGGTGCGCCAGCTGTGCCTGGGCGCCTCTGCCGCGCTCACGGCCGCGGCTGCCGCCGCCCTGCTCGCGAGTCGCGGCGGCGAGCCAGGCGGGGCGAAGCAGGTCGTCGAGGGGGAGCTGGGGCGCGCGTCACGGCTGGCCAAGGTCCTCACAGGTGGGCCACCCCGGTGGTGCAGGGGCACCCTGGCACGGCAACGTTGCCGACGCTCAGTGGCACAGTGGTGTGAGAGGAGGGTCAGGAGTGATTGAGCGCTGCTACCGACCCCCAGCGCATGCATCTCACATGTGCCGCAGGGGCGCTGGTGCGGTGCGTGCGGCGGCGGCAGGCCGTGGGCCAAGCCCTCATGCGGATGGACCAGGAGCACCTGCCCACCAAGCACTGCCAGCAGCGTCGGCCGCAGCTCAGCGACGCGCGCGCTGTGCGCGCTGCGCGCGACATGGTGGCCGTGGCGTCGGCCGTCCTGCCGGGCGCGGCGCAAGGCGCCGGTCCTGCGGCTGGGCCGCTCGTGGCGGCGGACGAGGCGGCAGGCGCGCTGGCACTCAATTCAGCGCGCAGGAGGCAGGTGGCCGGCGCCGCCTGGTGAGCACGGCTACCGTGACGGCAGCGAACTGCGCCTGGGCTTGCCGGAAAAGCAAGCAAAAGGAAGCATTCGCTGGCCCGCAGCTGCGCTCCGTGCTCGTGCGGCGCATGGCGACAGACGGTAGAGCGCACGGCTTGGCTCAGTGTTGCCACGCGTCGTGCTCCTCACCTGTTGCTGCTGCAGGGCCGCGTTGGCGCTGCTTGGAGCGCTGGGCGCGCACGCCAACTCCGACGTCTCCGGCCACGTGCGCAGCCTGGTGCTGGATCCGCCCGACGGCCCCGGCGTCCTCCACGCCCTGCTGCACCCGGCCGATGCCTCGTTCGCAGCTTCGGAAGAGGGGCCGGCCGCGGGCCTGGCCGGGCTGCTGCGGCATGGGGCGGCCGCCCGGTGGGAGGGTGCGGGCGGTGCGGCGGCGGCGGCGGCGGCGGCGGCGGCGCTGGAGCAGCCGCTGGCTGGCGCGCTGCTGCGCGTGCTGCGGGGCGCCGGCAGGGCGCCGGTGGGCGCCAGGGCGGAGGCTATGCGCCTGGTCTGGCTGGCGGTCAGCGGCCCAGGTGCGTGCGTCTTCCGTTCCTTTCTTCTCCTCTTCCAGGAACGGCGAGCAACCCGAATAGGGGAGCTTTGCTCCACATGCTAGCCACCACCACAGACCCGGGGTCCTGTCCCATGCTGCCCGCAGTGCGCCCGCCGCACCACCAGAGCCCGGCCCCGGCAGCAGCGCCCTCCTCCCAGCCACCGCCGCCGCCGCCGCCCCCGACCAGCGCTGAGCGCGCGCTCGCGTCGTTGCTCGCCGCCCCGCACCGCCTCCTGGACGCCTGCTGCCTGCAGCTGGAGCACGTGGCCCGCCTCGCGGCGCCCGCCGCTGCCGCCTCGCCCTCCCACGCCACCCCCGCCCCACCGCATCCGCCAGCAGGGACCCCTGAGCAAGTGCAGAACACGGCGCGCAGCGGCGCCGAGGGCGAGGGAGCGGTGGCGGAGGTGGGGGCGGCGGAGCAGGTGGAGGAGGAAGGGCACGAGGCGGGTCATGTGACTGGCAAGTCGGCCTTCTCCCAGTTCAGCGACCCCAACGCCTCGCTGCCGCTGCCGGGGCTGTCGCTGCGGTTCCCCCAGGGCGCGCACGCCATGCAGGTGAGGGCTTTGTGCCGTATCCGCTGCTCCGCCCTCTGCCTGACGCCGCAAGGAGTGGACGCGCGACGCGGATGCAAACGCGTGACGGGTCTGTCGTGTCTGCGCTTGCCAGGTGGTGAGGCAGGCGCTCGCGGAGGAGCGGGCCCGCCAGCACGGCGGCGCGGAGGACGACGGCGCTGCCAGCCCCAGCGGGGCGGACGCCGACGGCCAGAGCTCGGCGGGCGGCGAGCAGCAGGGCGACGTGGGCCAGGGGGCCGTGCCCAGCCCGCCACCGGCGGCGGCGCGCTCGCGGCTGGGTGGGAGCGGCGGGGAGCGAGGAGGCTCGGAGGAGGACGACGAGCGGCACGAGTCGGCGGTGGAGGAGGAGCAGGACGAGCAAGACGAGGAGGACGGCGCGGAAGCCAGCAGCACACAGGTGCTGTTTCCTCCCGCTTGCGCCCCAACGTCAGGGCTGCAACGGATCCGTCCACGTGTGAAGTGGCGCTAGGGCTTGCTGTGCGTGCACCTTTCCTGCAGGCCGCCGCCCTGGCGTCCGCCACGCTCGCCGTGCTCTCCTGCGCCGTCTGCCTCAAGCCCACCGCCGACCTGCTCGCCTCCGCCTCCGGCGCCGACCCCCACGGTGACGGCGCCCGCGCCCGCGCCGCCCTCGCCCTCCACCTCCCCACGCTGCTCTCCCTGGCCAGCCCCTCCCCGCAGCAACCTCCCTCGGGCGTCATCCCCAGCGTCGCGCTCCGCAGGCAGGCGCTGGCGCTGGCCACCAATCTCTGCCTCTTTCCCGCCACCGCCGCGCTCGCCGCCCGGGACCTGGACGCCCTGAACCACGCCAAGGCCCTCATCATGCAGCTGGTCGTCGAGGCCCGGCAGCTGGCGTGCGGCGCCGCCGCCCGCCACGGCAAACCGGTGGCGGCGGCGGTTGAGGCGGTTGAGGTTCGGTTGCTGGAGCCCGAGCACGACGCGCTGGCGGCGCAGCTGGCGGCGCCGGCGGCAGCCCTGCTGGCCAACTACCTCCGGCAGCTGCCAACCGCCACACTGGCGGCAGCGAGGCCAGCAGCAGCACCAGCTGCAGCGGGCCACGAACGGGAGGCAGCTGGCGGCGCGCAGGGCGCTGAGGCTGGGCCCCAGAGCCGCTCCGGAAGCAGCGGCGGCGGTGATGATGAGGGTGCCGAGGGCAAGCCAGGGCCGTGTGCTGACGGGGCGAGCGGCGGTGTGTTGGGCAAGCAGGGCGAGCGGCAGCAGGGCCAGGCGTCGCCGGCGACGCAGGAGGCGCAGGAGGCGGCGGCAATCGCGCACCGCACGGCGGAGCTGGCGTCTGCCGCCGTCCGCCGCCTGCTGCCGCCGCTCGACACGGCCCCGCACGCCGGCACGCACGCGCCCCGCCAGGACGCACGCGCCCGCCGCACTGCGCTGCTGCCGCCGCACCTCTCCGTCGCACGGCTGCAGACGGCGCAGCAGGTGCTCGCGCTGCTGAGCCAGTCCGCTCGCGTCGCGGCTGCCGTTGCTGCCGCCGGCGGCGGCGGGAGCGGGCCGGCGAGGGCGCCGGCAGGGGTGCCGGAGGCCGCAGCGTGCGCAGCGCGGCTGGTGGTGGACGTGGCGCCGGCGCTGGTGGAGCAGCACGTGCTGGGCACAGAGGGCCGGGCGGCAGCTGCCGCCATGCAGGGCTGCCTGACGGCGGCGCTGGCGTGCCTGTGGACGCTGGTGGCGGCGGGGCAGGCGGCGCCGGAGCCGCTGGTGCGCGCCTTGCTGCCGGCGCTGCCGCTGTGCCTGGTGGGGCCGCAGCCGGCGCCGGGTGCCGCGGCGTCAGAGGGCGTCGAGGGTGCTGCTGGGGAGCTGCCGGCGGAGGTGCGGGTGTCCGTCCTGGCGCTGCTGTCTCTTGTGCTCCAGGTGCGTGGCTAAGCAGCGGGCAAACACGGGGAGTGTCGAGGCAGAGAGCAGTGCGGCCCTTGCAGTGGCAGCAGAGTGCGCGCTGCCGTGCTGTGCAGGTCAAGGGCGCGGCGGCGTTGGTGGCGAGCCAGACGGCGTGCATGAGCGCGCTGGTGGAGCTGTGGCGGCGGGCGCAGCGAGAGGAGCGGCCGGACGAGGGCCTGGAGCTCGGCCGGCTCAGGGGCATCCTGCGCCTGCTCAAGCCGGTGGACAGGTACAAGGCGCTGCGCAACGTGCACGGCCTTGGTGTTGGTGGCTCTGCAGAGCAGCCGTGATCGATCTTGACTGCGATGTTGACTGATTCGCGCGCGCTTGAAAGTCTCCTGCAAGGTTCTCCACGCGCACAAGAAGAAGCACGCGGGATCGCTCAAGAGCTCTGGCTTGATCGCGCGGCCTGCCGCGAACTGGGTTCTCGCTCAGCCGGCCTGCGACATCTCTCGCAGCATCATGGCTTCGCAAAGGACGGCGAAGTTGGGATGGGACGCGACGGAGGCAACTGAGTTCGTCAAGGCGCTCAAGCAGTCGCTGGTCATCGTCACGCCTCTGCAGGTTTGGCGCCGCGCCAAACTTGTGCTTCGCCCCTAGATGGCGGGCTGCTGGCCAAGCACCCACAGAGATGAGCACACGCTCTGGTCCACACACCTGCGTACACATCGCAGGTGGTGCTGGAGACGCTCTACACGCGCATCCAGTCGCAGGCGTCCATGTTCGCCGACCTGCAGAAGCGCGTGAGCGGCGCTGCCTGGTCACCGTCCTGAGGCACCTGCTGCTGATCACACGCGCGAAGGTGGCAGCAGAACAGCTTTGCGCCGATCGGCGGCCGCCCATGCACATCACGCAGATTGAGCGCATCGAGGCGAGGGACATTGACTCGGAGGAGATGCTCCGGCGCATGCGCACGTGCGAGGAGACGCTGGGGGACCTCACGTCCGAGAAGCTAAACCCCTTTAACCAGCAGCAAGTCCTGCGGCGCCTTGAGGAGCTGGAGGCGCAGGTGCGCACCTGGGGCCTCCATCGCCGCACGCCCCACCACTCCCCCGCACTCGGCCCACACACACGTCGTGCCACGCGAACCACGCCGCACACCGCAGCTCGGCGTGGCGCCCCCGCCCGGGCAAGCCGACGACGACGGCAGCAGCGCCGCCGCCGCCGCCCACCACGCAGCCGGCGCCGGCCCCTCCGCCCGCTCCAGCACAGCGGGCGGCCCTGCCTTGGCCGCCGCCGCCGCCATGAGGCGCGTCGCGAGCCAGGCCAGCGGGTCGACGACCGGCGGCAGGCTGGCGGCGGGCGTGTCGGCGGCGACCGAGGCCAGAATCGAGGCTTTGGAGACCAAGCTGGCGGGCGTGCACAACCTGGGAGGCAAGCTCCTGGCGGTGGAGCAGATGGCTCAGGAGCTGGGGCTGGACATCCCCGACATTGAGGTGCGGTGCGCGCCTCTGCTCGCGAGTGTGTTTGTGATGACGTAGGCGGCAGCCATGCCGTGGTCAGCGCGCTCCGCCTGCTGGCACGCTCGTGCGGACGCAGTTTTCGCCGTCGGCGCCGGCCGCGGCGGCCGCCGCTGGTCCCCCCGAATCGGACGCCGCCGCCGGCTCCGGGCGCGGCTTCTTCGCGGGCGAGCCCGAGCACCCGCACCGCCACGCCGCGGGGGGCCCCGAGCGCGCCGTCTCGTTCGCAGCGGCGTCTGCCCCTCTCAGTGACCTTCCGTCAGGCGCCTCGTTCCTGCAGCAGCAGCAGCAGCTCCTCAGCGTGCGCACTGCCGCGCCGCACGCGCAGCCCCACCTCCACGACCAGGCGTCGCCGGCGTCGTCGCCCAGCCGCTCCGCGTCGGGCCGCCTGCGCCTGGCCGAGGTGATCGCGCAGCTGGGCGAGCTGCAGGGCGAGACGGAGAGCATCCGCGACCAGCTCGGCAACTTCCACGAGCGGTTGATGGAGGCGCGCGGCGCGATCAAGGAGGGCGACGACAGGCTGGGGCAGCGGGTGGCGGCGCAGGAGGCGGCCGCCGTGGCCATGCGGCAGGCGCTCACGGCAGAGGTGGAGGCGGTGCGCAGGGAGCTGCAGCGCGCGCCAGAGGTGCGCGGTGGCGGGGGTTGGGGGGCCAGTGCTCTGTGCTGCCGCAGAGCTGGGCGGCCGGAGGATTGGCCAACTGCGTCCGTGCTGCGCTGTGCTGCGCTGCCCTTGGCAAAGGTGTCCTTTGCGGACTTCACTGCGCTGGCGTCACGCGTCGACGGGGTGGTTGGGGACGTGGCCAGCATCGTGGGCGAGGTGGCTGTGCTTCGGGACGACCAGATGCCGGCAGTGAGGGAGCAGCTGGACGACCTCCGAGACCAGGTGACCGCGGGGCGGTGTTGGACCTTGGCGCCGCGGGCAGGAGGGAGACGTAGTGCAGAGATGAGGTCGGGCCTGGGCTGCCTGGTGGCGTGCGAAGCAGGGCCCGCTTGCAGTGCGATGAGGGGCTAGGCGGAGCGGACCTGAACGTGCTTGTGTGCGGGCACGCGCGGGGTGGGCGGCGCCAGGTGGCCAAGGCGAGCGGCACGCGCGAGATGGACACCTTGTTCCACACCCGGATTGGCAAGCTGGAGAGCGCGGTGGACGACGCCAAGGCCCAGGTGACGCTCGAGCTGCACGCCACGCTGGACGGTGCGCGCGGCGAGGGGCTTCGCGGTCTGGACGGAGCGCTCGGGGGACTCGCCACGCGGCAGGGTCGGATTTCTTCGCACGCAGCGTGTGTCAGAGCGCCGCGCCATTGTGGCTCTGCAGCAGGACGAGTGTGCCGCACGACGCCGTTCCCGTGATGCGCAGACGTGGCGCGCCTGGCGGACCTGCAGGCGGTGGAGGCGCAGGTGCGCCAGCGCGCGCTGAGCTCCGAGGTGCAGCAGCTGGCCAGCCAGCAGGCCAACCTGACCAAGTCGGTGACGGGGCTGGCCGAGTGGCTGGCGGTGCGGCCCGAGACGGCGGACGGCGTCCGGGGCACCGGCGCCAGCGCCACACGCTTCAAGTGAGGCAGAGCGAGAGAACAAGGGGAGGCAGCAGGGAGAGGGGGCGGTGCGACAGGAGCGGGCTGGAGAGCGATGCAGCACAGCGACAGAGGCATGACAGCAACAGTGAAACCGCACACGGGCCTGCTGGTGTGGCGTGAGGCGTGGCACCGCAGGTGCCTGGTGTGCGACCGGGAGCTGCGGGGCCAAGACGACGGCGGCGGCGGCGCCGCAGAGGGTCGGGCCAAGGGCGCCTTCCTGCCGCGGCTGGAGGGCATGCCGCCGGCGCAGCACGCCGGCGCGCCGGCGGGGCCGGGCCTCAACACGGCCGAGCTGCGCCGCCTGGTGGAGCAGCGCCTCGCCGGCGTCAGCCACGCAGGGTGTGCCATTGTCGGCCCGCACCGCAGCAGACACATCATGCACAGGAGAGCGACAGGCGTGCAAGTTGGGGTATTCCTGCTGCCCCGTCGCGCAGGCGTAAGGGCGCGCCGCACAGCGCGGCAGCGACGGGGCCGCTGACTGCCGAGCAGCTGCAGGCATATGATCAGGCGGATGGCGGCCCTGACGAGTCACCCGAGGGGCAGCAGCCGCACAATCGAGGAGGGGGCAGCGTGAAGGCCAGCCCGCCGCACTCTGGTCGGAGCAGGCGGGGCGGCAGCGGGCGCACGCTGGTGCCCACGCCGATGACGTCCATCATGCCCAAGGCGGCCGCGGGGGCGCACCGCACGCCCGTGTTTGTCTGACTGGCGCGCCACCTAAACGCCCACGCTCTGCTCTGCAACGCGCCGAATGCTGTCCTCGTTTCCAGAAGAGTTGCAGATGCACGCGAACGGCCATGCAGCCAGCAGCGACACAAGTGCCATGCATGCACAAGCAGATGAATGGTGCACCCTCAGTTCGGCTCCGTCCGTGTCAGATGACTTGCGCCGTCGTCCCGAACCACCCGCGTGCCCACGCCGGCGCCGCTCACTTGTCCACATCCATTCCGTCCCCCTCCCCGTCCTCGTCCTCCTGCTCCTCCTCCTCCTCCTCGCTGCTCACGCGCGCCGAGCGCTGCGCCCGCCGCTTGCCGCCCCGCGCCGCCCGCCCCGCCTGCGCCTGCGCGCCGGCAACCGCCTCACCCCCCGCCGCCCCCGCCGCCCCACCGCCGCCGCTCACAGGCTGCTGCTGCTGCTGCTGCTGCTGCTGCTGCTGCTGCTGGTCGCCTTGTTGGTCCTCAGCCACCTGCACGCAGGGCGCCAAACGACATCCGCCTCGCACCTCGCCGTGCCCAGGGAGAGGACGCCTGCACACGAGCCCCCCTACACCTCACCGCAGAGCCTTCAGCGCGCCTCCCGTGGCGGCTGTGGCGGCACAACGAAGCCGCCAACGACGCTGCGCCCGGCACCGGTGCAGCAAATGCGCCGAGGCGGCCGGCGCGCACGCAGCAGGAACCCAATTGACGGAGCTCCGCAGGGCGAGGAGGGCACACGCCCGCAGCGCACCTGCAGGAACTTGAAGGCGTCCTCCTTGTCAATGACGAAGACGCGGCTGACGCGGTTGGTGTGCGCCACGCCGTAGAGCTGGTCCGCCTCGGCCACAATCTGCACACATGTGTGCGAAGAGAGGCGCGCAACGTGTGGGAGGAAGCGCCGCTCGTCGCGTGGCACCTCCTGCACGGACCCACCAGTCCGTAAGGAGAAACAGAAGGGATCCAAGCGCGACGGCGCTCGCTCGCTGGCATGGGGCCCGCAGGCGTTGAGGGAGGGCGGCGGTGAGGTGCGAGCGACGGGCGGCCTCACCTGGGGGTGGAAGGTGGTGATGATGAACTGGGCGGGCGAGCGCGCGTCCTTGGACTGCTTGCGCAGCAGCTGCGCCACCGTGGTGCGGTACTGCGGGTCCAGCGCCGCGTCAATCTCGTCAAACAGGTAGAAGGGCGCAGGGTCGCACCTCTGCACGCAACACACACGTGCGCACGCGCGGCACAATCACGCAACTTGTCCGGGTTCTCGCCGCGTTCAGAATGACGTTGGCGCTACGCAGCAGGTGGCGAGGTGGCGGCGGACACTGCGGGAGCAAGCGCACGCGCACCTGGATGGCGAAGATGAGCGCCAGCGCCACCAGCGTCTTCTGCCCGCCGCTCAGCTGCTTGAGCGCCATGGTCTCGCCGCCCGTCGTGAAGGCCACACGCACCTGCCACACGCGCCACGCACGGCAGCATCCGCGGCGTAAAGCGCTGCGTCCCACGCCCGGCGCTCAGCAGCACCACCACCGCCGCCGTCAAGCGCTGCGTCCGCCAACCGCCAGCCGCGAAAACGCTGGGCCCTGCCGGCGCCCACACCCAGCGCGTGCATTGTGCTTGCGTAGTCACCTCGGCAAAGCGTGCCCTCGGTGTGGCCCCCCCCCCCCGCCGCCGCACCTTGACTCCCGTGTAGCGCTCGAGCACGCCCAGGCCCGCCGCGTTGTTGGCCGCCGTCTCGTGCGCGCCGCCGCCGCCGCCGCCGCCCTCGCCGTCCTCGTCGTGGTCGCCCTCGGCGTCGGCGCCGCCGCCGGCCGCCTGCGTGGGCAGCTGCCGCTTGAGCATCACCAGCTCGCCGCGCCCACCTGCGATGATGGCCATGGTCACGATTTGGGACAAGGAAAACGCGTCACGCTTGCCCCCAAAAGGTTGCAAATGCGGCCGCTTGAGCAAGCGGCGTGCGAGGCTGCGCAGCTCCTGTGCGCGCTGTGTTTACCTGGCACGAGCTCGGCGAACACCTCCTTGAAGTACTTGGCGACGCCCTTGAACGTGCGCTCGATCGCCTCGTTCTTGCGCGCGTCGAGCGCCGTGATGAGCTCGCGGATCTTGGACTCGCTCACGTCCATCTCGGCCTGCGCGCGACACGACGAGTGCTTCCGCGCGTCGTGGGCGCGATCGACTTCATGTGTGCACCGCGCGGTCGACATCAAGACCCCCTCCCACCTTTCTGCTGACGAGGTCCTGGCGCTGCTGCGTGAAGCTCGTGTACTGGTCGAGCGCCTGGCGGTTGACGGCGCCGAGCGAGGAGAGCGCCTGGTTGGCCGCCGTCAGCGCGCGCTGGATCTCCTGCGCTCGCGGGAGCACGAGCACGAATCGATCACGCGCTCGGCCTCCGCCCACGGGCGGTGAGGTCGCTGTGAAGGTTCGTGCTTGTTGGGGAAAGCACAAACGGGCCCTCACCTTGGTGGACTTGCCGCGGTGCTTCTGGAAGGCGTCGGCCGGCAGAGCGCCCAGGTCACGGATGCGCCGCGTCAGGTCCTCGACCGTCGCCTGCAGCTGCGCGCGCTTGCCGGCCAGGCCCTCGAGCTGCCTCGCCGCTTCGGCGTCTGCGCAGCACGCACGAGGGGCAAGCGATGCAGCACCACCGTCCGGCTCAGGACGGATTCGTGGCTGAAGACCTCAGCAGGGCTCGCGTGTCCCACGCTCTCTGGCCGTTTGCTCCCACGATGTTGCTCACTCTGCGCCTGCTGGTGCGCCACGTCGTCCACCGCCTGGTCCGCCTCCTGCCGCGCCTGCGCCGCCCGCCGCTCAGCCTCGTCGGCCGCAGCCCCCGCCCGCTGCGCCGCCGCCTCGGCCTCGGCCAGCGCGGACGCCACCGCCTGCAGCCGCTGCCGCGTCGCCTCCAGGTCGCCCCTGCACCCCCCAGCGCCAAGGCAACGCCACAACGACCTCGGAACGAGCGTGGACAAGTTCAGGGCCGCAACACCTCCCTCAAGAGTCCATCACGGCTCACGTGAGCTGCTGCAGCTCCTGCTTGGGGTCGCCCCGCGCGCCGCTCAGCTCCTGCTGCCGCGGCAGCAGCACCTCGTTCAGCAGCGTCGCCGCCTGTTGCGCCTGCGTGCACGGGAGCGCGCCGCACAGCAAGCAGCGCGCGCACGGTCCAGGGCGCCCGCCCACTGCGTCGCAAGAAGCTGAATTCCGACGGCGGTGTGAGGCATGGCAGCGGCACCTGGGCCTCAGCGGAGGTGAGTGCCGCCTGCGCCTGCTTGACTGCAGCCTTGGCGTCCTGGATGCTGCCTCGCAGCGACCTGCGAGCACGCGCACCCATCACCACGACCAAGCGATCCGTCTCGCTAAGCCGCCAGTGTGCCTGATGGCTGCCTGCTGCTCGCCGTGTGCGGCACTGCGGTGTGCGACGGGCACACCCAGGAGACGCAGCGTGGCAGGCCCTGGGGCAGGCCCGGGGCAACGCGGCGCATCGCTCTCACTTGAGCTCCTGCTGCTCCTGCGGCGTGAGCTGGCTGCTGAGCGGCGTGCCCAGCTGCGCGCGCAGCGCCTGGGCGCTCTGCCGCAGCGTGGGCAGGCGCGCCTGGATGGCCGCCACGCCCTGCTCCGCCTCGGCCAGCAGCTGCTGCAGCGACGCGCGCTCGCGCTCCGACGACGTGACGTGGCGCCGGGCCTCGCGCAGCGCCTGCGGGGGGACCGCCGAAACGCCATCGACGTCGTGCGAGTCGGGCGCGACCCATCGACGCGGAGGGAGCGAGCGAGCAAGCAAGCGAGCGAGCGAACTGCGAGGGCGCCAGAGAGAAAGAGAGAGAGTCAGGCGTGCGGGCGGCTCACGTCTTGCAGCTTGTGGCGCTCGGACGACTTGTGGTTGACCAGCGCGGCGAGGCGGTTGACGTCGGCGTCGTGCTTGGTGGCCGTCTCGGTGGCCGCCACGCGCGCCGCCTCCACCTGCTGGAGCTGCGAGGAGGCCACGCACACAGGCAGGCGGTGCGGAGCGACGGTCAGTCGCTTGCTCTTCACCCGCTCGGGGCCGCATGCTGCGTCGCGCTGGCCTGGGTGGTGGCGGGAGGTGGGAGGGGGCTCGCGGCGGCCGCTCACCTGGCCCTCGACGGACTTGCAGACCGAGTGCGTGAGCAGCCGCGAGGTGCGGTCCTCCAGGTAGCCGCCCGTCAGCGCGCCCTGCTTGCTCACCTGCGCCGCTCTCGGCAGGCGCGCGCAGGCAAAACGCACACGCGCCGGTCAGTCGACTGCAGGGCTGCGTGCGAATCAGGTGGGACGGCGCAGTTGGGCGCGCTGCAGTCGTCGTCCTGCGGACCTGGTCGCCCTCGATGGTGACGCAGTGGCAGTCGGCGGCGCGCGAGGCGGCGAGCGCCACGTCCATGTCCTTGGCCAGCAGCGTGCGGCCAAAGACGTGCTGCACCGCCGCCCGGTACCTGCAGGCTCGCGCAGCACGACCTCGCGAGCGCCCTCGCCCTTCCTTCCACCCACGCTCACTCACGCAGACGCACTCCAAGCCACCAGTGGAGCGCCAATGGAGAAGGAAGGGGCAACAACAACGCCGGCAGCGGGGCGGTGCTCAAGCGGGCTCCAAAGGGCTCACTTTTCGTCGTACTGGATGTGCTTCATGAGCGGCACCACGTCCTTGCCAAACTGCGGCGGCGCGTGCACCTGCACACCCACACACACATGCATGTGGGCATCCACACGCGTGGCCAGCGCGTGGCGCTGAGCACGAGCCGCTGAGCGCGAGCGTATCCGGCGAACGCGACGGCGGAACCATCCGTGCAGCCGGTGAGGCACAGGTCGTGCAGCGTGCGCACTGCGTTTGCGCGCGCACCTGCGGCGGGTTGAGCGTGTTGAGCGGCATGAAGGTGACGCGGCCGGCCTTGTGCTGCTGCAGCAGCCGCGTGCAGCGCAGCGCCACGTCGTCCGTCTCCACCACCACGTGGAACAGGCTGTTGGCTGCGGGCGCGTGCAGGCGCGCACACAAGACACACGCTCTCAACGCCTCTCGCTTGAGCGCGCACAAAACCGCGGCGCGCCGGTCTGCTGCTGGGTGCGCAATCAAGCCAGGAACGGCGGGGGCTGCTGCACTCCGTGGCGCGCACAGGCGCACACATCCGACACGCCCGGTAGCTGGGCCCCGGCCCCGCCGACTCGCCCAAACAGATGCAAATCCAACACACAGCGCTTGCGCTGGCCTGGCCTGGTGCCTGATCTGCCTCGCTGCTGACCCTTCCTGTGTGACGCGGGCCGTGGCCCGTTCCGCTGATGCAAGATGCACACACACGCGCGAACGAGCGGAGTGTGCACCTGCCGTGACCTCGACGGCCTTGTGGAGGTTGGGCGGGCAGGTGATGAGGTCCACCAGGCGCCCCGCCACGCCCTGGACGCCGTGGTCGCGCACCAGGCGCAGCAGGTTGGACGTGCCGTTGGCCACGTCGCGCGGCATGGTGCTCATGAAGGCCTGCGCGCCCAGGTACACAAGCAGACACGACCACCCCGTTCTGACTCTTTCGACTCGGCACACACTGAGCGGCACGCATGCACGCGAAAAAGGCACGCTTGATGGCCGCACGCAGAAGACTGTCAACCCGATGTGCATGCAGGCTGGCAGACAGGGCAGGGACATCTGGTGGCGTCCTCGCGCGCACCTGCTGCCGGGTGGTGAGCTCGGCCCGCAGCTCGTCGGCCCGCGACCGCGCCTCCTGCTCGGCGCGCCAGCTCTCCTTGCGCGACTCCACTGCGCGCAGGCGGCGCGCGCGCGAGCGCAAAAGCAGGGCCCCCGGCAAGCAGTGGGCGCACGTCAACGCGCACGTCGACCAGTCGGCCCCGTCATGCGCCGGCGGCGTCAACGCGCGCGACGCAGGGCAGCCGCCCTGAGCTGCCGCTGCCGCTGCGCACGGTGCGTCGCCTGCCCGGCGCCCGCAAGGTGGTGGAAGCAGGCAGGCAGCGAGGGCGTCGCGCCTGCTTACCCGCCGCGTCGCGCTGCTGCACCAGCTCGCGGACCTCGGCCTCCAGCGCCGCCAGCTTGCCCTCCAGCTCCACCGTGCTCTGCTGCTTCGTCTGGGCCGCCTGCACAGCCCACCACCACGTCACCCACCCCACAGCCAAAGCGCGTCCGTCGCATGCGCCGCTCCGCCGCCCGCGTTTGTGCGGCGTCCCGGCGAGAGGAGTGGGCGTGCGCGCGTGACGTGCAAAACCCTAGACCAAGCCCTAAGCCCCCATGCGCGCACGCACGTCGCTGAGCTCCATGAGCTGCCCCTGCAGCTCGGAGACGCGCTGCGTGAGCTCGCCCTGCCGCGCCTCCTCCTGCTTGAGGGTGGACTCGAACGACGTGACCTGCACACACACGAGAGACAGACGTGAGCGAGGC
>VFQP010003609.1_pt1 | contig 15538 bp, 22 predicted proteins | sample 3512351 | NCBI WGS metagenome assembly VFQP01 (sample SAMN10412372, study PRJNA504923) | tailings metagenome | isolation source: Relicate 1 Philex TSF1 revegetated site | place: Philippines: Tuba, Benguet | collected 2017-08-29 | reverse complement strand
GGGGGGGGGGGGGGGGGGGGGGGGGGGGGCGGGGGGGGGGGGGGGGGGGGGGGGGTGGGGGGGGGGGGGGGGGGGGGGAGCAGGGGTGGTATTGAGAGGCTGTTTATTTGTTTCTACTCCAATAATATTGTTATTATGCAATGTGGTCCACAGTTTCCCTATTTCACCACCCCACCCCACACCTCAATACACACCTCAATACACCACGACCTGTCAAGACCACCACACACACACACACTCACACACACCCAATCACACACACCCTACCTGTAAGGACTCCAGCCCCCTCCCCATCATCAAATACAACCCCTGTACTGTTGCTTGTTGTATATACTGCCCCCCCACATTCCCACCTTCTTGCATATGCCCCCCCATATTCCCACTACTCGTAGGTTGGTATCGAGCAGACAACACATGTACTTGGGTGTTGTCGTGCAACGTACCAGCAAACACACGACCAAAACCCAAAAAAACCTCCCCAGTGGGGGGGGCAGGGGTTGATGCACCCCTGTGCAGTGGGTGGGTGGGTGTGGGTGGATGGTTTTATTTCCTCCAAGGCCTTGCATGTGAACAGGGAGGGAAGCAGCACAGGTGGCATGGGAATACCCACCATATACAAACACCGACACAACACCCTTACAAACACCCAACCAAACACCAACACAAAACACCCAACCAAACACCAACACAAAACACCCAACCAAACACCAACACCCCAAATATATACAATACACACACCATACCGTGGCAATGCAGCAGCAGGCACTGCAATCATCTTTGACACAAACACCACCACTGGTGCATCATCACCCACATCACACGCCATCATTGCCGCACGCTGTGCTTGTATCCCTCTTTGCACTTGCTCTCCTGCCACCCCACCCACCCCACTCACCCCTTGCAAAGCATTCCCACCCACCATGCCCCCATCCACCACAGACCCATCACCCACCACATGTTGGGACACATCACCCCCCCCCACTGAGGACGCATCATCCCCCATCAGCTCCATCATACGGTCAGGTGCAGCTGCCCGAGGGCTCGGCAAGCACTCCACTGCCATCCCCAACACCGCACGATCCAGCGGCAACCATGCCCGCATGACCGCCCGGAGGGCCCCCCGGGGGTCCCCCTGCGCGATTGCGCGTTGCAACGCGGGCCCCCCCGGTCCCTCCTTGAGGTGCAGGGTGTCTGCCATCTTCCCAAGGATGCCCGGCACATCCGCACCAGGTTCGTATACAGTATACGCCCTCCATATGGGTTCGAGCACAAGCTGGGCAAACAGGGGGGTGAGTTTGCCGACGTCGTTGGGTTTGATTCGTACGAGTCGCTTTGTTTTGGGTTGCAGGGCAACATCACCCCATAACGCACGCTCCAAAGCCTTTTGTGTTTTTGGGGGGGAGGGGAGGTTGGAGTGCATACGACACATGTGCTACACATATACACATGTATACATGCTACACATATACACATATATACGCATAGACACATACACACACATATATACACATAGACACACATAGACACACATATACACACATACACACATATATACACATATATACACACATATACACAGCACACAAACAGCACACACCTACCGCAACATTAGCCCCCAACTTGGCAGCATACAGTGTTGCAAACTGCCTTGTACAAAAGCCCCAGCCATCAGCAGCACTAGTGAACGCAACATTGCCAAGCTCTGGTGAAAACACAATTGCCCTTTCATGTGGGGTATCAGTGTTGGTGGGGTTGGTTGTGGTGGTGAGGTTGTCATGTGTGGTGGTGGTGGGGTTCCTGGGAGGTGGTGTGTGGATGTGGTGTGTGGATGTGGTGTGTGGATGTGGTGTGTGGATGTGGTGGTGATGTGTTGCATGGTGTTGGGGTACATGTGATGTGCGTATTCTCACCTACAATGTTTGCTTTCCAACATACACCACATACACTGCATGTACTACGTTACCTGCAATCTGTGCACTTTTAATACATATAAAATACGCCCACTACACACTATACACCACAGCACACACTATACACACCACATACCCTGTCTCTACACACAATACACTTCCTACACCAAAAAAACACATACCCTGTTTCTGCTCCGGAAGCTTCCTCATGGTGTGCCAGCACTGCATCAGCCTCACTCAGAAATTGCTCACTCTCCAATGCACTCTATTGTATGTGAAAAGAGGAGGAGGGGTGAAGAGGGGGAGTGGAAGGAGTGGTGTGTATTTGAGTGGTGTGTAATTGTGGTGTGTAGAGTTGGTGTGTATACAAAGAGGTTTTCTATCTCAATTCATTCAAACATACACAACCCTCTTGTACCCCTCCAAAAACAACACACACCACAAACACAATCAAACACACCATGATAAGGTTGACATGAGCCACTATAGCCTTGAGCCGTGTGTATGCTTCTGTAGTTGTCAACCTTAATTCAGTTATTAACCGGTCAATCTTATTTATAACCAACACCACACCCAGTCGCTCCTGGGTATGTGGGTATGTGGTCATGGTGGGGAAATGACATGGAGGTACACTACAGTAAATAATGTGTATGCATATAGTATACCAACATGGTTGTACACCAACATGGTCGTACACTGCATATGAATGCCCATCAAAAACCCACCCACCTGCCATGCTTGTCGTAGCACTGCATGTGTTTGTATAGCCACCCCCTCCACAGCATCCACCAACACAAACCCCCCATCTGTCAGACGTGTGGCTGTCGACACTTCAGAACAAAAGTCAACATGACCCGGGGAATCTATAAGGTTGACAAGGTAGTCTGTGTGTGAGGAGAACATGGGAGTGTGTGGTGATAATATAGGAGGGTATGATGAGAACAAGGGAGGGTGTGATGAGAATATAGAAGGGTGTGATGAGGACAAGGGGAGTGTGTGAGCATGTACATACAGCGTTTTTTGTGTAAACATGCCATACAACATGGTGTGTATAGGTATGGGGAGGAGGGGAGAGAAAGGTGGTGTAGGAATGTGTTGTATCAAGGGTGCATGCCGCATGTACATCACCTCAACCCCTCACCACCTTGTTGGGATGATGACGATTCCACAGGAGCAGCAGTACCACCATCACTCATCCCCCCATCCGCTGTTTGATGGCTGTACAACAAACTGATACTGCTGCTCTTCATAGTGATGCCTCGTGTCTGCTCCTCCTCCTTGCTATCCATGAAACGCAGCTCTCCAGCCAGACGTGGGTGGATGAGGCCATTGGAGGCTATGAGGTGGTCTGTCAATGTTGTCTTGCCATGGTCCACATGCGCCATGACACACAAGTTGCGAATGAAATCCTGTGTGTTTGGGGGTGGTGTGTTTGGTTGTGTTTGTGGTCATGCTGTGGCAACAATAGCAATCAGTAACAAGACGTACTGGTTGGTGTTGCATAGACACCAGCTGTGCTGTGGTCACCTCCCTCATAGTTGATGGATTGTTGATGATTGCGCAAGTGGTGGTTGTTTTTATCCCCAAGCACAAGCAGTTATGCCCAGAAAGATATGCAGGACAATAAAAGCTTCATGCAGCTGTGGAAAATATGCGAAAACAAGTTGTGCGGCGGTGTTTTTAAGACGGTCAAACAACAAGCACAGTTGCCAAAACAACAACCTGCCAGTCAGCATGGGAGCCAAGCGCAAAGCTGCGTCTATATCAGAAGATGAGGAACAACCCAGATACGAAAGCAACGAGCACACGAGTGACAAACAAACCGATGTTGCATCAACAGCACTGGTCAAGGCACGACACAAGCTGCAGTCTAACAAACTACGACTCCACAAGGAGCAGCAGGATCGTAAAGGTACGAGTTTGTTGCAGTTGAGATGACGAAACTTCTGTGCTGCACATGTTCATATCACACACACACAGGCATTGTGTACGTCAGCCGAATACCACCACACATGGTATGCATTGCTTGCTTATGCCCAGCACATACTCAACACATACAGCAGGCAACCGATACTTCATCACACAACACAGAAACCCGCCAAGCTGCGGCATCTTCTAGAACAGCATGGCACCGTCAACCGTGTGTACTGTGCACCAGAAGGTGTGTGTTGGCGTATTACAGCGTCCAAGGGGTGTTACATTGTTCAAGGGGGTACTACACATCAGGGGGTACACACCCACAACCCACAAACCCTCTCAATTCTCCAGACACTGCTGCACGTGCCAAGCGCAAACGCAGCAAAAAAGGTGACACTGGAAAGCGTTTCACAGAGGGTTGGGTGGAATTTGAGGACAAGCGAGTGGCCAAACATGTCGCAGAGATGCTCAATGGGACCACCATGGGGGGAAAGAAGAGGGGGGCATACCATTTCGACTTGTGGAATATCAAGTATTTGAAAAGATTTAAATGGGATCATTTGACAGAGGAAATAGGTAGGTGCTGGGGGAGGTTGTATAGATTTTGTGTAAAAGGCATGTGTGCGGTGCTGTGTAGTGATTGAATTGGGGCAACAATGGGTGTGTGATGGATACCGATGCGGGATCGGGGCTTGCAAATATCAACACATGTGTTAACTCGTGGTCAACCTGCCAACACCCTTCCCCACACCCTTCCCCACACCCACCTCCACACCCTCCCCGACACCTAGCATATGAACGGGCGGTTCGAGAGCAGCGTATGGCGGCAGAATTGAGGGCAGCGAAAAAGGAGCGTGATTTTTATGTACAACAAGTGCACAGGGCAAAGGCTATTGAAGCTATACAACAGCGCAAACAGGTGTGTGTGGGCGGAAGAAATGGGTGGGGTATTGATCATACACTAATCATGTGCACCCCATCACACCCATAATATGTGTGATCAACAGGGCAACGAAGGCACCACAGAAAAGCAACTTCCTGTACACAAGGAGACACCCACTCACCACCAAGCGGCCACACCAATAAAACGCAAGTATGGACAACGTCCTGTCAAGGTGGACCCAACCTCAACATCTGCCAATACACTGCAAGACGATCTGCTTGCGTTGGTGGCAGGGCAAGGGTGAGCCGTGAGTGCTCACGGAGGGCTCGTTGATTTCGTCTCCTCAAGGGTCTCGTGCTACAATTGCGGAGACTCTGTGTCTACGTACCCATATGCCATAATTTGTTGTAAAAACACACTACAAATTGGTGCTCTTGCACAAGAAAAGGTCGTTAAGACAAACCCACAGCGCAGCGGTAGCTGAAACCAAAGTACAGAGGTGCGTTGAACGATTCTCATCCGGAGATGCTGCAGCGCTATGTCAAAATTCCTGTGTTACAAGCGCAAAGGACACGCAGTCATACATACATGCATAAACACGTGCATACTAGCTGCTATGATCGCATGCGTTGCACGGTGTTGACCATGAGGCGACGATCCAAAACCTCAACGTCGTTTTGCCAGCATTGTTGAATTATATCTCACGCGGCCACAGGAGCGATCATCATCGGCCATTTCAGGCCATAGCGAAGAAAAGCAACATTATGAACCAGCGGGCCCTGCTTCCATGCATTGCCCTCCTGGTGCTCGCGTGTCTCGCAGTATCCACCAACGCCCAAGGCTGCGATTCCCGCGACACCTATTGTGAAACCTATGTTTGCCAGTACGTTTGGTGGATGTTGGTGGGAAAGTGACATTTTCGAGGAGCCCCCTTTGTGAGCGTTGCCAACCAATTCCCTCAATACAGGCAAAATGTAGCACGACAGAAAGCAATCCTGGATGTATATGGCACAAAAGGACTGGTATGGGGTTGGCGGGGGTGCATGCGGGTACCTTTTGGAAAACACAGCACAAAGACATTCTGTCAACACCTCCCTTCCAGCACACACACCCATCCTTTCCCCCCACACAGCGCTTGTGCAACCAGCAGCAGCGACTGGGCAGCATCAAGTCAACATGCAGACTCAACAATGAAATAATCAACGTTGGGCCCCGCATGTCTGCTGTGGCATGCAACCCTGAAAAGGTGCCCCCCGCCCTCAGGCCCTTATTAGCCCCCGTCCCTGCGGTACGTGGTGTTGTTGGTTGCATACGTTATTGTTAGTTTTCTATCTGTGTTTCATTGCATGCTCATCATTCTTTGCTGTGCATCCCTCCTTGCTCTACCAGCATTTCACATCCCCACACCACTACACACACACACACCACCACGCATCCACCCACCACCACACACCCACCACACAAAGACCATTCGTGCCTATTCCAATGCACGTGAAATCATCAAGGAGGCAGTGGCCAATGAAACCAAGGAGTTTATCAAGGAAAACCCTCAAGTGTGTGGTAAATTGACTGCAGCAGCATGTCAGTCTTTTGTGCGCAGAACAATTGTGACCCAGCCTGATTATAAGCCCCTGTTACGTCCGACCATGCCCACACTGGTGGATGTGCTGACAGCACAGCTCATCAAGCAGGGTGTGTTCAAGTCCGAAACATGGGCACGTGCAGCTGCACAACGGTATGCGGCGAGTGTGTAGGGGTGGGGGTCCTGGAAGCATGTGCTGGGTGGGATCACCAGAGGATTGGGTGTTTTTTTGCAATACACATATGTTTTGTATCCATGTGTTGTTGTTGTGATTTTCCATTGTATACATGTTGTTGTTGTGTTTCCCTACTACACAGGGCCATCGCCCAAGGCATCAGCAGCATTCGAGCATCAGGGGTATGTGTTGTGTGGTTTGGTGATATCATGTTTGTGTTTTCCACTGGAAATTGCCGTTATCGTCCATTGTTGCTGCACAGTAGGCATTCTACTTGCACACATACACACATGATGCATGGCATTCACAGGACCCCCACATGGTCGGTTGGGATGGCACACCTTTTGAGTTCATGGGTACGTTGACCAAGCATTGACCAAAGCATCTGAGCGTACACTGTTGCATACATACCATTGCTGTATATCCGCTATACACATCCTAACACATACCAACGTGCACAGGCACGCTGCTATACCCCACACACCATCCCCACTTGTCACGCATCACACACACAGGGTGGGATAATGGTGTGTTTAACATTTTCAGTGAGACACGTCATCAAATCAATGCACTCCTGAGGTCATACCCTCAGCCAGACAGTGACCCAGAGGAAGCCACCAACAGTATGTGGTTCAGGGGTGTGTGCAGTGTATAGTGTGGGGTGTAGGGTGTGAAGTGTGCAGGGATGAAACCCCAACTATTCATGAGGGAGACATGATAGCCTACGCATATCCTCATATGCACACGTAGCCACACGTAGCAAGGCACACAGGCATACACACACAACCATGTACACAAACATTGACCCCACATTTCCACACAGCAACATGGATGACATCACTGAGTGCCCGATTCACAAGTGACTTTTATGTCCAACTTGATTTGCTGGTAGATGACGAATACCAGCTTGATCGTGTGGCCGGTATGTTGCTGATCATGCGTATTATGTTGCTGATCATGCACACTGTTGCTGATCATGCGCATCATTATCCAAACACACACATACACACACTTTTACAGATGCCGAGGGGAATTTGAGAGTCAACCCTCCCACCGACCGTCCCTACCTAAAGTTGACCGTAAATGGCAACGACTGGTCTGACAAAATACGTTCAGGTAGGTGCATCAATGTACACGTACATGCAACGCTACCCAGCTTTGTTTCCCATTCAACCACCACCCACACACCTCCCCCCCACAAAAACCACACCCACAGATTACAGTGAAGAGTTGTTTGTCACAGAAGACGACGATGTCACTGTCTTCCTCCCATCTGCCACCAAGGGTGGTGTGGAGCAGTATGATGGCACCCTCGTGGTCATCACCACCCCCGACTTGGAAATCTACTTTACCCTGGAAACAGAGGGTGTGTTGCACTTGGACGTGCAGGTCAAACTTCGAAGTCAGGATTTGACCATGCCTGATGGTGTGTTGGGGCAGACAGTGTTGTGGCAGCTGCCAGAGGCTGATAAGCAGTTGGCGAGTGGGACGGAGGGCTTTGAGGTGTGGCTTTGGGGTGGGATGTGCGATGTGGAATGTGTGATGTTTTGGGGTGCTCTGTATCATTCCTGTCGTGATCCCCATGTCTGTCATGATAATCATGAGTCCATCACAACCATGGGTGATCATGTATCCACCACACCCCTAATCGATCATCCCTTGTCCCACACCCTCCAGGTCAAGCATGGGTTGCCCGGCATCCAGTGCCCCACATGTGTGTTTGTACCACGCCTGACATCAGACCAAGTCGCACAAATGCGCCGCCGTCTCATGTCTGCTAAGCTGTAAGACGAGTGTACTAATACTACACGCATACAGTGGAGGAAGACGTGGAGGAAACACAAGGAAATGAGAGGGGATGTGGGTATCGGACAATTCCCGACTATGTGTGGACTATGTGTACATGTTATTTCCTACTACACATACATAGTGCACATACACAGCCTGTATGCATGATGAGTTGTACCACAACACGATAGGATAGGTTTTTTCTATTCATCAAGTTGCTCTTCTTTGGTGGGTTTGTTTGCGTTTGCGTACATGCGGGTGTGTTTGCCTGCATGTGTGGATGTGTGTGTCTGTGCCTGTGAGTGCTTCTGTGTACACACACACATACACATACTTCCTGTGTTTTGCCAAGCCTGCTGTCATGTGTATCTGTCTCTACAATCACAGCATGCACTCAAACTCATCCACATGCCTTTTCATTGTTGTTGTTGCTCTTTGTTGTTGTTTGTTCTCGTCGTTTCTTCCCAGGTGTTGCACATCTGGAACACCCTGTGGTACCCTGTTATGTGTCCATGTACACACAATAACGTGTAACTTGTCCTTAGGTACATACACCCACTTTTCCCTACGTCCTTTTGACACCCCAACAGTGTGGGTTGCTGTTGTGTTCTCAGTGTGCAAGTGGTCTGCGTCTGTGCATGCGCTTCTGTCTACGTTGGCCCCTCGCAAGAAATGGAACATCACGCAGGAGTGTTGTGTTACACCACCAGTGTTGTGGTACCAGGTTGTGTGATACTAAGTGTTGTGATTGGAACATCACCAAAGTGCTGTGCTTGGAACAATCATGGCATGCCATGCGCATGACCAAACCACAGCCTGATGATCCAACTACCCTTGTGTCACACAAGTCGATACAAAAATCCCCACACAAGCGAGGGTTGATGATATGGCAATATGCACGCATGCTGCAAGTAACGCATGCAGCAAGTACAGCATGCGTGTTGAAACAAGCACAAGAGTCAATCAACACAAGAGTCAATCAACACAAGAGTCAATCAACACCCTCCATGTCTCTTATAAAATAAACAAGCTCCGTGTCAATAACCACAATCCATCACACTTCTCTCTCTTTCGCTCTGGATCATGTCAAAAGAACTCTTCTTCTGGTAACAAAAACATGCAAACAAAAACAAGTCTATCATGATGCAGAAACAGTGCCTATTGGTATGGCAACAGCCACCCTGCGGCCCTGGGTGGCACCATTGACGCCACCTCTCCCCCCACTGCCACGCCCCCCCTGCCCCTCCCCCCTCCCCCCTCCATGTGCTCGACCACCACGACGGCCACCACGACCACGACCAGCATACTCCCTGGTGGGAGGTGGTCCCCTGTGTTCCCCTCTATTTTCTCCTTGTACAAAATCCTGTTGCACAAAACCCTCTTGTGCCACCACACTGGCGACTTGATGTACATCACCACCACCACCTGCTTGTTCCTGGTTCTGTACACCACCATTACCACCACCACGAGCACCACCACGAGCACCACCACGAGCACCACCGCGCATGCCCCGTCCCCTTGCCCGTGCTCTATACCCACCCCTGCCGTACCCACCACGACCATGGCCACCACCACCACCATGACCATACATGCTGTGTTGTGTTGCATGGTTGCCGTCATGTGCATGGTTGACATCATTATTGCCATCATTGTTGCCATCACTGTTGGTAGGCAGCACAGGTGCAGCAGCTTGTGTATGGTTTAGGTGGTATTCATGACTCAGGGTAGTTGTGCCATGACTGGACCCACCTTGCTGGGGTGCATCCTCATGCATACAATGCTGTGCACCTCTAGCATTATCCTTATTGTTTTCATCGTAAGTATCACCACCATCATCTGCAATGCCATGTCTTCGTACAGCACCATTACCATATTTGTGCACACCATACCCACCACGCCCACCACGTCCACCATGCTGCACACCCTCGCGCCCTCTCCCTCGTCCCCTCCCACCATACCCTCTCCCCCTTCCATAAGACGATCCATGTGCAGGTGCATCCCTCCCACCACGCACATCCTCATAGTGTGCTCCTGCTGTGCCTGCTGCTGCTGCTGCTGCTGCTGCTGCATGATTGGAATGATGATGGTGGTGATGATGATGATGTTTGTGGTGGTCCTGCTGATGATGTTTGTGGTGGTCTTGCTGATGATGAAGACCATGTCGGCGGGGTATAGTCTCCCAGCCCCCCTCACCTTCCTCCCCCTCCTCCCCTGTTTTTTCACCATCATCACCATGGAGAGCATCCCCATGAGTATAATCAGAAGTTGTTTGTTGACCATGAGCACCTGCAGCACCAGCCACAAGCATAGCAACCTCATGAGGGTCCACACGTAAATGCAACAACTCATCAAATGCGTGACCGGCATGTGTGGCTGCAGCATGTTGTTCTGCTGCTGTAGCTGCTGCATGACGCTCCGCACTTGCCTTGGTAACTGCAGCGGCAGCTTCCTGCACGTCCCGGGCATGTTGTTGGTGCTGGTATGCTGCATACACACGTGCCCGACGGGTGGTGGCGCGTTGCGCGGCGCGTGTGTGGGTGGTGTTGGAGTGGGGAGAGGGGGTGCTGACATCAAACACCTCGGGTTTGGGGCACCCTGATACTGTATTGTGGGGTGGGGTGGGGTGTATTGTGGGGGTGTGTATTGTGGGGTTGTGTATTGTGTGTTGTGTATTATGTATTGTGGCGTTGTGTATTGTGTGTTGTGGGGTGGTGTATTATGCCTTGTGTATTGTGTGACACATACTTTGCAAAACAACGTACATCATACATTGTATAAACATGGTACCACACACACACAAACACATACACACACGCACACACACACACAAACATACCTTGTGCTGTTGCGCTCAGCAGTGTATGTACACCACCACCACTCGCTGCACCGCCCCCCCCCCCAATGTGGTTCCCAGAAGCCCCCCCCTTGATAGCCAGCAGTGGTGGTACACGTGCATCGGGTGTTGTGTGGGGGAAGAAATCAACCACCACCACTGTGACATCATCTAGATTGCCCCGTTTTTTTATTGCCTGGTGTATGGTGTGTGGGTGTGTGGAAACAGGATTGTATAGGACGAGGGAAAGAGGATTGTGCAGGATGTCATAAAGACATTACACAGCAGCACATGCAGCCATACACATAACACACAGTGTACATACACACAACACACAACATACATACACACAACGTATACGCACACATACTCACACATACACATACACATACACACACCTGGTACACAAGTTGTGTGGCTGCCTGACCCACTGGTAGGTGACGTACAGCATGGGCAGCTTGCTTAGGTTTTAATGCATCCCATAATCCATCACTGCCTAATATCAGCCGTGCACCATCCTTGGGGAGAACCACCTGGGGATTTTAGCAGTGAGTGTTTTGTTGTGTGGGTATTGTTGTGTGGGTGCTATTGTGTGTGTGTTTTGTTGTGTGGGTATTGTTGTGGGTATTGTGTATGTCCTATCTGTGTATTGTGTGCACTCAACCCAACCCCACATCCTCTCGACCTAAATTCGTCCATCCCTTCCAACACACCCATCAACCTCCACATACACGCACCTGCTTCACGTCTGGTACTGCTGTCACCAACTCCCCAGCCCTCACATCCCCTATGCTGCGTGACATTGCCAGCCCACCAGGCCACACCCGCAATGCCCCCACATATCCCTCCCCCTCGTAGTGCACAGGGGCCAGCTCACCACCGTGTTGCAAGATACGCTGTTGCTCATCTTTGTTGTCATCCAGGCGGTGGTTGCCAGACACCTGGGGTTAGTTTTGTGGTGGTGTTGTGGTGGTGTTTTCTGTGCATATGGGGGTTGTGTATTGTATTGTGGGGGTTGTGGTGGTGTTTTCTGTGCATATGGGGGTTGTCTGTTGCATCATTGGGTGGACGTATTGAGCAACAGTGTTGAACAAGCACATGTAGACATGCAGTATGTAAGAAAGTCAGTATGTCAGTTTGCATACACAAACTCCCAGCAAACCAGTGCAATACACCCACCCATACACCCACCCATACACCCATCCCATACACCCACCAACACATCGACACACCTCAATAACATGAGAGCCCACATCCAGCACAGCCAAGCTATCTCCCACATTCGCCACAAACAAATTCCACCCTATACACAATGCCAATGTTGCAGTGGTGCCGCTCTCCTTGTGTTTCTCTTTAAATTGCTTGTCAGTCACAGCAAACCCTGCCATACATGCCTGTGTGTTGTGGATTGTGGTGGACCTCATGTGTTGTGGACCTCATATGCAGCAGTGTGTTGTGATTTGTGCACGTATGCAGCAGTGTCACATGTTGTCATGTACTCTTCATACACACACACGTTGTCATGTACTCTCCATGCACACACACACATAATCATATACTACTACTACTACTATTCACACATGTTACCTTTGCTATTCGCTGTGTGATGCAGTCTTGTGCCACCCAGTCATGCAGCACTGTGGGCTCCACATCACCATTGCTTGCCTGTGGTGGGGGGGGGGATTGTGCAGGGGAAGAACATCAGGGAGGGGAGTGTGCAGGGGGAAACGGTGCACACACACACACACACACACACACACACACACACACCTCTTCACCTAGTGGCTCATCATCAGAATCATGCACACCACCATGCACCTCCTCCTCCTCATTGTCAGCAGGTGTATCTTGTGGGTGGTGTTGTGGTCGGCAGGCAAGGTTCATTACATTCTCCAACAAGTGCTTTGCACAAAAAACAGCTGATTTTGATCCACCATGCCCATCAAACACCCCATATGCGTTGAAGGGTACTGTGTGGGGGTGATCTTTGTGTGGTGTTGATGTTTGTGTATGTGTGCGGGGGTGATATTTGTGTGTGTGTGTGTGTGTTGTTTGTGGTGGTGGTGGGAGGGTTGTTTTTGAGTATGTGTGCATGGGGAGAATTATCGTGTGTACATGGGTGCGTACAAGCAAGTACACATTATACCTGTCACATCCTTCCCATCCTCTGTTGTATACGCCCACCCATTCCCCTCTGACAACTTGCTCTTGTCCTCCCCCTTTAGTTTATGGGACCCCAGGGCCCCCCGCACAAGGGGCCCCATGTGTGGTGCAGTACGTGTATGCCCCCCCCAATGCACTGTAGCATCCTCACCTTCAGCAAAGCACTGCATGAGCGTGGGTAGGTCACACACACCCGTGCCATGCATTGGTGGGGTGGGGGGCAGGGGCTGGGTGGGGGAGGGGGGCTGCGGTGGTGCGGTGGGGGAGGGGGGCTCTGGTGATGCAGTGGGGCGCACAGTTGCCTGAAGGTGGGGGGGATATGCTGTGCATTTCTGAATGTCACAGTACACATCCCTCAAACACCCCTCAAACATACAGAAACACCCCTCATAAAACGGCCCTCATGAAACACCCCTCATGAAACACACAGTGTGTACCATGGTTGGAGGGGAGGCTGGTGCACTGGGTGCGTCTTCAGCATGCACAGCATCTTGCCCTGCATCACTGCTTACATCACCGCTTGCAGCAGCATCGCTATTCTTCTTCTTCTTCTTCTTTTTCCGTTTTTTCTTTTCCCCACCATTTTCTGCTGTGGGCCCCTCTGCCTCGGCCACCACTGCACAGCCCCCCTGCTTATCGTGCTGCTTGTCTGTGCAGGATTTCCCTGCACACCCTTCCTCATCATGCACGTCTGCCGCTGCGCCCTCCGTACGGTCTGCAGCAACCGTAACATCTTCTTCTGGTGGGGGGCCACCTGATAGCTTCTTCCAAAACATGCTCGACCTGGGTTTGTTATGAGGATCACGCTGATGTGTGTAGTGAGGATCAGGCCGTGCAACCTGAGTGCCCTATGAGCAGGCCACCAAACACCCGACAATCATACGCACCCACAAATTGTTGATGTTGATGTTGATGTGTCTTGCCCTCCTTGCTCAATTTCACGCAGCTACCTCCCTGTGATACACGGATCACACGTGATCACAGCAAACCAGCATCAAACATGTGTGTCGAGGTGCTCAACGCAACCTCCATGCGCATGTGTACTTTCAACAGCTCGTACAGTGATTCAGTGTCCTCCAGTCATTGTCACACAATCCCAGACAGTGTTTACCTATTAACTGTACAACTACAGCATCAACACACTAGGTCTACGTAAGCCTATGCTGCTGATCGTGTTGCGCTCAGATCTGCAAGAAGAACAAGGTTCCATTGCTCGCTGTTGTATACATAGCCAACATCATCTACGTGCTGTTTTACAGAGCTGCTTGAAGAATAAAAAACAGCTGCTAGTTGACAAAACCTGGTGTGCAAAACAAAGGCACCCACTCTCTTGAGAAAACGGGAAAACATACATGGGAAAAATAATCATCCTCTCTCTATCTCAATCCAATACCAACCTCAATGTTCTGGCAGCCCAATGTCCCGCTGCAACCCATCATCATCCTCGTGTTCGCACACCACTGCCTCATCTGGTGGCATGTCCATGGTTGCATTCCTCAACACCCGCCGTGGCACCACGGGCGTCGTCCCATACGACGCCTGCTTGTGCGTAAGCTTGTTATAATCCATAAACTCTGACCCCCTGTTGGAAAATAGTCGCCGCACATTGTACACTGACAAATCCGACATGGACGCACATGTCAGATCAGCTGCCTTGAGCTGATGCGCCTTGTGCACGCTGCGCACCGCCACTGCCTTCATCGTGCAGTTGTGTGCTGCCGTCACCCCGCTGGGCGTCGCATCAAACACCACACAGCTGTTTGGGGGGCGCCCCAGTTTTATCGCCGCTGACAAATACCGCTGTGCGAGGGTGTCCATTCCATCCTCAGCGGTCACCTCTGCTTGGAAGAATGGTGCCAGCCCCATGCGCTGCAAGCATGCACGCATGTCCACACGCTCCAGGGTAGTTATCACAGCACAGGGCACATTGGCCTTCTGCAGGGCCTGTAGCCAGGGAACCACCCCGGGCAGGGGGGTGTCCAGGTTGACGAATTCTTCAGCAAACAATTGTGCAAATTGCCAGGAATATTCTTGTGCTTGTTTCCAGTCGCGTGTCCATTGGAGTACGTCGGTGACGACGCGTTCTGGTCGTATGTCGTACAGCTGACGATCCATGCTGGGGAACGGGAGGTTGTGTTGGGATGCCAATGCTTGCCATGCACGACGCTGCATCGTGCGTGTGTCCACCAGCACACCATCCCTGGGGAGGGTTGGGGATGGGGATGTGTGTGAGTGTGTGTGTGTGTGTGTGTGTGTGTGTGTGTGTGTGTGTGTGTGTGTGTGTGTG
>VFQP010003608.1_pt1 | contig 15541 bp, 15 predicted proteins | sample 3512351 | NCBI WGS metagenome assembly VFQP01 (sample SAMN10412372, study PRJNA504923) | tailings metagenome | isolation source: Relicate 1 Philex TSF1 revegetated site | place: Philippines: Tuba, Benguet | collected 2017-08-29 | reverse complement strand
CCAGGGCACCCGGCGCGGGAGGCGGAGGGGGAGGAGGCGGCGCGACCGCGGCGCAGCAGCCCCCGCCGCCGCAGCTGCAGCACAAGGGGCAGCTCGCCAAGTCCTTTCTCACGGCCAGGTGGGTGGAGGCGTCTGGAAAGAGCCGCGCCTCGAGCGCTGCGAACCGCAGGCCTCTCGAGGCTCTGCTTCACGGCTCGGAGTGCTCGAGCTCGGTGCTACAGCCTCGCTCGCCTCGCCGCACGGGGGGCCTCTGGCGGCTCGACTCACTTTGTTTGTGCTTGCCCCTCTCGCCCCGCAGCCTTCAAGCCAAGGGCAGGCAGGCCGCGGCGAGCCAGTGTACACCCCAAGCTCCAGCTGCCGAGCTGCACGCCATCCTGCAGGTGAGCGCTGCCTGGCGCAGCCGGCTTCTCCCTGGATGGTTGTGTGGGGTGCTCGAACCCTTGTTGAGATATCCTGCCCGCGCGGAGCGAGGGGCCACGCCGAGAGCAAGCAAGCCGCACTGCCACGACGTAGGCCTCGGCTGCGGCCGGCCTCCCGCTCGCTGGCCCGGGTTGTTGCCTCTCGTTGGGGGGGGGTGCGACCCAACGAGCCGCCACACCCCCCGGCCGAGCCGCACGCTCGCAGCAGCACCAGCAGCGGCGCAGCGTCAACATCGCGCTTTTCCACCTCGCGCGCGTGACGGGCCGCGGGACCCAGGGGCCGTTGCGCCCGGCGCGACTCTGCTCCCATACACCACGCGCAGAGGAGCAAGCGTGTGATGCGTTGCACCATGCATGCGCCACGCAGAACTGCGGAGGCGCCAACGGGGAAGCCGGCAACTCGCCCGTCACCACGTTCCTGGGCGTCTCCCCGCCCGTCCGCAGCGGCGCCACCAACCCCTGGGGCTCCTCGGACGCCTGGAAGCAGACGGCGCTCTCCGCCTCGCGCACCAACCTGGCGGCGCTGCAGGAGCTCTGCCCCGAGAGCACCACGCTGCTCTCCAGCCAGCTGCTGCTGATGCAGGGCCTCGGCTCGCCGATGAGGATGAGCTACACGCCAGAGGGCGCCTCGTGGTGCGAGGCGGGCATGCAGCGCATGGCGTCCACGGCGGGCGGCGCGGCGGCGGCGGCGGCGGCGGCGGCGGCGGGCGGGGCCCTGCCCGTCGGCTCCTGCCGCTCGCAGGAATCGGCCCGCCACCTGCCGCCCAACCCCAACCTGCACCCGCACGGCGCCGGCAGCCACCAGTGTAGCATGTGAGCGGCGGCGGCGGCGGAGGCGCGGCGCTGCGGCTCTTGTGCTGAGCCGGGTGGCAGCTGCCTTCGCTGCCGGGGGATGCCGAGGAGCGCGAGGGCCTTCCCTCGTTGTGCCGCTGCGGCGGACTGCTGACGTGGACGCAACCTCCTGTATCTTGACGGCACTGCAGGCTCTCTGCCTGGGGCCCTGGGCTGGACAGCGGCCCCCTGCCTGCCACATGTCCCCCCCCCCGTCTCTCACTCCCCGCCGGCGCCGTCCCGCTACCCCGGCCCCCCTTTTGCACATGCACTCGCATACGCGGCTGCACGCACGCACACCGCTTGTGCTTTTTGTTTTGGCCGGGGTGGGCGCGGGGGGACTCTGGGGGCGCGAGGGAGGAAGAGCGTTTGGTGGTGTTTGTTGGTCACTCGTCCCCCCTTCCGTCTGCGTTCCCCCCGCCAAGAGTGCGAGTATGTGTGTGGCCGTGTGCATGTGCGCCGCCGCCCCAACGGGAGCAGCATAAGGCGCGACGCCCTCCCCAAGTAATTTGTATTCTCAACCCCCTCTCAACACGGCCGCCGCGGGCGTGTCGGCGGGTGCGGATTGCGTCCGCCCCGCCGCGCGCTTGCTTGCGCGCACGTCACCGGCCGAAGAAAGAAAAAGCCAGAAAGCATCCCGCTCGTCTGGCGTGCTCTCTTGCGCCGCGCCCCCTGGGGCGATGGTCAGACCTGGCGCCGCGCCAACGCGCGCGTGCTGCCGCCCCCGCCGGGCGCTTGACCTGCTCCTCCAAGCCACGGGACGAGGATGCTCTTGACACGGCACGTCCCCACGTTACCCTGACCTCGCCCTCTTGAGGCGGCGTGGGGCGCGCGCGCGGCTTGTGTCTGACGCTCTTTCTTCAGGGCGCTGGCAGCAGCGGGCCTGCTCGCTCAACGCCGCCGCGCACCCGACCCACCCCTGCGGCTGCGCGGCCGGCTGTACCGTGGCGTGCGCTTCTCTGTGGGGGGCACTGGGGCCCGTCTCTCTCTCTCTCGGTTGTGCGTGGTTCGGGGTGGGGCGAAGGAGGAGGAGGGCGCTGCGCCGCTTTTGCAGGCACTGTGTTGGTAGCTGTGGGCCACGCAGCGTGGTTGCAATGGCGTGTGTGGGGGTGCGGTGCAGTGCACGTTCGGTCTTTTGCTCCTCCCTCTCTCTCAAGTGCGCCGGCGGGCCAGTCGCAGGGCAGTGGCGTCATCTCCCCCTGCGCTGGTGGGCGGATTTTGCGGTCGCCCGTGGCCGCTGTGCGCCCTCTGCTCTTCTGGCGCGTGGTTCGTGTGCGTCGGGCGGTGGCGGTGTGCGGGTGGGTGTGGTGTCGTCAAGAGGTGGGGCGTGGCGTTGGGCGTGGACGCCCCCTCAGCGGTACATACAGCAACGTCAAAGCCCTCGGGGCCTAGGAGGGCGAGCGCCCGCCCGCCCGCCCCCGGACGGAGCGCGCTCTTTGGCATATCGTTCCGCCGCCTGGAGCACTGCGGGGCGCCCCTCCCCTTTCCCTTTTCCCCTCCCCAGGAAAGAGAGAGAGTCTGTGTGGGCAGGGGCGGCGGCGGAGCCGCGGGAACACTCGCCAGTGTGGCGGCGGGCCTGGCGTCCGCCTCCCACGTCACACGACCAGACGCGCCTCTGACCGGGGGAAAAGAGCTTTGGGCGTGCCGACGGGGGTCATCTGTGGGGAGGGTCGCTTTTTCGTTTGCTTGGGCCCGAGTCGCGCGGTGGCGGGGCGGCCTGTGGGTGCGTCCGGGCTGGGAGTGGGGCCCCTCGCTCGCACGCGGCGGTTGACGGGCCGCACCTGGCACTGGCAGGCAGGGTTGCTGGGCGGTGGGCGGTTTCAACCGAGACCTGGTGGAGAGAATCGGACCCCCGGCGCGCCGCCTGCCCTGGGGCGGGGGGGCCGAGCCCTTCTCCGCATGCACGCGCCCCCTGATTGAGTTTGGACCGTCCCTTCTCGCCCTCCGGTGCCGCGCGTGGCGACCGCGACCCACCTGCCCTCCACGCACCAGCACTTGGTGTGTCTAGAGCCCCGTGGGCGGAACCCAAGGGCGGCGCCGGCACGCCGGCGCCGCCCCCCGCCGGCCCCCCCCCGCCCGCCCTTTGTGGGGCGGCCGGGCGGCGCTGGCGGCGGCGGCTGGACCCGGGCTTTCCGGCGTGTTTGGTCGCGCAAACTGCGTTCGGCTTGGCTTCCTAGCGGCTTCCGTGGGGGGCGCGCCGCAGTTTTCCCGAAGCGCAGGCGCGTGGACAGGGGGGGGGGGGGTTGGGGCGCCCGCGCCAGGCGGCGGTCTCGGGGGGGACTGGGGGGGGGTCTGTGCGTGTGTGCGAGAGAGAGTCAATCTGAGAGCGCCCGGTCCGGTGTGTACCTGTAATCTCTCTCTCTCTCTCCTCTCTGTCTGTCTGTCCCCTGTCTTGCGTCTGGGCGCGGAGAACGAAATCATTGGCGTGTCTAGTCTTTGGCTTCACGCGGCGGGGCGCCCCCCGAAAGCCCCGAGCGGGTGCCCTCGCTCATGGCCACCACAGGACATGAGCCGGGGGCCACCCCAGGGCCATCTGTCAGCGGGCTGGCGGAGGCAACGCCCCCCCCCCCCCCCCCACCCACTTGGGCCGGCCGGCGGGGGCGCCCCTCCCGTAGCGTGGAAGCTTGCGAGAGTGGTGATGTGTGTGCGCGTGCGCGCCGCGCATGCTGCGCGAGTGCGTGTGTCCAAGCGTGATCCTACCAGCGCGGGCCTGAGCGTGTACCACGTCCCTCTGTGTCTTCTTGAGGGCCCCGCCCCCCCCCCCCCCTCTCCCTTCCCCTCCCTGCCCAAAGCCTTTGCTCTGTTGCCTGCCGCCCGAGGGCACCCTCCCTCCCCTTCTCTTCCTTTGCGGCGCGTGCGAGGTTGACTCTGAATGGACCTCTTCTCTGTTTGGGAGAGGGTGGTGTAGAGGGAAGAGAGAGACGAAGGGAAGGGAGCGTGGGGGGGCCTGAGTGGACGCACGTGCCCGCTGGCGGGTGAGGGTGCCCCGACTGACTGACTGCCCCCCCCAAGAGTGCGCGAGAGAGAGACAGCGTGAGGAGCAGTGCTCTCGTGCCTGGCCAAAGGTTGGACGCCGACGCAAGCGAGAGAAAGGAGAGAGCGCCACGTGTACGCCCCCTGTCTCTGCCGCGTGTCTCGTGCGCCCCGCTGCCCACTCTGCACTCTCTACCCCTCTCTGCCCCCAACGGAGGAGAGGCAGCGACTGCCCCACCGGACATGCATCCCCTTCCCGCCTCGCTGGGGGCGGCGCGCACGCACGCCCCCCCAGGAGGCGGCGGAGGAGGAGAAGGGCGCGACGACGACGGCGGCGGCCTAGTGCACTCCCGCCCCCGCGCGCGGCGTTTTGGGTGCCCGCGCCAAGCACTGAGCATTTGAAGGAGCCCACGCCGCTGCCTGGGAAGCGGCCGTGGCGCGTGTATGAAGAGCAGCCCCACGCAACGACGCCCCCAATGTGTGACCCGGCTGTCGAGCGCTGCTTCCCCTTGGAATGAGAAAAACCTCCCACTTTCGCACCCCCCACGGTGTGTGTCGCGTGTGCGTGTGCGCCCCCGCCTCTCCCGAGCCGTTTGTTTTTTTTTGCGCTTGTTTGTGGCGGCCCGCACTGCCTGCTGCTGTGCCCCATTGTGGTTGTCGAAGGGTGTTCAAAGAGGTGCTCGAGAGCGTTTCAAATATCCCGTTCTGCGTGGCACGCTGGTCGTGGTGGTGGTGCTTGAGGTCAAGTTTGGCTATGCGAACCGATTTGCAAGCGTCCTCCTGGGTGCTCCACAAAGCCAGCCGCCAGTCAGCGGCCCCCCCTCAAGGCACGCGCGCCCATGAGAGCGCGCAGACGAGCACGCAGGTCGTCGTTGCCGCCGGCAGCACCAGCGGCAGGAGCAGCAGAGGCGCCCGCAGAGGAGGGCGGCGGCGCCGCCAGAGGCCGGGCTTGCGAGGCAGGAGCGGCAGCCACGGGGGACGCGGTCGCGGCAGTCGGTCGCGCCGCTTCGCCGCCCGACCCCGCAGAGGGGCCGCTGGCGCGCGCGCCTCCCACAGCAGTGCGAGCCAGCGCGTCGAGGTGCGGTCGGGCCGCCTCCTGCGCCGTGGCCTGACTCGTGGGCTGCGGCGGCTCGTCCGCGCCGCCGTCCGATCTGTGCCGACGCTCACCGTTCTCGCGCCGCTGCCTCCGGACGGCCGCCGCCGCCGACGGCGAGGGCGAGCGCGAGCGGGAGGAGGAGCTCGATCGCTTGTCCTTCTTGTCGTGCTTGCTACTGCGCTTGGACCCGCCGCGCTCGCCGCTCCGGCTGCGGCGCCGCTTGCGCTCCTTCCTGTGCCTCTTCCCGCCCTCGCGCTCGACGTCACGACCCGGCCGCGCCTCTGCCCTGCCGCTCTGCTTGGCGGCGGGCGCTTCCAGCAAAAGCTCGCCCTCCTCCACGTCGTCGCCACCGCCGCCGCCGGCGTCCCTCGCCGCACCAGCGGCGCCGGCACCGGCCCCTTGGGCCGCCGCGCCCTCACTGCCGCTGTCGCTGCTGCGGCCCGCCTCAGCCGCCGCGCCTCCCGCTGCCTCCGCCTCTCTCTCAAACGCCCCGCCTCGCACCGCCGCAGCCGTTTCCGCCGTTTCCGCGCCCCCGCCGGCAGGCGCCGCGCCCGGCCCCGCCATGGCCAGCCGGTGCAGCGCGACCTGCACGCCCGCGCTCAGCCCCGGCGCCCGCTGCCCACCACCCTTCTCCCCCGCCGCCGCCACCCCCTGCTGCTGCTCCGCCGCCGCCGCCGCCGTCGCCGCCCCGCCCGCCGCCGCCCTCCCCGCCAGCAGCCTCGCCGGCAGCAGTGACGCCAGCTGCTGCTCCAGCCCCTGGCGCCCGCGCGCCGCCCCCGGCCCCTCCCGCCCCCCCGAGCCATGCGCAACGCCCACGGCCACACCCGTCCCACCCGCCGTCCCACCCGCGACGGTGGAAACGGCGGCGGAGGTGGGCGCGGCGTCGCCGCCGGCGCCGCCGCCGCTGTGGTCGTCGTCGTCGTCGGGGGGCGGGTGGCGCAGCGCAGAGAGCAGCGTGGCGCGGTGCAGCGCGACGGCCTGCGCGCGGCGCTCCTCCTCGGCGCGGCGCCGCTCCTCGGCCTGCGGGAGCGGGCGCGTGGGACAGCGCGAGGGGGTGAGGGTGCACTGCGTGCTTTCAGGCTCCGCGACACCGCCAAATGGATGGTGCTGCCTGGGCGGCGGCACCGATGAGACCACAGTAGGGGGGGCAGCAGTGCCAACATCAGAGCAGCCCGTCTGTCCCTTCCCCGTCCCCAGCTGATCCCTACCTTTTGAGCCATGAGGGCCTTGGCGCGCGCCCGCCGCTCCCTCAGCTTCTCCTCGGGGTCCTCCACAGCGGCCGGCACCGCTGCCGCGGCACCGCTGCCGCCGCCGGAGCCTCCCGCCGCCGCCCCCCCGCCGCCTGCGGCCGCCGCAGCGGGGGCGTCGGCCAGCGCCGGCGAGGCCGCGGTGGCGACACCACTGCCGCCGCCAACGCGCTGCTGCACCATGACGCGCACGGCCTGCGCCACCGCCTGCTGCACAGCGTCCGCCGCCGCCGGCTGCTGCTGCGCCGCGTGGGCGGTTGCCGCCGCTGGAGGTGGGCTGGGCGAAGCGGCCACCCTTGCCGCCGCCAGCGCGGCGGCGGCGGCAGCCGCCGCAGCCACCAGTGGCGGGTTCGCCGCGATTGCGACCACCGCCGGCTTCGCTGTGGGCGCAGCTGCGGGCGTGGCGGTGGCGGCGGGCTGGGTGGTGGCGGCGGGCTTGGCCGCGGCCTGCGCTGCACTGGCGGCGGCGGCGGCGGCGGCGACGGCGCTGCTGGCGCCGGGCGCGGCGGTGAAGAGGCTGGCCAGCGCGGCGGCGGCCTGCGGGGAGGGCGCAGCCTTGCTCTGCTGCTGCTGCTCCTGCTTCTTCTTCCAGGGGGCCAGGGAGATGACGACGGGCTGCGGCACGGCTGCCGGGGCGTCGTCTCCCGCGGCGGTGGCGTTGCCGTGGTAAGGCGCGGGGCCGGCGGCGGGCTCCGCCGCCGCCGCCGCTGCGGTGGCGGCGGGCGCGGGCGCGGCCTCGGCGGAGTGAGCGAGGGCGGCGGAGGCTTGCAGCAGCGTGTCGACTGCCTGCATGGAGCCGAGGGCTTGCGCGAGGGCCGTGCGGTACATGCCGTGGAGGTGCGCGTGGCGGGGGAGCAGGAAGCAGAAGAGCGGGTTGTCGGCCTCCTTGCGGCGGACGGTGGCCTCGAAGGCGGCGCGGGAGCGGCTGCGCTGCACAAACGTCACCTGCGCGTGCGGGGGTGCGGGGGGACGTGCACAAGGGAAGGACGATTGTGAGGGAAGTAGAAAAGGAGGACAAGGAGCGCGCGAGAGGCGCTGCGCGGCCTCTTCCTTCTGCCTGTGCTCCTCCTCAGCGCAATGGTGAGGACGGCGGCAGCAACGGGCAGCCGTTTTCTTCGCTCACCATCTTGTTCATGACGGGCAGAATGGAGGATACAGGAGGCAGCCCTGCTCCCTCCTCCTCGCCCTCCTCAGGCGGTTCCTGCTTGACTGCCACCGCGCTCTCCATCCCCGGCGGCGCGTCCTCCTGCCCCCCCGCCTCCCCGGCCGCCGCGCCGCGCGCCCTGGCCCACGGCGGCGGCCTCGCCCCCGGCAGCGGCCCCGCCCTCGCCTCCTGCTGCACCGCCACCGCAGCGCCGCCGCTGGCCTCGCCCGCCTCCGCGGCGCGCGGGTCGGGCGCGGGGCCGTAGACCCCAGAACCGGGCTCAGCGCCCTCGCCTCCATGCTGCCGCTCCTCCTCCTCCTCCGCTGCGTGCCCCGCTGCCGGCGCCGGCTGCGGCGGCGCGTCTCGCGGGGCCGGGCCGAACACCACTAGCTGCTGCTGCTCCTCCTCCTCCTCCTCCTCCTCCTCCTCCTCACCACCGCCGCTGTTGTCATCCTCCCGCTTGATCCGCACGAGGGGCCCCGGCGCCGCCGCGTTCCCTGGGGGGCTGCCTGGGGGCGTGGAGGGCGGCGAGCACGGCGGCGCGGCAGAGGCGGCCACTTCGTCGTCGTACGACTGAAGCAGCGCGAACACGTCGCCGCCCGCCTCCTCCTGCTGCTGCGCCGCGAGGGCCGCCGTCGCCCCGCCTTGCTGCTGCTGCTGCTGCTGCTGCTGGTCAGCGGCGGCGTGGGAGGGCGGCGGCTCGGAGGAGGAGGGCGGCGCGCCGTCGTCGGGGGGCGGCGGCGCCGGAGGTAGGATCTCCTGCAGGGGAGCAGCGCGTGTGGTGGGCGTGGAGCTGGCGGTGAGCGACTTGGAGGAGAGCCGCTTCAAGGCCTCATCATCTGTGGACACCTGTGGCAAGCGGCACCAGGCCCCAAGCCCTCACCGGGGGGTCGTTCTGCTTGAGCCAGGAAAAGTAGTCGTGCAGCGGGTGGCCGGGCATGAGGAAGCCAAAGGTGGGGCGGTCGGCCTGCTTGACGCGCAGCAGCACCTCCACCTGGCCGCCCCCGCGCCGCACAAAGCGCGCCGTCTCGCGGATCACCTGCCAGGCGGGGCGGGGCAGGGCGGGGCGGGTCACACTCTGCCGCATTCGTCACCAGGCCACCTTTGCGCGCGCTCTGCGTTCTTCACGGCTGGGCTGAACTGGCGATGCTGCGGGGACCAGCGCTCGCGCCCTGCGTTGCGGTGCGCGAAGCTGGGGCCCCGCTGACGCCCACGCTGCGCCCAAGGGCATGCGAGCATCGTCCGCGCGCGCGAGCGCACACACCTTGTCGTGCCGCGGGTTGCGGGGCAGCTTCCAGGCGAACCAGGGCACGGGCGGCAGCCCGCCGCGGCGCGCCTCCTGCCGCCTGGGGTGGTCTGGCGGCAGCAGGTGCAGCGGCAGGTCAAAGGGGGGCAGGTAGCCCTCCTCCACCTCGTCCTCGGGGCCAAGCGGGGGGGGCGGCGGGAAGGCAGAGCCGCCGGCGCCGCCGGGGTCGCCTGCGCAGCGACGACGCCACGCAGCACAAACAAGCGCTTGCTGTGCTGTCGCTCTCCAGCTGAACGCTCCTCGCGGCGGCGGCGGCGACAGAGAGGTGTTGGGTGGCGCTCCCACAGAGAGGCACACGTCCTCCTCCGTGGCCAAGAAGGCGCACCTTCCTGCTCAGGGTAGGTGTAGCCGAACCCGCCGCCGCCGCCGCCGCCGCTGCCGTGGGGTGGCAACGGCGGCGGCGGCGGCAGCGCCTCGCCCTCGTCGCCGCCCTCCTCCCGCCTGCGCCGCCTGGCGCGCCGCTCGCCGGCGCTGCCGTCGGGCGACCGCTCCGCCTCGCTGCCGGACAAAGAAGGCGAGGGCGACGCAGAGCCGCCGCTGCCCTCGCTGCCGTCGCCGCTGCTACTGCTGCTGCTGCCGCTGCAGCTCGAGTCGCCTGAAGCGGACGAGGAGGAGGATGAAGAAGAGCCGTCAGAAGAGCTGCCGCTGTCGCTGCTGTCACTGCCGGCGCCGTCCCGCTCCTTTCTCCTCTTCCGGCGCTTGGACTTGCGCCGTCTGCTGCGCCGGACGCGGTCACCTGCGAGGCGGGCGGGCGGGAGCAGGAGCACAGAGCAACAAGGGGAGAGATGAGAGCGAGCCGGCGTGCGGTTGGGACGGGGTGGGGCGCGTGCGTGCGTGCGCGTGCACGCGCACCCAGCAGCAGCCTCTGCTGGGCTCAGGGCGGGCGCAGGCAGGCGGGCACGCGGCCCCTGCGAACGGGCGTCAGAGCGCCCGGTGGCGCGCCTGCATGGGGGCATCGGCGGCGGCGGCGCGGTGGAAGGTTAGCAGCGTCGTGTGGAGGCCTCTGTTCGCGTACCTGGGGCGGCTTGGGCGCGAAGGGGGGGCGCGAGGGGCAGACGGCTACAGGGGCGGAGCGTCTGAGCTGCGGGGCGCTCAGACGTGAGGTTGCGTGAGCTGGGCTGCGCAGCGCGTGCATGCAAGGGTGGAGCAGGGCCTCACCGGCTGCAGCGCGCGCGGCCGCGACGGCGGGGTCCTGCGCCAGCGGGTGCTGAAGCTGCCACTCCAGGGCGTTGTCCAGGTCCGCGTAGCGCTCCTCGTCCAGCTCTTGCTGCAGCGCCTCGTCCTCCTGCCTCCACTGAGCGGCCTGCTGCTTGGGCGGGGGGGCGCCTGCGCCTCCAGCCTCGGCGAGCAAGAGGCGGGCGTCGAAGCGGTCCACGAGCGCCTCGCCCTCGCCCGGCAGCTCCACGACGCGCAGGTGGCGGTCGTCCTCCAGCGCCAGAGCCGCGGCGTCGTCCCGGAAGAGCGTGCAGCCCAGGCCCACCACCTGGATGTCCGGCCCATCGCCGCCAAGGCGAAGCGCGTCAGAGGCCGAAGCCACGCCGGCGAAGCGGCGCCTGCCGCTCGCCATGCAGCTCTAGGAAGTCGAGCCTGCTGCTGCTGCCACAGGGGGACATGGGGTCTCCGGGCTTTGCGGGGCGAGAAAGAAAGAGCGCGCTGCTTTTGGGGCTCAGTCGACAGCAAGATGGCACGCCGCACGCCCATCATCCTCTGCGCCTGCGCTGTCCTGGTGGCTCTGGCGGCCGGTGTGGCGCAGGGCGCGCAGGAGAAGGAGGTCAAGACGCTGCAGGTGCGTGAGATCGCGCGCGCGAGCCTCAGATCACGGTGTGGCACCAGCAGCCAGGCGCCTGGTGCGATCCGGGGCCAGGGAGGCCCTCGCTCGCGGCGCCAGCGTTCAAGTTTTGCGAGATCCCGCAGCAAGCAAGCGAGGAGCGCAGCACCATCGCAGCACCACTGCAGACGCGCAGCCCGCGTGCACGGCAGCCGTCACCAGCTGTCTGCGTGGCCCACTGGCCGGTGGAAGCTGCAGCGTGGCGACACCTCACCCAGGCGCAACCAGGCGCCGGGCGAGGCGCAGGAGTGCGCATGTCTCCTGCTGCTGGTGCGTCACCGGCGGCGCTCATTTCGTGCACGCCTGCAGATTGGCGTCAAGTTCAAGCCCGAGGACTGCGGGCGCAAGGCGGCCGCCGGCGACACGGTGCACGTGCACTACGTCGGCAAGCTGACGGACGGCACCGAGTTCGACAACAGGTGCTTGCTTGCGCGCAGGGACATGGAGAGGCTTGCTCTGGCCTCAGTACGTGGCGTGGCAGCGGCCACTGCGGTCCAGCACCCTGCCCACATGGCGCGTACCCCGCCTCCTCTGTGCAGCGTCAAGCGTGGCGAGCCCATCTCGTTCGTGCTGGGCGAGGGCCGCGTGATCAAGGGTTGGGACCAGGGCATCCTGGGCATGTGGTGAGCCGAGGAACCACATGGTGTGCGTGCGCTGGAGGTGCTAGTTGGGTGCGATGCGCGTGTGCACGCCTGACGGCTCGGATGGCTCGGTGGATGGCTCGGTGGCTGCGCAGCGTGGGTGAGAAGCGCAAGCTCAAGATCCCGCCCCACCTGGGCTACGGCGACAGCGGCGCGCCCCCCACCATCCCCGGCGGCGCCACGCTCGTGTTTGACACGGTGCGCGCCTGGCAGCTCACATACTCCTTGGCATGGTCGTGAAGCTGGTCCTGCGCAGGTCAAGCCTCATCCTGTTGCTGTCCCCTGTTGATCACGCCGTGCGTTCGCAGGAGCTCGTCAAGATCGAGTGAGCAGGCGACGCGGCGGACGGTCACTTTGCTGCTGTGGCCATGCTTCCTCATCTGACGTGCGGCTCTGCGTCCTCTGCAACACGCCTCCCACACTTGTGGCCGAGTTGCGGCGCGATCAGTGCGAGGGCGTGCGCCATGAGCCGGAGGTCGGTCCACAGCGCCGCTCAGCAGGACAATCAGAGCGGCACACAGCAGGCCACACACACACAACACACGGTAGCAGCACCTGCTCGCAACCAGGAGCATCGCAGCGCGCACTTCGCCATTTGATTTGAAATATGGCCACGCCGCTGCATAAGCAGCAGCTTCCCGCGGTGGAGCGCGTGCCGGAGACGGCGCTTCCCTCCGCTGGCGCCCGCACGCGCGCGCGCACCAAGACGGCCGCCACGCCCGCTGGGGGAGGCGGGGGCGCCGGAGCCGCTGTCCCTCCCTCTGGCGCCAAGCGCAAGCAGCAGAAGGACGCGGCGGCTGGCAAGGGCAAGGGCGCCGCCGAGCAGCAGCCAGCCGACAAGCAGCAGGACGCCGCCGCGAAGAAGAAGGCGGAGGGGCTCAAGCCGGCGGGCAAGCAGGACGCCCCCAAGTCGGTGCAGCTCAACAGCTTCTTCGGCGTGCAGCGCCCACGGCCCGTGGTCAAGCTGGACGCCGACAAGAAGCCGCTGCGCAACAGGGCGGACCTTCCCCCGCTGCCGAACGAGCCCCTGCTGGGTGAGCGGGCGCCTCCGGGCACGCGTCCGCCGCCCACCCCACAGGCGCTGCTTCCCTCCCTGATGCCTTTCGCACCACCAGGAGCGACACAAGCCACACGAAAGCAATGGCTACACGCGCCTTTTGCCCCACCGTGTGCACCTGCTCGTCATCATCTGTCGTCGCGTTTGTGCACTTGCAGACTGGTCGCTCAAGGCCGAGTACCGCAAGGGCGGCGCGGCCAAGGCGCCGTCCGCCAAGCAGCAGCGCGCTGCCGCCGCCGCCGCCGCCGAGCCCGCCCCCGCCGACGAGGAGGAGCTACAAGAGGCCGCGGACGCCGCCCTCGCCGCTGACGCCGACGCCGACCCCGAGCAGCCGGCGGCCGAGGGCGCTGCCACGGCGCCGGCGCCGGCCGGCCCCGTCAAGAAGCCCACGCGCCCGCGCCACGCCTGGGAGTTCTACGCCGAGGACCTGCTCCGCCAGGTGCGTGCCCTGGCAAGCAGCGCGCTCGCGCCCGCCGTTTGGGGGTAGGGGGCTTGCCTGCGCAGCTCACTTGCTGCTTTGCCCCCGTCCTGGGCTCATTGGAAGAAGAAAGCTAGCTCAACCACGGTATCCTGCGCAGGCTTCTCCAAACCACGCCCCCATCGTCCTGCGCTCGCTCCAATCGTCGTGCTGCGGCCCCCGTTTTCAGGTGCTCCAGAGCGACCCGCTTGCCGCCACCACGCGCGCCGAGGTGGCGGCGGTCCGCGACGCCATCCGCGAGGAGGTTAGCCCGCCGGGGCAGCACGCCGACCGGCCGCTGCACCACCAGCACCGCTGGACCACCGCCGGCCCCGTCCCTGCCAAGGGCAACAAGAAGGGCAGGAAGGGCGGCCAGAACAAGGGCCGGGCGGACGAGGACGGCAGGCTGGAGACCCTCGACGCGCCCGACGGGGAGGAGGAGGAGGAGGAGCAGGCGGCCCCGGCGGACAAGGGCCCTGGCGGGCACAAGCGGTGGCTGGACCTGAGCGCGGCGGACAAGGAGCAGTACCTCAAGATGTACGACGGTACGTGTTGCTTCTTGCGTGGTGGTGGTGGTGGGGGGGTAAACCCAGGACAAGCAGCGGCAGCATGGGGCGTTGTGTGCTGTGCTGAGGGTGGCGAGCGGCGCGAGAGCTCGCCGCGTGGGCTTGGGGCGCGTGTGCTTCTCGTGTGATGGGGGCATTGCCAGGCAGGCGACAGCGGCGGCGGCGGCTGGTGGGGTGCTGCGGTGAGGGCGGCAGCAAGTGGCGCGAGAGCTCAATGCGTGCGCGGGGACTTGCTCGGGAGCGCAGCGGACCAGAAGCGGTACGAGGAGCAGTACGAGTCGTACCGCCAGGCGCTCAAGGCGCAGCGGGCCGGGGAGGGCAAGGCCGCCGCCAAGTCCACCACGCGCAAGCGCAAGGCCGGCGGCGGCGCCAAGGTCAAGGTGAGCGCGCTGCGTTGGGCCGGTCTTTTGCGGGGGGGCTGTCTTGCCACGGCCGGTGCACTGCCCACGAGGCGCCCTCCCTCGCGGCTCCTCGCGGCTTTTCGAGATGGCTGGAGACGGCCGTCCTCTGCGACTAAACTGCCGGCAGCACGTTGTTCACGGGGCGCGTGTGCTCTGCCACACGCACCACATGCAGGGCAAGCGCAAGGCCAAGAAGGAGCAGGAGGCGAGCTCCGAGGAGGACGAGGAGGAGGCCGGCTCTGAGGAGGAGGACGACGACAAGGACGAGGAGGCGCAGGTGGCTGCCGCCGACGACAGCAGCGACGAGGAGGCCAGCGAGGAGCAGGAGGACGAGGAGGAGGAGGACGTGCGCCCAGCCAAGAAGCCCGCACGTGAGTGCTGGTGGCTCCTTTCGCGTCACGCACAACACCACAGGGGCACCACAGGGGCTGAAAAGTCTTGAGGCTGGCCTTTTACGTGAGCCGCCTGTGAGCCGAGTTGCACGCAATGACGCTGACGGCTGCTGCCTCTGCTCCGCTCCAACAACGTGCGCAGGCCAGGTGCAGTACGTGCGCGGCCCCGGCGGCCGCGTGATCCCCCAGGAGGCCGACGACGACGTCCCGGCGCCAAAGTCCCGCCGCCCCGCCGGCAAGAAGGCGCCCGCCGCGCCCGCCGCCGCCACCATCGTCAACGGCACCGGCCAGCGCAAGAGCGGCGGCCGCCGCGCGCCAGCGCCTGCCGCCGCACCAGCGGACGAGGAGGAGCAGGAGGCGGAGGAGGAGGCGCCGCAGGGCAAGCGCGGCGCGCACAAGCCGCCGGCGGGCAGGGCCAGCAAGCGACCCCGCAAGGCCGCGGCGCAGCAGCAGCAGGAGGAGGGCGCCGAGGAGGAGGAGGAGGAGCCGCAGGCCGAGCCCGAGCCTTCTGACGAGGAGGAGGCGAGGCCAGTGGCCAGCCGTAAGCGGGGCGGCAAGGGCGCCGCCAAGAAGCAGCAGCCGCAGCAGGAGGAGGAGGAGCAGCCGGAGCCAGAGCCAGAGCCGGCGGCGGCTCCCGTCGGGCGGCGCACCGCCGCCAAGCTGGCGGCCAAGGGCGGCAGGGCTGCCGCCGCCGCTGCGCGCGCTGAGCCCGAGGGGGACGAGGAGGAGGACGCGGCGGCGGTGCCGGCCCGGCGCACCAAGAGGCGCGCGGGCGCTTGAAAATCTTTTGCGACTGGGCAGGGTGCTGCTGCTGCTGCCGCGCCTCCTGTTGCGATTCTGGACCTGACCGTTATCGACGGGAACAGCGTGCATCTTGCCTCTCTTACCGACCTGCCGGCACTGACATCATGGCCATGGAACGAAACGACAAAAAGAGCTACCACGACGCGTGCCACGCGTGCGAAGAATGACTGGCCACAGCAACCACCACCGCAACAAAAGGAAAGAATGCGCTGCGCAGGAGAAACGGTGCGTCATCTCTGCCTGTCCTCTGGAGAGCCTTCGTCCCGCGGCGGCGCCGATGTGATGATGGCCTGGCGCTCGTTCCAGGCGTTCCACCCCAGCCCCGCTGCCAGCGCCGCGTAAAGCGCGTCCAGGGCCAGCTTGGGGGGCGCGGCGGGGA
>VFQP010003607.1_pt1 | contig 15541 bp, 12 predicted proteins | sample 3512351 | NCBI WGS metagenome assembly VFQP01 (sample SAMN10412372, study PRJNA504923) | tailings metagenome | isolation source: Relicate 1 Philex TSF1 revegetated site | place: Philippines: Tuba, Benguet | collected 2017-08-29 | reverse complement strand
GATGGCGTCTTGACGCAACGCGCCAGCGAGCCTTGTCTCATCGAGCTCATCTGGAGCTATTGGCATGAAGAGTCCATGATGGTGCAATCGGCCAACGCCATCGCCCGCCGTTTCCAGAATCTCTCGGCTCCGGGCCGGCGGGATCCACTTGCGCATTTAGAGATGGACCCGCTGCGCCCTCTCAATAACATCCTCTGGGGCTATACGCAAGAAGAGTACCGCCGCCTGACTGTGCCGCGCCGGGGACTCGAGTATATGCACCACTACGGTTTGAACCTGATCGGTCGCGCGAACCCCGGTTTCCGCGCCGCCGATCCGCGCACGAAATTCCTGGAGAGCTTCCACAACCTGCTCTTCCGCTGCAGCCAGTTCTTCAAGGAAGACAACGACACAACAGTTATCGCCGACGGCTATCCCTTGCTGAACGCCTTGAAGGAAGTGCACCTGGTGCTGGCGCAAGGCGCTCACAATCAGTTCGGCGACCTGCCCTGGACGGCGCGCGTCGAAATGCTCATGCAGCAATGGATCCTGGCCCGGCCCGAGATTCGCGACTTCCTGCAGAGCCGGCCCATGGTGCCCTACACCGAGGCCTGGATGCCGCAGGTGGATACCATGAAGACGCTCCAAGGCTGGACGGATACCACCGTCAGCCACTTCCGCGACTTGGGCGTCTACGGCGAGCAACTCCTGCTGTCTATCCGCTACGGTAACTGGATCGACGTCACCAACGAAGATGTCGCCAAAAGCTGGGCGCGCTACTGGCGGCCGGAATTGCAGGGCTACTTGCATTCCTACCGCGCCGTTGCGGGCGTCGACCTCACCAATCCGGACGGCGTGGACTTCACGATCCCGGCGGTGCATTTGAAAAGGCGCCTCGACTCCCAAGCTGGCGCGCGCCGTTGAGCGGGAACCGGGAGCGATGATCGATTTCGCTTCGGCGGCCTATCTTGGCTTCCAACACCGGCGTGAGGACTTGGCCTCTTGGTCCAACTGGCAAAGCCTCACGCTGGGCAAGCCCCAAGCCTTGGCGGAATCTGCATCCGCCCGCCAGCTGGCCCGAGGCCTCTCGGCCTTGACTGGTTTGGAAGATGCCGTGCTTGGAGCATCGACGCTTCATCTCTTCTGGGACCTCTTTGCGGTCATCGAGTCTCTCCGCCCGAGCGTTTACCTGGTGGATGCCGGGCTTTACCCGGTGGCGAGATGGGGCTTGGAGCGCGCGGGGCTCGGCGTTTTGCCCTTTCCGCGGCATGATGTGGAAAGCCTGGCGCGATTGCTCTCCATCCACCAAGCTCGCCGGCCGGTAGTTGTTTGCGACGGTTGGTCCCCAGTAGCGGGTAAGCCCGCGCCACTAGCGGCTTACCAAAGATTGAGCGCCAGCGCGGGAGGCCTTGTGGTGGTGGATGACACGCAAGCGCTCGGGATTTTGGGCGAGCTCCCGGAGCCCAGCTTGCCTTGGGGGCGGGGTGGTGGCGCTTCCGTTCGCCACCAACGGCTCCCGGATAGCAATGTCGTTTGGGTGGCGTCGCTCGCCAAGGCCTTCAGCGCACCGCTGGCCGCGCTGCTTGGGCCCAGTGAAATTCTGAATGCGTTTCGGGACCGGGCCCTGACGCGCGTTCATTGCAGTGGGCCTTCGGAAGCCTCTATCGCGGCGGGCCTGGCGGCTTTGCGGCGGAATGCGAGGGAAGGAGAGAGGCGCCGACGCTGCTTGGCCGAACGGATTACTGAGTTTCGCGGCGTCCTCCGCGGCCTCTCGATCCCCGTAGCCGGAGGCTTATTTCCTTATCAGACCGTCTTGGTTGAGCGGGCGGAAGCAGCCCACGAATACCTGGCGGAGCGAGGACTGCAAGCCGTATTGCATCGCCCGGGCGCGAATGCGCCGGCATGCTTGAGTTTCCTGTTGCGAGCGGATCAGAAGCCCGAGGATATTCAACGTTGCGCACAGGCGCTTGGCAATTGGCAACAAGGTCATAGGAGAGATCGATATGTACGAAGAGTTCGAGACTTCTGATCGGTTTGAAGCCGAGGGTGAAGAGGAGATTCGCCGGCGTGGCCGCTTTCAGCCCGCGCGGGGCGCGGGACGGAGACCGCCCCACCGGGCTCCCTGGCCATCCTGGCGCCGGCCAGCGCCCAATAGTGGCTTCGCCCGGCCACCCTTCCGATGGGGGCCTCGATTCTTGGGGCCACCAACGGTGCTCGTGGCGCCACCTCCCGGTCCGGTGTTCTTCGATGAGCCGCAAGAGCCTTTTGATGACAGCGCCCCGCCCGAAGGCAACGCTTGGCTGCCTCTCGATGAGGAAGAGTTCCACATCATTCGTGGCTGCCTCGCCACTCTCCGCCGCGGCACGGGTCAGGCTGCCGATAAGGTCGCCAACCAAGCCGTTGCCGTCAAGCCCGGTCCTGCTCTGCTGCCCAATGGCCCAGGCCTTTATGTCATCCGCCAAAATGCCAAGGTTCTTTATGTGGGCAAGGCCGAGGAAGGCATTCATAAACGCTTCATGGACCGATTCCGCCTCTTCCGCGAGTTCAATATCAGCACGAACCCGTTAGTGGGCTTTGAAATCGTTCCTTACGCTTTTCTCTCCAATCCCAAGACGCTGCGAGCGAATTGCGAGATTCGCCGCGGTGAAGAGGGTTCATCCGTTACTTCACCGCTCAATAGCTTTAAAGGGGTTCTAGCCGTTCTGGAACAACAATTCATCGACGCCTTGCTGCCGACTCAGAATGTCAGCAGAGAAAAGTACGGCGGCAACAAAATCAGCTTCCGCATCATCGGTCGCCAGGCGGGTGATCCGCCCAGCGCCCCTTAGCCGTTCTTGCTTCCGCTCGCCTTGCGCAGTTGCAAAGCCCGATCGGTTACGCCCAACCGCTTCGCCGTGCGCTGGACGTTGCCGTTCTCCCGTTGCGCGGCGATGCGTATGGCGACGTCCTTTGCTGCCTCGCTGATGCTGCTCAATGTTGCGCCTGCGTCAATGGCGCGGGCGATGGCAGATTCAAAGTCCACATCCCGGTCCGGCCAACAGCGCAGGCTGTCTAAATCGGCGGCCAAAGGGCGTTCCTCCGGCGGCAGATCGCCCGGACGAATCGGGCCTTGCCCCACGTGCCGAAGCAGGATCTTCGCGATCAATTGCCGCAACTCGCGGACGTTGCCCGGGTAACACCGCGCCGATAGTTGCGCTACCACGGCATCGTGCATCTCGCCGCTGTGCCCAGCTTGCTTGAGGAAATGCCTCGCCAGATCCGGGACATCTTCGCGCCGCTCTTCGAGGGCAGGGGATTGAATCACGGCCGACGCCAAGCGGTGGTAGAGATCCGCCCGGAAGCGGCCCGCGGCCACTTCCGCCGCGAGATCCCGGTTCGTCGCACAGACCAGCCGAAACTCGACTTGGTTCCAAGTGTTGGCCCCTACGCGCCGGTAAGTGCCTTCTTGCAGGACCCGAAGCAACTGCGCTTGCAAGGGAAGCGGCAATTCGCCAACTTCGTCGAGGAACAAGGTTCCCTTATGGGCCAGAGCGATCGCGCCTTCGCGTTGCTGCACCGCGCCAGTGAATGCGCCGCGTTCGTGACCGAAGAGTTCGCTGCCGCTCAGTTCCGGGGAGAGATTCGTACAATCCACGGTCACCAACTCTCGCTTCTCCTTACGCCCATCGAAGCGGTGCACGGCTTGCGCGAGGACTTCCTTGCCCGTGCCAGTCGGCCCCAGGATCAGCACGGGCGTGGTGGAGAAGTGCGCCGCCTCGATGCAATTTTGGATTGTCCGCCGCCATGCGGCTGATCTCCCGATCGCAAAACTGCGAGCCTCCGATTCGAGCTCGTGAAGGCGGACTTCGCGGACGCAAAGCGCTTCCACTTGTTCGGGAAGTTCCTCACTCCAGGGCAGCACTTCGCGTGCGCCTGCTTTCAGACAAGACCAAAGTTCGTGGGTTGCCGGTTCAGCTCCGGGGCCATACGTGGCGACTATAAGATCCGCGCCGGCCGCCTGCGCCTCACGAATCGACGGCGCGGAACCGCCGCCACTCTCCATCCGTACGATCCCAATACACAGGGGCGCAGCATGAGGATCGAGCAGACAGTCGCCCTCCGGCGCCGCCTCCATCCAACTTCGCACTACTTTGGCAACGCGGCCCTCCATGGCATACGCACCAGACTTAAGTATGGTGATCGCAATGGCAATACGTTTCAGTCCGTGCCAAAAGTTGTCTGGGAAAAAGTATGGGGGTTGCCCGGCTAGAGGCAACCCCCGAGTACTGTACTTACTTTGGAGCTAGAAGGTTAGCTTGAGAGCTCCCTGCCAGCTACGGGGCGGGTCTTGGCTGGTGATGGTGCCGAAGGCGCCGGCGGTCACCGTTGTGTTCGGATTGGCGAGATTCGCGTAATTCGCGAGGTTGAAGCACTCCGCGCGGAACTGCAGGCGGAAGCGTTCGGTGATCGGGAAGTTCTTGATCGCGCTGGCATCCCAGCGATGCTGAATCGGTCCCCGGATGCCGCCGAAGCGGATCGGGAATTGACGCAGGTTGTTGGCTAGCTGTAAGGCAGCTGTGCGTTCAAATCCGGCGTTCACGTTGAACCACTGGTTCACGCTCTTGGTGGAGCCGGGCAGAACGACACGATCCAGGTCGCCGTTGAAGATGACGTTGCCGAAGCCGAGGGGTTGGCCCGACTGGTGCTGCATCGCTACGCTGACTTGCCAGCCGCCCAGTACGCCGTTGGCTAACGGATGCATGTCCGTGGCCCAACGGCGGCCTTTGCCGAAGGGAAGTTCCCAGATGCCGGAAGCCGTCAAGCGTTGCGTACGGTCCAAATCCGAAATCACCTCATAGGGCCGGTCGTCCCCCGGATTCAGCATTTCCGTGGCCTGCATGTTCTTCGACCAAGTGTAAGAGAGTTGCGTGGTGAAGCCCTTGCTCATGCGCTTTTCGATGCGCATCTGCAAGGAGTGATACCAGGAGTAGCCGATGGGTTCGTAGATGTTAACGCTGCCGAACTGCGGATAGGGCTTCAACAGATTCGCCCGACTCTGGTTGGCGCCGAAGATGGGGTTGGTGCCGCGGAATGGGTTCGGGAAGTTTTGGCTCAAGAAGTTGATAGTGGGTTGGTCGCGAACCGGGCTGGTGGATAGGAACTGATTGGGAGTGGCGTTCATATCGCGCAAAACGTTCAAGCGGGTGGAGCGATTGCCGACGTAAGACGCCTCGATTAGGAAGCCGCCCTGGAATTCGCGCTGTAGGCCAAAGCTCCAACGTTGGGCGTAAGGGTTCTTGCGCGAGTCGGGAAATCCGTTCACGTTCTGGCCAATGTTCGTCAGTAGACCACCAGCGGCGCCAGCGGGTTGCGTTAGGCCATTGGGGAAGGGATTGGCAGTAGTCGCGATATAGGTGAGACCGTTATCGAGCGAAGCCTGGATTGGGGTATTCAAGCTAAAGCCCGCGGGCTCGGTGTTCGTGTAGAGAGTGCCGAGGGGGGCCACGTAGATGCCGAAGCCCGCGCGCAGCACCGTCTTTGGCGTGAACTGGTAGGCGATACCGATGCGCGGCATGAAGTTGCGCTTGGCTGTATTCCAGTAGCCTCGCGGGTTGCCGTTGGCGTTCGTGAAGGTGAGACCGCCGAGGGCGCGGAACTGGCTTGCCGGCAATTCCGGCATGGGCGAGAGAGCGTACTGCGCGCGGGCTTGGGCGTCGACGGGATTCGGTGTTGTGTTGTCAAATCCGCGAACGGCACGGTTGTAGCGTTCCGTCGTGGGAGATTCGACTTCGTAGCGAAGGCCGAGGTTCAAAGTGAGCTTCGAGGAGAAACGATAGTCGTCCTGGACGTAGAAGCCATAGATCGAGTTGCGCTCTGCATAGGAAGCGTTCACGCCCATGTTGCCGGCGGGAACGCCCAGCATGAAGGCGGCGACGGATCCGCTGTAGGCCGCGCTGGGCGAGTTGTCGAGCGGTCCGCGGGTGAAGGTGTCGTTAAAGGCAAAGTCCGGCGATGTGGAGTTCGCGAAGCGGTTGCGGTTTTCCCGCAGGTTGCGCCAATCAAATCCGATGCGGACGGTGTGCTTAGACTTGTTCCAGGTGACGGTTGAATTCAAATTGTGGATCAATGACGCCGTGGTTCCATCTTGGCTTTCCCAGTTGGAGAGTACGCTCCATGGAGCGACGTTCAAGCGGGGGAAAGTGGCTACGGATTTGTCGATAGAGTTGACCAAATTCGGTGAGAAGCCGAGGCTGGCCAAATCGAAGCCGCGCGAGACGCGGCGCTCGGGGAACTCTTGTTGGGTCAAGCCGTAACGGACGTTCAAGAGTAAGTTGGGCCTGATGACATAGACGTCGTCGAAGGCCGCACCTCGATTGATGCGGTTGAGGATGACGCCGGTGATGTTGTCGTTACCGAAGAAGCGGTTCTTGTCTTCCTGCCAGTAGTCGCGATGGAAGCGGAAGAAGATGCGATGGTTCTCGCTAAAGGCATGGTCGACGCGGCCGATATTCGTCCAATAGGTTTCGAGGGCCTTGCCGGCCAGGAAGAAGTTCTGGCGGAAGTCGGCGGTGCCCGGTTGATTCGGCAGAGGGAATGCCTTGAGCATGTTCTGGGCAACCGGGTCGAGACGGTTCGAGGGAATACGGTTGCCGGGGAAGGGAGCGCGTTGGAAGCGGCCGCCCGCGGCGGCGACGGTCGTGAGCGGGTCGTAATACTGGTTATTCTGTCCGGCGATGCCGAGCAGTTGAGAGAAGTCGCCGGTGCGCATTTGCGCGGTCGGCACGGTGGATACTTGCGAGCCAACATTGGGATCGCCGAAGAGATTGGCTTCGATGGCGTAGAACCAGAAGGTGCGGTTCTTGCCCGAATAGAGCTTCGGAAGCGAGAGTGGGCCACCGGCGGAGCCGCCGAAGCGGTTGTCCTGATACAGCGGCAGTTTCTGGCCGGCGCGGTTCTGGAAGATGGTGGGCGCGTCGAGCTTGGAGTGGCGCAGCCAGTGGTGGATTTCACCATGGATGTCGTTCTGGCCGGACTTAGTGGTGACGTTCACGTTGGAGCCGAGAGAGAAGCCAGCCGAGGCGTCGAAGGCGCTCGTCTGTACCTTGAATTCGGCGATGGAGAACTGGGGTGGCGAGAAAGCCACGCGCGGAGCCGTGCCGTCGGAGTAGACGTTCACCACACCGTCGATCGTGAAGTCGTTGTTGTTGTTGCCCGTGCCGTTGGTGCCGAACTGGCTAGGCGCGGAGTTGAAGGGAGCCTTGCGGAGTCGCAAGTTGGTGCCGTTCACGGTGCCCGGCGCGAGGTGGACCAGATCCATCGCGTTGCCGGCGAAAAGCGGCAATTCTTCGATGCGGCGCTGGTCGATGACTTGGCCGAGCGAGACGTCGGCGGCGTTCAGGAGCGGCGTTTCCGCTTTCACTTCCACGCTCTCGCTCACTTGGCCGACCTTCATCTCGATGTCGAGCGTGACGATTTCCGTAGTGCGCACCTGGACGTTGTTGCGGATGAGCTTGGAGAAGCCTGAGGCTTCGGCCTCCAGGTTGTAGATGCCGGGGTTGAGATATGGCGCCCGGTAGTCGCCGGTTTGCACACTGGTTGCGGTTACCGTGAGTCCGGTAGCCGTATTAGTAATTTTCAGGGTTGCGTTGGGGATGGGACTGCCCGACGCGTCGATCACACGACCAAGGATGGTGCCACGAGGATCCTGTGCCAAAAGAGAGCACACAGATAGCGTAGCGAGTAGAAAGATCCGAAGCATAGCTTCGGGTATTATATCGGCTTATGTTAATAAAAGGTTAATTCCGGTGCTCTTCGCGTTGGAACTTCAGGAAGCGATGGATGGCGGCTATAGTTGGGGCGTCCTTCGTATCGAGGTGGAGACGCGCGCCGTCGGGAAGCGCTTCATAGCGGTACTGGATGCTCTTGCCAGCCGCTTTCATCTCGGCGGCCCCATCGGGGAGCCGGTCATGGATCGCCATTGGCATGGAGAAGTCTCCATTGGGGAAGGCTTTGGCGATGTGCCGGAAGTGGCGATGGATGGCGGCGATCTGCTCCGCGTCGCCCTTGGCCTTGGTTACGGCTTCAATGATGCCGCCGGACTTGGTGTCCGCAAAGCGGTGGATAGTTTTCTGGTGGGAGAAGCCCATGACGGCGTCCCCCTTGCGGTCGATTTCATCGTGATGCTTGTGGTCGTGTTGAAACAGAAGCAGGAAGAGGGTGAGGCTGAGCATGTGGCGTTTCGCTTTCGTCGTTCAGTAAGGATTCGAAGAGCCCCGCGCGGCGAAAGCGCGGGGCGGCGGCGAGGAGACTGGCATAGTGCTCCAAAGCGGCAATATTGAGTTCCACTTACTCCCGCCCCTCCGCGGCCAAGGCGCGACCGATGAGCTTGAGCCGATGGAGCGATTCGGCGGGGAAGGCTGGGTACTTGTTGGCGGATTGTGTCGTTACTGAAACCGGCTTGCCTTGAGAGATCGCTGGTGCTGAGGGTGGGCACGGTCCCATTCTAGAGTCTGGAACCGGTTCGAGGGTCAAGGGGCAAATGGACTTAAGTCGTTTTGGATAGGCCGGGAGGGCGGTCCCACTGGGTGGTGGCGGGCTTACGCTTGCCAGGCCAATCGAGGCGCATGTCCTTGGCGACTTCGTCGAGCATCTCGACGGTGGCTTCTTTGGTTTCGGCGGCGAAGCAACTCAGTAGCAAGTTGTCGCAGATGGCGTTGATCAGGCGCGGGATGCCTTGGCTGCGGAGGTGGATATCGGCGATCAGGGCTTCGGGGAACACCGTCTGGTCGGGCATGCCGGCGTGGGCGAGCCGGGCCCTAATGTACTCGGTGGTCTCGCTGAGCGTAAGCGGCTGCAAGCTGGTGCGCAGGACAATGCGCTGCTTCAACTGGCGCAGGTTCGGCGCGTCTAGCTTACGGTCGAGTTCCGGTTGGCCGGAGAGGATGATCTGGAGCAGTTTGCCGGTGCGAGGATTCTCGAGGTTGCCCAAGAGGCGGACTTCTTCGAGGACATCCCACTCGAGATTGTGAGCTTCGTCGACGATCAAGACGGCGGTACGGCCTTCGTTGGCCAGTTGCACCAAGAGCTGGTTCAAGGCGAAAAGGACTTCGGTCTTCGAAGCGCGCTGGCAGCGCAGGTCGAGGTCGTAGGCGATCATCTCGAAGAACTGCTCGGTGTTGATGCGGGAGTTGAAGATATAGGCGAACTCGGCTCCGGATTGTTCCAGATAGTCACGGAGGCACTCGAGCATGGTCGTCTTGCCTGTGCCGACCTCGCCGGTAATGACGATGAAGCCCTTGCGGCTTTGGACACCGTATATCAGATTGGCAAGGGCTTCCTCGTGCTGCGCACTACGGTATAGGAAGCTTGGGTCCGGGCTGATGTTGAACGGGTTCTCCGTGAAACCAAAGAAGCCGTTATACATGCAAGTTACTCATCCAATCGTTCGAGAGTAGCATTAGATCCATTCCAGATGGACCCAGCCGGGCAGGGCTGCGGGGGTGTTTTCGAGGAAAACGATGCGCCGTGTCTTGGGGAAGGGAAGGCCAGTAGCCAAGGCGTTCGCGTAGAAAGGCATCTTGCGAAGCACCTCGCGGTAGGCGGGCGGATTGGAGTCGCCGAGGGCGGCTTTGGATGCGAAGCCGCCGCCCCAACCGATTTGGAGGAGGCAGCCACGTTGGCCTTGGCGGATGATCTCGAGGCGCTTGGCGAGCTCCGTAAGGAGCTGGTTCAAGACCGGGAGGCCGCTCTGCTTGGCGTAATTCAGTTGGAGGCGAAGCTGCGCGTCGGCCCAGTTGTTGGCCGCTTGCGACAAGGTCTCGTGGTTGGCGGCGGACTTCGCGCGTAGGGCCTGCAGAATCTCGGGTTGGGAGAAGAATGCCTTGTCTTGCCAGGGGCCTTCGAACTGGGTGCCAGGGACGGCCATCTCGCAGAAGGTGGGCACGCTGTCGTTGACGCGCTTAGCTTCGACGCTGCCGCGGCCGCCGGTCTTCCAGGCGACGGCGAACTTGTCGCCTTGCTTGACCAAAGTAGAGACGCGGGTGAGGTAGACGCGGAAGCTTTCCTTGGGTACGGGGTTGGAATCCGAGACGGCGACGGCGCGCAGCTTGTCTTGGCTGCGTTGGCCGACGGCAGCATTCTCCTCGGCTTGCGCCGCATAGCGGTAGCCGCGTTCGTGCTCAAACTGCTTCTTCCAGCGCTCGTAGAGCTTGTCGCCCTGGCGGGCCCAATCGTCATGGACGAGGGCAGTGCGGAGGGCACCGCGGAGCGAGGTCCCGCTCAGGTAGTGGCCTTGGGGGCCATTGAGGAAGGTCGGGATGAAGAGGTCCTGGGCGTAGGCGCGGTCCCAAATGGGAGAGTACTGCGCGCTTTCAAAGGGGATGCGGCGTGAGGCGGCGGACTGGGCGAGGCCGCCCCAGTTTTGGAAGTCGAACTTCTCGGCCTTGCGGAGCTGTTGGAGGTAGCCTTCGAAGACGGGGCGCTTGGCCATCATCGAGAAGATCTTGCTTTGGTCGAGGACGTTGACGTGGTCCTTCCAGACCATGTAGTCGATAGGGGACAGGGCCTGGCCGTCGCCGACCAAGGTAGGCGTGAGGACGGTGACGCGGTACTTCATTAGTCGTTGTCCTCCACGTAACTGGGCTCGATGTAAATGGGTTCCTCTACAACGTTTGCTTCTTCGACGATGTTCGCTTCTTCCACGATGATCGGATCTTGCAGGTAGATGTCGGCCAGGGGCGCGACTGGTTCGGGGGCCGGCTTGCGAACGGGTTCAGGCCGCGCGGGCGGCAGCGGCAACTGGAAGCTCGGGGCTTTCCAAGGTACGGGGCAGGAGACGGCGAAGCCGGAGCGCCAAACGGGGTGCGCGAAGTTCTCGGGAGCGACATCAACGGCGCGGCCAACGGGGGCGGCGCTAGAGACGACGACACCGCCTTCGGCGATCATGCGAACGGCTTTCTTGGTGGCGCCCCAATTGGCTGCGCTTTCGACGCGGCCACGGCGTTCGCGGAGTTCGTAGAAGCCGCTTTCGAGGTTGACTTGGTCTTCACTGGCGGGGATGTAGTTCGACAGGAGCCAATAGCCGCCCTCGCTCTCGTCTATATCGCGAGCGTTCTGGAGAACGAGCTTGGGCCAAGAGCCTGATTGGAACTCGGGAGGCAGGGCACGGCCCCAACCGCGGCTGCGTTCGCCGCCGAAGCCGGAATCGGCCAGGAGGCGCAGGGCAGCTTTGAGGGGTGCTTCCCAGCGCGATTGCGCGGCATCGTCGGCGAAGACGATAGCCATCCAGAGGCCGACGCCCTGGTTGAATTCGAGACAACCGGACTCGTAGGCATCGCTACTGGCGTTGGTCAGGCGATCGACGGGGGCGGTGTAGCGAAGGCGTTCGCGAAAGGGCGATTGGGAACCCGCCGGGAGGAGGCAGCCGGAATTGCCGTCGACTTCCCACCGGTCTTCGCGGAGGGCTTCCCCGGCGAGAAGTTCGTCGATGACGCTCAAAGGAACGAGCTTGGCGGCTTGCCAGTTCATCTTGGCGGAGGCACGTTCCGGCGGCCAAACGGTGATGGGCGGCGGGGCATAGAGTTGGCGGCCGTAGAAGGGGAAGAGGGAAGAGAAGCGCAGAGCGGGGCTGGCGGCTTCAGCCGTGTCTTTCAAGAAAGCTTCAAGCTGGCCGTTGTGCGCAAGGGCCTGGACGACCGCGCTGAAGACGCGGTCCGAGGGGAAAACGACCGAGAGGTCGTCTTTGCGGCCGGAATCGCCCGCGATGCGCCAAGGCCCAGTGGGGCGGAGGCGCACGAGCAGGGCGGGAGTGCCCTGCCCGTTAGTCATTGTTCAGTTTCGAGGCAATCTCGGAAGCGCTGGAGCGAAGGGCCGAGGTGTTGGCGGCAGATGCCACTTCAGACTCGGCGCCGCCCTTGTAGTAGCCGGAGTTACGCCAAGTGAGCTTCCAATTCGCGAAGGAGACGCGGCCGGAGCCGCGGCTGCCGCCGCCGCCGAGCGTGTCGTCTTCGAGGAGGTTCAGGCCTTGGATCAAGACGGGGATGAGTTCCTTGTCTTCTTCGCAGAGGACATCGAGGACGATGCGGGTTTGGAACTTGGCGCCAGCGGGGACGCGCTCAAGAGTCCGGGCTTGGCTTTGAGCGGTGATGCGGTCGATGGCCGACTCGCTCTTCACTTCGGTGAGTTCGTCATCGAGGGACTCGCGCATCTGGGGCGTAATCGAGTCGAGGTCGAGGGCGGCGTCATAGACAGTGAGGCGCGCGGGCGATATGGCCGATTGGCCGAGGGCTTCGCCGGAGAGCTTTTCGACGCGGCCCGGGGCGCGGCCAAAGAGAAGACAGACTTCGTCATTAGGCGCGTCGGAGGCGTGGATGCGGACTTCCTGGCCCTTGCGCTTGTTGACGTAGACGAGTTCGGCGGGGACGGCGAGGCCGAGGGCTTGTTCGAGCAGGCTGCGGAGGCGGCCGCGGAGGCTGGAGCCGGGGACATAGGGGCGGCCGAAAGCGTCTTTGACAACGGGGTTGTCGGCGCCGCCGATTTCCAGGGTGCCTTTGCCGGCGCCGATGTGGAGGCCGGTGTGGCAGAGGAGTTCGGCTTCGAGGACGAGCTTGCCGAGGAACTTCAGTTCAGTTTGTGCGGAGTGGGAGCTCATGTGGATGGTGGGTCCTATTCGTTATAGGCAACCAGGGCTTCGAAGAGATCGCGGAAGCGTTCGTAGCCTTTCTGGTCGTTCTTGCGGGTGACTTGGAGGAGCAGGCGCTCGAGGACATCGAGGCTGCGGAGGCCGTGGCGCGCGATGGTGTAAGCGAGGCGCGCGCGGAGCATGACGAATTCGTGTTGGCGTTCGCCTTCCGGAGCGCGGCAGGCGCGGCGAACGGCGTTATAGAAGCGGCGGAGCTGGCTCTTGGTGCCGGAGTCCATATCGCGGAGACGAGCAACCACGGCGTGGGCCTGGTTGTCGAGATAGAGGCTGTCGTTAATCAGCTTGTCGATGTCGATGTCGGCCATCTGGTCGGGGCGGAAGCCGCCGCGGTCGTGACCGCCGTGACCACCCGGACGGGGTCCGCGGTCGCCGCCGCGGCCTTCGGGCCTGCCTTCACCACGAGGGCCACGTTCACCGCCACGATCACTGCCGCCCTGGCGGGGACCGCGATCACCACCACGACCCTCGGGACGCGGTCCACGTTGTTCGCGACGCTCGTGTTGGGCTGGCTTATCGGCAGGCTTCTCTGCCTGCTTCTCTGCCTGCTTCTCTACCTGCTTGTCGGCGGGAGGGGGTGTCTCGATCAATTCTTCAGACATAGGTCGATCCTTATTTAATTAGGCGTCGAGAGTAACTCGAGCTAGTTCGAGTCCGACGCGGCCCGCGGGGCGGAGGCGCGCCTGGCCGGCGTTCTTACCGATGAATTCGGCGAGGAGGCGGCGTTTGGTCTTTTCGGAATCCTTGGTTTGGCGCTCTGTTTCAAGAGCAATGCTCATGCGGCGGTAGAGGCGCCAAGGCTTTTCAAATCGCCCCGTCTTACGTCGCAGGCTCTGGTAAGGGCTTTCGCGGAAGAAGGCGCTCAGGTCGGCGACGAACTGCGAGTTGGCGCCATGTTGAGAGATCATGCGCAGGCAGAGATTGCGGATCTCCATGGCGTCCGGGACTTGTTCCCAATCAAGAACACGGCCAAAAGCGAAGAAGGCGTCGCGGCTGGTGGCTTGGGCGAGTCGCAGGGCTTCACTGACTGCGGCGACGGCTTCGACTTCGCGGCCGGGGACGAGGGCGCAGGAGAGGCTCTTGCCTTCGACGCCGGCGTCATCGCGCAAGGCTACCTCAGCCATGGTCTCGAAGACGCGGTGCATTTCGAGAGCGACTTTGAGGAGGAGTTCGAGTTCGCCGTATACAGTGAAGCCTTCCATGCCGCTATCGACGATGGCGATCTTACCGGCGGCGTCAGGGAGACGCAGGAGCAGGGTCTGGAGTTCGCCGGCGAAGAAGTTCTTGTAGAGGTGGACGAGGCGCAGGTGGTCTTCGACGGATTGGGCGCGGCGCAGGCGAATGTCGAGCGAGTCGACAGCGAGCTTCAGGGCGACCGCACGTCGGCGCTTCAAGTTGCTCAAGTCAATGTGGGCAATCCAGGGTACGGCGTCGCCTTGGTAGCCGAGGGCGTAGGTTCTGGGCCCGGGACCGAATTCGAACTTGGCGGGGTTGTTGGGGTCGACGGAAATTTGCGAGGCGCCATTGGCGTTTTTCGCCAAGTTGCTGAAGTATTCGGTGTCGGCGGCAATATCAGCTGAGTAGGGCGTGAACGCATCCGCAGTGGCACGGGTGCCGCGATTGCGCTGCATTTCTTCGAAGAGGCGTTTGCGGACGATGGACCAGTCGCCTAAGTTCTCTGTGATGGCCCATGAGAGGTCGAGTTCGTTGGCGCTGAGTTTGGCAAGGCTGGCTGCGGTCTGCGTTAGGAACTCAATGGCAGCTGTCTTGTTTTCTTCGGCGAGGAGGAGCAGGAAGCCCGAGCCGGTGGATGCTCCGAGGAGCATATGAGAGAGGCCGAGCCGATCGAGCAAGGCGCGGGGGATGATCTCGCCCAAGAGGCTTAGGTAGATGTGGCGGCCCAAGGACTCTTCGGGGGCGGTGGCCCGCAGGAAGTCCTGGCGGGGCGTAATTTTCGCTTCGACGAAGATTTGGATCGACATGGCGTGGGAAAGATAAGGGCGAGAGCAGCCTTAAACGAACTTTCAGCGTAACATGACAACGTATGCGTGGAATGCTGATTTGCTTAGCCTTGCTGGCCTCCATGGGACTGGCTCAAGAAGATGTGTTTTTGTTGATTGGGCAGTCGAACATGGCGGGCCGGGGTGTGGTTGAAGCGGAGGATAAGAAGCCAATTCCTGGGGTGTTCGTGTTTAACAAGGAGAGGCAGTGGGCACCTGCCGTGGATCCATTGCACTGGGACCGGCCCGACAGGATTGGGGTTGGATTGGGGCGCTCGTTTGCGGCTACCCTGATTCGGATGCAAGCTTCGACTTCCGTGGGCTTGGTGCCGGCGGCGTTTGGCGGGTCGGCATTGGATGAGTGGATGCCTGGTACGGAGCACTATAAGAACGCCGTGGAGCGGACGAAGGCGGCGTTGGCGAAGGGTGGAAAGCTGCGGGGGATTTTGTGGCACCAAGGCGAGGCGGACTCGGCCGCGGCGGAGAGGGCGTCTACCTATCGAGCTCGGTTTCAGAAGTTTATTGCGGCTTTGCGCAAGGAGTTGGGGGCTGAGCAAGTTCCGGTCATTGTAGGCGAGATGGGCCGCTTTATCTACGAGAGGCCGGACGATCCAAACCCATATGCGAAGCAGGTGAATGAGGCATTGGCTACGATGCCGTTGCATGTGCCTTTATGCCGCTTTGTGGCTTCCGAAGGGTTGGAGCACAAAGGGGATATTCTGCACTTTGACTCGAAGGGGCTTCGGGAGTTCGGGCGAAGATATGCGTTGGCTTGGTTGAGCATGTAGGGCTCCGCCGGGGTTGGCCTCGGCTGGCTGGGTTATTCAGGGATGTCAAAGCCGCATGGGCTGCGCGCACCCCCGTAGATGGAAATGGGGTAGAAGCA
>VFQP010003606.1_pt1 | contig 15542 bp, 16 predicted proteins | sample 3512351 | NCBI WGS metagenome assembly VFQP01 (sample SAMN10412372, study PRJNA504923) | tailings metagenome | isolation source: Relicate 1 Philex TSF1 revegetated site | place: Philippines: Tuba, Benguet | collected 2017-08-29 | reverse complement strand
CCCACCACCGCGCCAGGTGCACCGCCCACACCGTGGCCGCTGCGACGCATGCTCGGCAAAAAGGCGCCGCGCCCGCGCATCTACCACCACGGCGTGCACCCAAAAGCAAACGCACCTGCGTCGCCGCCTGCTCAAACTGCGCCGACGCAAAGAGCTTGGTCACCACGGGCACGCTGACCACGTCGCCGCCCGCCGCCAACCCAGGCTGCGGCGGCGCAACGGCTGCAGCGGCGGCAGCTGGCCGGGTGATGAGCCCCGCCGGGCCGACGGAGGGCGCCCAGAGCCCCCAGGGGAAGGGCAGCGGCACCAGCAGCGGCACCGGCGCCGCCGCGCGGTGCGTGACGCACAGGCGGCCCGAGCGGCGCAGCAGCTGGTCCAGCGCCGCCTGGGCGTCCGACGTGCTCGCGGGGCCGCCGGCGGGCGCGGCGCGCGCGCCTGGAAAACGCACAGTGTCGCACGGAGGCAGCGAGTCTCACTCCCGCGCATCGCTGCAACGTCTTCGTTGCGACGGTCGCAGAACGAGAAGCGCCGGCTCACCGCGCGCGCACAGTGATTGCGCCTGCGCGTCCTCGGGCTCGGCCCCCACGCCCGGCGTCAGCGACGTCAGCGACGAAAGCGAAGACAGCTGCTCCGGCCCGACGGCGGAGTTTATCTCCTCGCCCGCCGCCCCCAAGCCCGCATTGGCGCCAGGCGCTGGCGCGGCGGCATCGCCGCCGGGCCCGGCCGCGGGGCGCTGAAGCCGCGCATCGCCTTGCTGCTGTGCCTGCGTGCGGGAGAGCCGGGAAACGCGGGTGGGTGGTGCGCAGAGCCCACCAATCACCTGTTCTTCCTCCTTTCGTCGAGAGATGGCAGCGCACCTGGTGGCCTGGCAGCTGCAGCGCCGGCGCCGGCATGGCCGCCGCCAGGCCCGCCAGCGGGCAGCCCCTCTGCACCCCCACCAGCAGGTTGCACAGCGAGTGAAGGTTCACGCCGCCGGACGCCACGCCCAGCGGGGTTGCCGCGCCTGCGACGCATGCACAACGACCGCCAGCGCACGCGCGAGTGGGAGCGACGCTCCCAGCGTCGTGCGGGCCCACGTCCCCAGCCGCGCGCGGTTCCCCTCGCGCGCACCGGTGAGGCGCAGGGGCAGCAGCGCGGTGTCCAGTGCGCTCGCCAGCACTGCCGACGTCGCGAACGCCGCCGCTGCCGGCCCGGCGGCGCCTGGCCACGGCCACCTGAGGTGCGCCAGGCCACCTGGTGGCTCTGGCGGCTGCAGGGGCACGCACCTGCGCCCACGCGCAAAACGCACCCGCGAGCCTCAAAGCACTGTGGAGTCTGCGTTTCTCTGTGCAACAGGTCCTTGAACTCGTGCCTGAGGAAGCGTCAGAGAGCGTACTCACAGCGGCACGTAGAGCTGCGCCACGTCGTGGCACATGGACGCCATGGCTATGCCCTCGTTGAGCAGCTGCCTGCGCGCGGCACATGCGCGCCATACGGCAGGTCAGGCGCACGCCAATCGCCGGGCCGGCCAGCGCACACCAAGAGAGCGCTGCGCGCCGTCCGCTGGACGCTTGAACACAACGCACACCTCGCGCGCGCAAAGGCCGTCTCCGCCGTCGCCTTGCCTCCCGCCGATGCCCCCCTGCCGCCCCCAGCGCCGGGCACGGGGAGGGGGTGCTGCCGCGTGGAGAAGAGCACCACGGGCCGGCCGCTGCCGCCGAACTCGTCCCGCACCTGCGCCCACCAAGCAACAACACGTCCAGCGGCTCCAGTGCTGTGCACGGCGCCCGTGCGTCGCTTGCTGCGGCGTGCTTGCCGCGAGCGCAGCGGCGCCAAAGAGCGCTGGGCTGGCCCCACCCGTTGCTCAGCTGCGCACCTCTTGCAGCAGGTGGTGCGTGATGAAGCCCCAGCCGCTCAGGTCCTCGGCAAACACCTGGAAGCCTGCGGCCCGCAGCGAGCGCAGCGCCCGCGTGCGCACAAGTCGCTGAATGCACACGCTCAGCCGCACCGCACTCAAGCCTGCCACCTGCCTCAGGCGTCCACCAGCTGGACATCGCCCTCTACACACCCGAGTCGACCCCCGCGCTCACCCTGTCAGCTGTCGCAGGCCTCCACCAGCTGCCCTCCCTCCCCAAACACTCACCTCAGCCCCACCCCTGCGCTCACCCTGCAGGCTGCCGTAGGCCTCCTCCAGCTGCCCTCCGTCCACACACCCGTGTCAACACCCACTCACCCTGCCAGCTGCCGCAGGCTCCACCGGCCGCCGTCCCTCTCCACGCACACACGCCTACCGCCGCCCCCGCCCCCCCACACACTCACCCTGCAGGCTGTCGCACGCCTCCACCAGCTGCCGCACCCGCTCGCCCAGCTCCTCGCGCACGTCGGGCGCCGCCTGCACCGCCGCCCGCCCGTCGCCCCACCCGCTCATCTCGTGCACGCCGTGCCACACGCCCGGCAGCGTCAGCACCGACCGCGGCTCAAGCACCACCTGAGGCAGGCACAGGCATACCCAAAGGCCGGGAGGGCGCTGGCGCTGAGCGTGCGGCCCCTCGCGCTTGGGAGGGCGCTGAGCACGTCACATCTAGACCAAGCCACAGCGCGGGGGCGTGATGGCTGCCGCAACGCAGAGCTCTCGCGGGTGCCAAAGACAGGCGCCCGACGCCGCCACAGCTGTCGTCGCTTGGCAGGGTATGTGCCTTGGTGCAGCGCTCGCAGCGTGCAAGCGCCTGCCATCCCCACGACGGTCACACACCTTCAGGTAGTCGGTCCAGTAGTTGACCCCCTGCTGCTGCCCCGATGCCATTGGCGGCCCCGGGCCCGTGGGCGCGCCGCCGAGACCTGACAGGGCCGCCGCCGCGTGGCGGAGGGCCTGCGCCTCCTCCTCGTACTCGCGCTCGTACGCATCCTCCTCGTCCTCCTCCACGCCTGCACAGGATTTGCCCCCTCGGCAGGGAGAGCGTGGGAGGCCTGCCAACCTACCGCTCTGCTGGCGTGCGTTGCTGTCCATGTGCACGGTCAACTCGCCCTCCCGTGCGCCGTCCACACCTCTGAGCAGTCGCGGCTGCCGCTCGCGCTGCCTGCGCCGCTTCTCCCTCTGCTCCTCCCGCCGCTGCTGCAGCTCCAGCTGCTCCACCCAGGCGCTCCGGCCCACTGCGGGGGCCTGGTGCACCGCCACGCCGCCCTGCCACGAGCTCACGGCGGCGGCGCCGCCTGCGCCCAGCTGCGGCGCCGCAGGGCCCACCTCGAACGGCCTCACGCCTGTGCGTCAATGTGCGCAGCCCACATGCACTTGTCCAGCGGAGATACTGCAGGCCTGTGGATCGTGTGTGCACGCCGCGCGGCGTCCTCACCTCCCAGCGCCCCAGAGACGTCCGCAAAGAGGGCCCTGGGCCGCCACACCTCGCGGCCCTGCGAAGCGCATGGAGTGGTTCAGCCGGCGCTGCTGGGGGCGCGTGCTCCAGCCGTCGAGCAGCGGTTAGCGTGCAGCGGGCAGGAACAAGCATGAGCTCACCTGCTTGTCCAGGCCTTCGCTGTACAGCAGCCCCTGATCGGCGCATGCGGCAAGCGCGCCCCACTGCTCGCCCTGCGCCTGCCCGAGCAGCTCATCCTGCAGGTTCCAGAAGTGCGCGCCGACGAAGCAGGCGTAGCTGCCAAGGTGGAGAGTCACCAGCTCGTGCCCTCCTCCCATCCTCTCTTCTGCCTGCTGAGCGCCGCGAAGCCCATCTCATCATGCGCGCCACGGGCTTTGAACACGAGAAACTGCTCACCTGTCGGAGAGTGCAGCGGTCCTCCGCGCTCAGCAGCAGCGTCTAGCGATGGCGCCGCAGCTGCTGCTCGTCCAGCGAGTGGCGCCACTGGTGCGCGGAGGAGGCGCGGCGCGTCTCTGAGCGCGCCAGCAGCAGCGAACGAGCGCGAGGCGCCGCATTGGCACGTGAAGCGTCGCCATGGAGCTCGAGCTGTATCGCCATGACGTCCTGCAGTCGTCCACCTGCGGCAGGGGCACGCTGGCGGTGCGTGGCGCCATTCCTCCTGCCCGTACCTGTGCTCCTCGCCCGGAGGAAGCAGCGCCGAAGGGAGCAGCGCATCACGGTGCGAATGACGCTGCGGCGCAGGTGCTGCCGTTCGCGGAGGAGCGCAAGCCGCAGAAGATCGCCATGGGCGACCTGCAGGGCGTCATCCAGTGCGCCAGCCTCAAGAAGGGAGAGGTCGTCATGTCCTTCAAGACGCTCCCTGGCGTCAAGGTAGCATCGCTCTGCACAGCGCGCGCCTCCTGCTTTAGCCGCTGCGCTGCTGGCCGGGCGCGACAGCTCGGCGCATCCGAGCCCGCACACACGCGTATGCGTGCCGGCGCGCAACCACTGGCACTCGCAGGTCACCAGCCTCAGCCTGGGCAAGGGCAAGCAGCAGCGGGACCGCATCTTTGTCGCGGCCGGCAACACGGTGCGTGACGGGCACGAGGCTTGCCCGCCGCGAGCCACGCAGACCTGGGATGCAGCCGGAGCTGCTGGCCGACTGCGTGCAAGGGCGCTGGTACATGCCGAACAGCGCACAGCCGCACCACAGCATGGCCACGGGTGAGGGGACCTCTCTGCGTGTGGTGCCGCGCTGCGCTGTGCGCCCGCAGATCAAGGGCATCAGCAAGAAGGGAAAGGAGTTCTTCAAGTTCAACACCCAAATCACCGAGACCATCAAAAAGGTAGACCTTCCGCCCGCAGCAGCGCGGTGGGGTAGGCGCGAGACAGAGGGAGCACTTGGGGCGCCCAGCGCCAGGGGCCCAGCGGGACGGGCACGCGGTCCCCCTCCTCTCTGGCAGGCGTCATTGGTGCGGAATGCGCACACACACACACACACGCACACGCTGTCAATACGTGTGACGCACCCTGCCGCAGGTGGACGTGTACGACAAGTTCATCTGGTCCAGCGCCGAGTTTGTGCACAACCAGTTTGTCGAGGCCAAGGACAAGGCCTTCTTCCTGTGCCCCGACCGCATCAACGACGCAGAGGTGAGGCGCGCCGCACGGGACCAGGGCTTGCACTGCTGGGACGCCACCACAGTCCAAGAGGCAAAGGGCGGCCCTGCCTGGGTCACGTGCTCCGTTCGCTGAACCGCCCGCCGTGTGTGTCGTCTGGCCCTGTGTTCACGCCCTGCAGATCGTGCCGCTGCTGAGCCCGCACGACTGGAGCGCGGCGCTGGCCTGCCAGGACCGCCACATGCGCCTGCTCTCGGGCGACCAGCTGCTCTACGAGGTGAGGAGGCCGCCCACCTCCTCACCAGCGCTCTCACTCGGGTTCCGGGGCGACCCTCACCCGCACCCCCCCCCCGCAATCACCGCTTGCTCTCGCTAAGGGCAAGGAGCAAACAGTCGTTGCGGTCGAGGGACGGAAAACGCGGCGTGGTTGGCCAGCGGCGCCGACCCACCTGGTGAGAGAGCGGTGCGGGGCTGCGCAGGTGGCGACGCCGTCGGCGCCCACGTGCGTGCGCTACGTGCCAGAGTCGCACGACGTGCACCACATGTACCCCGCCGCCAAGGAGCTCCTCTACGGCACAGAGTCGGGTGCGCGCGTGCGCCTGTGCGTGTGTGTGCGCGGCTTGCATCAACGGAACGGGCCACCGCCCGTTTCAGGCAGGAAGGCTCAGCAGGGAGGAAGATTAGGCACCAGCTCAGGCCTTTGCGTCACCCTGGTGTGCGCACGTTGGTGTTCGCACCCGTCTGGGCGCCTCGGCAGTGCCGGCGCGCAGCTACCGGGCGCATCAGACGCCTCGCGGCCCGTGGGGCAAGCGAGAAAGTGGGCGAGTGGTCGGTCGCTTTCTCCGTCTTTCAGAGTGGGGGGGCCGTGCGAATGGGGTCGCTTGGCTGGCCTGTCAGAGCCGCACCAGGAAGAGCCAGGGAGTCAGGCGGCCGGGTGGGCGAGACAGAGTGTGAGGGCGTGTGCGTCGCTTGGGTTGCCGGCGTGCGTGTGCGCAGGTACCGCCGTGCAGCTGCTGCTGGAGATGGGCGTGGCGCGCCAGGGCTTCACGCTGCCCAACCCCAAGAAGCTCGGCGCCATCAACGCCATCTACTCGGGTAGGGTTTGCGTGCTGCTTGGCGGGGCGCTGCACCACCCTGGCCAGGCAGCAAGGATCAGCAGCGAGGACGAGGCAGACGGCGCGGAGCAAGGGAGGCGCCTTCTCATCCTCACGCTTCGCTCAGCATTCGCGCAAGTCGCAGCAGCTCACACGCGCGCTCATGTAGTAGCAGCAGTGCAGCCGCAGCCTCACTCGCAAGAGGAGCAGCCTGGGGGGGAGCTATGTGAGTTGGGGTGACGTGCTGCGCCGGCCATGCCCTGCATGGGGGCGCAGGGCTGGACCTGAGCCGTTCGGGCTGCACCGACATTGTGCTGGGCCGGGAGGACGGCAGCCTCGAGGTTTACGACATGGACGAGGGCGGGGGCCTGCAGCAGGTGTGCGTGCCGCGCGCGCTGAGGCGCTCGCGGCACCTTTGCGGCACCCTGCCCGGTACCCGAGGGACGCTTGCATGGACGAGCGGTAGCCGCACATAAACAGGCCTTGAAACAGTGCGTGTTGGGCGGCTGAACGTGCCGCCCGTGGCATGTGGGGCGCCCCTGGGTTGCTGAACGGCTCCTCCCTGGTGCGCTGCCCATGGGCGCCGCCGCGCAGATCTACAGCACGCGCCTGTCGGAGAGCATCTGCACGCTGGACGGCGGGTGCATCACCACGGCAAGCCTGCCGGAGATTGTGCTGCACACCTTCAGCGGCAAGGTGCGGCGCCTCGCTCATGGCGACGTCCGCACTGACGTTGCCTGCGGTCAGCCGGCACGGCTGATCGGGAGAGGCGAGGGGAGCCCTCACCCAGCCCTGACCTGAGGCCCTAGCAAAAACGGTCGCCGTGCAGGTGCTCACGTACGGCGCGTCGGGCACCGGCATGTTCCAGCCCGACCCAGCAGACCCCAGGCGGCCCCGAGGTGCGCTCGCCGGCTGCATGGGGCTCTAGGGCTTTAGGGTTCTAAACCCTTACGGGCACAAGGCCGTGGCTGCCGATCCCGACGGCGGCTTTGAAGCTTGGGGGTGCGTGTGGCCGGCGTGCGCGTGGTGGGTAGTCCATGCGTGAGCCATCGCGCAAGCCCTGGTGGTGGCGTGCAGGCGCGGCGGCGGCGGAGGACGACCAGCGGCGCCAGGCGTACGAGGCGCAGGTGAGGAGAGGGAGGGCGTTTGGTGCGCCTCGGAGTTTGTCTGCATGAGGGTGGGGCTGCGAGGAGAATCGAGGCCTGCGAGGTGCGGGTGAGGCGGGGGTGGCCACCTCCAGAGGGGCGCACGGCGCATAGGTGAGGCTCGGATCCGCAGCGCCATCTGCGTCCCATGCGGCAGCCCGGCAACGGGTGAACAGCACACGACGCCGCTGCCGTGCCGCACGTGTTTTGCGCGCAGGTGGCGGCGCTGCGGCAGGAGCTCGTCGCGCTCCAGGGCTTCCTGGAGATTGAAAAGAAGTCGTGAGTGCCAACCCCTGCTCTCACGCCCCGCCCTCGGGCTGACTCCCAGGAGCTGACTGCCACAAAACACGGCAGCGCCCAACGGCATTCCCACCCCAAGCAAATGCGTGCCAACTCCAGCCCTAAGCACACCCTGGCACGGCGCTCACGCTTTGGCGCGGCGTGGTGGATGGCACCGAAACGCCGCGCAGGTTCGCCGAGCGGCAGGGCAACACGGCGGTGCTGGCGGCCGTGGCGCCTTTCACCGTGCAGGACCGGTGCAAGCTCGAGGCCGAGGAGGCGTGCTACGTAAGCCCTCATTCCCTCATGCACACCGAATCAGGGCTTAGGGCTTGGGACTTTGAGCAGCTTCAGCGCTGCCCGTTGGTGCGCCGTTTCCACTGCCAGCGCCCGGTGGCTGTTCCAGACGCGTGCCCTAAGCCCTGAGCCCTGTCCATGCGCTGCAGGTGCTGGCGCTGGAAGTGAGCGTGCCCATCTTTGCCGTGGCGCTGCAAGCGACGCTCAAGCTCACGCTGCTGGACGTGCCCTCCAACGTGGCCATCATCAGCCGCAGTCCGCCGGACGAGGCCAGCGGCAACCTCACCCTCGCCACCTACAGGTGCTAGGGCTTGGCCAGGGCATGGGGCGCATGCGTGCGGGCCTGCAGCCGGCACACCCGGGGGGCAGCGCTGGGCGCCACGGCGCAGCGGCGGCGTCACGGGGGACAGCGCGGAGGCGAGCGCCCCACGGGGGACGTGGGCGCACCTGTCCTGCTGGCGCTGTGGGTGGGAACCAGGCCGCTGGCGGCGACAGGCGGGGACTGCCCTGGCACGGAAGTGGCGCACAAACGGGCGCAGGGAGTGGGAGGAACGCCCCGTCGTGCAAGCGCCGTGCAAGCGCGCAGGTGCCAGGACGCCACGAGCCGCCTGAGCATCAAGTTCAAGGTGCGGGAGGGCAAGGACAACGGCTCGCTGCTCGCCTTCATCATCCCCAACATCAGCCCCAAGCACTCCATCAGCGTCTCGCACAAGGTGCGGGGGCGGACGGGGGCGCTACCGTCCCCGCCGGCGGGAAGCGTGCGTGGGCACGCGGGGACGGGTGCGTGGGGCCGGCTCACCATCAAACACGTGCGCCAGCCGGTGCAGGCAGCACTGCATGCATCCGGGCGGTTGAGCGCCGCAACCACCTGACCTGTTCGCACTCCTGCTGCGCCCCTCTGAAGACCTCTGTGCTACCGTTGGTGGTGTCGCTGCTGCTGCCTCTGGCCCTGTGTGCGTGCACGCCCCGCTTTTGCAGATCAAGCCGTTGTGCCTTCACCAGCGCGTGACCGAGGCGGACACCGCGCGGCCCACCAACGAGCTCGTCATCACAGGTCAGCGGTGCGCGAGCGTTGTGCACGCCCACGGGGCTTGCAGGCGGGCGGGCGGGCCGGGGCCGGGCGGGTGGGAGGGAGCGAGGGAGGGAGTGCATCATTGCGTCGGCTGGGTGACAAACGGCCCACAGCTTCGCGGGCGATCTCCACAGACCAGGTGCTTGCGCGGGCACCTTCTTGATGCACGGTTTGCACGCGCACACACCCTGGCTGCTTCCTGTGCAGGCAGCTTCTCCATCACCGACATGCACTCTTGGTGGTGGTGGTGGCCCGTGCCATTAATGTAAGGCTTGCACGCGCACGCGCTCACAACCGTCTGTGCAGGCAGCTTCTCCATCACCGAGATGCACTCGTGGGTCAACGCGCTGCTGCCCGAGACGCCGCCCCAGCCCCAGGAGCCCGAGATGTCGCTCGTGTTCAAGAACACGCTGCTGGGCACGCAGCTCACCGCCAGGTGAGGGCGGTTCGCAGCACCGCTCGGGTGCGCGATCCGCATGCACCCCGCGCACGCCGCGCGCCGCCAGGTGAGGGCACCCCTTGTTGCCGCGTTGCTTGCGCCACTCACACGCTGCTGGGCACGCAGCTCACGGCCAGGTTAGGGCGTCCTTTCAGAGTCTGCCTGACCGCATATTGTAGGCGCACTGTGCGCGCGCGGCAGGCGCCGCGCTGACGATGCGTGCACCGCTTGCTGCGCGTCAAGCGCCTCATCCCCTGCAGGACGAGCGCTGCGTGCGCTGTGGCCTGCCCCGCCTTGGCCGCAGGTACCGCGCCGGCGAGGCGCGCTTCACTCGCTTGCATGGCAGCGCCTCACGGCGTGCGCGTGCTGTGCGCCGCCCGGGCCCCGCAGGTACCGCGCCGGCGAGGCGCGCTTCACGTCGGACCTCATCACCACGCTGGGCATCATCCACGACTACATCACCAAGGAGGCCACGCAGCTGAGCAAGCGCGTCAGCGTGACCTTCTCCCCGAACAGCGCGGCGCTGCAGCACTCGATCCAGGCGGTCTGGCCGCAGCTGCACCAGCAGAGGTCGCTCAAGGCGCAGGTGGAGCTGCTCGAGGGGCTCCTGGTGAGCAGATGGGCGGGCGGGGCTAGGGTTGCCTGCCCTAAGGGCGCGCCGGGCGGCAGCCTTTGCTCAAGGCGCAGGTGGACCACGCAGGAGGGGCAAGGAGGGTGTGGGGCGCTAGGGCTGCCGCTTGAGGGTGCGACTGGCGGCGGCGGTCGCTCGAGGCAAGCGTGGACCCGGTGGGGTGGGCGAGGCGGGTGGGGCGCTGACGTTTCCAGTCCTTTGGTGGGACGCTGCGCGCTCGCAAGGGCTCGGCTCGCAACCGTGGCCGCAACACTAGCGCCATGCGTGCGGGTGCGTGCGTCCATGCAGGAGCTGCGAATGCAGGACCCCGACGTGGGCACCTACCTCACGCCGGAGCAGAGAAAGGTGCGGTGCACTTGCTGCGGCGTGGCGCAAGCGAGCGCCGCCACCAGTGCCTCTGGCGCGCCCACCGGTCCGCAGCCCTTCCTTCTCTCTCTCTGTCTCTCTCGTTCGGTTCAACGGCTGAGGGAAAGGACCTCTGTGCGCCGTGAGGGCCCGGTGTCACGTGTGGCACTGCTCGTGCTCTGCGTGGCTATCCTCTGCAAGTCGCCTCTCTCTCTCTCTCTCTCCCTGGGTGCAGACCTTGGACAACGCCGACCAGATCCGCGAGGCGTACAAAACGCAGCCGCAGCACCTGGACCACCTCTGCGACCTGGTCAAGGAGCTCTACCAGGCGAGTTGGTGCTTGGCTTGTGGGTCGTGCTGTTGCTGTGGCGGGGCAAGAGCCCTTTTCTTCCGGGGCAGGCATGCGCTCATGCTGCGCACTGCGGAAGAGTGCCAGGGAGGCAAGAAGCAGCCTGAGCGCCAGGGCTGGCCAGAGCGCGCGCCGCGGACCGCATAGGCAGAAAGGCGCGCTGCTTGCGTGCGCGTGCGCGGTTGGCCGCAGGACTTTTGCAAGCTGGCGGGCATCACGGCGCCGCGCTCGCGGCTGCCGGCGCTGGACCAGATGCTGCAGGACACCAACAGCACGCTGGACCAGGTGCTGGCCTTCATGATGAAGCCTGCGTGACGAGCCGGGCGTCTGCGCGCGGTGCCCGCGGGTGCAACCTCTTGCAGCCAAGCACGCCCGTCCTCCTTCACGCTGAGCACGCTGAGCACGCAGGGTCAGCAGCAGGAGCAGGAGGCAGCAACACACACCAAAGCAGACGCCGACAGAGCATGGTGCAGCAATGCAAGGGAGGCGGGAAACAGGATGAGCAGCTGCTCCACACGCCCGCCTCGTGGCACCAGGATAGGCAACCGTCTTTAAACAATGGCAGGCCGCCGCCGCCAACAACCAGGGCCCCCTGTCTTGCACACGGCTCAGTCCAGCACGCAGGAGCGAGCCACGCAAACTACTACTCCCACGCGCCCACCTCGAGCTCCAGCATAGGCTGGTGCGCCGCGCACAGCGCCCGCAGCCTCTTCTCATCCCCAAAAGCGCGCCAACGGGGCAGCACCAGCAGCACGAGCCGCAGCGGGTGAGCGACCGCCTCCCCAAACACCAGCTCCGTCGCGTCCTCCAGCGTGGTCACGTGCAGCCGCAAACAAGTCACGTTGGCGGGCAACGTGCCGAGGAAGCCCCTCAGCGCTCCCAGCTCGCTGCCGAGCCACATGCACAGCGTGCGCACGCGCGTGCCCGCCAGCAGCGGCAACACCTGGCGCGCCACGGACGCGGGCGTTTCTGCGTTCTGCCCCGACGCCACCATCACCTCCAGCGTGTGCGGGCCGGCGTCCGGCGCGAGCAGCGTGCTCCGCAGCAATTCCGCGTGTGCCACCAACGCCGGTGCGCCCTGCACGCCCAGCCGGAAAAAGCCGCCCAGCCGCTCCTCGCCGCCCAAGCGCCACGCCTTGACCATCGCGGCCCTGGGCGGGGTGTCCACCCGCAGCTGCAGCCAGCTGGCCACGCCCTCCTCCAGCAACGCCGCCACGTCGTGCGAGAGAAAGTCGACGAAACTGAGTCCCTCGGCCACCGCCACGCGGCCGACGCCAGAGGGCAGCTGCTGCAGTTGGTACACGCCACGCAGCCAGTCGACTGTCAGCGTCTCCCACCGGCAGGCCTGGCGGCTGTGGTCCTTGAGCAGGGCCAAGCCCGGTACGCGCACGTGCCGGAGGGCGGGCAGCTGCAACAGCCCGGTCAGGGTCTCGCTGGTCAGAGCATTGCCCTCCACCACCCAGCGCGTTGCCTGGGCGAAGCGGTGCGCCAATCCGTCCACGTGGTCGTCGCTCCGGACCTCGGTGGCCAGCGCGCACAGCGTGAACAGGTCGTCCAGAGCCCAAGGCAAGAGCGCTTGCGCGCGCCGGTACCTGAGGCCATGGAACTAAGTGGCAGGGCACCAACGTGAGGGTGGTTGATGCATCCACCATCATCACTATTGAGCGGCCGACACCTCACCTGAAGGTGCGCAGCAGCGGCAGCGCTTGCAGGGCGTGGGGCGGCGACTGCGAGGGTGCCCCGGCAGTCGAGCACTCGTCCACATCCAGCGTGTGCAGGCGCTGGCACTGCTGCAGGCTGTCCATGATCGCGGGCGTCAGGTGCACGTGGTGGAGACGCAGGTGTGTGAGGGGCGGCAGCACGGTGGGAGGGAGGCTGAAGGAGGTGACCGCGCCGGAGACGCCGCGCAGGGTGATGTGGAGCTCCGCCGGCGCCCACCGCTCCAGCAAAGACACTGCGGTGGCCACCAGCGCCTCGTCCATGACGCTGGCGCCGCTGTGAACCACATCCTCGCGTGCGTTCCACGTCCACGTGAGGGGGCTCCGCTGTTGGTGCGTGTGGTGCTGCACCACCGCCTGGGCCAGCGAGTGGCTAGTGCGCAGGAGGGCCAGCAGGGTGGTGCCGTCCAGGTGGCGCTGCACCAGCTGCTGCATCAGGGGACCCGGCAGCTCTGCGATCAGGTGATCCACAGCGGAGATCGTAGAGGTGCGCACCCTGCTCAGATGCCACCATTACCCTGATCAGCACGCACCCTGCAGCAGGGAGAACGACTGCTCAGCAGCCTCTCCTCCTGTCTCGAGCGCTGGCCTCTCCTCTGGCTGGCGGGTCGACCCATCGCCGCGCTGCTCCTGCTGCTGATCGGGCTGCTCCATCGTGGCGTGTGTGTGTGTGTGTGCACCCAGTGCTGCGCTCGCTGATGGGCCGCGTGTGCGCGCGCGTTCGCGCTCCCTCGATCCAGCACATGGTGGTGGCCAACCGGGGGCTTGGCGTGCTCCGCGACAGCTCTCTCAGCGCGTCCACCAGCCAGGGAGGGAGAGGAGCGTTGCAGTGATGGCGTGTGTGCGGCTCAAGCAGGGCCTCCTCCTCCTCCCGCTGACCAGTGACCAGGGAAGCAAGGCGCGCGAGGACGGGTAGGGTAGGCGGGGCAGCAGCAGCGGTGCGGCCGCGGCGGCAACATCAAGCACCTCACCACCTCACCGGATCACCAACACGGTGACGATGAGTCTCCAGGCAGCGCGCCGCAGGCACCATCCTCGCGCACGCATCCCGAAGCGACGAGCACGCTGACAGGCATGAAGGGGACACGGGCGGGAGGGAATGGGGCAGGTGAGGTGCAGGTCTGCGCAGGCCATGTCCTCTTCAGCTCACACCAAGACGGCACGCAGGCATGAGCAAGCCAAGCATCCACCACTCAGCCAATGAGTGCAGGAAAGCACGCGCAGCGGCGCCAGCAGCCCAGGCCTGTGGTCCACGGTGGCGACCCAATCAACCAGCGGCCGGCAAAAGACGCGCGCACTGCAGTGCCTGACCCCCACCGGCGCATGCCTTGCGTCACAACCGCCCCGTCTCCTTGTCCCGCTTGTACCTGCGGCCACCGCGCCGCACGCGGCAGCCCATTCTGCTTGCCAGCGGGAAAGCGAGGGCTGATCCAGCACGCGAAGAGCTCAGCACAGAGCGCAGCGCGCGCGCACCTCTCCAGCAGCGCCTCCATCATGTCCTGCGCCGGCCGCAGCAGCGCGCGCACCGCCGGCCGCTGCCCGCCGCCCAAGGCGTTGGCGCCCTGCAGAGACGCCTCGACCTGCAGTGGGGAGCAGAGGGGAGCGCAAACCACGCCACACTTGCACACGGGGGGCGGGGGGGGGGGGGGGGCAGGGCCGCCGCCGCAGGGCACGCAGCCTCTGCTGCGCTGAACCATCGCGCTGAACCATCGGGGCAAGAGGCACAAGCCAAGGGCCAGCTGAGGGCGAGCTGGCGCTGCAAAGGCACGCCGTGCGCCCTCGTGACGTGCAGCGAAGCACAGCGCACGCCTGCGAGTCTGCATGTGCACACGGCCCAGGGGCACGCACCTCGGTCCACAGCACCGTGTCCACGTGCCGCGCAAGTCGTTCAGCCTGCGGCACGCGAGGAAGAAAGAAAGAGGACGCCGATGGGCGTGGCTGTGGAAGACGAGGGCACCTCGCGCATCCCTCTGGTACCACTGTGTGATGCCCTAGCCACTTTCTACGGCATGCGTGCACTCGCACGCAACGCCGTGAAGGTGTGCTGCGGGCGGTGATGAGGGCACCGCACCACCAGAGCTGCGTGCCGCGCCGGCGAAGCAGGGGGCAGGCCCGCCAGCACCCCGGGCAGCGCAGGCGTTGCATGGGAGGGCGCACCCCACCTTGTCCTTGGCGCCCTCAGAGGTGGCCGGCAGGCACGCCCAAAAGTGTCGCGAGACGTCGCACACCATCTGCGCACGCGCGCATGCACGCCGCAACACGCAGCCCCTGGATGATCAGAGCGCTCCGCACCGCAATGCTGAGTGGCGCCAAGGATCCCCAGCCCTGGCCCCATGCAAAGCCCTCCCTCACCTTGACCTGCGTGCGCAGCTTGGTGAACAGCGCGGCGGGCAGCACCGCCGAGGGCGCCTGCTGCCCCGACACGGTGGCCGCGCCCGACGCGTCCCTCTCCACAGAAAGCCCGCACACGTCCAGCAACGCCTGCGGTGGTCACGCATCACGCACCGATACGCCCGGTAGCTGGGCTCCGGCGCCGCTCCGGCGCTCTCACGACGCATGACGATTCCAGAAACGCAGGCGCGCGCGTGGCTCGGCGCACGCCTGAGCAACGAACCAGTGCGAGAAACGTCCCAAAAAGCGCGTGCGGGCGCTCACCGCGAACGCCGCCCGGCTGTCCAGCGGCTGCTCTTTCAACCGGTTGGGCTCCAGGCCCACCATCCACTCGGGCACCTCCACTCCGCTCCCCTCCGCCTCCACCTCGTCGCCGAAAAAGCCGTTGCCCTGCCCGTTTCCGCCGCCGGCCGCCGACGCCGCGCGCGACGCCAGCGCAGACCCGCCGCCGCCCTCCAAGCCCTCCTCCATGCCTCCCTGAGCCCTAAGCTGCAGCGGCTCGTACCGCGGCGCCTCGCGAGGCAGCAGCTCCTCCAAGGATCGACCCACGTCCTGCAGGCGGCGCGCCGCCAGCTCGTCCAACCGCTCCTCAGGGTCCTGCTGACTCAGCGGCAACCGCCGCGCGCCCGCCGCCGACTGCTCTGGAGGAGGCGCCGACCGCCGCCCCCCTGACCCGCCGCCGCCAGCGCCGTCGTCGCACCCTGTGAGGTCGATGGTGGGCGTGGGTGCGGCGGACGGCGTGGGGGCGGCGGAGGGCGGGTTAGAGGGCGCGGCGCCGCCTTCGCCTGCGTGTGGCGATGATCAGCAGCGTGCACCACGGCGTGCGTCGCTGG
>VFQP010003605.1_pt1 | contig 15549 bp, 15 predicted proteins | sample 3512351 | NCBI WGS metagenome assembly VFQP01 (sample SAMN10412372, study PRJNA504923) | tailings metagenome | isolation source: Relicate 1 Philex TSF1 revegetated site | place: Philippines: Tuba, Benguet | collected 2017-08-29 | reverse complement strand
CGACGTACCGCCACGACCTCAAGATCTACTCGTCGGACGAGGGTCGCGTGCAGGTGCGCGCGGTGCCACTAGGGTTTGCGCTAGGGTTGTTGCGCCACGGCCTGACGGTCGCGGCAGTTTCGGCTGCTGCGTCGCGAGAGCACCAAGCGGCAGGCAGGGTGTGGATGCGAAGCGCGAGGCATGGGCGGGAGGTCTCTTGGCTCTAGCTGTGCGCTGTGTGCGCTGAGCGGACGCGCAGGTGAGCGCCGCCTCCTTCACCAAGGGACTGCTGGACCTCGAGGGCGACAGCCTCACGCCCATCCTCGTGTCCCTGGTGAGTGAACCCGCCTCCCAGTAACCCTCACTGGCCCTCCTGCCTGTTTCTCTTGCCCTCCAAAGCCTGCCGCCTCACCCCATCACTCGCCTCCCGCCCTCCTTCTAGGCCTCGCCCTCACTGGCGCTTCTGCCTCTCTTATTGAGGAGCTCTTGAGGAGCCGCAGGAGCAAAGGCCCACCCTGCGCACCTGTGTGGCACAGAGAGCAGAATCGCACTGGCTGTGCCCTCGCCCATGCATGCATTCAACCCCCGACAGGTGAACAAGGACGCCAGCATGCTCGAGGCCTTCGGCAAGGGCGCCAGCGAGGAGATGCAGAGCTGCAAGGGCGTCATCAACGCGCAGGTGCGCGCCCCTGAACTGCAAGCCCTGATTCGACTATGGGAGAGCTGCTGCTCTTCCGCGTGCGTATGCGGGACGGGAACGAGAAAGGACCGAAGGATCAGCCCGCAGGCATCTCGGATGGCCGCGGACGGCTTGGTCCTGCGGCCCCATGCACACAAGCATGTCACCTCGCTTCCGTTGCACGCCGCGTAACCTGCACGCGCCATCCCGCAGCTGACGCACGACCCCTCCAAGGGCCCGCGCCCGCCCATCCACCCCATCGCACCCGTCGCCTCGGGCGTCTTCCCCGCCACGCCCTCGCCGCCCTTCTCCCCCGGCCCCTCGTTCCTCGCCACCCGCCCCGCCGCGCCCTCCCGCCTGCAGCCGGCGGCGGCGGCGGCGCCGCCGCCGGCGCAGCCCGCCGCCGCCGGAAGCGCGCCAGACGGCGCTGGTGCCGGCGGCGGCGGCGGCGTGGCGGTACTGCAGGGCATGGTGACCACGCTAGCCGAGTGGGACGCGTCCAACGCCGCCACGCCCTCCCGCGGCCCCTCCCGTGAGTCTCCCGGACGCTCACGCCATCCATGGGTGTCGGGCAAGGGAGGCCTTGCGTGTCCCGAATGCGTTGCCAGAAAGGGACGCAACCCTTGCGACCTTGTTCTCGCTCCTCCAAACCCTCGTTCGGGGCTTTGCAGCGGCGCCGCTGCTGGGCATGGAGCACCTCCCCGTGCTCAAGGAGGCCGCCGACGCCGTGGAGCGCAGGGCAGGGGCGCTGCTGGGTGCCCCCGCCGCCGCCTCTGCGCCCCAGGTGAGGGCTTGCGCCACGTCACGCATGGGCCAGCAACGGCCGAAACCGGTGGAGGCGCCAGGATGCGAGGCGACGATTCGTTCACGGCGCCGCGCAGGAGGAGCAGGGCATCACCCTCGTGCCGCACCCGTCAGCGCAGCCGCCGCTGCCCGCGGCGAGCGGCGGCATCCTCGCCCCGCCGCCGCCGCCGCCGCAACAGCTGCAGGGCAAGCTGTCCGCTGGCGCCGACCCCGCCGCCGTCGCGCCGGGGTTCGCCGCCGCTGCCGCCACCGTGGCGTCCGTTGCCGCCGCGCAGCACGACGTGCCCGACAAGCTCATGCACATGGTGCGCCCCCCTGCTGTATCTCGTTGGAGGCCCACGTGGCTGTTTCCACAGCCTGTGCTCTCTTCTCGGCCCCCGCCACCCAGCGCGGCATTGCCGCAGATTGGAAGGGTTTCGTCGTCGATGGATCCACTGCTTGTGTTGTGGTGCTGGCGCGCCTCGCCTGTGCGCCTGCAGCCGGACAAGCCGCTGCAGCTGCTGCAGTCGCTGCTGGCCCTCATGAAGGACTTGGTGGCCCGCCTGGGCGCCCTGTGCCAGGACCAAGCCGCCCAGGCCGGTGCGCGCTTTGCATTGCATTGCACCCAACGCCTGGACGCACCCTTCCGCCGGGCATGCTTCGCACACACCTGCTGGCTCATGGCTGACTGCTGCAGCCCTGGCGACGCGGCCCGCCGGGCGCCCGTGTGCTGTTTCCCTTCCGTCAGCGGGATCAACGCGGTCTTGGCCGCCGCTTGTGGTGGTTGCCACGGTGGCCGCAGCGGCCGGCACGCTCCCGCCGCTCAAGCCGTACAGCAGCCAGAGCCAGGTGCCCGGCGAGTGGGAGCTGGTCAAGGCGCACCCCTGCGGCGGCGAGGCCATGGTGCTCCTGTACGACAGGTTAGGGCTCATGGTCACGATATTTGGGCTTGCAGCCGGCGCCCACCCAGCAGCCCGGGACCCGCTGCCAAGCGTGCAGACCTTGCTGCCCTCGTCCTCGCTTTGACCACGCGTGTTTGTCCGCATCCTGTGATGCACGTCCTGTGATGTGCGCGCAGGTGGCGCAAGCTGTACGACTCGCTGTACAGCGAGAAGAAGGGCAGCTTCGACATCTCCAAGATCCCAGGTGCGCAGCAGTGCCTCTGGACGGCTCTGGACGACCAGTGCAGCAGCGACGTGCGCCGTGTGCCGTGCCAGGCGCCACGCTCCTCATTTTGCAGTGGCCGTCGCAGCGGCCGCGTTGGCGCGGGACGCATGGTTGAGCCGGCCGTTGCCTGTTCTGGACGCGATCGATGGGTGCGCAGACATCTACGACTCGGTCAAGCACGACGCCATCCACAACGCGCACCTCGGGCTGCCGCTCAACGTGAGCGCCCGCGCCTCCCCGCCTCTGCTTGCTGGTTGCTGCCCTTGCCCGTCGTGTGACGCGCGCGGCGCGGCCGCCACGAGCGCGCGCGGCGCGGGCCCGCGACGACAAGCGCTGGTCCCTTGGGCGGCACGCGCTCGTGTGCCTGCTCGTTTGCCCCCTCCCCGCCCCCGCAACGATGAGGGTTGGAACCGTGTGCCACAGGGGCGCGTGCGCACGCCCGCTCGATCCCTGGCTGCCCCCTGTACCGTGCGCGGTCGCCCCGCAGGCGCTGTACAGCGCGGCCAAGGCGCTGGCGGACGTGGTGATCCCGCACGAGTACGGCATCGAGCCGCACAGCAAGCTCTCCATCGGGTGCGCGCTGCGCGCTCATGCCGCCCCGGTCCGGCCCGCGCCGCCCCCCGCGAACCATCCACGCATGTGGCTTCAAGGGCACGTCGGAGGAGTCGCGCCGCACATGCACCCACGCACAGCACGCGGTCGTGTGCGCCTTTGGGTTTGAGCCAGAGAGGCCACACAAAAGTCGAAGCGCGCGCACGCAAGACGTCGTTTTCCTTGGGCTTGCATCGCGCTTGCATTGCGCAGGTCCAAGATCGCCAAGGAGCTGGTGGGCAAGCTGCTGGCCGACATGAGCAGCATGAAGATGGAGAGCGAGAGCACGGCGGTGCCCGAGGGCGACGGCGGCGTGGTGGTGGGCTCTGGGGACGAGCTGGGCGCAGACACCATGGCCACGGGTGAGGCTGGCCGCCGCGTGCCTTGGGTTCCGCATCTGTTTAGCGTGGTGGTGGGCTCTGGGGACGAGCTGGGCGCAGACACCATGGCCACGGGTGAGAACGGTTGTCGCGTGCAGCCGGGCCTGCCAGCACTCGCGCCTGCCGTTCGTACCTGCCATTCGTGTAAGCGATGCGTGCCAGGGCGCGGTGCGCCTCTCTCGTCGTGCGTTCCCGGCGGCGTGGTGCGCCAGCTTGGCGGCCGTGCGTGGTTGTGTGCGCGTGCGCCGCAGAGTTTGGGCGGCACTGCCTGGAGGACGACTGGCTGCGCAACCGCCACGGCACGCTCAGCGCCGTCACGGCGCACACCAACGGCAGCGCCAGCACCTACCCAGACGGTGCGGGCGCCTGCGCCTCTCTCTCTCTCGTTTTCAGTCGCTCTCTTCGCTGCCACACAATCCTGCCTCGGACGTCCAGCAGCAGGCGAACGATACGCGCGGATGGGGTGCGACTTGCCTGGACGTGTGCTGCTTGGCGCGTGTGTTTTGGGTGCGTGCAGAGGGCGAGGCGGGCGGTTCGGGGGCGCCCGTGGGCAGCGACGACCTCGAGGAGGAGGACCGCGCGCGGCACCGCCTGTGCCCCACGTACGCGTCGGACATCAACTCGCCGCTGCGCCACGTGCGCACGCGCATCTACTTCACGTCCGAGTCGCACATCCACTCGCTGGTCAACGTGCTCAGGTGGGCATGCGCTTTAGGGCGCCCCCAGCCCCGCCGCTGCCCTCGCCTGCCGCGGTGCCCGAATGGCGCCGGCGGCGAAGCGTGGTGTGGGCCGGTCGAAGGCTGGGCCGCCTGCCAGCGAAGCGTCAGCCGCTTGACTAGCCCACAACTTGCGCGTGGAGTGTGCAACCCCCTTGTGCGCAGGTTCTGCCACCTGCGGGCCGGCGCGCCGGGCGTGCAGCTGGTGAGCCCGCTGGCCCAGACCACACTGGACCACACGCCAGAGCTGGACTACCTCACGCACATCGTGTTCCGCATGTACGAAAACATGTCGGTAAGCGTGGCTCTGCCTTTCGCCTCGCTGCGGCTGTGCTCGCCTCCCTGCGGCTGTGCTCGCCTCCCTGCGGCTGTGCTCGCCTCCCTGCAGCTGTGCTCGCCTCCCCGTGGGCAGTGCTCCGGGATGCGCGCGTGCTTTTTCGCTACTGAGCCGCAGGCGGCGTCGAGCGCGCCCGCTGACGCTTCTTTCGTGGCGCCTGCCGTTGGTTGTGTGTGCGGCGCAGGTGCCAGTGGGCGAGCCGGGGCGGTTCCGCGTGGAGGTGCTCTTCAGCCCCGGCGCGGCGCACGACCCGCGCGCCGTGACGGCGCCCGACCACGCGCTGCCCGTGGTGCCGCTGCAACAGCTCAACAGCGATGGTGAGCGCTCTCTCTCTCGGGTCCTCTCAGGTCCTCTCCTGTCAGGTCCCCTCAGGTTTGCCTGTGGTGCCGCTGCAGCAGCTCAACAGCGGCGGTGAGCGCCCGATGCGTGGCGTGTGAGAGCTCTGCGGAGCATCTGAGCCTGGCGCCAGCCTCAGCGGACAGCGGAGCGCCGCCAACCAACGGCAGGGCGCAGTGCACCCACTTTCTGCACGCGGCGAACGCTGTGCGAACCGTGGTGGAGCTGACGCGCGGGGCCTTGCGCCTGCGCGCATGCGCAGGCACGGCGCAGACGTTCAGCGAGATTGAGGAGCTGCTGGCGCCCTTTTCCGTCGCCCGCAAGGTGAGCGCCCACCTGCCCTGCCCCGCCCCGCCCGCCTCACGCGCGGCATCCGTCCCTCCGCCGTTGAGCCCTCCGCGGCGCCACCCCCGTCCCAACTGCCCTCTGCCCTGCCATCGCACCCACCCCGTGGCGCACACCGCGACGCGCCCTGCCCTGTTTCCCTGCACAAGTGGGCCCCACGCGCTCTCCACTCTTCTGGCGCGGCGCGCCGCAGCCGCGCACCCGCCACCACCACCGCGCGCAACCGCCGGAGCGTGCGCCCGCTGCGACCCTCTCCTCCCTCGCTCCTTTCTTGGCGCGCCTTGGTGCAGGTGGACGCGTCCACCTACGCGCTCTCCATCGCGCTCAAGGCGCCCTCCAACCCCGTCTCGCGCAAGACGAGCAGCAACGTGGCCAGCAGCCTCGCCGGCGCCGGCACCAGCGGCCGCCTCAGCTACCCCAACCTCACGACGCTCGGCGGCACGCCCACGCCCACGCCACCACACCAGCAGCCGCACGCCGGCGGCGGCGGTGCCGGCACGCTGGCTGCCAGCCGCGGCGCGTACAAGGGCAGCACCGGCAGCCTGGTCAGCCGCCTGTCGCAGTCGGGCGGGCCGGCGGGCGCGTCGCCGCCGCCGCCGCCGGCGGGCAACGGCGGCGGCGGCGGCGGGAGGGCAGCGGAGCCGGCGTCGGCGTGCGCGGCGATGGGCGCGGCGGCGGCGGCGGTTCACTGCGCCGACACGACGGACGGGCGGGTGGCGGGGGCGGGCGGGAGCGGGATGGCGGGGCTGGGGCAGGAGCTGGCGCGGCTGACGAGCGCGCCCGACCCGCAGCACCTGACGGTGCTGCAGGAGGCTCAGAAGGCGGGCTTGTTGGCGGCGGCGGCGCGGGGGGAGAGCGGCCCGTGAGCGGCTTTGTGTTGCGCGCACGTGTTTTTGTGCTGCTGCGCCTTGTTGGCGGCGGACGGGGCGCGAGGCGGGGGCGGCGCTGGCGGGCACGCAGACTTGCCGCCCTGGCGCTGTGGTTTTGGTGGCATTGTGGCACTGCTGGAGCGGAGCGCGAGCGACCTGAGCGAGTTGGACGGCCGCGTCGGGCCACGCGTGCGATGGCTTGGTGTGGCGACAGGTGGCAGCAACGAGCTGCTGCTTGTGTGTGGTGAACTGACTTCATGCACAGCGCTGCGCACGACTCATGCACTTCCGCGTTTTGCGCACCTGCAAGGAGGTTCGCGTTCCAGTGCAGTGGTTGGGGGCGCGGTCGGCAAACCTAGTGGGAACAGCCAAAGCCGGGTCTGTGGGTGACGGTGAGCCACCAATGCAGGCGCCCACGCCCTTGTGTGTGCCTCAGGGCTGCAGAGTCTCGCACATGATGAAAAAGCAGGCAGACGGCCCGCCTGCACCAGCGTCACTCGGCAAAGTCGTCCACGACAACAGCCACAGCAAAAGCCGCCGCGCATGCGCAGCACATCCGGCATAAAGAATAACTTGAGGGCGCGTAGCAGCAGCAGCGGTGTGGTGGAGAATCCCAGTGATATCCCAGCGTGGCGTGTGAAGGCCGCTACTTCTTGCCCTTGCCGTCCTTCTTCTTGCCGTCCACTGCCGCCGCCGCGCTCTCGGTTGCCGCCGCCGCCGCCACCTTTGCCGCCGCGCCTGCGCTGGCAGACGCCACCACCACCTGGGAGCAGAGAGCACGCACACAAGCACCCACTGGGCGCTGGGGTGCCCTGCTGCGCCTGTCGCGCGCGATACAAGCTTGGAGGCGGCGCATGCCGGATGGAACGCGCGCGAGCCCACGTGCTCACTGCGGCCGCACGTGCTTGAGTGTGTTGACGGAAAAGTCCTCCCTGGCGCGTGCTGCTGCTGACCTGCCCCTAGCGCGCTGCTGCTCACCTGCTTGAGCGTGTTGAGGTGAGGCAACCTCACGTCTGCCTCACCACCCTCACCTGCTTGAGCGTGTTGAGGTAAAAGTCCTCCATGTGCTGCTCGAGCGCCTCGCCCGACACGAGCGTGTCCAGGATGGCCAGCTCGGCCGACTTGATCTCCTCATACACCTCCTCCCACGTGCGCTTCTGCGGCGGCACGCAATCACAGGCGGCGACAGCGTGGGTGGGTGGGTGAGAGGCGCGCGACATCATCATACACCGCCTCCCACGTGCGCTTCTGCGGCGGCACGCGATGGCGGCACTGGACTGACCCTCCCCCACACCGTCACGACAGTTGCTCTGGCGCAGTGCCTGCTTCCCGCACAGCGCTCCGCTCACCTCTGCCTGCACCTGGTCCATGAACTCCTTGATCACGTCCACGCCGCCCTTGCCCTCGCCAAACACGTCGGCCACGCCGCCGTCGTCGCCCTGGATGGTGAGCTTGCCGTCCTCGCTCAGCCGCACGCTGTGCTTGACGTGCGCGTAGCCCAGCAGCCGCGGCACGCTGGGGATGATGTCGCGCGCGTTGGTCACGCGCCAGCTGTCTGGAACCAGCACGTCGTACGCGCTCGCAAACACCTGCGCACACGGCGACAGACACCCCCACCCCCGCTACGTTGCTGAGAAGGGCAGCGCGTTGCTGAGAACGGCGGCGCAGCCGCCGGAAGCAGGCGGCGTTGCAGCTGGTCTGTGCGCGGCGCCGCGAGCCGCGCAAGCGGGTGTCGCTGCCGCCGCCGTGTGCGGCTGGCTGGGCGGTAGGACGCCCTCACCTTGTTGCCCACGCGTGGCGCGCCGTATGTATAGAGGGAGATGGACTGGCGGGCGCGCGCCGGGCCCCTGCGCACGTCACACGAGGCGCACGTCACACGAGGCGCGAATTCATGATGATTGAATGCTCAGCGCCCAGATTTAGATGCATCCATCGCCATGCCTAGCCATCGCCAGCGCTGCTGCGTGCACCATCGCCGTGCCTAGCCATCGCTAGCGCTGCTGCATGCGCGGGCTAGGGTGCCTCGCTCACGCGCGGGAGGCCAGCTCGTAGGCGCACAGCGTGGCCAGCGCGCCGCCCAGCGAGTGGCCCGTCACGTACACCTGCGGCCGGGAGGGTGAGTTAGGGTTACGGCTAGGGCTCAGGGCGGCCACAGAGTCGCCGAGCGCGCTCGCACGCTGGCACGGATGCGCACGCGTGGGCTCGCTTTGCTGCGCGTTTGGGTGCGAGGGGAGGACGGGCGCGAGGGCGCGTGATGCTGCCCGGACGGCGCACCTTCCAGGGCCGCGCGTCCGTGTCGCTGGGGTTGTTCGTGATGCGGTCGAGCAGCTGGAAGACCTGCGGCTTGATGCTGTCGTACGCCGCCAGGAAGCCGCTGTGCACCAGCATCTGCACACACGAGGCAGGCACGGGGCAAGCGCGCCACGCGGCGCGACGCATTGGTGCGCGTCAGAGCTTCGGATCTGCACCCGTCCTGTGGCTTGCCTGGTTGCTGCGCAGGCGGCGCGGCCCAATCACGTCCTCCCTCTTCGCACCCCACGCAGCAGCCATCCACCTGGCTGGTGGGTGGGCAGCGCCGCCTTGGACAGCTTGAGCGGGCCCCTCCGTCCGTCCCTCCCTCCATCCCTCCCTCCCTCCCCTCCCGCACACACCGCAGCCCCTCACTTGGTTGGTGGGCAGCGCCGCCTTGAACAGCTTGAGCGGGCCGCTGTCGTCGACGCGCTCCACGTTGAGCGTGCAGGGCGCCAGGTTGATGTCCGTCGCCAAGTCCTTCCACTTGATCTGCAGCACGCACAAACCGCGAACGCACACATCAATCGCACGCAAGGGTCGGCGCTGCCCGACCGCAGCCGCCGAAGCATCGGCCTCAGCGGGCGACGGCCTGCCGCCAGTGGGCAGCGGCAGCTTGGGGCAGAGGAGCAGCGACCAGCACGCCTCGTGCGCACCTGCTCGGTGCCTCGGAACGCGACCACGGCCTCGCGCGTCTCCTTGCATCGGTACAGCCACGCCTGCGCGCCACGGTGACACACGGAGCCACGCCTCCAACCCGTCACTCGCCGGCAGGAGCACGACGCTGTGCTGCCGCCAGCGGCGTGCTTAGGCGGCGTGTGCAGGCGCGAGCGGGCAAGTTCCTCCTCGGGGTCGCGCACCTGCGTGTCGCTCTCGTCGTTCTCCACAAACGTGACGGGCACCCAGGTGTGCCGGTCGCTGGCGCCCGCCATCCGCGCCAGCACCTGCGGCGCCGTGGCACGCCGCGCGAGCAAGCAGCGGCAGTAGGAGCCGGCTCGCCCCCACCACGGGCGAGGTTGTTTTGCGCTGCGGATTGTCAGCTCCCGCACGTCGAATGCGGGCGCCCGCACGCTGAGCGAACGCATCTTCAGACGCGCGCAGCCCACCCAGGCAAGGAGACTGCACACGTGGCCACGTCCAGGGCGCAGGCCTGGCCGCTGCCCATGCTGCCGGGCCCAGCGCACCTTCCAGGGGTTTGCCGCCACCTCCTCCTTGGTCACCTGGCCGGCCAGCGGCCCCAGGAGCCCCACGCTGTCCAACGCCCGGGACAGCTGCGGTGCGTTTGAACGAGCAGAGCGCACAAGAGAGGCACGAGGCTCGCGTCACGGTCACACGCATGCCCACTGCACATGAGGGCGACGCTCAGGTGTGGATGCTGGGTCGCCTTGGCGTCGTGTTTTCGTACAACGGCGCGTGGGCGGGGCGCTCGCACAGAAACGCGGGGCAGGAGGCGTGCATGGCAACCTGGGACCCACCTTGTCCTTGAGGTCGTTGAAGCCGGGGATCTTGCTACCCATCTCCTCGGCCTTGCGCCGCGTCTCCTCCAGCAGGTCCTGCTGGCTCTTGCGCCCCGGCGTCTTGGCCGCCACCACCACCTGGGCGCTCGCCTCGTCCATCGACATCTGTGTGCCACCAGGCGCCAACACATGCATGCGTCACGCACGGTCTCAACCAGAGCTCATCACGCACTCATCACCAGCCGCCGCACGCCGCATCCCAGGCCCAGAGGGTGGCCGCAACGTGACGCGACGCGTCGCCCGCCACTGCCCAGCTGTCGTTGCTTCAAGGGCGCGTTGTCCAGGCCCTCGAGTGCCGAAAGGGCTGCGTGCTGGCGGGAGCGCACCTCTGCCGGCTCGTCGTTGGTGGGCACGGCGGTGCCGTCCGAGGTGAGCAGGTCCAGGATGTGCTCGGAGAAGCGCAGCGGCGTCACGCGCAGCCGCACCTCGCCCTGCGCGCCGGGGCCTGCGCCGCGCGCGCGGGACACGCAGAACACGAGGGAGGGAACCCGCTTATCCCCGAGATGCCCGCACGAGGCGCGAGAGCGACCTGACGTCGCGTGAGAGAACCCTGACATCCATCGCAGGCTGAAGACGCTGGGCGGGGGCGTGAGGCGGGATGGGGTCGTGGGCCCCGAGGTCGCACGGGGCGCGAGAGCACCCTGATGTCGTGTGAGAGCGACCCAACGCGGACCGGAGGCTGCAGACGCGTGGCTGCGGCGTGCTGCTGGTGCTGCGAGGCGGGATGGGGTCGTGGGGGGCACGCGGCGCCCCAGGCGCGCACCTCGGAGCGGCAACGTGACTTCCTCGGGCTTGCCCTCGCCCTGGGTGAGCGAGCTGAGCGCCAGCTGCGCCACGCCCAGGTCGTCGTCCGACTTGAGAAAGTCCTCGTCGTACAGCCGAACCTGCGCGCGTGCGGTTGCGTTGTGCGTCCTAAACCTAGCTACAGGGGCGCATGACGGCTGCGCAGGTGCGTGCGCGCGCGCAGGTGGCGCCCGGCCCGCACTTGGCAGCCCCTGGGAGTGGCAAGACGACATGCGTGCCATGCCCGGCGCCAAGCGCTGCTCGCGCAGGGATGCAGCGCGCGCCTGCGGGCTGCCATCCCTTGCGTCAGCTTCGCGGCGCCCTGAGTGATGACCAGGCCCCACCCTGCCTGCCGCGTGATGAGGGTCCTGTTCACCAGAACTGTGCGCCCCCCTCTCTCCCTTCCCTCGCACGTGCAGACAGACAAGTCGCCCGCGCACCTTGAGCAGGTCCTGCTGGAAGTCGCGGACATAGAGGAAGAAGGACTCGTCCCACACGGGGTCCACCGTGTTCTTGATCACGGCGCTGCGGCCCATGCTGCCGCCCACCGTCAGCACGGCGTAAGGATCCGACGCGCCCGTGATCTGCGCGCGCGCACCCAGCGCACAGCGCCCACCACCTGGTCACGGCCTGGCCGCACCTCTCCTGCCGGCGTCCCGCCCTGTGGCAGGACCTCGTAGCTCTGGTCACGGCCTGGCCTGGACGCCCTGCGGCAAGACCCTGCTGCTCCCCTCAGGTCCGGCAGCGCGCAGCGCGACCAAAAGGACAGGCCACTGCCGCGACGGCGCCTCAGCTCTGGGCAACTGCTGCGGCGCCCTCTGATCCCCGCGGTTTAAGAGCACCCAGTGCTTGGTGGCGCCCTGCCATGAGCGCTCACGTCGGCGACCCTGAGCCCCTTGCCGCTGAGCAGCTCCACGTGCAGCACGCCCTGGTACACGTCCGACAGGAACTCGCTGCGCGCGGCGGTGGTGGCCAGGCACAGGCGCCTGTGAGCGTGCGCGGGTGGCGCTGCTCTCCCCGGAGGCCTCGTGAAACAGATCCCAGGAGAGAGACGCTGGCCAGGCCCAGCGCTGGGGCTGTGCGTGAGTGGGTCGGCCAACGCTGGCACACTGGCGTGCTGCCCAGCCCGGCCAATCCAGCGCACCTGTCCGTGAAGGTGGTGCTGCTGCCGTTGATGGCCCGTTCCTGAAAGCCGTTGGCGCCCGTGGGCTCCAGGTAGGCCTCGAAGGCAGCGCCCGCGAGCGCCACGGCTGTGGGCAGGCTGAAGCGCGGCGGGGTGGGCGCCGGCGAGACCTGGGGCGACGGGTCCGACGCTTTGGGCTGGCCAGAGGGGAAGAAGGGCAGCGCCTGGGCACGCACGCGCCTCCGCGTCCTGGCAGTGCTGCTGCAGTGGCCGTGGTGCCTGCGCCGCAACTGGCACGCGGAGCGGCGGTGACGTGCCTCTCCGCCCCGGATCGCGCACATGCAATGCCCCACAATGGCCTCACCGCGCACTGCTGCTGGTGCTCTCATGAGAGGATGAGGCCGCGATGGCTGCGGATGGGGCTGCGGATCCCGGCAGATGTGCCTGGAGCTTGGCGACGCATCGCGCAGGCGCAGCCAGGTGGACGGGCGCGCAATTCGCAGCAGCGCTCGTGCAATGCAGTCGCTGCCGCTGCGCCATCGCGGCTGCGCCGGAAGCAATGGTCCTGGTGGTCGTCTGCTGTGGGTTCTGGCACACTGGGTGAGCTATGAGCTGATGGTGTTTGTTCCGGTCGTGTCAATGTATAAATGTGCTGCTGTGTGCGCGTGCTGGGGCTCTGCGCCACAACCGCATACGCTGCGCACGCTCCCCTCGTCGCAGCCAACGCAACCAAGAGCAGCCACTGCAGCACAGCTCTCTGGCGCGCTTCCACCACACGTGTTGCTCACCCTGCTCCCTGCTCCGCCGCACGAGCTTGCCTGCCGTGTGTGCGGGGCTTCTCTGCCACTGGTCCCGCTGATCCGCTGCCGCGTCAAGAGCTGCCACACCCCCGCCTCGCCGCGCGCACAAACCGGACCCCCACCTCTCGTCGCCGACACACACACACGCAGCGCCATGGCCCCCAAGGCAGCTGAGAAGGCCCCCGCGAAGAAGGCTGCCCCCGCCAAGTCGGGCGACGGCAAGAAGAAGAAGAAGGTGGCCAAGGTCGAGTCCTACAAGCTCTACATCTACAAGGTGCTCAAGCAGGTGCACCCCGACACGGGCATCAGCTCCAAGGCCATCAGCATCCTCAACTCGTTCGTGAACGACATTTTTGACAAGATTGCGAGCGAGGCCTCGCGCCTGGCGCGCTACAACAAGAAGCCGACCGTCACGTCGCGCGAGATTCAGACGGCCGTGCGCCTGGTGCTGCCCGGCGAGCTGGCCAAGCACGCCGTGTCCGAGGGCACCAAGGCCGTCACCAAGTTCACCTCGGCGTGAGCAGGCTGCCAGCTGCGGCCTGGTGGTGCGGAGGGGGCCGCGGGCGCCAGCAGCACCACGGCGGCGGAGGAGGAGGCGCAGCATGCGGCGGCACGGGGCGGCGCGCACACCGAGGCGCACCGCGCGCAGCGCGGTCAAACGCGGAGCAGCTCTGGAGCCTGCGGGGAGGAGCGTGGCTGAGTGAGGCGTGCACGCGGCTCGCCATGCTGCGGTGCTCTGCCTGCCCGGTGGCATGGGCGCTGGCGTGAGGCGTGGCGCCCCGTGCGGGTCGGCCTGCTGGTGCGGCTTGGGGACGGGGAGCCTGGGAAGGGGGGGGGGGGACGTGGTTGTGTCCAGGGAAGCACGCTCTCTGACCGGACTGGACCGACTTGTTGGGCGCCTGGCGCATCGCCTGGGTTTGGTGTACACGTACGACTGCACGAAGACGCCTGCACGCTCTGCTGACGCGTATGCAAGGGCCGGCATGGCACCAGGCGCCCGGTCTCCTGAGGTGCGGCCGCACCCCGCGCAGGCGCGCCGCCGCCGGATTGAGCCAGACATAGCAGCAGCACGCCGCAGCGTACATCATCTCCTCTCAGCTGCTCTCCCTTGCGCCTCTGCTCCAGGCTCGGTGCTACTCGTGTTCTGTTGACTTTGACTCGATTCAGTTGACCGTCGCCCACCGCACTTTGCCGGGTCGCCGGTCAAAGGCAAGTTAGGTGCTGCCAGCAACTCGGGAGAGCGGGCCTGGGCACACACCGGATTCGGCTCACAGGTGGACGGAGCGACGTCATGATGGCGCTCGGATCGCTGCTCGTCCTCCTGCTCTCCGCCGCTCATGGCGTTGACGCGGCGAGGCCAAGCCTGGCCTCCTCCGGCCTCCTCGCAGCCGCGGACGGCCAGAGGCAGCGCAGGCTTGAATCACAACAGCTGTGGAGAGCGTGGCGTTTGCGATGCGGTAGAGCAAGCGGCAGGCGGGCGTCAAGGCACCATCAAGCGCTGGCAGCCGGGCGCAAGTGATGCCGAGGTGCGGAGGGGCGCCATGTCAAGTGAGGCAGAGGTGAGGCAGAGGCATCTGCAGGGAGGGGGGCACGACTACGTGGGTGGAGCCAGGGAGCGCCGGTGAGGGCGCGAAGCCGGGCGCACATTGCGGGCGCCACGCCCCAAGTCTTTCGGCGCCCTAGTCGCACAGGCGGAATGCCGCTCGGGCCACAGATGGACGAGCGGGCGCCAGTGAGGTGGGTGACGCATGGACTGCAGGGCGACAGGGGCGGGGGGACGGATGCTGGGTGCCTGGCGACCGATGCTGCTGGCGTCGCGTGGCGTGGCGCCGATTGCTGTGGGAGGGCAAGGATCAGTTGTCAGTGGCTGAGGGCCAGGAGTCGCAGGGCTGGACAGGACGTGCCGGTCGATGCTGGCAGCGACGCGGGCTCCACCACCCCCTCGTTGGCAGGCCGTCGTCTTCGTCAAGCGCGCAACGCAGCAGACACGCTGGGACGCGGGAGCAACGCATGGGCTGCTGCTGGTGGCGGCGGCGGCCCACGGCGGATTGTGGGGGGCCGACCCGCACTGGGGCTGAGGAAGCACCAGGATAAGCGATGCTGGCCATCGTGTGCCGCACGCCTTCTCACGGCATCTTGAGGCGGCGACAGGCATGACGCGCCGGTGCCGCTCTGCTCTGCCTGCCCGGCGGCGTGGGCGCTGGCATGAGGCATGGCGCCCCGTGCGGGTCGGCCTGCTGGTGCGGCTTGGGGACGGGGAGCCTGGGAAGGGGGGGGGGGGACGTGGTTGTGTCCAGGGAAGCACGCTCTCTGACCGGACTGGACCGACTTGTTGGGCGCCTGGCGCATCGCCTGGGTTTGGTGTACACGTACGACTGCACGAAGACGCCTGCACGCTCTGCTGACGCGTATGCAAGGGCCGGCATGGCACCAGGCGCCCGGTCTCCTGAGGTGCGGCCGCACCCCGCGCAGGCGCGCCGCCGCCGGATTGAGCCAGACATAGCAGCAGCACGCCGCAGCGTACATCATCTCCTCTCAGCTGCTCTCCCTTGCGCCTCTGCTCCAGGCTCGGTGCTACTCGTGTTCTGTTGACTTTGACTCGATTCAGTTGACCGTCGCCCACCGCACTTTGCCGGGTCGCCGGTCAAAGGCAAGTTAGGTGCTGCCAGCAACTCGGGAGAGCGGGCCTGGGCACACACCGGATTCGGCTCACAGGTGGACGGAGCGACGTCATGATGGCGCTCGGATCGCTGCTCGTCCTCCTGCTCTCCGCCGCTCATGGCGTTGACGCGGCGAGGCCAAGCCTGGCCTCCTCCGGCCTCCTCGCAGCCGCGGACGGCCAGAGGCAGCGCAGG
>VFQP010003604.1_pt1 | contig 15551 bp, 13 predicted proteins | sample 3512351 | NCBI WGS metagenome assembly VFQP01 (sample SAMN10412372, study PRJNA504923) | tailings metagenome | isolation source: Relicate 1 Philex TSF1 revegetated site | place: Philippines: Tuba, Benguet | collected 2017-08-29 | reverse complement strand
GTGACTTGCGGGACTTGGGTGCGCTGTACTCGCGTGTGCTGCCTTGAGTGGATCTCTGTGCATGCGCCGTGCCAAGCCCGCGCTGGACCGCCATCGATCCGCGCAGCGTGCTGCGGGCCAGGAACGTGCAGCACGCGCCGCAGCATCCCTGCGTGGTGCTAGCTGTGTTGGAGCGCGCTGGGATTCGGGCGAGCCGCAGCTCCGGGCGCACCTCGCCCGCTCGGACCTGGAGCAGGATGCAGCGAGCGCAGCTCTGAGGGCGGCAGCAGCACCGCCGCGAGGAATGCATTGTCGGCAGGTGGCGCCGGAGGGAGTCAGCCACGCGATTGGATGAGCGCGCTCCCGCCGAAGAGGCTGCACAGCCTCGGGCGTGCTGGCCCCGGCCGGCCGCACCTGGCAGGCGGCTGGGTGCAGCAGGTGCGTGTTGCGGTCGTCTCGCAATCCCTCTGCCGCGTGATGGGAGCATCCGGCCTCGCCCTGGAGCGGTCAAGACCGTGCAAAGGAGAAAGCCGCTCCCCCGCTCGCTGCGCGCATCCGCGCGCTGCAGGTGCGAGGCGCATGGCAGCCTTCTCCAACCGCGCTGCGCGTGGAGTTCAACGGCGGCGGCATCGCGGGCGCGCAGGGCTGCGAGGTGGCGCTCCTGCCCCCGCTCCCTGCCGCTTCGTCAAGCGCCCGCGATCCTGGCGAGCTGCACGCGCCAGCAGAAGCGCCCGCGGCTGCTGAACAGCTGCAGCAACGCAGATGGGTGGACCCCGCGCGCCTCACGCGGGAGATCGTCGCCGCATCCAACGTGCACGAGCTCCAGGCGCTTTGGAGGCACTACTGCCCGCAGCAGCAGCAGCAGGGGCAGCAGCAGCCAGCTGGCTACGACAACGGTGTCAACGGCGTGCACGTGTCAGCCGCGCTGGTGCGCCTGGCCAAGCTGGCGCAGCAGCCAGCCCCGCCCGAGCCGCCGCCCGCGCACCCGCAAGGCAGCGCCCCACCTGCAGCACACGTCCAGGGCGCCAGCAGCCAGCCCGCAGCCACTGCTGCCGAGGCTGGCACCCAGCCAGAGGCGCCGCAGGCACGGCGGCGGCGGCAGTGGCACACCGCAGCCCCGCAGCACCTGCCGCCCGCCGCCCCAAACGGGCACACCCACCACCACCACCGGCACCATCAAAGCAGCAGCACAGCCGCCACGGTGGCGTCTCTGGCCGGCGAGCTGGCGCAGCAGTACGTGGCGCACGCGCCCAGCTACACCATCGCGCGGCAGCACGCCAACGTGTGCTGGGCGCTGGGCGCGCTGCGCGAGCACGCGGGCCTGCAGCCGGGCGCCGACGTGCTCCGGTGCACGCACCAGCACCTGCTGGCCTCCCAGGCCAGGCTGCTGCTGGCGGCCAAGCCGCAGGAGCTCTCCAACCTGGCCTGGGGGCTCACCAAGCTCGACTACTGGCGCGCGCCACCGCCCGGAGCCAGCAGCGCGCACATGCTCAGCGCGCTGCTGCAGGCCTGCGACGGCCGGCTGGAGCACTTCAAGCCGCAGGAGCTCTCCAACCTGGTGTGGGCGCTGGCGCGCGCCGCCGACGCCGCGCTGCTGCCTGCGTCGACGCCCACCGCAGGGACAGCGGCGGCACCCTCAGTCAGCCAGGTGGCCAGGCGCCTGCGGTTGCTGGTGGGCGCCGCGCTGCGCCTGGCCAGCCGCCAGGTGCGCGCCTTCAAGCCGCAGGAGCTGGTCAGCCTCCTCTGGTCGGCGGCGCACCTGGCCACCGGCGGCGTTGGCGGCGGCAACGCCGGGGATGTCAGCAGGCTGTTTGAGGCGTCGGCGCCGGCGCTGCGGCAGCACGCAAAGGCGCGGGCTCTCAACGGGCAGGATGTCAGCAACTGCGTGTGGGCGTACGCCAGGCTGGGCCTCTACGGGGCGGGCACGCAGCTCCTAGCGGCGTGGGCGCCGCCGCCCCCGTCGTCGCCCTCACCACCCACGCACCAGCAGCAGCACCAGCAGCAGCAGCTAGACGCTCAGGATGCCGCGCCCCTCGCCAACGGCGGCCGGGAGCAGCAGCAGCAGCAGCAACAGCACGGCGGGGGCGACGGCGAGCCGCTCGCTGCGCTGCGCGACTGCACCGCCGACGAGCTCAGCAACGTGCTGTGGGCGTGCGCGCGGTGCGCCCAGCACCACCAGCAACAGCGGCATCCCAGGGCGGGCGCGGCGGCGGCGGCGGCGGCAATGCCGCTGCGGCCGGGCGGCGAGGCGGAGCTGGCAGCGGTGCAGCGCCTGGGCGGCTGGGCGCTGGCGCGCATGGTGTCGCTGGCGGCCGCGCGGGCGCACGGCGGCGGCAGGGCGCTGGCGCCCACCAGCCTGGCCGGGGCGGCGTGGGCGGCCGCGCGCATGCGGCTGGTCGACACGGCGTCGCGCGTCGCCGTTGTGCACATGGCAGCGCAGCAGGTGCGCGCGCGGCGCGTGCCGAGGGGCCACTGCGTGCGTTGACGCCTCTCTCCTCGGCACGCACGCTCCTCTTGCTTTGCGTGCACGGCGGTGCGTGTGCCTGTGTGCGTCCTGATCAATGCCTCGCAGGCGGCGCACATGAGCAGCCAGGAGGTGGCCAACACGCTCTGGTCGCTGTGCGGCCTGCCCAGCTCGGTGTGCCTGCACCCCGCCACCCGGCTGGCCGTCCAGCAGCTGGCGCACGCCGCCAGGCAGCGCTGCCTCGCCGCGGCGGCGGCAGCGGCGGCGGACGCGGCGGAGGCTGGCGGCGACGGCGGCGGGCGAGCGGACGCCGAGCCGCGCGTGCTGGCGCAGCTGTCGTGCGCGGCGGGGTGGGCGGCGCGCGCGTGCGCGCCCGCCGGGGGCTGGGAGGTGGAGACGTCCCCCCAGGGCGGGCACAGCAGCAGCAGCAGACAGCAGCAGGGCGGCTGGGAGGGGGAGGACTGGCGGCACGACCCGTCCTCCTGGCAGCACGATCGCGCGTTGAGCCCCACCCCCGCCCCCGCCCCTCCCTCCATGACGCTGCATCCCCCCGACAGCGCCCACCACCGCTCCGCCGCAGCGTGGCACGCGGACGGCGACGGCGGCGCGGCGCCCGAGCTCCCGACCTGGTTCGCCGCGCACTGGCAGCCGCTGCTGGCGGCCGTGGTGCACCAGGCCATGCCGCGCCTGGCGGCCTTCACGGCGCACGACCTGGTGGGCCTGGCTCAGGGCCTCTCGTACGCGCAGCCCTTCCTGGCCACCGGCCTGCTGGACCGCCGCCCGCTCTTTGCGCGCGTGGCCGAGGCGGCGGCGGCGCTGGCACGGGCGGGCGCCATGGACGGCGCGGCGCTGGCCGACCTGGCCGCCGCCTGCGCGCGCGCGCGGGCGCCGCAGCGGGGGCTGGCGCTGCTGGCGGCGCGCGCCGTGGCGGCGCGCCCGGCCGCGCACCCGCCGCAGGTGCTGGCCAACGTGCTGTGGGCGCTGACGAGCGCGCGTGTGCGCGACCAGGCGCTGCTCGAGCGCGTGTCGGGCGCGCTGCTGTCGGACGCCGTGCTGCTCTCGGCCGCCTCCTCCTCCGCCTCGTCTGTCTCCTCGTCTGCCTCTCCCTCAGGCGGGCGGCAGTCTCCCGACGGCGCTGCGGCGGCGGCGCAGCAGCGGGCCTCCCATTCTGCGGACTTGCGGGAGGAGGACGGGCGGCGGCAGGGCTTGCCGCCGCGGCACGTTGAACAGGAGGAGGAGGAGGAGGTGGCGCGGGGGGCGTGGGAGGCCGACGCGCCGCTTCGCGGCGACGCCGGGTCGCTGCTGGGGCAGCTGGGCTGGGAGGCCGACACCGAGGAGGAGGAGGACGAGGAGCAGGCGGCGCGGCGGCGGCAGCGGCACCGTGGCGCGCAGCGCTGGGAGCAGCAGCAGCAGCAGCAGCAGGCGCCGCCGGAGGACGTGCCAGCGGCCGAGCCGGCGGACGCGGCCAGCGGCGGCGGCGGCAGCGGCGTGTTCAGCTCGGCGGGCGCGGCGCAGGCGGCACGGTGGGCGTCGCGCGTGCTGCGGGCGCCGCTCGAGGCGTACGCCGAGCCGCAGCGTAGCAGCGCCGCGCTCACCTGGACGGTGCTGGCCTGGGCCTTCGCCAAGAGCAGTTACCACCAGCACCAGCTGTTCGACCGGCTGGCCGCCGCCGTGCTGGGCGGCGCCGCGCCGCCCTCGCTCTCGCCCGCGGAGCGGCAGCCGGCGGCGCGGGACGGCGAGGCGGGCGGCGACGAGGGCGCGGGCGGGGGGTCGCCGCTGGCGCCGGCGGCGTGCACGGGTCGCCACGCGCTGGCTCGCCTGAGCACGTCGTGCGTGGTGCAGCTGCTGTGGGCGTTTGCGCTGCATGGGCACTCTCACGCGGTGCTGCTGCACGAGGCGTCGCACGTGCTGGCGGCGCGCGTGCTGCGCGGCGAGCTGCGGCCGCGCGAGGTGGCGACGGTGGGCTGGGCCTACGCGCGGCTGCAGCACTACGAGCCGCTGCTCTTCAGCGCCGTGCTGCACGAGGCTCAGGCCAACGTGCACAGGTGAGAGCGCCCGCTCGCACGCGCGCACGCAAGCCCCTGCAGGCAGTCCGCGAGCGCATGTTGTTGGGGCTGCTCCCACCAGGGTGGGTGGGTGAGTTTTGCTGAGTTTTGCTGTTTCTTGCTCGGTGCGCGCGCCGCTCCTCCTGCGCAGGTACGACGTGCGCTCGTGGTCCAAGCTGGCGTGGGCCTTCTCCACGCTGTGCCTGCCCGCCGAGGAGGTGTTCCTGCAGCACCTCTCGCGCCTTCAGCAGCGCCAGCGCCCGCCCCCCGCCCACCACCACCGCAGCAGCAGCGCCAGCGCCGCGTGGGAGGCGTGGGAGGAGGAGCCGCCGCCGCACACCGCCGCGTTTGCGTACGGGGGCATTTCTTCCAGCAGGGGCAGGGCGGGGCACGCTGGCGGAGGTGGGTTGCGGGCGCAGCAGCAGCAGCACCACGGCGCGGCGCGGGCGGGCGGCGGCGGGCCGCAGGGCCGCAGAGAGGCGCCGCTGCAGCACCTGCCTGGCGGGTGGGCGGGCGGCGGCGCGCGCGCGGCGCCCTCCGCTCCGCACGCCTCGGTGGGCGGTTGGGACGCCGGCGACGCGGCCGGGGGGGCGGGGGAGCAATGCGCGGCGCGGCGGGCCGCGCCCTCCCCCCTGGCGATGGACGGCAACGGGGTTCAGCCCTGGCACCACCCCCAGCAGCACCACCCCCAGCAGCACCAGCGGCAGCAGGAGCTCTCCCACGTCGTGCCGGAGCAGCAGGAGCAGGAGGTTGACGAGGAGGAAGAGCAGCTCCAGGGCTCCCAGCGCCCGCCGCATCAGCAGCACCACCACCATCAGTATGAGCGCGTGCAGCACGTGCTGCACGGGCTGGGCGTGGTGGGCCTGGACGGCGCGGCGCCCGTACGGCTGCGCCCTGTGGTTCCGGACCCGGGCACGGACGACGACGGCGTGGCGACGGCCAGCTGCGACAGTGGTGTGGCGGTGGCGGCCTCGTCGGCGCCCGCCAGCGCGCGGCGGGCGGCCGGCGGCGGCACGCGCAACGGCAGCCGCAACGGCCGGGCGCCCCGTTGACGCCTTTCGAGCGCCTTTCTCGGTTGTGTTTCTCGTGACTTGAGGAGAGGGGTAGAGCATGCATGGAGAGCGCGACGACGGCGTCGGCGACTAGACAGGTCGAGGGTGTGCCTCCGCTGAGAGCGATTGGTTGCAAATGGGGATGTGAGACGAGGAGCACGCCAGCAGATTCACCGCGCAGAAGGCACCCACGGCGCCTCGTCTTGCTGGCCGCGGATCTGCTGCGCCTCCACCGCGCGCCGCCGGGTAATTGCCGCCGCGCGCGCCGCGCTGAGCCGCAGCCGCTCCAGCTCCTCGGGCTCGCCCGCCCACAGCTCCTCCAGCGTGCCGTACAGGCCTTGCGACCTGTGGCCACCATCGCAAATGCCAGCACAATGAGGCGCAGGAGCCAAGACGCCGCGAAGCACCTGGAGAGCGTGGCAAAAGCCGTCCCGCACCTGGCTTTGCGCAGCCACTCGGTGGCCATGCCCAGGCTCTGCGTGCACCCCTGCCCGTGGAGGTACATCTTGGCCAGCCGCAGCATGGCGTTCGAGTCGCCTTGCCGCGACGCCTTCGGGCGGTGGGCACGGTGGGCACACGCTCACGTCCTGCTCACCCTCACCGGCGTGCTGCACAAGCCAATGGGGAGCAGCTCACCTCGAGGTCCTCGAGGAACCACTGCCGCTCCTTGAACCGCACCACCTCCTTGAGCGGGATGCGCACCGCGGCGTCCCCGTCGCTGGCGTCCGCGCTGGCGTTCGCCGCGCTCCCAGCCGCGTGGCGCCCAGCTCTGAGAAGCACGGAAGCAGGCACAGGACTCGGGCACAAGAAGCTTCGGCCCACGGTGCACGGCTGGCACGTGCGCAGCCGCCGCCGCCGCGCCGAACAAGCCTGCCACCGCACCTGCCACGTCTCCGCTTGGGCCCTCCGTGGTGACTCCTGCACCTGTGCACTGCTGCCACGGACGCTGCTGCTGCCATCGCCGCGCCCAGCGCGCCGGCCACGCCGATCACCAGCCATCGCTGCCACGCCCACCGCCGCCGCCACCAGGACGATGCCTTGCTGCCTTCATCCGACGTTGGAGATGAAGAGGGAGCAGGGAGAGCGGCTTGAGGCGTGAGGCCGCCGTCCCCGGCACCGAAAGCTTTGGGCGACGCCTGTGCTTGCGGCTGCGATGCTGCTGCTGGTCCATCCACGCTGCTGGCGTCCATTGCGAGCCAGAGCTCTTGCGCGCACGCGCTTCGGACGAGCTTCGACGAGCCTGGCCATCCAGCGATGGAACTTTAAACATCATCGACAGCACGGTCAGAACAAGGAGGAGTGGAAGACGGGCACGAGCGAGGGCAGCAGCACGCGCGAGCGGCAGAGCGGGCACTCTGGCTTTTCGTTGCACCACTGCGTGACGCACTCCCAGCAGAAGACGTGGCCGCACGGCGTGGACGTCGGGTGCTTGCGCGGCGAGAGGCACAGCGGGCACGTGCGCCCCGACAGCACCACCAGCGGCTCCACGGCCCTCCGGTGGTGGCCGCCTCTGCCGGACTGCTGCTGCCCTGGGGGCGTCGACGCGACCGCACCGTCACCACCGGCGTGCACCCCTGCGCGGTGCCGCACGCAGCCCGCACCCACGCCCGCCTCAGCGACGTGGCGTGCGCAGCAACTTTGCTGCGCACACACACGCAGCACACCCGTGACACCCGTGCAGCGCCGCACCTGGTTGCTGTTGTTGTTGGTGGTGGTGCTGTGGGTGCGGCGGCGTGTTGAACCACGTGCCAGCAGGCGGCTGCGACTCGAGTGAGGCCCGGTCGGCCCCCTCCACGCGCGTCCAGCCCTGCATGCTGGCGTACTCACTGCTGCTGCTACTGCCGCCGCCGCCGCCGCCCCTCCCACTCCCCTCGTCCTCCGGCTGCTGCGCCTCTGGCAGCAGAAACGCATGCCCGTCCGTGGGCGTGGGGATGAGCCCGCCGCTCAGCACGCCCGCGCCCCTTGGCGGCGCCGACGAGGAGGTGGACGCCGCGCGGCGCGCCTGCAGCTGCTGCTGCTGTTGCTGCGCCCGCCGGTCGGCCCACTGCAGCGCCGCCTGCCGCGCGTGCACCAGCGCCGTCAGGCCCAGCTGCCCCAGCAGCAGCAGCCCCAGCACGCCGTACGACGTGCGCCTGCAGCAACGCTCGTGTGCGCCATTTATGAACAGCATCAGCATCAGAAGCAAAGCTCTGCGCTCAGGTCGTGTCCACAGCATGCGCTACAGCAGCGGCTCTCCCTCACCCAGGCTGCAGCGGCCGGGAGGTGGCCGCGTACCGCACGCCCGCCAGCCGGTGCGGCAGCGTGTAAAAGGCGCCGCTGAGGTAAAAGAGCGCCAGGTGCAGCCGCAGCGCCTGCGCCAGCGCCGGCTTGACGTGCGGCCAGGAGCCCAGCGCCGCGCGCCACGCCGCCAGCAACAGGTGCGCACAGACCGCCTGCTGCCGCTGCCACCAGCCCCCGCTGCCAGGTGAGCACTGCGGCCCGAGCGCCCCCACGTCCCCGTCCGGCTCCCGCCCTGCCCCGGGGCTGTGCCACCGCCGCTGCCGCGAGCCCGAGGGCGGCGTCACCATGACTGGCGTGTGGCCCTGCGCGCCGTCGCCTGGGGCCGCTGGAGGGCTGGAAGCGCCTGGAGGAGGCGTTGCGCTGCTGGTGGGCGAGGCGGGAGGCACGACTCCTCCTGGCGCCTGCTCCTGCTCCAGGCGCTGCTGCAGCTGGTGCTGTCGGTCCAGGCGGCTGCTGGTGGCCTGCGCCAGGTAGGGGCCCAGGCCCCGCAGCACCACCAGCGCCAAGCGGCGCGACGCGCCCGGCAGCCGCCCGCTGGCGCCTGCGTAGAGAGGCGCGCCAGGGCGGCACACGCACGGTGAGGGTGAGAGGTCGCGGTCCATGCTGTCAGGGCCCCCGTGCTCCTCTTGTGCGGTGGGTACGCACCGTTGACCTGCATCATGTTGCAGTACTCCTCTCCGAGCGTGGGCAGCCCCACGCCGGTGCTGGTCAGGTGGTAGAGCACGGCGCCGACCATCTTGATCTCGCTGCGTGTCGTCGTGCAGAGGAAGCCTTCATGAGCGAGGGCAGCGTGGCGCGCGACGTGGCGCCAACTGCCTGGAGCGAGCAGGGGCGCCATGGCCTCACCTGGTGTGCTGCAGCGCGGCCATGGGGCCCCATGCGCTGCGCACCAGCTCGTAGAGCATGTCGACCACTTGGTGCTCGTAGAGCTCATCCTGTGCATGCGCGGGCGAGCACCGCCCGCACGTGTGCCATCATCGTCAGAGCCTTCAGCTGGCCTTGCGCTGGCCCGTGAAACAACCTTGCCTTTTGCACGGAGCGCACGATGTCAGGCTGCGAGGCCGCTAGCAGCCGGAGCGCTGGGGTTGTTGGTGCTGGCCGAGCGCTCGAGGAGGACGGCGCAGCTGCTGCTGCCGCGGTGGGGGCGGCGCCTTCCGCACGCGCCATCGAGCTGCACTTGCACCTGCGAAGCGCGTGGCCCCGGTTCGAGCACATGCATGCCCTTGTTCAGGGCGGCCCTGCTGCCGCTGAGGCCGCTGACGGCGCCGCTGACGACGCCGCCGCTGAGGCCTCTGGACCTCTGGCTATGGCGCTGATCGCAGGACCGCCCAGCCTGCCTGCAAATGGGACATTCAGCCTGTCGGACCCTGTGGCGTTCAAGCCGAACAACCCCGCGTGGCTGCGCGCTGCCGCACAGGGCGCAGCAACAGCGTGCCTGCCGCAGCCCTGCGCCGTCCTGCAGCAGTTCAAGGTCCGAGCCGTCCTTGTGGGGACGCAACCGGGCACACTGAACACAGCTCCTCAGCCAGGTCTACGCACGCTGTGCGTCCACAGGACACCGGCGCTCAAGAGGCTCTGCGTCGCCAGGTGGCGGCAGGCGGCTTCTTCGGGCGCCCGGCGCGCGAGCAGCTCTTCACGCTCGACCCCCGCACCACGTACCTCAACCACGGCTCGTACGGGGCCACCCTCAAGCTTGCGCAGGAGGCGCAGGCCTGGTTTCGCACCCGGCTCGAGGAACAGCCCGTCAAGTTCCAAGAGACCATGAACCCCGCAGGTTTGCCCGTGCCGTGCACGTTGACCTGGACGCACGCACACTGTACCGTGCGCACGGACGGCAGCGTGCCCAAATCGCGCGTGCCGCGCTGCAATCGCAGGTGTGCTGGAGGCCGTGCGGCAGGTGGCGGCGCTGGTGCACGCGCAGCCGCAGGACGTGGTGGCGGTGCAGAACGCCACCACGGCGGTCAGCGCGGTGCTGCGCGGCGTGCCGCTGGCGCCGCACGACGTGCTGCTCGTGTTCAACTGCAGCTACCCAGCGGTGAGCCCGCACGCTGCTAGGGCTTGCTTGCTGGACGATGTCCTACCCCGCCCGCTCTGCACCCCCATTTCTCCAACGTCTGCGCACCGCGCGTGCGCACACCCACAGGTGCGGAGCGCGGTGGCGCGCGCGGCGTCCGCCTGCCCCAGCACGCACCTGCTGGACGTGAGCCTGGGCCAGGCCGAGCTGCAGGACCCCAGGCAGATGGTGCAGCTGGTCAGGCAGGCGCTCGAAGCGCACCAGCTCCTCGTACCTGACGGAGGGGGCGCGGCGGCCCCCCTGGAGGAGGATGCCACCGCGCAGCCGGAGCAACAGCAACACAGCAGCAGAAGGAGGTTGAGGCTGGCGGTGCTGGACCACGTGGTCTCCTTCCCTCCCATCGTCATGCCAGTGCTGGAGATGACCCAGCTGCTTCACCAGGTGGGTCAGGTGGCATGTGCACACAGGGGCCGCTCCACCTCGCTCCTGGCCATCGAGGTCCAGGTGCCGCAACACCCGCGTGCAGGCCGGCGCGTTGGTGCTGGTGGACGGCGCGCACGCCGTGGGCAACGTGCGGGGCCTGGACGTGCCGGCGCTCGGCGCTGACTTTTACCTCAGCAACCTGTGCGTGGCGAGTCCACTTGACGAGGGCCTGGCCGCCACCCAGAGGCGGTTGCATTGAGGAAGGGGGGCCTTGATCCAGCGTGCGTGGGGGACGTGCCCACCTCCCCTGCGGCGCAGGCACAAGTGGTGCTGCACGCCCAAGGGCTCGGCCTTCCTGTGGTGCGGCTCGCCCGCGCTGCAGCGCTCGCTGCTCCCGCTCGTCACCTCGCACGGCGCCGGGCTGGGCTGGCAGGGCGAGTGGCTCTGGGGCGGCACCGCCGACCCCTCCGCCTGGCTCGCCGTGCCCACCAGCCTGGCGGTGCTGGAGGCGCTGGGCTGGGAGCGGGTGCACGACTACACGCACGGGCTGGTGCGGCGCGCCGCGCAGCTGCTGGTGGAGCAGTGGCCGGGGCACGAGCTCATGGTGGTGGGCGGCGAGGGGCCGGGCGGCGACGTGGCCAGCATGCTGGCCGTGTCGCTGCCCCCGCTCGAGGGGTTCGCGGCGGACGCGCAGGGGGCCAGCCGGCTGCACGACGCGCTCCGGGACGGGCACGGCATCGAGGTGTGTGCAGGGTGTGTGCGGGGGGTGCACGCGGGTGTGCGTTGCTGCCCAAGCTCACCTCGGGTGTGGCGCTGGCCCCTGGTCCGTGCAGGTGCCTGTCATCGGCGTGTTTGGCCGGCTGTGGGTGCGGCTGTCTGCGTACGTGTACAACGAGCTGGGCGACTACCAGCGGCTGGTGGATGTGCTGCGGCCCATGGTGGCCACGGACGCGCCTGCCAGGCATCCTGAAAGCGGCAAGGACGCGTGATTAAGCTCTGAAATCCACCGCTGAGGACCAGTGCTTGCAAATCCACGGCACGCCACGGCACGCGGCACGAATTCGGCTGCGTGCGAGGTCGAAGTTCCAGGGTCGCATTGCTCGCCATCTAGACCCTGGCGTGCGGGAGAGCACGAGAAGGCTCCACGCAATCCGCGACGCAGATGCGCAGGACCTCGCGCAGAGCGAGGTGCTGCGGCGAATAGATACTCGTCTGCGCGCTTCGGCCCACCTCGCGCGCCGGCAGCCCGCACGTACAAGCACGGCAAGGAAAACGGGACAACATCATCACACACCCCGGCGGGAAACTCGGGCTCCGCACGCACGTCGAAGCACACACCTCCCACAAATCACCATCCTCTTCCTAAAGCCCCGCGAGCCCTTACGCACCATCGGCGCAGCACCAGCATCCATCTCGTCCAAGGTCCCCTTCGCGTTCGCGCCGCGCTCTGATGGCGAGGCGGCGCTCTGAGGCGTCGCGGCGCCTGCTCGCCATCGTGATTGGCTGCGCGTTGGCGATTCGCGTGGTGCAAGGTGAGGGCGTGCGCTCCCGCCCTGCTGCAGCTTCTCGATGTACCAGCCGCGCAAGCAGAGCAACCAGCGCAACTGCGAGCGCCATCACATCCGTGCCAGTGAAGCGTGGATTTCTCGCGCGCTGTGAGGGCCTGGCCGGTCCTGACGCGTCCCACATGTCGTGCGGAAGGCCGGGCGCAGGTGCAATCTGCGGATGTTGACCTGCCCGTGCACACTGCAGGCCAGGCGACGTGCACCTCGACCACTCCATGCCCCAGCGGTGAGGCAACTGTGGACAATGGAGTGCGCAACGGCCTGCAGGGCGGCGTTGTCCGCAGGACACGCGTGCCCGCGGGCAGCGTCATGAAAGCAGCGCACACACAACCGCCGTTCACTCTTGGCCACGTGCACATGCAGCTGGCGTCTACTACTTCTGCACGGCTGGCAAGGCTGTGGGCGGCTGCAACGCGAACGACCCGTTCCCCAGCGTGGACTGCACATCCCAGGTGAGCCAATCGCAGGCTGCACACGCCCGCAAGAAAGAGGAGCGGCACATACATGTAGTGTCAGCGGCTTGCTGATCGTGCGAACCGATGTGTGCTGCTCATGCCGCGCAGTGCCGGACAGCCAGCGTGACGGTGGCGCCGCCACCCAAGCCGCCGTCCCCACGCCCCCCATCCCCGCCCAAGCCGCCCTCCCCTCCCCCGTCCCCGCCAAAGCCGCCCTCCCCACGTCCCCCATCCCCGCCCAAGCTGCCGTCCCCGCCCCCACCGCCCAAGCCACCCTCCCCGCGCCCTCCCTCGCCTCCCAAGCCGCCATCTCCGTCCCCGCCAAAGCCACCCTCCCCGCGCCCTCCCCCGCCCACGTCCACCAGCACGAACTGCCCGACCGCCGTCAACTGGTGCGCGCCTTGGGCAGCAGCCCGTGCGCTTTGCACGCTTGGCACCTTGCAGCGATGCTCACCCGCTCCTGCTGCTGTAATGCTTTCTCCCCTGCCGCAGCCCCATGGACGGACTTTCGTACTGGTTCTGCCAGTCAGGGAGCGCGCTGGGCGGCTGCCAGTCCACGTCCAACGGCGCCTTCCCCTCCACCTCCTGCACCCAGCAGGTGAGGCATCGTTGAACAAGAGGGGCGCCTTTGAGCCCTCGCGCTGACGCATCGCACCCACCACCCAACCGCCATCAACCACCCAACCCGCAGTGCACCTTCAACAGCGCCAACCCCAAGTACATCCCCGCCGCATGCCCCGCGGGCACCGCCAACAACTGCCCGGCCGGCGCCACCTACTATTTGTGCGTCAGCAACGGGCAGTGCCGCTTGACCTCGTCCGGCTGGTTCCCCGCGCCCTCATGCGCCAACCAGGTGCGGCAGGCATTCTCCGCACACCCATCATCAAGCACAGCGCTCCTCCCGCCCTTTGGTGTTTCCTGCACCTAAACCCCGCGCCGCCCTGCGCCGCCCCGCCGCAGTGCCTTCTGAACAAGAGCGTCACCACCTCGCCCAGCCCGCCGCCCCGTCCGCCGCCACCGCCCGGCGCCAAGCCCTCCCCCAGCCCGCCGCCCTCGGGTGGCGGTACCGGCCAGGCGCGCACGCGCACCTTCCGCGTGGTCAACAAGTGCACCGCGCCCGTGTGGCTGGCCGCCATTGGCAACAAGGACGGCGACGCCGGCACGCTGATGATGCCCACGCTGGCCGGCGGCGCGAGCTCGTGGCAGATGCCCGCCGGCAGCGCGGCGGCGCCCTCCACGCTCACGCTGAGCGTGCTGGCGGGCACCAGCGGGCGGCTGTGGGGGCGCACCGGGTGCGGCTACGACGCGACGCAGGGACGCTGGCACTGCAAGACGGGCGACTGCGCCGGCCAGCAGGTGAGCGCGCGCACGCCTCTTTGTCACGCATCTGTTCCGCAGCGCGCGACACAGGCGGGCAAGAGCAGGGGACCCAAGCAAGCGCGTGCGTGGCTGCTGCGGCGCGCACGCTACCCTCAGGTGTGCCAGCTGTCGGGCGAGTCGCCGGCCACGCTGTTCGAGTGGACCTTCACCCCCACGACCGACGTGTGAGTCTTCGGTGCCGGGCGGAACCACGCGCCAGGCCTGGGCGGCGGCGTGCCGCCCCACCTCCCACACCTTGCACTGACCCTCTCCTCACTCACTGTCCTTGTGCAGTTACGACATGAGTGTGGTCGACGGCTACAACTTGCCGATGACGGTGAGCAGCAGCAGCAGCAGCAGCGAGTGTGCCGTGCTGTGCGCGTGCGAGTGCGTCTTGCATCAACGGAAGGGCCACCGCCCGCATCGAGAAGGGAGGCTCAGCAGCGTGGCAGATTAGGCACCAGCCAAGGCCAGAGCGTGTGGTAGGATTATCGCTGGGCCTGCAGTGCCTTGATCGCCTGCGTCGAGGATGGGCTCGCCGCGCGCAGGTCAAGCCGGTGGGGCCGTATGTCAAGACGCCCAACGCCGCGTGCACGTCGCCCACCTGCACCCTGGACACGTCCACCTGCCCGCCTGAGACCGTGATGCAGGTGTGTGCCTCGCGGGCGACGCAGCCCTTGGCCTTTGCCGGATGCCGCAAGCGTGCGTCATCCGAGCGTCAACCCGTGGGTGCTTGCTCGCTTCCCAGGTGGGCGGGGGCGCACCGCCCGCGTGCCTGTCCATCTGCGCGGCCGTCTACTCGCAAGCCCAGCGGGCGCAGTACCCCATCCTCCAGTCGCTGTTCACCGGCACGACCAGCACGGGCAAGAAGATGCGAGACCTGGTCTGCTGCGCCTGCGGCGACACGTGCGGCGCCGGATGGTGCGTGCTCGCTGCCCGCGGCGGTGCGGGGCTCGCTTGCGAGGAGGGTGGCATCCCGGCTGGGAACGTATATGCATCTCCCCTCACGTGTCCCCTAGCATTGTTCTGCCGCCCCGTTCGCGCAGCGGCTGCGGATCAGCAAATTGCGCGTACGGGTGTTCGCCCTATGCAACATACCCAGCCCAGGAGCCGTGGATCTCCAGCATGTGCTACGTCGAGCAGTGGCCGCTGGCGTCCAACGGCCAAGTGAGGTTCTTGTCGCGCCGCAAGGGTGGGAGGCGCACGTGGGGTGTCTGAGGACCAGCCCTGACCATCCCTCGGGTGACCGTTCACCATCCCTATGCGCAGACGTACATCGCCGCCATGAAGGCAGCCTGCCCAGGCGTCTATGCTTGGCAGTACGACGATGCTGACGGTGAGAGGAAGAGAGGGCTGTGGTCTGCTGGGCAGCCCCTGGCCGATGCGCTGAAATCTGTGGCCGACGCGCTGAAATCTGCGACCACGTGCGTGCCGCCTTGCCCATGTGCGTCCTCAGGTCTCCACTACTGCACGCAAGCGGACTACGAGATCACGTTTTGCTGAGCGGGCTGAGGACGCCTCCAACAGTTTTGGGTTAACGACGACGCGTGGTAGCGATGGCTGCGCGGTGCTGCACAAGCACCCGAGCCTCGTTGCATCCCGCATGTACAGCCGCTGTCCAGCCGCACATACATGTTAACAAGCCCACGACGGCGTCCACAGACACTTTTGCTCGCCTGCAGTGGTGTCAGGGCGTCGCTTCCTCATGATGCAGCGCGCAACGTCATGCCTGCCACGCAATGAATGCATGGTCGTCCGGCAGCGCACAGTGCTGTCCGGAGGCAGTCTGCAGTGCAAGGCAGTCTCACAAGTGCATCCCATGCCGTGCAGTTGCCCCCAACACGCCAGCGTGCTCCTCCTCGTCATCACGGCGCGCCCGCCTCCAGCACGCTGTCGCGCCACTGCCGCGCCGTCA
>VFQP010003603.1_pt1 | contig 15551 bp, 13 predicted proteins | sample 3512351 | NCBI WGS metagenome assembly VFQP01 (sample SAMN10412372, study PRJNA504923) | tailings metagenome | isolation source: Relicate 1 Philex TSF1 revegetated site | place: Philippines: Tuba, Benguet | collected 2017-08-29 | reverse complement strand
GGTCAAGGTGATCGACAACACGGTGGCGGCCTTCCTGAAGTACCGCAACGACGCATCGAGCCATGCGATCGAGAAGGCAGTGGACGCCTTGGTCGCCACCTACAAGAACCGGGGCCGCATCGAGTTCTACGGCGCAGGGAACTCCGGCATCGTGGCGCAGGACGCGCAGCACAAGTTCTTCCGACTGGGCATCAACGCCATTGCCTACAGCGATGGCCACATGCAGGTGATGAGCGCCTCGCTGCTGGGCCCGGGCGACTGCGTGGTGATCATCTCCAATTCGGGCCGCACGCGCGACCTGATGGACGCGGCGGACATCGCGCGCAAGCACGGCGCGACGGTGATCGTCATCACCACCAGCGGTTCGCCGCTGGCGCAGAGCGGGCACATCCACCTGTCTGCCGACCACCCCGAAGGCTATGACCGCTACAGCCCCATGACCTCGCGCCTGATGCACCTGATGGTGATCGACGTGGTCGCCACCTGCCTGGCCTTGCGCATCGGAGGAACCAAGCTTCAGCCGCTGCTCAAGGAGATGAAGAACAACCTGAAAAGCAAACGGTACGCGTGACCGCTGCTAGATCCGGCCCTCTTCCACCGCATGACACGCGATGCGGATGCCGCCCAAAGTCAACAGATTTGGCCGCTCGTTGCGGCAACGCTCGTTGGCGTGTGGACAGCGCGGGTTGAAGGCACAGCCACTGGGTGGATTCAGTGGGTTGGGCACCTCACCAGACACCGGCGTCCGGGCGCGGCCGGTGTCGTGCATCTTGGGGATGGCATCGAGCAGCATGCGCGTGTACGGGTGGCGCGGCGTGTCGAACAGCGTGTGCTTGGGCGCGAGTTCCACCAGGCGACCGAGGTACATCACACCCACCTGATCGCTCACGTGGCGCACCACCGCCAGGTTGTGGCTGATGAAGAGGTAAGTAAGCCCCCGCTCGCGCTGCAGGTCTTTCATGATGTTGAGCACCTGCGCCTGCACGCTCACGTCCAGTGCCGAGGTCGGCTCGTCGCACACCAGGAACTCAGGCTGCGTGGCCAGTGCGCGGGCAATCGAGATGCGCTGCCGCTGGCCGCCCGAGAACTGGTGCGGGTACTTCGGGCCGTCCAGCGGGGAGAGCCCGACCGACCTCAGCAAGTCGGCGACACGCGCCTTCAGCGCAACGGGCTCGGTCTCGATCTCGTGCTCGCGCAACGGCTCGGCAATGATGTCCTCCACGCGCCAGCGCGGGTTGAGGCTGGCGTAGGGATCCTGGAAGATCATCTGGATGCGGCGGCGCAGCTTGCGGCCCTCGGGTGTCTTGAACGCGGCATGTGCATCCTGGCCGTCGAACTCGAAGCCGCCGCGCGTGGGTTCGTACAGGCCCACCAGCAAGCGCGCTACGGTGCTCTTGCCGCAGCCGGATTCGCCCACCAGCGCCAGCGTCTGGCCGCGCGGGATGTCGAACGACACGCCGTCCACCGCGCGCAGCAGCAAGCGCGGCTGCCGTTCGATCACGCGGTTGAGCCAGGGTGCCGAAACATCGAAGGTCTTGGCGAGGTCGGTTGCGCGGACCAGCGGTGTGGCAGACGCTGCGACGTGCGTGGCGGCAGAGACAGCGGCATGCGCCTCAGCCCGCGCATTCTTCTCGATGGTGCTCATGCGGCCACCGCCTTCTCGCCCGTGTGCAGCCAGCAGGCCGCCTGGGTGGCGCCGGCAGGCAGCAGATCGGGGCGCTGCACATGGCAGCGGTCGAACACCTTTTCGCAGCGCGGGTTGTAGGCGCAGCCCGGCGGGATCGCATTCAGCCGCGGCATGGCGCCGTCGATCTGGTGCAGGCGCTCGCGGTCCTCGCTCATGTCGGGAATGCAGGCCATCAGACCCGCCGTGTAGGGGTGTGCCGGGTGGTTGATGACCTGGTGCACCGGGCCGATCTCGGCCACGCGGCCCGCGTACATCACCGCCACGCGGTCGCAGGTCTCCGCGATCACGCCCATGTCGTGTGTGATCAGCATCACCGCCGCACCACGCTGTTTGCAGATGGTCTTGAGCAACGTGATGATCTGCGCCTGGATGGACACGTCCAGCGCGGTGGTGGGTTCGTCGGCCACGATGAGCTGCGGCTCCGCCGCCAGTGCCAGCGCAATCACCACGCGCTGGCGCATGCCACCGGAGAACTGGTGCGGGAAATGGTCGATGCGCTGCTCGGCCGCGGGAATGCCGGTGTCCTTGAGCAGCTCGATGGCGCGTCGGCGCGCCTCGGACTGCGAGACCGGCAGGTGCGTGGTGATGGTCTCGATGAGCTGGCGGCCCACGGAGTACAGCGGGTTGAGCGAGGTCAAGGGGTCCTGGAAGATCGCACCGATCTTGCGGCCCCGCACCTTGCGCATGGCCTCATAAGGCAGGTTGTCGATGCGCTCGCCCTGCAGAAGGATCTGGCCCGAGGCGATGCGCCCCGGCGGCTCCAGCAGGCCGATGATGGAGGCACCGGTGAGCGACTTGCCCGCACCGGACTCACCCACCACACCGAGGATTTCCCCCGGGGCGATGTCGAAGGAAATGTCGTCGAGCGCGCGCAGCGTGCCGCGTCGGTTGGGGAACTCGACGACGAGGTTCTTGACTTGAAGAAGACTCATGTTGTTATCGCAGCCTTGGGTTCAGGGCATCGCGCAGCCAGTCGCCGAGCAGGTTCACGCTGAGTGCGATCAGCACCAGCATGGCACCCGGGAAGATGGTGATCCACCACTCCCCGGAGAACAGGTAGTCGTTGCCCACGCGGATGAGCGTGCCCAACGAGGGTGAGGTGGGCGGTGCGCCCACCCCAAGGAAAGACAGGGTGGCTTCGGTGATGATGGCCGTGGCGACCTGGATGGTCGCCAGCACCAGCACCGGACCCATGACGTTGGGCAGCACGTGGCTGCGCATGATGCGCAGCGGTGCCACACCGGTCACGCGCGCGGCCTGAACGTATTCCTTGCTGCGCTCCACCAGGGTGGATCCGCGCACGGTGCGGGCGTACTGCACCCAGCCGGTGAGCGTGATGGAGATGATCAGCACGCCGAAGGCCAGGGTTTCGTGGGCGTTCGGGAACAGCGCACGGCCCACGCCGGCGATCAGCAGCGCAATGAGGATCGGCGGGAACGACAGCATCACGTCGCACAAGCGCATGAGCAGCCCGTCCACCCATCCACCGAGGAAGCCGGCCAGCAGGCCGAACGACACGCCGATGATCACCGACAGCAGCACCGAGGCCAGGCCCACCGCCAGCGAGATGCGGGCGCCGTACATGAGGGCCGACAGGATGTCGCGCCCCTGGTCGTCGGTCCCCAGCAGGAATTTGGACGACCCGTCGGGGCTCCAGGCCGGGGGAAGGCGCGCGTTGGAAAGCTCCAGCGTGGCCAGATCGAAAGGATTGTGCGGTGCCACCCAGGGGGCGAAGACCGCGCAGAAGATGCAGATGAACGCAATCACCGCGGCCACGATGGCCGTCGGCGAAGTGCGGAAGCTGTGGCCGACATCGCTGTCGAGGCCTCGTTTGAGAAGACTGATCACGTGGGGAACCTGGTTGGGATCTTCACCACCGGCAAGGTGTGGGTTCTGATGAACTCCACACCCTGCGGCGATTGCGCCGGCTGCCGGCTTACTTCACCGACATGTAGCGGAACGGCATGAAGTTGTCGGCCAGCTGGACCAGCGTCACGTTGCTGGCCACACCCCAGGCCAGCGCCTGCTGGTGCAGCGGCAGGTGGCCGATGTCGTCCGTGTGCAGCTTGAAGGCTTCCTTGATGAGCGCATCGCGCTTGGGCTTGTCGGTCTCCGACTGGATCTTCAGCGTCAGCTCATCCACCTTGGGGTTGCAATACGAGCCCAGGTTGAACTGGCCGCTGCCCTTGTCGTCCACGCAGCGCATCAAGGCGTTCAGGGCGTTGTGCGAGTCGTAGGTGCCGGGCGTCCAGCCGAGCATGTAGAAGCTGGTGTCGCGCCGCAGGATCTTGGGGAAGTACGTGCCCTTGGTCTCGGCCTGCAGGTTGATCTTCACACCCACGCGCGCCAGGCTGGCTGCCACGGCCTGGCAGATGGCACCGTCGTTCACGTAGCGGTCGTTGGGACAGTTCAGCGCCACCTCGAAACCGTTGGGGTAGCCGGCGTCGGCGAGCAGCTTCTTGGCAGCTTCCGGATCAAAGGGCAGGCGCGTGTTCATGGCATCGTCGAAGCCATTGATGCCGGGGCCAACCATGAGCGCGGTGGGCTTGGAGGCGCCGCGCATCACGGTGCGCTGGATGCCGTTGATGTCGATGGCCTGGTAGAAGGCCTGGCGCACGCGCTTGTCCTTGAACGGGTTCTTGCCCTTGACGTTCGAATACTGCAGCTCGTCGCGCTTCTGGTCCATGCCGAGGAAGATGGTGCGCAGTTCCGGACCCTGCATGACCTTGGTCTTGCCGCTGGCGTTGATGCGCGCCACGTCCTGCAGCGGCACCGGCTCGATCACGTCCACCTGCCCGGACAGCAGCGCGGCCACGCGCGTGGCGTCGTTGCCGATCGGCGTGTACTCCACGTTGACCACGTTGCCTTCGATCTTGCCCCAGTAGCTGCCGTTGCGCACGAAGCTGGTCTTGACGTTGGGCTGGCGCTCACGCAGGCGGAAAGGGCCCGTGCCATTGGCGCGGAAGGAAGCCGCGTTCTCGATGCCCTTTCGTCGGTCCACGGGGCGCTGCGCCTGGTTGTCCTCGGACCACTTCTTGTTCATGATGAACAGCAGCGAGAGCACGTCGGGCAGGATGGGGAACGGGCCCTTGGTCTCGATATCGACGGTGAAGTCATTGACCTTGCGGACTTCCTTCACGTCGTTGGTGTAGCTCTTCATGTCGGAGCCTTCGCCGGAAGCGCGTGCGAAGGTGAACAGCACGTCGTCGGCCGTGAACGGTGCGCCATCGTGGAATTTCACGCCCTTGCGCAATTCGAAGCGCCAGACGCTGGGTGACGTCTGCTTCCAGCTCGTCGCCAGGCCGGGCACGAGGTTCAGGTTGCGGTCTCGCGCCACCAGCGGCTCGTAGACGTTGTTCGTCACGCTGAGCTGCAGCGACTCGTTGAGCGAATGCGGGTCCATCGACAACGCGTCGCCCTGGTTGCCGATGCGGATCGTCTGTGCCGAGGCCACCCCCATGGAGGCCATGGCCGTCGTGACCAGTGCGGCCGCCAGCGTTTTCCTGAAGTTCATGCTTCGCTCCTTGATGCGTTTGTCGTGGTGGTGGAATGGGTCCGGTGTGCCGGCTGGGTTTCGTCTGCCAGCGGCATGCCCTGCTCGACGAGGCCCGCGTGCAGCGCTGCACCCAGTGGCAGCACCTCGTCGTTGAAGTCGTAGCGGCTGTTGTGCAGGAAACAGCTGCCGACGCCGTTCTCTGCGCCCTGGCCCAGCCGCAGATAGGCACCCGGCTTGACCTGCAGCATGAAAGAAAAATCCTCGGCCCCCATGCTGGGGTCCATGTTGCGGTCCACGTGCTCGTGGCCCACCAGCTTCTGCGCCACGTCAGCGGCGAACCGGGCCTCGTCGCGCGTGTTGATGGTGGCCGGGTAGATGCGCTCGTAGTTCACGTGCGCCGTGGCCCCAAGGCCGAGCGCCACACCGGAGCAGACCTCCTGCAGGCGCCTCTCGACCATCGCCTGCACTTCCGGGTTGAAAGTGCGCACCGTGCCCACCAGCGTGGCCTTGCCCGGCATCACGCTGAAGGCGCCCATGTCGCCTGCCTGCATGGCGCACACGCTGATCACCGCGCTGTCGATGGCGCGCACGTTCCGCGAAACGATGCTCTGCACGGCCGTGATGATGTGGGCCGACACCAGCACCGGATCCACCGTCTGATACGGGTGCGCGCCGTGGCCGCCCTTGCCGGTGACCTCGATGGTGATGCGGTCGGCCGAAGCCATCATCGGGCCCGGGTTCACGCCCACCATGCCCGGGCGCATCTGCGGCCAGTTGTGCATGCCGAAGACCGACTGAACCGGGAAGCGCTCGAAGAGGCCGTCCTCGATCATCGCCTTGGCGCCCGCGAATCCCTCTTCGCCGGGCTGGAAGATCAGCACCGCCGTGCCATCGAAATTCCGCGTCTCGGCCAGATAGCGTGCAGCGCCCACCAGCATCGCGGTGTGCCCGTCGTGCCCGCAGCCGTGCATCATGCCGGGCCGCACCGACTTCCAGGCGAAGTCGTTGTGCTCGGTCATGGGCAGGGCGTCCATGTCGGCGCGCAGGCCGATCATGCGGCCACTGGCGTGGCGCCGGCCACGGATCACCGCCACCACGCCGGTCTTGCCGATGCCGGTGTGGATCTCGTCCACACCACACACCTTGAGCGACTCGACCACACGCTGTGCGGTGTAGTGCTCCTCGAAACCGATTTCCGGGTGCGCGTGCAGATCGCGGCGCAGCGCCGTGAGCTCCGGGTGGAAGCCCGCGATGTGTGAGAACGCACGGCCATGCGCCCTGATGCGGGACGGCGTCGACATCAATGCCCGCCCGCCTTCTCCACGCGAAGGCGTGGGTCGACCGCGAAGTACAGCAAGTCGACGATCAGGTTGATGACCACGAAGATCAGCGCGATGAGGCACAGGTAGGCGGCCATCACGGGAATGTCGGCAAACGTCACCGCCTGAATGAACAGCAGGCCCATGCCGGGCCACTGGAACACCGTCTCCGTGATGATGGCAAACGCGATCAGGCCACCCAGTTGCAGGCCGGTGATGGTCATCACCGGCACCAGCGTGTTCTTCAGCGCATGGCCGAAATGCACGGCGCGGTTGGTGAGGCCACGGGCGCGGGCGAACTTGATGTAGTCGGTGCGCAGCACCTCCAGCATCTCGGCGCGCACCAGCCGCATGATGAGCGTGAGCTGGAAGATCGCCAGCGTGATGGCCGGCAAGGTGATGTGGTGCCAGCCCTTGGGACTGAGCAGGCCGGTGGTCCACCAGCCGACCTGGGTCACCTCACCGCGGCCAAAGCTCGGGAACCAGCCCAGGTTCACCGCAAAGCCCAGGATCAGCAGGATGCCGATCAGGAAGGTCGGTAGCGAAACGCCCAGGAGCGAGACGGTCATGAACACCTGGCTCATGAAAGTGCCACGCCGCAAGGCCGCATACACACCCATCGGGATGCCGACCACCAGGGCGAGCACCGCCGCCACCATGGAGAGCTCCAGCGTGGCCGGGAAGCGCTCGGCAATGAGGCGCGAGACCTTGGCCCCCTGCCGCAACGACAGGCCGAACTCGCCTTGCACGGCGTTGGCCAGGAAGTGCCAGAACTGAATGAAGAACGGTTGGTCCAGGCCGAGGTCGGCGCGCAGCTCGCGAATCTGGTCTGCCGTCGCGTCCTGCCCGAGCAGGAACACCACGGGATCGCCCACGTACTGGAACAACATGAACGCGATCAGCGCCACGCTGACCATGACGACGACCGCTTGCGCGAGCCGCCGGAGAATGAATGCGAACATCTTGTTGGAAATGAAGAGAGGGTCGCCCCTGTCGGTGCGCGACCCTCGTCTGGCTGATTGAAATCAGTTTACCTTGATCAAACGCCAATCCAGGCGGTTGTCGGCACGGTGCACCACGTCGATGTTTTTCTTCATGGCCCAGGGAATGATCTGGTTGTGAAGCGGGATGTGGGACACATCCTCGTTCGACAGGGCCAGGGCTTCGGTCAGCAGGCGCGGACGCACGAAGGGATCGGTCTCGGTCTTGGCGCGGTCGATGATCGCGTCCAGCTTGGGATTGCTGTAGCGGCCCACGTTGTAGTTGCCATCACCGCCCGTGCCCAGCGTGCGCACCAGCGATTGCAGGCTGTAGAGCGCATCGAAGGTCGGCACGCCCCAGCCCAGCATGTAGATGCTGGCTTCGAAGCGCTGGATCATCGGGAAGTAGGTGGCCAGCGGCAGTGTGCGCAACTTGGCCTTGATGCCGACGCGCGCCCACATGGCGGTCACGGCCTGGCAGATCTGCTCGTCGTTGATGTAGCGGTTGTTCGGGCAGGCGAAGTCGACCTCGAAGCCATCCTTGTAGCCGGCATCCGCCAGCAGCTTCTGTGCGGCGGCCACGTCGTACGGGAAGCGTGCGTGCACCGCTTCCGTCCAGCCCGCCACCTGCGGCGCCACCAGCGCGCCCGTGGACTGGCCAAGGCCCCGCAGGCTCACGCGGGTGATGGCGTTGATGTCGATGGCCTGGTAGAGCGCCTTGCGAACGCGCTGGTCCTTCAGCGGGTTCTTGCCCTTGATGTTGCTGCCCGGCAGCTCGTCGCGGAACTGGTCCATGCCGAAGAAGATGGTGCGGTTCTCGATGCCGTCCATCACCTTGAGGTTGCCGTCCTGGCGAATGCGGGGCAGGTCCTGCGGGCTGGGGTCGAGCACGAAGTCCACCTCACCCGACAGCAGCGCTGCCATGCGGGTCGCCACGGCCTTCACGGGCGTGTAGACGATCTCCGTCACGTTGCCTTCGGCCGAACCCCACCAGTTGGGGTTCTTGGCCAGCACGATCTTCTGGTCGGGCTGCCATTCCTTGAGGATGAAAGGGCCCGTGCCATTGGCGTTGCGGTGGGCGAAGTTCTCATCCTGGGTCTTGATGTCCTTCGGCGCGGTCGAGTTGTTCTTCTCGGCCCATGCCTTGCTCATCATGCGCAGCTCGGTCAGCTGGTTCACCAGCACCGGGTTGGGGCCGCCGCTGATGATGTCGATGGTGTTGTTGTTGACTTTCGTGACCTTGGTGATGCCCTGTGTGTAGACGGTGAAGTTCGACGTCTTGCTCATGGCGCGTTCGAGGGAGAACACCGCGTCGTCGGCGGTGAAGGCCGAGCCATCATGGAACTTCACGCCATTGCGCAACGTGATGCGCAACTGCGTGGGGGAGACCTGCGTCCAGCCACTGGCCAGCATGGGCTCGGGCTTGAAGGTGCGGCTGTTGTAGTAGACGAGCGACTCGTAGACCGATGCGTGAACCCCGTTGGCCAAAGCGTTGTTCTGGGAATGGATGTCCCAGGTGGGAATGTCGCTGGCACTGGTCCATTTGAAGGTCTTGGCCTGAACCCCACCAACGCCCACTGCCATCGCGGCGCAAAGGAGTGCGAGTCGAAATTTCATTTGTTGACACCTAAATAGAATGAACATCCCGCAACTATGCAACAAACGTTCCCGCTCATGCACGGGACTAACCCCAACCGCCGAACGAAAACGCACTGGAATGGTCACCTCGGTGTCGTTTCCGCCCCCCGCATGCATCGCGGCGGGGCGTGAATGCGGCGCGAATGCGGCGCGATTGCTGGCGGTCAGTCGGCCGCGGCCACCAAGCTCAGCGCGCCATACCAGGCCGTGAGCCGGCTCTGGGTGTTGTCGGTATCCGTCATCAGCGCCACGGCGCGCAGCGGGCCCGGCTCTTCACCAAAGGCCAGCCGGAAATCGGCCCGCACATCCCGCGAGTGATCGCGCCATTGCCCCAACCGGTCGGCGCCGCTGTCGAGCACCAGCTTGCGAATGCGGTCCGTGCGCGGATTCATCACCACGCTGCCGGGCGCGTCCGCCACGCTCCAAACGTAGACCAGCGTGGCATAAGGCAGTTCTTCCCCGGTGAACAGGCGACTCATCTCCGACAACCGATGCGTCCTCGGCGACCAGCGCTGACGGTCTCCCTCGAACGCCAGCACCACCCGCACCGGCGAATCCGCCAGCGCGGCCTGAGTGAGATCGGCCTTGTCGGGCAGGGCATCGATCCGCCAGGAAAAACTCAATTGGCCCACCCGGCCCAGAGTGGGCTCGAAGCGCTGCCTCAGGATGCTCACCGAGCTGCTCGCCTTGACCCGCAAGGCCGGACGGTCGAGCACCACCACGGGCTCGAAAGGCGCGAAGCGCTTGCCCGGGAAAGCAAAGGTTTTCCAATCCGGTTCACCGGCCGGCGTCTGCAGAAGCCGGTTTGCCGCGGCCTTCGAACGGGCGTTTTCCGCTTCGATCGCCTTGTCCGCTTCCGGTGCGCCACCTTGAATCAAGGATCCGGCACATCCGACCAGCAAGGCGGCCAGCAGCATCACACCCCAACCCATCTTCTTTGATTGCATAGGTCCTCTTGCCCACGCGCCACTCCACGCGTGGCGCCAAGTCTAAGTTCTGGCGATCTCGACATCGGGATTTTCTGGATGGATAAATTAATTCAAAAGAACTACATTTCGATCCGGATGCCGCCTTCAGCGACACCCGCCTGCCCAGCAGGCGTTTTTCAAAACCCAAATGGAGGAAACGAATGATCAAGAAAACCCTGGCCGCCCTGTTGGCCTTCTTCGCCATCGCTTGCTGGGCCGCCGTGGATGTCAACACGGCCACCGCAGCCGATCTGGACAGCATCAAGGGCATTGGGCCTGGCACATCAGGAAAGATGCTGGAAGAACGCAAGGCTTCGCCGTTCAAGAACTGGGCGGATCTCGTCCAGCGGGTGCCGGGCATTGGTGACAAGCGAGCCGCCAAACTCTCGTCCGAGGGACTGACGGTCAACGGCGAGGCCTACAAGCCGGGCAGCATAGCCGGCACCACGGAGAAGAAGCCCGCGAAACCATCGAAGTAAGCGCGTCGGCTCAAAAGAAAAAGCCACCCGGCATGCCGGGTGGCTTTTTGCTGGTCGCTGTTCCGGAGAACGTCGATCAGAAGGTGTGGCGAATGCCGACGGCGTACTGGTCCAGCTCTTTGGTCTTCACGCCAGCGGTCTTGCCGTCGCCGGTGGTGTAGCCAGCGTAAGCGGTGGTGCGCTTGGACAGGCTGTAAGTGGCCACGATGCCGAAAGCATCGCGCTTTTCGTCGCCAGCGGCGGCGTTGTCCTTGCCACGGGCATAACCTGCGCCGATGGTCAGCGCGCCACCCACGGGCACGTCCACGCCAAAGCTGTAGTCGGTGGTCTTCAGACCGCCGGTGCGCTTCACTTGACCAAACGAACCCAACAGCTTGGCAACGCCGAGGTCATAAGAGGCACCGACGCGGGTGAACTTGGACTCAACCAGAGCAGCCGTTTCTTCCTGGTAAGCCACGCCCACGTAGATCGGGCCGCCGGCGTACTTCAGGTGGAAAGCCGTGGTGTTTTCGTCGACGGCGTTGTTCTCGTCGAGCGCATAGGACACAGCACCGCTGAAGCCACCGAAATCGGGCGAGGTGTACTTGAAGCCGTTGTTCGGGTTGGCCGAGTAGCCGGTGCTGCCGAAGGCGAAGTACTCAGGGCTGAACGTCGAATCGAAGCCGCTGAAGGAAGCAGCGCTGATGTCGTCGTAGGCGGACCACACCTTACCGGCGATGATCTGACCGAAACCACCTTCGAAACCCACGAACGACTGGCGGTCGAACTTGAAGCCGGTGTTGGTGCCGGTGTCGATGCCCAGGCCGGCTTCCAGGCCGAAGATGGCGGAGAGGCCACCACCGAGGTCTTCAGTGCCCTTGAAGCCCAGACGGCTGGCTTGCAGACCGCCGGAGTCCACTTTGGAGACGGAGCCCGTGCCGTTGTCCACGCTGCCGACCCAGACGTCAGCGATACCGTAGATCGTGACGGAAGACTGCGCGCTGGCAGCGCCTGCGAAAGCGCCGAAAACAGCCAAAGCAACTAGCGATTTTTTCATGTGATTTCCTTGGAGTGGTTTAACGGGTATGGGTATCTCTGAACGAACTCGATCTTAGGCACTGCGCTTGCTCAATCACAGGGTTATCCCCTACAAATTGATGAAAAGCCGTCAAATCGTTGCAGTGCAACAACAGACGATTTGATGCATTCATTGAGCAAAATCCGTACCAGTTCTCACCACTTTTCCTCACTCGATCAACCATGAAAAAAGCCCACCGCGTTCGCGGTGGGCTTTGATTTCTGGCTCGAAGCTGGCGTCAGCCAGTGTCGTGCTTAGAAGGCGTGGCGCACGCCCACTTCGAAGCCGGTGGAGGTGCCACCAGGCGTCACAGCAGCGGCGTTGGGGGCCAGGCCCTTGGTGCCGCCATTCTTGTTGGAGATGCGCGAGAACGTGCCGTACAGAGCGGTGCGCTTGGACAGGTTGTAGTCGTAACCCACGGCGATCTGGTTGGCGTCTTGGTCACCAGCGGCGGCGTTGTAGTCGGAACGAACGTAGGAGGCCTTGATGTTGCCAGCGCCCAGGGGAGCGACCAGGCCCAACAGGTAGTGGTTGACCTTGGAGGCGCCGAACTTGCCTTGGGTGTACTGAGCCATCGGCTTGATGAAGCCGAAGTCATAGGAAACACCGACGTTGCTGCGCTTGAAGGACTCGGTTGCGATGCTGGAGCCTTCCGAAGCGGTGGCCACAGCCACGCTCAGGGGACCCGCGGCGTACGTCAGGCGAATACCAGCGTATTCGTTGGGGTCGTTGGCGGCCGGCGTTTCCTTGAAGGCGTACTGAACTTGTGCACCGAAACCACCCAGATTGGGGGTGAAGTAGGCGATGGTGTTGTTCGCACGGACGGTGGTGGTAGCGCCGCTGCCCAGCACGGTGAACGTGTTGATCGAGCTGCCCACGCCGTTGGTGCCGAACGGATCGTACACGGTGTGGTTCCAGAAGGTCGGGGTGTAGTCACGGCCCAGACGCACTTCACCGAAACCGCCCATCAGGCTCACGGTGCTGCGACGTTGGAAGTTGAAACCAGCGGGGGTACCGGTGTCGGGGTTCAGGCCGCCTTCAAGCCAGAAGCCAGCGCTCATGCCACCACCGAGGTCTTCCACGCCACGGAAACCGAGGCGGCTGGAAGCGATACCGTCCTGGCTCAGCGAGGTCAGGTTGTCGCCGCCTTGACGGACGTTGCGGATGTTCAGGTCAACGATACCGAACAGCGTGACGGAAGACTGGGCAAAAGCGGCGCCAGTAGCGGCCACGGCTGCCAGTGCAATCAGGGTCTTTTTCATTGAGGGTTTCTCCAAGGTTGAGTAAAGAGGCCGAAGGTCTTGAGCCGTCGAGCCAACCTCCGTTGAGGAAGCTGCGGTCATTGCACCAGAAGGGCTCTTCGCATGCAAAAGTTTCGAAGCACAAAAGAACAATTCGTCGTCCATCAACAACGAATTGCCGTTTTGGTGCAACCAAATTACGCACAAAGTACTATATGCACTGTTTTGATGCGCTTTTGGAATGCCTCGCTGATCCGTCGCGTGCATAGTCAAATGCAGCTCCGGGAACCTCCCCATCGCATGCGCTACATTGCCCTCTTTGACCCAGGCAGGAATGCAGATGGACGCCTTGCTGAACGCCGCCGACTCGGCACTGAGAACTTTGTTCGTCACGCCGCGGGCCTCGCGGGAATGCCCGACTTTGCCTGAGCAGACACCCGCGCCAGCGTTGACCGACGACGAACGGCGCCTTTCAGGCGCTCTGATGCGCGTGAACCATGTGGGCGAGGTCTGCGCCCAGGCGCTCTACACAGCGCAGGCCCTGGCTGCGCGGTGGCCCCGCGGTGACAGACCGCCCAACGAGGCCCTCGCCCTGCAACTGGAACAGGCCGGAAACGAGGAAACCGATCACCTGGCGTGGACGCAGGCGCGCCTGGACGAGCTCGGCGCAAGACCCTCCTTGCTCAATCCACTCTGGTACGCGGGTGCTTTCGGCCTCGGGTTGCTGGCGGGCCGGATGGGGCCCGGTGTCAGCCTGGGCTTCGTGGTGGAAACCGAACGGCAGGTGGAGGCCCACCTCGCGAGCCACATGGACCGGTTGCCAGCAGGCGATCAGGCTTCCCGCGCCATCGTCGCCCAGATGAAGGACGACGAGGCGCGTCACGCGCGCGAGGCCCAGCACGCAGGCGGCATCGAGCTGCCAGCCCCCGTCCGGGGCCTCATGCGCGCGGCCGCCAGGGTGATGACGACCGTGGCGCACCGGATCTGAGATCAGGCTTCCAGCAGATCGAAGCTGGTGGTGATGTCGGCGGTCTTGCCCAGCATGATGCTGGCCGAACAGTACTTCTCGTGACTCATGGCGATGGCCCGCTCCACGGCGCTCGCCGGAATGCCCTTGCCGCTGACCGTGAAATGCATGTGGATCTTGGTGAACACCTTCGGATCGACCGGCGCGCGTTCCGTCACCAGTCTCACGCTGCAGCCGCGCACGTCGTGGCGCCCGCGCTTGAGGATGAGCACCACGTCGTAGGCGGTGCACCCCCCCGTGCCTGCCAGCACCGTCTCCATCGGCCGCGCGGCAAGATTGGATCCCCCATTGGCGGGCTTGTCGGCGTCGGGTGCGCCATCCATGGAAATCACATGCCCGCTTCCCGTTTCAGCCACAAAGCCCATGTGGGAACGGGTGCCGGCGGCGCCGGTCCAGGTGACGGTGCATTCCATGTCTGTCCAGTCGTGAAGAAGTGAACGCTATTGGGCTGGGCGCTCTAAAAAAGATAGAAAAAGCAACAACGGATGTTGCAATGCAGCAAGGGATCGATATACTGGCGGCATTGTATTGAAGGTTGTCTCCTCTACCCTCCACGGGTGGATTCAAGCCCGGACCGGTTCTGCCAGTCCGGGCTTTTTTTGTTCCCATCAAGCCGCTGGCTATGATCGACTTCGATGAACACCCAGCCAGCTCGCTCCAACAAGGCCTCCAAAGCGTCCAGCCTTTCGCCGCTCACCACCATGGGACCGGCCGACTACCTCAAGAAAATCCTGACGGCGCGTGTGTACGACGTGGCCGTGGAATCCGCGCTGGAACCCGCCAGCGACCTCAGCCGCCGGCTGCACAACAAGGTGTTGCTCAAGCGCGAAGACCAGCAGCCTGTGTTCAGCTTCAAGCTGCGCGGTGCCTACAACAAGATGGCGCACCTGAGCGCGGAGCAGTTGAAGAAAGGCGTGATCTGCGCTTCGGCGGGCAACCACGCGCAAGGCGTGGCCCTGGGCGCGCGCAAGCTCGGCACGCGTGCGGTGATCGTCATGCCCACGACCACGCCGCAGGTGAAGATCGACGCGGTGCGCGGCTTCGGCGGCGAAGTGGTGCTGCACGGCGACAGCTATTCCGACGCCTACACCCACGCGGTGCAACTGCAGGCCAGGCAGGGACTGACCTTCGTGCACCCGTTCGATGACCCGGACGTGATCGCCGGCCAGGGCACGATCGCCATGGAGATCCTGCGCCAGTTGCAGAGCCTGGGCTCGGACCACCTGGACGCGGTGTTCGTGGCCATTGGCGGTGGAGGCCTCATTTCCGGCGTGGCCAACTACATCAAGGCCGTGCGCCCGGAGATCAAGGTCATCGGTGTGCAGATGAACGACTCGGACGCGATGATGCGCTCGGTGCAGGGCGGCTCGCGGGTCACGCTCGCCGACGTCGGGCTGTTCGCCGACGGCACCGCCGTCAAGCTCGTGGGCGAAGAGACTTTCCGCATCGCCAGCACGCTGGTGGATGAGTTCATCACCGTGGACACCGACGCCGTGTGCGCGGCCATCAAGGACGTGTTCGTGGACACCCGCAGCATCGTCGAGCCTTCGGGGGCGCTGGCGGTGGCGGCGATCAAGCAATACGTTGCCAGAAACAAGACGCGCGGCGAGACCTACGCCGCCATCCTCTGCGGCGCCAACATGAACTTCGACCGGCTGC
>VFQP010003602.1_pt1 | contig 15552 bp, 16 predicted proteins | sample 3512351 | NCBI WGS metagenome assembly VFQP01 (sample SAMN10412372, study PRJNA504923) | tailings metagenome | isolation source: Relicate 1 Philex TSF1 revegetated site | place: Philippines: Tuba, Benguet | collected 2017-08-29 | reverse complement strand
AGCAGGCCCGTGCGCAGCAGCCTGATGTGCTTGACCACCTCGGCGCGGCTCAGGCAGACGGCCGGGCTCCCAGCCAGCTGGTCCAGAGCCTCGGCGTTGATGCCCGCCTGCAAAAGGCACGGCAGACGGAGCGCCTCTCGTTCCCGCGACCAGCAGGAATCCTGCGCGAGCAAGCGGCGATGCAAGCACCGTCGGGTCGCGCGAGCGCCGGCGCACCTCCACGCCGGGGATGGCCGCGTGCCCGGCGACGTCGGTCCAGCTGTACAGCGGCGCCGTCTCGCGCACGAACGGGTCCTGCGCACAGGGCGGACAGGGCAGGAACGAGGTGGCAACGACTGCTGAGGCCCTGAGGGACCGGAGCCTGCGGGAGGCAAGCTCATGCCCGCGATCAGCGCTTGCGCACTCCACGCGCCCCGTAAGCAAAGCCCTGCACGCGCGCCTGCCCTCAACCCCTTCAGTGCCACACAACTAGCCCCGGCCCGCCTGCACACCCCATGGACAAGCCCTGCACCCGCAGCGCCGCCGAAAGCCCCACATGACCCGCCCGCGCACCCCGTAGATGAAGCCCTGCACCCGCTGCGGCCCCTCTGCCAGCGTGGCGTACTGCGCCGCGCCGCCCACCGCCGGCGCCGTGCGCGTGAGCGCAAAGGGCAGCGCCGGCGCCGCCTGCGCGCTGTGAAGGTGCTGCTGGTGCTGGTGCTGGTGCTGGTACTCGAACGTGGTGCGGGCGCTGCCGCCGCGGCCGCCGTCGGCGGCGTGAGACGCGTCACCGCCGCCGCGTGACATGGTGCTGTGGTGCGCCGAGTGGTCCCACCTGCAGAGGGTACGTGTGCGCGTGTGGCCGCGCGGCAGCGGCGAGGCTGTCGTGTAGAAGGGCAGCAGGGCACACTTTGGCTGTCGTTCGGCTGTCGCGCCAAAAGTCCTAGCTCAAGCTGAGAAGCCTGGGTCTCGAGTGAACACAACGGCGCGCAAAGGGTGCACGTTCAGACTGAGGAAACGGCTCTCTGCCTCACCTGCTGCCCATGTAGTAAGCGGAGGACTTCGCCCGCCGCGCCGCCGCCTCCTGCCGCTTCTTCCGGCGCCTGCGGCCGGCGCCGCAGCAGCGTCAGCGTCGCGAGGCGAGGCGCGAAAACGCAGTGAGACGTGCACGGTCGCAAGCTGTCAGGACGGGATCCCGTAGATCCGCGCTCAGGAGCCCTTGCGCCCTCACTTGTGGGAGATCCACCACACCAGCAGCCCGCACTTCAGCAGCACGAACCCGCCCAGCGCGCCGCCGATGATGCCGCCCACCGTGGCGACTGCGGGCGCACGACACAAAGCGGCACCGTGGCGCCTCGTCACGAACGCCATGCAACGCCGACGGCGGCGGCGGCGGTACGTGCCCAGGCCTCACTTGGTAGCGTGGAGGGCGGCGACGCCGCAGGCGAGGCAACTGGAGCGGACGAGCCCGGTGGAGGCGGGCTGGGGCCCTGAGGCGTGGCAGCCGTGGCGTTGGCGGGCGCGAAGCCGGCGGGCGCGCCGCCGCTGCCGACCGCCGGCAGCGACGACGCGATGGGCGGCGGGGAGGGCGCGGCGGCGCTGGGGCCGTCGCCGGGGCCCGCAGCTGCGGTGCTGGTGGTTGGGAGCGCCGCGGAGAGCAGCACCACGTCGCTGATCACGTGCATGACGGACTGCGGGGGCAGGCAGGGAGGCAGCACCACTGGTCGTGTGACGCCGTGGCGGAGCGCCGTCCTGAAGTCGGCACGCCCAAGCACATGTGCAAGCTGAAGCAAGCACTCCCTCACGCAGCTTGCCAGCCAGCACGTCGGCGCGTGCAAGCAGTGCAAGCACCATGCGAGCACGTCCCTCACCTTGCCAGCCAGCACGTCGGCGCGCTCGACGGTGACGGGCACCACGTTGCCCGCTCCGCCCAGCGTGAGCACGGCGCTGCGGGTGACACCAGAGGAGCGGGCAGCAGGAGAGCACCCCGCGCTCAGCCACGCGTTCGCAACCGTCCACGCCACAAAGAGGAGCAAAGGAGCACGTGGCCCTTCGTGACAGCCAAGGCCGCGTGCGCAGAGAGGCGTGCACGCGAGCGCCCTGGGCGTTGCTTCTGCGGCCGGCGCGGGCGGGCGAGGCGCCGGCGCACCTGCCGCCGCTGGCGACCACCACGGCCGTGACGGCGCCGCCCTGGGGGTCCAGCGAGGGGAGGGTGCTGGCGCCCGGCGGCAGCAGCTTGGTGTGCCAGGGGCGGTCGGGCAGGATGTGCGCCTGCACCAGCCTGCGGGCGTCCGAGCTGTTGGCGAAGGCGTCCAGCGTGGTCTTTAGGCGGGCCAGCAGGCGCCTGCGGCCGCAAAGCAGTGGACAGCACACAGGCCGTTTCGGGTGTGCACCTGCAGGACAGGAAGCCGGCCCAGGGCACGACCCCATGGCCTTGCCCTAATCAAGGCAGGGCGGCGGGACTCACTGGACAGCGTTGTTGGTCGCTGCAGTGGGGCGTGGTGGGTGCGCGGGATCGCCGTCGGCATGCGCAGCAGGCGGCACACAGGTGGGACGTCAGGCGCGTGGTGGAGCTTCACCCGTTGGCTGGCCACCACATCATGGCGCACGCGACAGAAAGTGCCGTTTTTGGCGGTTGAGCAACCGCGGTTGACTCACGGATGAGGAGCGTTGCGGCCAGGTCCACGTCCCGCGTGTAGCGCAGCAGATCGGGGTCTGCCTCGACGAGGTGCACCCACGCGCCAACCACCTGCGCGCGCGTACGCAGAACGCGCGAGCGCCGCACGTCATGGCCGGTGGCAAACGCTTGCCCACGTCGCTGCGCCCTCGGCCCGTCCACGCGCGATCTCGTGAGTCGCCCTGTCCTCGTTGCGTCTGCACTGCTGGCGCCTGACTGACGGAGGGCCGGCGAGTGAGGCAGCCTTGAAGGGCGCCGCACGGAGGGCGGGCCGCGTCTAGCAAGGCGCACCTGGGGATCCATGGCCCACAGCGCGGCGTGCATGGAGAGGCCCGGCAAGGTGGAGGGTGCCACCAGGCCCGTGTCTGGCGGCAGCAGCAGCCGGTCCACTAGGTACACACGGGACTGCGAGGAAAGAAAGGCGAGTGGCAGCCGGTGCAATTCGGGCCCAGCGGGCACTGCGCGAGGACAGTGAGGACGGCAGCGCTGACGTGTGCGTTTGTTGCCGCACCCCCAGGGGCTGCAAGGCAGGCTCAGGAACCTTCATTCGGCGCGAGTGGCGGAGGGGCCGCGTGCATCAGTTGCCAGCGCTGTGGCAGATTGTGCTCTCTGAAGCAGAAAACAGCGCCCAAGCAGTGCCAGGCGCGCTCACCGCGCCCGCCGCCCAGGACTGGTGCGTGTCGACGTACGCGCCTGGCGCCACGCCCCCCGCATACATGGACAGCCTGCGAGCACACGACGCACCGCGTCATCGGGGCAGGCTGGCTCCGGCGACAGCGCACCGCCAGCCGCGCTGCCGGTGTTCTTGCAGGCGCGCGCGTGAGAGAGAGAGGGAGATTGGGCGCGCAACTGACGATGGCGGCGGCGGCGGCGGCGCTGTCCCACACTCACGAGCTGGCCACGACGCGGAAGGTGAGGGAGCCCGCGCGCGATCCGGGCGCTGACGGCAGCAGCGTGCGCAGCACGGCGCCGTCCTCCACCCGCAGGTGCGCGCCCGGCGCGCTGAGCGGCAGGCCTGCGGGCATACACACAGCACATGCCGGTGGTGACTTGGTCGCAGCCGGCGCCGAGCTCGTTGCACCTTTTCCCCTGTCCGTCCCGGCGTTCGAGCTGGTTTCGCCCGCTCCACGCGCAGCGCAGCCGGCCCCCGGGAGGTCCGACGTGTGCAAGGGCAGGAGTCCTCGGGAGAGCGCAGGGCAGCCACTGGTGCACGCACTGTGCAGGTCCAGCAGCGCCCTCAGCGCCTCGCCAGCCAGCGGCCAACCGCCGGGCACGCGCGCCGGGTCGAGGTGCCCGGCGCCCAGCGGCACGCCGCGCTGGATCGCGTCGTTGGTCGGCAGCAGAAACGCCACCTGTTGGGTGCAGCGTGCGGCGTGAGAAGCAGGAGCTTGCTGCTGGGTGTCTTTGAGGCAGGCCAGCGGGCAGCAGCGTGTGGACGTGACGCCACGGCTGGAACAGGCAGCTCTGTGCCAGTCACAGAGCTTGTCGATCGCCCGCTCGTTGGGCGCACCGGGAGACTGCCCTTCGAAGCTGATGCTACGGCTGCGCGTGGGCTGCGGTGCACGCCAGCGCCCACCCATACCTGCCGGCGCGGGTCCTCAAAGGACGGGCGCAGGCCTGCAGCATCGATGAGCCGCGCCATCTTCGTGCAGTTGAGCGCAACCATGGCCGCGTAGAGGCTCTCCGGTTCGGCGGCGATGGCCACGCCTGCGCTCGCCAACTCAATCACGACATGCCGGTGAGCGGAAGCACGAAGAGGCCGGCGCGAGAGCCCGCACGCACAGCGCTGGCTAGCCGTCGACACTCACGCGCAGCCAATGCGACCAGACACACGGCCAGCAGCAGCAGCAGCGGCGGCGTTCTCGCCACCCTCCAGTCCTTGCCATCTCTTCCCCGGTCGCGGGCGCCTCTCCGCCGGCGCATCCCGCCTTGCCGCTGCTGCTGCTGGCGCGCTTTGCTGCTCTAGCCTCCACCTCCTCTTCTGCGTGCGAAGCTTGCGCCCACCGAACCGCCGTTTGAGATGCAAACGTGAATCGCCACCTGGCAGCAAGCCTGGGCGAGAAGCAACAGAAGCAACAACAGCATTTCGGGGGCGGCTGCATCACCTTGGCCTCGACGCGAATGGAATGCAATGTTGACAAACAACGGGGGAGCAGAGCCCTCCCCGAGTCGAGTACCAGTAGAGGTGCGGCCAGGCGGAGCAACGCCGCGCAGCCCCCTGCTCCACAGCCCACAGGCCACCGTCGTTCGAACGCTGCAGGAAAGGGTGTGTGAATGGCAACGACAAAAGCAATGCGTGGTCGCTCTCTCGCTGCGTTTCAAATCATCGCCAGGCGCACGCGCCGCGCGCTCGCTCGCCCGGGCGCTGCGCGCCCCAGCGTGGGGGCGCAGGCCGCGGAGACGAGAAAGAAGAGAGGGGGGGGGGCTGATCAACGGTTGTACGTCATGAGCAGCGTGGCCAGCGCCTTGTGCACGACCCGCGCGGTCGGGCGCTTGAAGTCCTTTTGCTGCCAGCACGACGTGATGACGGCCTGGAGCTCGGGGAAGACCGTCAGGTTGGGGGGCAGCTCGGGCAGGCCGCCGCTGCGCGCCACCGCACCTGCGGCGTTGTTCGGCCAAGCAGGCAGGCACGCACGAGGATCCACGCCGGTTCACAACTGCAAGTGGCACTGCGGAAACGTGCGCATGAGCGCCCGCGGGCCGCTGCCTGTTCGCCCGCCCCACGTGCGCACGCGGCCGTGCCGCGCACCTGTGGTGCTGTGGTGCAGCGCACGCATGAGCGCCAGCAGGCCGCTGCTGCCCGCCAGGTCCAGGCTCGGCTCCGCCACCTCGGAGGGCGGGCCGTCCAGCGTGGGGCGCTGCCGCGAAATGACCTGCGGGGCACATCCAGGGGCGGACAGCGGGCGTCAGCGTCGCGCCGCGACCGCGCGGTGATCGCCTCAGGCCCCACGTGGCTCCCGCGCAAACGCTGCGCCCCGGAGCCCAGGCGGATGGAGACCCCACGCGAAAGCAAACAAACCTCACCGCGGCGACGATCTGCGCGTCCGTCATGTCGCTCCAGGGCATTTGCGCGCTCGCCATCTCCCACATGAGCATGCCCAGGCTGCGGGTGCGCGCGCCAAGAGCACGTGCGCGTCGTGACTTGGTTGTGTGAGGGCGCCTTGGAAGCGCTGAGCGCGAGCGTCTTGGTAGACGGGCACACAAACAGAGCACTGGCGCACCTGTAAATGTCGACTCGGTTGGTCATGGGGTGTGCGTCTGGGCCGCTGTAGTGCCCCAGCAGTAGCTCCGGCGCCATGTAGCGCAGGGTGCCCACGCCCAGTTTGCCTGCGGCCACCCAGTTTGGGGCCAGCAGAGGAGCTGGTTCAAAGCGTTTGGCGGTGAGGGAGCGCGCCTAGCTAGCTGTCCACTTGGCTACACTGCGCCGCGCACCTGTGTGCACCGTGGTGTTGTTGTGCCACCTCGCCAGGCCAAAGTCGCTGATCTTGGCCGTGCCCGTGGTGCTGATGAGGATGTTGGAGGGCTTGAGGTCTGCACAAGCAGGAGCACGCAGTGAAACGACGTCGAACGACCGGTGCTCACGCCACGGCGATTCTCCTGGCCCGCCGAACGCGGCGGCAAGCGTCCCTCCACCCACCTCGGTGCACGATGCGCGCGATGGCCTTGGCCTCGTCCTCCTCCTCCTCCTCGGGCGCGGGCAGCCCCGTGGCGGTCTGCGCCGTCGCCTGCAGCTGCTGCGACGTCGGCGGCGACACGAGTGGCGGCGGCGGCTGCGGGAGCTCCAGCATGAGCGTGGGGTGCGGCGGCAGCGACACCACGGCCGGCCGCTTGTGCAGGTAGGCCAGGCCGGCGGCGATGTCGGCGCTGACCTTGAGCACCTCGGCCATGCTGAGCCGGTTGTACTGCACGACCTTGTCGCGCTGGTTGGACGCCGTGGTGGGCTTGGACTTCTCCACCTCGAGCTGCCCGCCTAACGAGATGCGCAGCTTGCTGCCCGCGCCGTTCTGCGACGACGTCGACGAGTCGTCCTGCGCGGCATCCGGCGCAGCGCGCGCTGCTCACTTGGCGGTCCTGCCGCGAGCTCCGGGAGGTATGAGGAAGCGATGCGAACGAGTCTCGCGCCGCGCACCTTGTCCGGCGGCGAGCCGCTGCGCGTCGCCCTGGGCAGCGACGCCGTGGTGCCGTCGGGCGAGACGGGGTTGCTCTCCTTGTTCGGCGCGCCGTTGCTGAGGTCCGCCGGCACGCCGCTCGAGCTGGAGAGTTGCCCCAGGCTGTTGGCTCGGTGCGGCGGCGTGTCGTTGCCCGTGTGGCTGTCGCCGCTCTGCTTGATGCGGTCGCTCGACGAGCTGAGCTGCACCGCGAGCGCCGGCGTGGCCACCGAGCTCGACATGGCCGGGTTCTTGGTCGTGTGGCCCGACAGGGTGGCTGACGCCGTGTGCGAGCCGTCCGGCAGGCGCTTGTACATCTTGTCCTTGAGCGTCGAGGGGAGCAGCTCCATGATGATGCAGGCGGTGGGGAGCTCGAGGCAGTAGCCAAACATGCGCACCACGTTCTGGTGCCTGCGCCGCGTTGCGAGCCGAGGAGTCGAGAGCGCGCGGTTGAGCGACGTGGCGAGGCGATCGCGCACGCAGCAAAGTCGCGACATGTCGACTCACTTGACGGTGGCGAGCACGGCCGCCTCGTAGCAAAATGACTCGTAGACGGACGGGTCAGCCTCGTAGGGGTCCTTGAGCACCTTGACGGCGAGCAGCGCGTTGGGCCCGAAGCGGCTCGGCCACTGGCACTTGAACACGAGCGCCGAGGAGCCGCGCCCCAGCAGGCCGTTGCGCAGCAGCCGGATCTGCTTGACCACCTCGGCGCGGCTCAGACGGATCACCGGGTTGCCCGACGCCGTCGCCGCCATGTCCAGCTCCTGGTCGTTGATGCCGACCTGCCCAAACACACGACGCATTCCAGCAGCGCCAACACCAGACCCACACCAGACCCTGAATGACTCGCGGGGACGCCAGCACACAACACAGGCAGGGCGAGGCGGGAGGCAGGGGGAAGAGGTCCGGGCGGAAGCGTCCCTTCCAGTGCAGCCGCACCTCGACGCCCGGCAGCGAGGCGTCGTTGGGGATGTCTGTCCAGCTGTACTGCGGCGCCGTGGAGCGCACAAACGGGTCCTGCGCGCAGCAAGAGGAGCGCGCGCCACGCACAAAGTGAGGCCACACCAGGCTGCGACGGAAAGCGAAAGACGCGCCGCCCTTGTTCCACTGCCGCCCCGGCGGAGGGCAGCGTGCACCAGCAGCACGCACCCCGTAGATGAAGCCCTGCACGTGCACCGTCGGCTTTGGCACGTCGCTCGCATTCCCCGTCCTGCTGTTGATCACCGCCTCGCCGCCGCCCGCGCCGTTGCCGCCGCCGCCGCCGCCGCCCTTGCCGCCCGACCCCATGCCCCCCGAGGGCTTGCGGCCCATGGTGCTGCCGCCGCCGTTGCCGTCGGCGTGCGCGCCGCGCGCCGCCGCCACCAGCTTGGGGTCCAGCCGCTGGATGCGCCGCTGCCGCGCCTTCTCCTTGCGGTGCCGGTGCAAGGCGTAGAGCGCGGCCGCCGCCAGCAGCGCCACGCCCACGACGGCGCCGGCGACAATGCCGCCAATCACGGCGCCTGCGCGCTCACGAGGTGAGGAGGCACATCGGACCGCATTGACGCCGGATCCCTTGCAAGCAATGCCGCCCGCAATGCACAGGCGGGTGAAGGAGTGCGGCCTTGCGAGCGCTGCGCTGCGCTGCTGGCGCTTGCGTGCGCCGGGTGAGTGCGCATGTGCGGGCGAGTGCGCGCGCTCACCGGATACGCCAGAGGGGGAGTCTGCGGGCGCGGGCGCCGGCGCCGGCGGCGTGGTGATTTGCGCCACGTCCGTGGGCAGCACGGCGTCCTGCAGAGGCAAGTAGCGGCGGGGTCGCACGCGCGCGCAAGGCAGCGCGTCAGGGCTGCGACGGGAGGACGGCGTGCGTGCGCTTTGGAACGCCACAGAGACGCATGTGCACCGAGGAGGAGGAAGAGAGCGCGCAGAGACACAGAGAGAGAGAGAGAGAGAGAGGGAGTGCGTGCCCCGCACCTGCACTGGCGGCGGAGGCGCCGGCGTCTCGTCCGGCCGCGTGGCGGGGTTGTTGCCGACTGTGGAGGGCAGGCTGGTGGTCAGGATGACGTCGTTGATCACGTGCAGAACCGACTGCGTGGGTGCGGGCCAACCGACGACCAACCGACGCACGCGCGGGCTCAGTTGAGCGCGCCAGTTGAGCTGCTGGCTTTCTTTCACTTGGCGGCTTGCGCGCCGCGGCGGGCGGGAGAGCGCTGGAGAGCCAGCAGCGTGGCTTTTCTTTCGGGGGGAAGGGCTGCGGCAAGGGCTCACCTTGCCAGCGTAGATGTCTGGGTCAACAATGGTGAGCGGGACCACGTTGCCTGAACTGGACACGCTCACGACGGGCCTGCGCGGCGCACGGGCGGCGTGCACACGAGCGCACGGGTGAGCGGGCGAGCGGCGGGCGGGCGCGTCAGCGTCCACCCTGCCCTGCCCAGGGCAGGGGCAGGCTTCCTCGCCGGCCGTGAACGTGGCAATGGAGGCAAACAACGGAGGCTCCCTGGCCAGGCTGGCAGCTGGTGAACAAGGAGGGCGGCAGCCACAGCGGCGCCAGCGCGGCCACGGGCCTCGCTGCGCCCAGGGGAAACTGCAACAGGGACTCACTCGCTGCCCGCCACGTTGGCGTACGAGGTGACTGTGACGTAGCCGCCCTGCCGAAGCACGGCGACGCCCGCCCTCCCCGTCCCTCGCAGAGCCCCGCAGCAACGCAGGCGCGCCGGCCCCGCAAACACCCTGGCAGAAGCCCACAGACTCACTCGCTGCCCGCCACGTTGGCGTACGACGTGACTGTGATGTAGTCTCCGCTGTGCAGCGAGGGGATGGGCACCGAGCCGGGCGGGAACCTGTTCAGCTTCCAGGGGCGGTCCGGCAGGATGTGCGCCTGGGAGCAGAAGGGCGTGGCAAAAAAAGCAAAGCTGGCCCTTGAGCAAGGAAACCGGGGCCTGGCGTGCGTGGAAACGAGTGAGCACGGAGAGGTGGTCTCCACACTCTATGGAGTAGAGTACTCCACTCGACTCTCTGTGTAGAGTGTGGAGACCAGTGCGGCCCAAGGAGGACCGCACCTGCACCAGCGCGCGCGCCACCTCTGTGTCCTTGTACTCGTTCAGCGTCACGTTGAGGCGCGCAAAGAGGCGCCTGCGCGCACGTTGCGTCCGTTGCGCTGCACGCCTTCAGCCGGGATCGGCTGGTCGCGGAGCAGCAGAGTGCTCAGGACGCCGCCTAGTGGGCGCGCGCATGCACGCGCGGCGGCGCGGGCGGGGCAACAGGCGGCGCAGCGGTGGGGCGCGCCAGGGCAGGCGCGAGGAGCGGGGAGCGGAGCGCACTCACTGCATGCCGGCGTTGGTGGCTGCCGAGGGAGCACGCCAGGGAGGGCGCCGTGGGTGCATGCGCGGGGCAGCAGGGGAGGCAGCACGCACACCCAGTCAGTGGCGATTCACACAGCGCCAAAGCGCTCACGCTCCACGCAACGCCCCGCCGCCACTCCAGCTCCACCCAGCCCCGCGTCCGCGCGGAACTCCCCGCGCAGCCGCCCTCCCGCACGCGCTGTGAACCCGGCCCGCAGCGAAGCAACGACCGCCAGTCAGCACAGCCGGGCAAGGAGGGCGCGGCAGCGGCGGCACTCACGGATGAACCACGTCATGAGCTTGTCGGGGTCCGAGGCCAGGCGCCACAGCTCGGGGTCGCTGCGCACCAGCCGAGCGAACGTCCCCAGCACCTGCGGGAGGAGCCAGGCACCGCGCCGGCCACGTCAGCGCCGCCGAGCGCCAGCAGGCCGCCCCCAGAGAGGCTCGCCCGCGGGCGGCCCGCGCTTGCGCGGCGCCCACCAAGCCTGCTGCTGGCGGCGCCAATGCCCCCCTCCCCCCACAGCCTTTCCGTCTTGCTGAGGTGCTCTGTCTACCTGGCGGAGGCGGAGGCCGATTTCGCTCCGCAGCGTTCTGAGTGCTTTTGCTATACCCCGAACAGCCGTTTCGGGAAGGCATGCAACACAACAACAACAACAACAGCCTTTCCGTCGCAGTCCGGGAGCCAGGAGCCCGCATCGCTGTTTGGCCCAGGTGGGTGAGCGCCTGCGCCGCGACTCCCTGCCCACCCCTTTTCCCCTCCCAAGAGCTGGGCTGCGTGCCGCCTCACCGTCTGGTCCAGGTTGGTGAGCGCCTGCGCCACCGTCAGCCCCGGCAGGATGCTGGCGGGCAGGATGAGCGTCGACGGCGGCAGCACGATGTTGTCAATCAGGTAGATGCGGGACTGCAAGAACGAAAAGGGCAGAACAGGAGAGCCATGGAAGCAGCCGTCAGGCAACCGCAGGCAACCACACGGCCAGCGGGGTTAGGGTTAGGGTTAGGGTTAGCCGCCCGGCCCGCAGCACTCGCACGTGACGGCCCACCCAGCCCCGCAGCGGCTCCGAGCATTCCCCTCAGGTAGGCGCCGCGCGGCATGGTGTGCCCCACGGCCCACCCACACCCCGCCCGAAGCCGCTCGCCGGCAAAAGCGGCGGGCCCGCCGCGCCACCTGGCACTCAGGCGACGCGACGATCCCGCCCCCCTGCTGCGCCGCGGCTGGCCAGCGTGGCTCCGCCGTCCGGCTCCGCCGGTCAGTCCCCATGATCCGGTCTGGAACCGCCCGTTCACCCCTTAGTCGCCGCAGCGCTCCACAGCCCTGCTGCTTGGCAGCTGCGCCGGGCCGCAGTCCCTCCCATCCCTGCCCCGCCCCCCCCGGCTGCACACGCCCTCACGCCCCAAAGCCGTCGCCGCTGCGCTCACAAGCCCTGCCGCGCATCAGGCGGGGCGGGGCCCTGGCCCCTCCACCCGCCGTCGTCTACCTCCCTCACCCGCCCTGCTCAGCCGCGCCCACCGTTTCTCCCCCCGCCCCACAGCTGGAACCGCCCCTTCCACCCCAGATCCGCCGCCGCTGCGCTCACCAACCCTGCTGCGCGGCCACTGTTTTCCCCCCCCGCCCCCCGGCTGCACGCGCCCTCCCGCCCCAAAGCCACCGCCGCTGCGCTCACCAGCCCCGCCGTGTAAGAGACCGAAGGGTTCAAGATGGCGCCGGGCGCCAGCCCGCCCACATACACCTGGGTCCTGCGCGCCGCAAACACAGCCGACGCAACACATCGCCCTTGAGTCACCTCTCCGCCCCCCTTTGCCTGCTAAGCCAAGCGGCGGTGCGTGAGCCAGGGTGGCGCCGCCTCCACCCCCGACGGGGACGTCCTCGTGCGGGGGGGGAGGCAGGGTCCCCTTCTGGCGCCGAGGCGCGAGGGGCGCGAGGGCGACTCACGGGTCGGGCAGGACGCGGAAGGTGAGGTTGGAGAGGCGGTAGTCAAAGACGGGGAGCGTGCTGGGCACGGTGAGCCCGTCCGTGATGACCAGCTTGGCCTGGGGCGTGGACTGGGGGATCACTGCGGGAGCGCAGGCGCACGACAGTAGTACGTGCGTGTGGGCGCGTGCGCTGTGGGCGCGAGCAGCCTGTGGATGGGCCACGGCGCTTGCAGGCGCCCGGCGGCGCACTGTGGTAGTAGAGGTACCGGAGGCGGTCCGCCACGGGCAGCGAGACGTTGAACTTGTAAAAGTCCCGGGCGTTTACGACGCCTTGGTTGGTGGGCGCGAGGAAGATGACCTGCGTGCGGCGCCGGGGGGCGGTTGGGCGCCGCGATAACCGTCTGGCGGTGGGCGGCGTGCCCCGCCGCCCAGCGCCAGCCAGCCAGGGCGGTGCGGGGCTGCGGCTGAGCGCTGCTGCTGCTGCCTGCATGCGCTGCACCTGCAGGGAGGCGTTGGTGATCATGCTGGACAGTCCCGCGAGGTCGAAGAGCGAGAGGAGCGTGGAGCAATTCAGGCCCGCCAGCGCGTCCGACACGGTGGGCCATTCCGCCTGCAGCTCTCTCCGCTGCTCCAGCACGCCGGGACGCGAGGCCTCTGCGGCGGAAATGCCAGTGGCCACGTTCGGGTGGACTGCAGCAGGCCGAGCCCGCGCTGCAACCGCAGAGCCGCCCCACCACCGAAGAACGGGCTGCGATCGCCAGGCCGGGCGCGCAGCAGCGGCTGAAACACCAAGCCTCTGCGTGCCGCCCACGCCGTCGGCGCACCTGCGTGCCTGCCCTGGGCGAGCAGCACGGCCACTGCGGCCAACAAAGCTATTGAGCGCAGCCGGCAGCCGTCCGCCATCCACGCCTGAGTGTACACCGCCGCGCCTCCGCTGCGATGATATCTGGCTGCGCGCCCTGGCGCCTCTGCTCCAGGGGGCTCTGCAGGGCAGGACTTGTCCGCTGCGGCTGCTGCCGGCGAGCCCAGCGAGCAGGGCGAGTCGCCAGCTCCCGCCCAACGACAAGTCCGCTCCTTGCTGCGCTACGAGCCACTGGCTGCCTCTACCTGGCCTTGGCGCGATCACGGGTCAAAGTTTGCACCGTGGGGGCCCAGAAGTTCAAACGAGGCTCCCAGCTGGCGGAGCGCCAGCTGCTGCAGGGGCGCCACGGCAAGCGGTGCAGCGCAGGAGACGGCAGTAAACACAGTAAGGTGGGGTCACAGCCAAAAAAGTCACGGTCACGCGCGCGAGGCCGAGGTGGTGCCCAGGACGGCCTTGATGGCCTCCACGCTCTGCAGCAGCGACTCGTCCACCGCCTGCTGCAGCAACCCGCGGTTGTACTCCAGGGCGCCTGCGCCACGCCGCGCACCAAATGTTGCAGCTTGTGTGCATGGGCCCGCGCCACCATCCGCCCCAATTGGTCCCAACGCCCCGAGCCCCACCGCACGCACCGGGCGGCAGGTTGGTCCGGAACCAGGGGTGCGCCATGACGCCGTCCATGTTGAGCCTCTTCTTGGGGTCTGGCACCAGGATCTTGCCCAGCAGGTCCCGGCACTCTGTGCTCAGGTTGACCTCGTTGGGGATGGACCAGATGCCCTCCGTCACGCGCTGCGGCGCAGGCGCGGGCACCATGGAGCCAGGCAGTGAGCCCAACCACCAGCTCTTCAGGCGCTGGAGCTCGGGCAGCTTCTTGGCAGGCCTGCCCGCATCCGCGGCGCCATGGTCCAAGCAGAGGCGCTGGAGCAGACGGCGACGGCGGGCGGCCAAGCGCCCTGCCACAGTGCCCCCCTCGGGCCTCTGATGCTTGGCCGCCTCTCAGCCCCTCGCCCCGTTTGGTCGCTGCGACCCCCCGGCGCACCTTCATGACGCTGCGCTTGTCCGTCTCCTGCACCGCCGCCCCAAACGGGTACTGCCCCACCAGCATCACGTACATCACCACGCCGCAGCTCCACACGTCTGCACGCCACGCCAAAGCACAGGCATACCGCCGTCGCCAGGGGCTCGCCACCTCGCCATCCGCCCGCTGGCGCGCCCGGGGGTGCGCCGCCGCGCCGCCGCACCCTCCCGCACCTGCGAGGCTGCCGTCGTACCCCTGGGGGTTGGTGAGCACCTCGGGCGCCCTGCGCTCGCGCACACACACGACCAAGCACCAGTGGCACAAGGCGCCAAGGTGACATGCGCCCTTGGGCCCGCGCCACAAAAACAACCCCGCCCACCCTCCAAGCGCTGCGAGCGCTGCCTTCCCACGTGCCGCGGGCTGTGGTGCTGCACAGGCGCGCGCACACCCGCACCCGGCCACCGCCGGCCCGCTCACATGTACGCGAGCGTGCCCACTTTGGACGCCAACGGCGCGCCCTGCTCGTACACCTTGGAGAAGCCAAAGTCGCAGAGCTGCAAGTAGCAGTAGGGGCGCACGGGGCCATGCAGCGCGCGGCAAGGTTGAGGGCAGCGCTGGCAAAACTTCTGCGACCTTGGGGCCAGCTGCAGCCCATCCTTTGGTGGCAGAAGCAGACCATGCAGAACGCGCCTTGAGCAGCGGCAGCGGCACGCCCGGCACGGGCTTGAGCAGCAGGTTCTCCAGCTTGATGTCGCGGTGCGCCACCTGCGCGGCACGCGGAGGTGAACCCCCTCACGCAGCCTTGCAGCTCAGATGGCTGCTGCCATTGCGGACAGCAAGGGTCCCTGGTGCAGATCTGCGGCCGTGCTGGCGTGCTCCCTCGATGGCGGGAGGATTGCCGCGCGAGACGTGTCGGGACGCCCACCTTGCGTTGATGGCAAAAGTCCAGCGTCATGCATAGCTGCTGGAAGAACCAGCGCGCGTCGCTCTCCGGGAGCCGTCCCTTTCTCTGTACAAAGGAGAACAAGCTCCCTCCTGCAGCCAGGCGAAAGGGCGGGCCCCAGCAGGCCTCTCGGGGGCAAGGCAGCCACGGCGCGCGCGCTCGAACGCGGCACGTCCATCGGGGCCGAGCGCACCGCGGCGCACCTGAGGCGTACTCCATCACGATCGCGACGCTGCTGGCGCCCGCGCTGAACACCTCCTTAAACTCCACGACGTGCGGGTGCCGCAGCACTCGCTGGTTGAGGATTTCCTGCTCCAGGTACTTCATCGTCACCGCGTCCATGTTGCGCTTGGTGATCTTGATGGCGACCTGCGGGCGCCCCACTCGTGGGCGTGCGGATCCCAACCAGGGTGCCCCTCCCCCGACCTTGCGAGCCCGCGAGCCAGCCGGGGGAAGACTGGCCGCCATTGGCAGCGCCACGCACCTCCTCCATCGTGGTGGTGTGCCGCGCGAGCACCACCTCGCCATACGCGCCAGAGCCCAGCTTCTTGATGCGCACGTAGGGCGAGTTGCCCACGGGCTGCGGGACCGCGGGCTGCGCGGGCGGGGCGGCCATTCTGCTGAGCCCCTGCTGTGCAACTCAGGCTGCGCCACAGGTGGGTGCGAGCAACGCCGACTGTGCCGGTACTTGCGGTGCCGT
>VFQP010003601.1_pt1 | contig 15559 bp, 20 predicted proteins | sample 3512351 | NCBI WGS metagenome assembly VFQP01 (sample SAMN10412372, study PRJNA504923) | tailings metagenome | isolation source: Relicate 1 Philex TSF1 revegetated site | place: Philippines: Tuba, Benguet | collected 2017-08-29 | reverse complement strand
GTGGAGGCGCGTGCCCGATTAAGCGCGGTGGAGGGGGGTGGGCAGGGAGGGTGTGCGTGAGGCAGGAGCGCGCACCAGCGAGACTTTCTTGTAGATTTGCGCGGCGTTCTTGCACTCGCAGTAGGGGTACTCCATGGTGGCCAGCTCCAAAAGGCACATGCCGAACGAGTAGACGTCCACCTTTTCGTTGTACTTTTCCTCGTACAGCTCGGGAGCCTGCGTGGTGTGCAAAGAGGGGAGGATGACGCCATCAGCTGCTGCATCGGCCGTGCGCGCGCAGTCGTGCTGCGGCTGCTTGGCAGGGCGGGATCCCAACCGCAGGGGCGCGCCGGACGCCCCGCAGCACGCGAGAAGGGAGTGCACAGGGCCCTGGCGCGTGTGTGTGTGCGCCTGCAGAAAGAGGTGTGTGTGTGGGGGGGGAGGGTGCGCACCATGAACTCTGGCGTGCCCAGCACCGACTGGGGCGTGGTAAGCCCGCGCCACAGCGTGGCCAGGCCCAGGTCGCCAATCTTGATCACGCCGCTGGCTCCGTTGACAAACTGCGACGCAGCGAGGGCGGGCCATCAGGGCCACCCGTCAGCAATGCGCGCACGCGCGTCATGGCGGCGGCCTGCTGCTGCTGCTGCGCAGCGCCTGCGGCAGGATGCTGGTCCAGCGCTCCCCACGCCACCCCACGCCCGCCCCGCCACTCACGATGTTGTCGCACTTGAGGTCGCGGTGGATGATGGGCGGGTTGTGCCCGTGCTGCGCGCGACACAGCACACCACACCAAGGGGCAGCTTGACCGTGGCACCCATCCCCAGGGTGAGAAGGGCCTGGCGGTGCGAGAACAAGCCCACCCCCCCGCCACCCTCAACCTCTAACCGCCCGCCCGCACCAGGTAGACGAGCCCCTGCAGGATCTGCCAGGCCCACCGCTTGAGCACCTGCTCGTCCATGTGCTTGTGGCGCTTGCGGTACCTGCCGCCCATGGGCGCAACGAGGGAACAGCGCACGCACGCACACGCTTGGTGAGCCGCGCGCCCACCACCTGCCTGGCCCATGACACACCACCACCGCTGCCCTCTGCTGCTGCTGCTGCGGTGCCGTGCAGCGACCCTTCACCCCCCCCGTTCCCGCCCACACACAGGCCCCCCACTCACTGCCTGAGCGTGCCCGAGGTGAAGAGCTCGGTGATGAAGTTGACCGTCAGGTTGCGCTGGTCCAGCCACGAGTCGTAGAAGCTCATGATGTTGCGGTGCTTGAGCTGCTTGAGCACGCGGATCTCGGCAAACAGGCGCTCCCGCTCGGCCGGGCTCGACACCAGGTCCGTCACCTTGACCTGGTTCCACGCCACCTCGAGCCCTGCGGGCGCACAGTGGGCGGTGCGGCAGCAGGCTGTCACCTCCCGTGTGGGCAAGGTGGGTGGGATGCTGCTGGCGGAGGAGCACTGTGCTGGACGGGGCGGCGCGGGTGTCCTCCAGCTGCCGCTCTCGCTCCGAGGCGGCGGTTGTGGGAGGGCGCGCGCGCTGGCGGCGGCAGCTGCGCTCTCCTCAGAGCATCCCTGCCGCCGCCGTTGAGCTGCAGCTGGGCGTTGCGGGCAGAGCTGTGCAGCACACTGTGCCGTGAGCTCTGCGCTGGCCCCCCGACGTCCCCTCGCCGCTGGCCGCCGCGCTACAGCTCGCTAGCTGGCCGTTGTGCGCCAGCTCTGCAGCGCTCTCCGTTGGCACGCGCTGAAGCAATGCAGTGCCGTGGCCCCGCTGCTCGTTGGCGGCCAGCCGCCGCCGCCGCCGCCGCCAAACGCTCGCATCGCGTGGCGCAGCTGAGGCACGTCCCGTACGCGCCCCACCCCGCGCCTGGCGGCCCCAGGAGGACCACCTGCTTGCCAGTGCTCCACCCAGCACTTGCCTTCCACCTCGTCAAACGCCTGCGCGCAGAGGAGAGGCGGTGCACACAGTCGATGCGTTGTGGGCCGGACAACAACAACTGCTGCGGCCAAGCGCCCCAGCTGCGCGAGCTGCTGACGAATGCTGCCAGGCGCTGGAGCCGCGCCCTGCACTCGCGCGGCGGGCCCTCTGGCCCCCTCGCGGGGCTGCGTGCGGCGACCCCTACGGAATCTCTGTCGGCGCCTCGCCAGGCGCAGCAGCTCACCTTGAACACCGTCTTGAACGCGCCGCGGCCCAGCACCTCATCGTACTGCGCGGGCGCAACACGCTTGCGGCACCGCCTTGCGGTGGGGCCGCTAGTTGGGGCAGGCGATGCAGCACCCGAGGCACGCACACACGAGTGAGCAGACGCACCCGAGTGTAGCGCCCGCTCGGGTCGGTCTCGCACGCCGTCAGCGTCTGCTCGTGCTCCTCGCTGGGGGCTGCGTCCTTGCTCGCCGCTCCGCGCTGCTCCTCGAACTGGACCTGGCCCCCAGGCATTCGTGAGGCGCTGCAGCTGCCGCCGCGATGAACGAGAGGAAGAGAGGCAACGACGCCGCTGCAGCTACTGGAGGCGCGGCTGCGCAGTGCGCACCACCACCCGTCTGGCTGCTTTCGAGCACAACAAGGCTGAGCACGCGCCGCGAGTCGTCGCCAGGCTCATCACGGTGCGAGCGATGTGGGGGAACTCTGTGCGCTCTGCTGCGGTGCTGCTGATGAGGGATGCTCTGCGAAGGCGTGCCCTTCCAGGAGCTAGGGTAGAGGTGGGGCAGCAGGGAGGTGCAGTTCGCGCGGGTCCGGGCCTTGCATTTGTGCGCGTGAGGGACAGGCGGTGGACATCATCATGTGGTGGGCAGCCGGCGGGGCGAGGTGCGCACACAAGAAGCTCAAGCACGCGGCCGTCCGACCCACGGATGAATCGTGCTTCTTCCCACGAGGGGACAGGAAGGAGCAAGATGCAGCAGGGGCACGACAGCAACAACGAGGGGCATGAATGAGACGGCAGGGCAAGCAGAGCGCGCAGCAACGAGGCGCAAGAAAAGCGTCTGGGGCGGTCCGGGGGCAAAGGCAGAGGAAGAGCGCTGCCGATCGATCCTAAAAGCTGCTGCTCCTAGGAGCACGTTGAGCCTGCTGCCTGCTGTTCCTAATGTGGAGGCGGTTGCTGCTGCCGCCGCCGCTTCTGCACAGCTGCGGCGGGCGCCTCGACGGCAGGCGCCGCCGTCGCCGAAAGAGCGTGCGGCCCAGCCTGCACGTCAATCCTGGTGATGAGCACCTTGGTCAGCTCCAGCTGCGCGCCGCTTGTGACGTCCGCTTGTGACGAGCCTCCCTGCCGCTGGCCCAATGCAGAGGCTGCCGTGCGCTGCTGGGCGGGCCCCTGGAAGCGGTCGAGCACCAGCCCCTCCACCAGCACGTGCGGCCCGCCGCGGTGCAGCTGCCCCGACTGAGGGTGCTTGGCCGCCAGCACCTCGGTGAAGCGCACCCGCTCACCCAGCGGGGCCTGCAGACCGTGAGCAGTGAGCGCACACGGTCAGCCACTGGGAGCCGGCGCCCTAGCAGGATTAGGAGGAAAGGGAGGCCAAACGGCTCCCGGTGCACTGACCTTGACGTGGCTGGAGCGCACGGCCAGCGCCGCGCCGACCTCAAGGAACTGCTGCGCGCCGCCCAGGCGGACGATGGCCCAAGCCGGCTGCAGCGCCATGGCTCTGCTGCCGCTGCCGCGCTGCGTGCACGCGACGCTGCAGCGACGCGCGATCGTCGCGATCTGCGCGGCGGCTGTGCACCGCGCACGGGGCCGCTGACCACCAAGAGAGCTGCTCTGCACCACTGGTTATCGATCTCCTGGTGCTGCTGAGCGCGTCCTGCGTGCTTCATTTCCCGCGTCATTTGCGCGCTCACCTTGGCGCCTGGAGAGATCCCGCTGCCCTCTGCTCCCGAGCGTCGTGTCCCACGCCACTGCAGCTGCTGATGGCGAGCGCAGTGATGCGGTGCGCGCCCTGCTGCCAGCGACGGGCCGTGACGAGCTGCCAACAAGCCGAGACCACGCTCCGAGGCTCCTTTGCAGCTGACGAGACGACGGAGCACCTGGTAGCGCTCGCTGCGTGTGCATGCTCCACCTAGCACCTCGCTGCGTGTTCCTTCGAAGGAACGCCCTCATGCAGAGATTTGGGCGCCGCCGGCGCAACGCCGTTCTGGCTGGCACGGCCTCTACAGTCTCACGCGCAGAGACTCACTCGCTTCACCGCGGCATACTCGAAGAGGGCCTCAATGGCGTCTGTGGGGGGCGCTGCGGGCGCGCTGGCGGCACAGGCGGCCGTGCAGAAGCTCGTCAAGGCGGTGGAGCGGGGCAACGTCGCGGAGCTCAAGACGGCGGCCAACGCGCTGAGCAAGCAGGGGGGCCCCGGCGAGGGCGGCACGCCCGAGGAGGCGGTGCGCGCCGTGCGCGACTCCATGGGCCGCGGCATGCTGCACTACGCCGCCCAGTTCGGCCAGCTGCACATGATGGAGCACCTCGTCAAGGCCTGCAAGCTGGACGTCAACGCGCAGGACTCCAAGGGTGAGGAGCGTGGGGGCGAGGAGGCCACGGCCGCGAGCGATCGCAGCTGCGAGCAAGCCACGCGAGTGCCCCGCACGGTGGCACGCAGGCGAGACGCCTCTGGCCCTGGCGGCGGCCATGGACCACCACGAGGCGGTGGCGCTGCTGCTGGGCAAGCTGGGCGCCGACCCGGCGCTGAGGCAGCACGAGACGGCCACCGCCGCCGTGCACCGCGCCGCCGCGGCCGGCAAGCCAGGTACGTGCGCGAGAGGGGTTGTGGATGCACGACGTGCCCTCAGCAGCGAGCGCGGCGTGATGGGTGTGGTGCCTGTGGCCGCGACCGGCGTGCGTGCGCCGCAGGGCAGGTGGCGCCAAAGTCGCTGGCGCTGCTGCTGGACGACCCGCGCGTGCAAGTCAACACGCCCAGCAGTGAGGCGCTTGCGGTGCTGCAACAAGGGAGCGGGGCGTCTGGCAGCTTTGCAGCGCTTTGGGCGAGCGATTCCTCCTCCTCTGCTACGTGTGCCCGTGGCCGCAGAGACAGGCACGCCGCTGTGCTGGGCGGCGGACGCGGGGCACGTGGGCGCCGTCAAGCTGCTGCTCACCAAGGGGGCGGGTGAGGCAGTGCAGGATAGGGGGGGTGGACTGTACACCAGGGTCCCCAGAACCAGGCGTGCGCACCCAGGCGTGCCACCAGTCGGTGCATCCCTCTCTCTGTGTGCGCGGCGGCGCGCAGACGTGAACGACACGGGCGGCTCGGACTCTGGCATGGCCCCGCTGATGCACGCCGTGGGCGCCGGCAGCCCGCCCGGCGTGGCGGCGCTGCTGCAGGCGGGCGCCGACGTGCGGGCGCGCGCGCAGCACGGCACCACGGCGCTGCACGTGGTGGCCTCGGTGCAGGGCCCCTCGGGGGGCGACCGCGCCGCCTGCGAGATTGCCACCGCGCTGCTCAAGGTGCGTTTGTGGTTGGTGTGTGTGTGGGGGGGAGAGCGGCAAGAGGGCGCAGCCATTGTCGTTCTGAGACTCGTGCACTGGCTGACTGGCTGGGCAGGCGGGCGCGGACCCCGACGCCAAGGACAGCAACGGGCTCACGCCGCTGGAGCTGGCCGTGGGCGTGGGCCACCAGGCGCTGGCGGCGCTGCTGCTGCCCGCCACGGCGGCGCTGCCGGGCGTGGAGCCCTGGACGCTGCAGGGGCTCAAGGCGCACGTGGACAGGCTGGTGGCGGAGCGGCGGGCGGCGGGCCAGGCGCCCGTGGGGGGGGCGGCCGAGGGCGCGGGGGGGGCCTCGCAGGGCGTGGTGGTGGCCATCCCGGACCCAGAGGAGCCAGACGCGGACAAGGCGGCCACCTTCAAGCGACAGGTGTGAGGGTTGGCGTGGCGGGGTCACGTCGGGAGGATCGGGCCCTCGAGTGTGAGCGGGCTGCTGCGCGCGCCCGTCCCCCTGCCGGTGCTGCAGGGCGACGTGGCGTTTGTGGCGCGCGACTACGCGGCGGCGGCTGAGGCCTACAGCCAGTCACTCCGGCACGACACGCGCAGCGCCGTGGTGTGGGCCAACCGCGCAGCCGCCTACCTCAAGCTCGGTAGGCGCTGGCCCTTTGCTGCCCTGCGGCCCTCTCTGCCTGCCATGGCCTGACCCGTCCACCCTCTCTGTGCCGCCTCATGCACCTGCACGACCCGCAGAGCGGGCCCAGGAGGCGCTGGTGGACGCGCACCGGTCACGGGCGCTGGACGCCACCTACGCAAAGGCCTGGTACCGCGAGGGCGCCGCGCTCGAGATGCTGGGCAAGTGGTGAGGAGCCCTTGGACATGCCCTGGCTCACATGCGCTCACAGGAGGCGTGCCGGTCTGCTGACTCGCTGTGAGGGTGCTGTGGCGTGCTGCGCAGGGAGGACGCGGCGGGCGCCTACTACGAGGGGTGCGTGCTCACGCCCGACAACAAGGAGTTTGAGGCGGCCTTTCGGCGAGCCATCCAAAAGGGGAGAGAGGAGCACCAGGCCAAGCAGCAGCAGCTGCAGCGGTGACCTGTGTGCGTCCTGTGTCTTGCAAGCTGTTCTGTCTGGCAAAAGAGGATCGCACGCACAGACCATGAAACGTCCGGCAGAGCGCGTTGAGAGCGCGCGCCAAAACAAGGAAAAAAGGGAAAGAAGCTGGTGTCGTGACGGGAGCCATCCTCCTGCGCTTGCCGTCCTGCGTCCTAACGTCAACCAATCGCGCGCAGCCCTGCAGCTCTGTACACTACCGCTCGCCCACACCTGCGCCTCTGAGGGCGCGCACCCTGCCGTCACGTCCGGGACGCTCGCGAACATCACCCCTGCGCGGCCCCCGCGGCCCCCGCCGGCGCCTTGAGGCCGACCCAGGGCAGCTCCTCCATGCACTTGCGCGTGGCGGCCGTCAGGTACGGCGCCCACACCTGCCCCTTGTTCTTCTGAAGTTCCTGCTGAGTAAAGAGGTTCTGCGCCGCACGCAATGGGGGAAAGGGGGAGCAATAAGCAGCCACGCAGGTCGCTTTCTCACCGTGCCCATCTGCAACCCATCCTCTCCATGCATGCCCAGCACCGCCGCACACGCACCTGGTTGTGCTCGTACAGGCTCTTGTCCCCAATGTCCATCTTGCCGTTGACAAACACCTCGCGCGCCGGCCCCTTGTCGTGCGCCCTGCCACACGAGAGACCGGCACAAGGGGGCGGCAAGGTCTGGTTGGAGGTGAGCCGGCATCCACACGACGGCACACAACCGTGCGAGGCTGGCGCACGTCCACCGCCATGGGCCAGGGAAGCAGCGCGACGGCAGTGCGCCCCGCACGGCGCACACCTGTGGATGGCGAACGAGTCGTGCATGACGCGGAAGGCGTAGCCGTGCGCCGCCACGTCCATGACGAACTGCACCTTGTCCAGCCCGTACCCGCGGTAGCGCGCGTCGTGCCAGGGCATGCCTAACCGGTCGCCGATGAACCAGGGCTCGCACCTGCAGGCGCGGACGCGTGCACACGCACCCACAACAGGGTGGTGGGCTCAAGCTGAGCGCCCTGCCACTGCTGGCCCAGGGCTCCCCCTCCCCCTGCCCCACAGGCGCCCGCACTTGAACTCGTGCTGCACCAGGTAGTCGCCGGCCGCCGTCTTCCACGCGTCAAAGTTGGTCAGGTGGTGGCCAATGGGGTACGCCTCCACGGCAAAGGGGCACACGATGCCCTTGTCCATGGCGTACACCAGCATCTCCTGCGGAGCAGGCGCAGCAGCAGCACACGAGTGCGCGTGGTCAGCAGGCGCGGCCTGAGGGCGGGTCCCAGTTCAACACCCTCCCCCTCACCCGTTTCCCCATCCCCGTTCGCCCCAACAGACGGCGCCAAAGAAAAGCACCTTGGAGCTGGAGACGAGGGCGTCGGCCCAGGCTGCCTTTTCGTGCTTGCCCCGCACGTCAAACGCCGGGATGATGAAGACGGTCCGGTTGTCCACGGCCTGTGCGCATGGCGTCGCGTGGCGTGGCGAGAAGGCGCTGGTGGGCCTCTCCATGGAGGGAGGAGGTGCTGCTCAAGCGTGGTGCACGTGCACACGTGCCCCCGCGCCCCCACTGCCCCACTCCCACCCACCCCCTCACCTGCTCCTTGAGCCACTGCACGCGGTACATGTGCTGCGCGCGCGCGTACAGGCTGCGGCTGAGCACCAGGTCCACGTCCACCAGCGCCACCAGCGGCGTGCGCGCCTGCAGGGGGTGGAGGAGTTCCAGGCCACTTGTGTAGTGAGAAGCCGTCCACCGACCGACCCTCCACCGATCACCCTTGGCGACCCCGCCCAACCAAGCGCACCCCCCCCCTCCACCTCCCCCACCTGCAGCCTGGCCAGGTTGCGCACGAGGTTGAAGGGGTAGAGCAGGCGGCGCGCCTGGTCGTCCCGGTACATTTCGTACACGAGCAGCACGTCGGGCTTGCAGGCGTGAGGCACCTGCTGCATGTCCAGCATGAACTGGGACACCTGCACAGGGCGGCGGCAGCGGCAGGCATGGTCACTGTTCACCTGGCGTGTCGTCCCCTGCCCAGGCCGCCCCAGCGGCCTCACCCAACCAACCAACCAACGCGCGGTACCTACCTGCAGCACGGCGGTGCGCAGGCTGGCCTGGTTGAGCGCCGAGAGGCGTCCCGACCCGTTGGACTGCTGCGCGTGGTAGAGCGTGACGCTGAGCGGGCCCGCCCAGCTGAGGCACTGCGCGTAGAGCTGCGGCAGGCGCGAGACGCTGGCCGAGGTGACCACCGTCACCACGTCGGCGGGCTGGTGGTTGCGCCACCAGGCGCCCACCACCTTGATGGACGCCTCCTCGTCCCGCATGGCGCCCTTCCAGTCCACCTCGCGCCGCGGGTCGTGCGCGGCGTTGACGCACCGCACCAACTTGAGCATGTCGGGCTCCTTGCCGCCCAGGTCCGGGTTGTCCTGCTGCTGCTGCTGCTGCTGCTGTTGCTGCTGCTCTGCATTGCCGCTGCTGCTGCTGCCGAAGCCCAGGTCCTCCCAGCCGAGCCACCAGCTCACCTCGGACACCTGCTTCATCGTGTTGGCCATGGCCACGCGCCAGAGCTGCGGCTCGCGCGCGTGGTGCTGCTGCTGCTGGCCTGCCGCGCGCGGGCCCGGCTCGCTGGCTGCAGCGTGCGCGCGAGCGGCGAGCACCGCCTCCCAGGTCCCCGAGTGCCGCATGCCCGCGAAGCGCCGCTGTGTGCCGTGGTGGCCACCATGCTGCTGCTGCTGCTGCTGCTGCTGCTGGTGCTGCGCGCTCGCCACCGCGGCCAGCAGCAACAGCAGCACGCCGCTGAGACGTTGAAGTGCGGGCATCCCGGCCCCGCCGGGAGCAGGTGCCTCAGAGGAACAGGGAGCTGTGTTCACGAGGACGAATGTCAGTGCTGCTGTTCTCTCATCTTTTTTGGGGGGCGCTTGTGGAGCGCTTGTGCAGAGCCTTTGACTCGTTTGACCATGCGCGCCGTCACTCAGGGCCACTCCTCCGTCCTGACGATGCGCTTGCATTGACTACGCACACATAGCACTACGCTTGCTACCGGGGAAGCGTGCGCTGACACTGGGGGCAGCACGCACGCACGCACGCTTGCGCCCAGTCGATCGAAGGAACGAAGGAAGGAAGAAGAAGCCCTACAGGGAAGACCTACACACCATTGGCCCGGGAGAGAGGGAGAGAGAGGCGCGCGCGCAGTTCACAAGCTTCAGCCGCGCGCCGGGACTGGTGGGGCAGGCAACCCCACCCCTACCCCAAACGAATCGTGCACGCACGCACACCCGCCGGCAGCGCACGCAAGCGGCCCAGGCGAAGCAGGGGCATCCGACGAGATCTGGTGGTCCGCGTGCGCCGGGCGCGCCCCGTCCTCGTGTGGGGCGGCCCAGGGCATATCCACGCGCGCCAAGTCTCTGCCCCAGAGGGAGGGCGCGCGGCCATCAATGATGAAGAATGAGGGCTGAGGACGCCTCCTCACTGAGGACGGCAGAGCCTCATGTCACGGTCGTCGTCATGGGGTCAGAGTCTTCTGGCAGCGCGGCGGCGGCGGTGCGCTCGCGCGCAAAATCGCACCGCGCGCCTGCTGCGCCTGCTGCATGTGGGGTTGAGTCGTCAGAGGTCAGCAAACCAGTCCACTCCCGCCCTCAGGCGCGCCGCCGCAGCCACCCTCTTCTCCTCCTCCGTTTCTGCTGCTGCTCCTGCTGCTGCTGCTGCTGCTCCTGCTGCTGCTGCCGCTGGCTGATGACCAGCTGCGCCATGAGACTCTCGCGCCACCAGGGCAGCGCCGCCAGGCAGTTGCGCGTGGCGTTGCTCAGCGGCGGCGTGAAGTCGGTGCCGTGGGCGTGCTGCTGCAGCTGCAGCTTGAACATGGCCTGTGCGTGTGTTGAAGGGGGAGCACGCAAGGCACCCGGGCAGGCGTCACCGCAGAGGTGAGCATGAGGGCTCGGCTGCGGCAGGAGCTGCGCTCCATCTGGGGCCCCCTTGCTTTGCTCACCGCGTTGTGCGCAAAGAGGCGCGGGTCGGGCCCCGAGCTGCGGATGCCCTTGACAAACACCTCGCGCGCCCGCGTCTTTTTGTGCGCCCTGCAGCAGCCACACGCAGGGTCACCAGCCACACTTGGTGAGGCGGGAGCCAGCGCACGCGCGCAGCGGGTGCGTGGCGCTTCCAAAAGTGGCCACCCACCTGTGCACGGTGAAGGCGTCGTACATGACGCGGAACCTCCAGCCGGTGGCGTTGACGTGCGCCACAAACTGCTGCTTGTTGAGCCCGTAGCCGCGGTAGCGCGCGTCGTGCCAGGGCAGCCGCAGCCGGTCGCCGATGATCCACGGCTCGCTCCTGCATGGGGCGTGAGCGCACCCACGGGTGGCGCACACTCTGAGCTCTTTTGGGCGGGGGCACGCTGGACCTCTGTCTGCCGCCCCCGCCTGGGCCCTCCTCTGTCTCTCACATGGCTTGGTAGGGCACGTCGTAGTCGCCGGTGGCCTGCATCCAGCGCTGGTAGTCCGTCATGTTGTGCCCCACCACGTACGTGTCGTGCGCAAACTGGAACACAATGCCCTTGTGGTAGGCAAACGCCAGCATCTCCTGCGCATGAGCTCGAGGATGTGTGGTGGTGACGGAGGGGGAGGCGTGGTGAGGTGCCCTCCTCCACTTCTCCACCGGCGGCGCATACCCACTGCAACCCTCAAACTGCACACGGACCTTGGTGCTGGTGTTGGAGACGAGGGCGTCGGCCCACGCCACGCGCTCGTGCTGCCCCCGCACGTCAAACGCCGGGATGATGAAGACCTTTTTCTCCTCCATCACCTGCTCCACGGCAGCGCGGCGCGGCACACGGGCGCGGCACGCGTGAGCCCGCAGCCAAATGCCCCCCCACGGCCCCTTCGGCTCAACAGTCGCGTCGGCCGCACTGCACCACGCCGATCGCACCTGCTGCAGCACGTACTGCGCGCGGTCGGGGTTGGCGAAGCGCGCGTACAGGCTGCGGCTGAGCACCAGGTCCACGTCCACCAGCGCCACCAGCGGCGTGCGCGCCTGCGCAGCAGGGGAGAGGGAATGCGGGGAGACGACGTGAGCGGCTCAGCTCCACCCCTGCATGGATCCTCACGCACCCTCACCCCTCCTCACCCCACTCACCTGCAGCCTGGCGAGGTTGCGTGGGATGTTGCATGGGTAGAGCAGCTGCCTGGCCGAGTCGTCCAGGTAGCGCTCGTACACGAGCACCACGTGCGGCTTGCAGGCGTGGCGCTCGTGCTCCATGTCCAGCATGAACTGCGACACCTGCAGCGCCGCCTGGCGCAGCGTGTTGCGGTCCTGCGCGCTCAGCCCGCCACCCCCGTTGGAGGCCGCCTGCTGCGGGTCGTGCGCGCCGCCGCCGCCGCTTCCGCTGCTGGCGTTGGCCGGCGGCGAGGTGGAGAGCCCCACGTAGAGCACGGCGCTGAGCGGGCCCGCCCAGCTGAGGCACTGCGCGTAGAGCTGGGGCAGGCGCGACATGCTGGCCGAGGTGACGACGGTGACGGGGAAGGGGCGCGTGTTGCCGTCGGGCAGCGCTTGCACGGCGTGCGAGGCGTTGGCGTGCCACCAGGCGCCCACCACGCGCACCGACGCGCGCATGTCGGCGGCCAGTGCCGCCTCCCAGCTCATGGCCACCTCGGGCCGGTGCTGCTCGTTCACGCACTGCATCAGGCCCAGCATCTGCTGCTCGGGGCTGCCGCCCACCAGCGCCGAGGCCGCCGCCGCCGCCGCCGCCGAGGCCTGCGCCTCGGCCTGCCGCTGCCCCTCGCCCGTGGAGGACGCGTCCTGCTGCTGCTGAGCGTGCTGCTGCCCTCCCTGCCCCATGAGCAGCTCGTCCAGCTCCAGCTCCCAGGCCGTGCTCTCGAGCTGCCCCAGCACGGTGGAGGCGGCCTGCCACCACGCGTTGAGCTCGCGAAAGGCGCTGCCGCCGCCCATGGTGGAGGCCTTGATGCGCGCCATGGCGTCTTGCGACCAGCCGTGCGTGGCAATGTTGAAGAACTTGAGGTCCACGATGGTGGTGCTGCCGCTGGTGGAGACGGCCGAGGGCGAGGTCAGCAGGCTCGTCGCGCTGATGAGCAGCAGTGGGGAGCAAGAAGCGCCGAGCAGCGCCAGCGCTAGGAGGAGGTGGAAGAGGTTGTTGTCCCTCCATGGGCGATGCAGCTGCCGCCGTCGCCGCGCGCCCACCTGCAGGGGCAGCACCTGCCCGGAGGTTGGAGGTTGGCAGTGCTGCTCGCCGCCGCCGCTCTGGGCTCCTGGTGCTGCTGATGCTGCTGCCATCAGGAGGCCAGATGCGCCGCCGCTGCTGCTGCACGCTGACGAGTTGACGCCGCCGCCGCCCTCTGCAGGCGCGCTCAAACGCGCTCGCCGCCGTTGCCTCGCCGCCGCTGAGCAGCCGCAGGCGGCTGAGTCAGGCTGCGGCCACGCTGCTGAGTGGCACGCGCGGCCGCTCATCGCTGCTGCCCTGCTTCCCTGCCGGCCGCTCAACACCTGCTTGACCGGCTTGCCGCTCCCTCTTTCTCTCTGGGTGAGGCGACGAGCAGTGGGGATGGCGAGCGGGCTGCGCAGAGCGCCGCGGATTCGCCGCTGCGTCCCGTCGGTGTAGTGTGGCAGGCCTCGCGCGTCTCCGGTGTGGGCCGAGCGTGGGGCGAGCTTGACCGAGGTCAAAGTTGAGGAGCCGAGAGGAAGTAGAGAGCGAGGTGTGTCAATGAGCGGGGAAGGCGTGCGCGAGGAGGAGGATTTGCAGGCTTGGCGCGCTGTGGCGCGATAACGCGCGGGCCCGGGAGGGGAAAACAGCAGCTCGGGCCAGGAACCACAGGAGGAGGAGGAGATTAACAGCGTCAAGCTAGCAAGCTACACATGAAGTGCATTGCTGTGCCTGCTGTTGATCACGGCGCCACGCCGGGCGCCCAGGCGCGCCACCCGCGCCTCTCGGGCGACCCCATGCACGATGGCCGAGGAGGCGCCTCCTGAAGACTGCAGCACCACAGGCAGGCATCCGGCGTTCGCAGGAGGTGCTGCGGAGGTGATCACGTGCGCCCTGAATGAGGGCCTGCGCGCCATGCGATCGATGTCTTCCTCCGCACCTCCTTGTGGCCCAGCCAGTGTCAGCTACTCTTCGCCGCCGCAGCAGCAGCACCGGAGCGCGCCGAGCTTGCCTCCCTACGTCGCCCTTCTCGCTACTCACAGAGCTCAAAGGAACAAGATGTCCGTCTCGACCAGGGCCACCTCGATGCGCTCGCGCGCGCTGACTGTGCGCGTGGAGAACACGGTCAAGATCGGCATCAACGGTGCGTCGCTGTGGTCCAGGCCGTGTGTGCGCAGAGAGAGAGGCGGGGGCGACACAGTTGCCGATACCTGTCGGCAAGAGCGTCTGGGGGTGCGTGCGCGCGGCTCTGGGCCACGCGCGCGGCGCCACTGGCGCACGCCGACCCCTGCGCCGCTCTGCCTGCCTCGCGCGCCTCGCCGCGCTGCAGGCTTTGGCCGCATCGGGCGCCTGGTGCTGCGCGCCTCGCTGCTGAGCAAGAAGGACGTCGAGGTGGTGGCCATCAACGACCCCTTCATCGGTGAGCGAGCGAGAAGCGTGCAGAGGGGTGCGCCAGAGGGAGCGCGCGCCGCGCGTTGGGGGAGGTCCTACCTCCCCACCAGACAGGGGCGCCGAAAAGTCGCCGCTAAAGTCGCCCAAAAGGCGCGCGGCTGCGCGGCGCGAGGCGGCGCCCAGGGGCGGCGGTGCGCGCCGACCAATGCGCCCGAGCGGGAGGGGCAGGGGGGATTTGGCGCTGTGGGGGTGCAGTTGCGCGCACTGGGGAGAAACTCCAAGATCGCCGCGCGCAGGGAGCCCTTTTCCCTGTGCGCGCCGCGCCCAGCAGCGAGGGCAGCGCGTCGCGCGGGCGATGGATACCCAATGGCCAGGAGCGCGAGCGGTCGGACTCTTGCGTCGTGTGTGTTGGGCAGCGCGTGGGCGTGTACGCCTTTGACGCCACCAAGCGCGGCGAGCAGCAAGCGAGGCGCACAGCACCCACGCTGGATCCAGAGGCAGCGCGCGCTGAGAGGCGCGCAGGGCCACAGGTTTCGAACGGGGGCGCGAATCCAGCCGCAGGATCGCGACCCTCCACCTGTCGCTGGAGTGTGCGGGCCTGCAGCCTGCTGCCTTGCTCTTGCTCGTGTGTGCGCAGACAGCGAGTATGCTGCCTACATGTTCAAGTACGACAGCGTGCACGGGCCGTGGCAGGGCACGGTCAAGCACGAGACGGACGGCCTCAACATTGACGGCAAGCACATCCGCAGCTTCTCCGTCAGGTTTGTGCTGTGGGGCGCCACAGTGGTGTTGTGTGCTGGCGCGGAGCCGCTCACCCACGCAACGCACCCGCGCTGCGTCGCGCTGACGCGCTCCTGACACCCCCACCACTGTGCGCAGCAACCCCGCCGAGATCCCCTGGAAGGACGCCGGCGTCGACTACGTGGTCGAGTCCACCGGCGTCTTCACCGACATTGCCAAGGTGCCGCTCTCCGTTGGTTTGGGGAGGGCAGGGCTCCCCAAACGTGCGGCACGCAAGCTCACACACGCACCGCGACGCGTGATGCCGCAGGCGTCTGCGCACATCAAGGGCGGCGCCAAGCGCGTCATCATCTCGGCGCCCTCGGCCGACGCGCCCATGTACGTCATGGGCGTCAACGAGTCCAAGTTTGACCCCGCCAAGGACGTCATCGTCTCCAACGCCTCGTGCACCACCAACTGCCTGGCGCCCCTGGCCAAGGTGAGCTGCACGCGCGTGCAAGGGTTGACTGGGGCTGGGGACCTGAGCGGGACGCAGAACCAGCCCAGCGCGGCAGGTGGTGAGCAGCAGAGATGGCGCAAACCTCTGCGCGCGCGCTCGGCTGCTCTCAAAACACAAGCGGCCAGCGCGGCCGGGCACCCCTGCGCCGCGGTGTGAGCGCGCAGGAGTCCCAGCGCGTGCTCTGCTGCTCGCGATCCGTCCCCTGAACGGCTGGCCCTGCGTCGTGCGCTCACAGCTCCCCAGCGCCCCAGGCGCCGCCAGCTCAGGCCGCCGGGCCCCAAGCGACAGCGTTTGCTGATTGCGCGCCCCTCCTCTCCCACCGCTGCGCCGCGCGCGCCGCAGGTGGTGAAC
>VFQP010003600.1_pt1 | contig 15565 bp, 13 predicted proteins | sample 3512351 | NCBI WGS metagenome assembly VFQP01 (sample SAMN10412372, study PRJNA504923) | tailings metagenome | isolation source: Relicate 1 Philex TSF1 revegetated site | place: Philippines: Tuba, Benguet | collected 2017-08-29 | reverse complement strand
ACGTCGGCGCGGCCGCCATAGCGTTGCGATAGCCGCAGTACCGATGACACGATGACCAGTTCATCAAGATCGTAGGCCCGTCCCATCTGCAGTACGGCCTGGTCAAGTTCCTTGCCGGCGCGCTGCAGATGGATAGCCTGCACCAGGCACTGGCGCAGCGGCGGCTCGGTATTGGCCACTGAATTCTGGAACGCGGCCGGCACGCTGCTGCCGATGGTCATCAACCGCACCACGCCATCGAGAAAGCCCGGCAGTTGGCGCAGCATCTTGTCCTTGATACGACGAATGCGCAGCCAGAGCAGGAATGACAGCAGCGCCACGCCGACGACCAGCAGCGCCACCGCACCGATCCCGCCGCCCGCCACCGCGCCAGCCAGTACCATGACCGGTATCGGCATACCCCAGCGCAGAACGGTGCCGCGCGTTGGCGTGATGTCGGCGCGACGCAACAGGTCGGCCCAGCGCCTGCGCAGATCAGGCGCGTTGCCTTGCGGCGCCGGTTCCGTCGCGGTGGCATACCTCGCGCGCACCTGTTCGGTCTGCGCCACCAGATGTGCCCGCGCGTCCTCGGCATTGGCCCGGCCACGCGCCGTGGCCAGCATCAACAGGCCAAGCCCCAGCAGCACCAGGGCAAACGCGGCAATGAAGAGGCTGGCGCTAGAGATCAAAGCGGTCATCCAGCGCGAAGTTGGCAGGACGCATGCGCGCGAGCTTCGGCGAATGCGGCAGGATGCCAAGCGATTGCCACCGGTCGGTTTCCGTGCCGTCAACGTTCTGCACGGGCTCGTGCCGATACAGTTCCTGGGTGGAGATGATGTTGTCGCCCAGGCCGGTGACTTCCGTGATCGACACGATGCGACGGCGCCCGTTCGACAGGCGCCCGATCTGCACGATAAAGTCGATTGCATTCGCAATCTGCCTGCGCAGGCTGACTTCGCTACCCTGGAAGCCGGCGAAGCCGGCCAGCATTTCCAGGCGGTACAGGCACTCGCGCGGACTGCTCGCGTGAATCGTGCCCATCGAGCCATCGTGCCCCGTGCTCATGGCCTGCAGCATTTCCAGCACCTCGCCTCCGCGCACTTCGCCCACGATAATGCGGTCGGGCCGCATGCGCAGGCTGTTGCGCAGCAGGTCGCGGATGGTTACCGTACCGGTACCTTCGAATCCGCCCGGCCGGCTTTCCAGGCGCACCACATGCGGGTGATTGAGCGCCAGCTCGGCGGTGTCCTCGATCGTGATCACGCGCTCCGAGGGGGGAATGAACGTGGCCAGTGCATTGAGCAACGAGGTCTTGCCGGAACTCGTGCCACCGCTTACCAGGATATTGCAGCGCGCGCGCACTGCCGCTTCCAGCAGCTCCGTGATCTCAGGGCTCATCGTGCCCAACGCCTGAAGGTCGGCAGGCGTCAACGGGTCCTTGCGGAACTTGCGGATGGAGACCACCGGGCCCGCCAATGCCAGCGGGGGAATGATCACGTTGATGCGGCCCCCATCGGGCAGCCGTGCGTCGACCATCGGATTCGATTCGTCGAGCCGGCGGCCGATCGGCGCCAGGATGCGGCGCACGATGCGCAGCAGGTGGCCGTTGTCGGCAAAGCGCACTGGAATCCGCTCCAGTACACCGTGGCGCGAGACGTAGACGTCAAGATGGCCGTTGACAAGGATGTCTTCCACCGCCACGTCGTGCAGCAAGTCCTCGATCGGACCGAAACCCGCCAGCTCCTTGGTCAGCGCTTCGGCAATCTGGCGCAGCTCGGCCTCGTTGATCGGAATGCGGCGCAATCGCGTGAAGCTTTCGAGTTCAAGATCGACGAATCGTTGAATCGCGCCGCGCGACCAGCGGCCGAACTCGGCGCCAAGCTCCTCGATGCGCGTCAGCAAATGCTCGTGCGCCGCTTCCTTGATCTTGTGGAATTCCTGTGAGACAGGAAACGGGGCTGCGGTGTTGTCCGAAAATTCGATCGCGTCGGTCATGTCAGTTCCCGGCCCTGGCGGTGCGCGCGACACGCAATGCCCCAGGCAGTTTGTCCTTGATCCGGGCCAGCAGGCCACGCTCGGCCGGCTGCCCTGCGTGGTATCCCAGTCGCTCCATCAACGCAGCCATCGCGCGCACGTAAGGATCGGCTGGAGCATCGTCGGCCAGCACTACGCCCCGGTTCGCGGCCTGCAGCAGTGCGGCGCGCCGGTCGGGAAGCGTGCCTGCCGAGGCCAGCCCGATCCGCTCGGCAATCTGTTCCGCATCGACACCGAGCTCGGGATCGAAACGCGACACCAGCAGATGCAGGTCCTGGCGGTCGATCTCGCGCTTCCTGAGTTCCTGCAACAACTCTGCCGCCGAAACAATCGCGCCAACGCTCTGTTCCGCGACCACCACCACCGCATCTGCCGCCTTGACGATCTGCGCCATGAATTCGGCATTGGAGAACCCGCCGAGGTCGATGACCTGCAGGTCGAAGAAACCACGCAGGAGATCGAGCAGTGCGAGCGCCTCCGAGAATGAGATATCGCGCAACTCCGCCAGCGTGGCAGGCAGCGGCAGTACCGACACACCGTTGCCGTGGCGTGCCAGCGCGGTCTCGACGAACACCTGGTCAAACCGGCGCAGATTGCGCACGGCTTCGACAAAGTGAAATTCCGGTGCGATATTCAGATAGAGGGCGCCATCGCGCGCGGGTAGTCCAAGGTCGAGCAGCAACACTTCTGCACTCTCGCGCTGGCGCACCGCTGCGGCCAGATTCACCGCCAGGCTGGTCACGCCGACGCCGGGCCGCGCGCCCAGCAATGCCACGATCCTGCCGTGCCGATGCCTGGGCGTGATGGCGCGGACCTGTGCGCGCGGCACCATCAGCCGACGCACGGCGGCGGTCGCCTGCGCGGGGGCGCCGCGCAGATCGATGAAGTCGCGCACGCCGGCACGCAGCGCCGCCAGCATCGTGTCCGGCTCGCCCGCGTTGCCCACCGCCACCAATGGCAGTTGCGGGAACAGGCGCAGCACCTGCTCCGCCAGGCGCGTGGAGGCCGCCGCATGCGCCGCGGAGAAGTCGAGGAACACCAGTCCGGGCCGCAGTTTCCCGATCTGCTCGACAAAGGCCTCCTGCGCACCATCCTCGGCCGCCAGCGTGCCAACGCCGGCAAGGGCCTGGCCCAGCCAGTGCCGCACATTGTCGCGCGTGGTGTTCAGCAGGAAATAGTCCATCTGGCCATCTCGCTCCATCATCCGCCCTTGGTCACCGTTGACCCGTCCCTGCACCGCCGATCAGCGTGAAAATCCCGGCAGGGTCGGATCCGCATACTCTCCCAGCACGAAGCGGCCCCAGACATTGGGGCTGGCTGTCGTGCGCCCATCGTTGGCCACATTGGCCGCGGCCTGTGAATCCCTGGCCAGCGGCTTTACCAGGTGTGGCGTGACCACGATCATCAGTTCGCGGTCTTCCTGGTGGAAGTTCAGGTTCTTGAAGAAGCTGCCGATGATGGGCAGGTCCCCAAGTAACGGGATCTTGCTCACGTTGCTGACGGTATTGCGGCTGACCAGGCCACCGATCACAAAGCTCTCGCCGTCGCCCAACTCGATCGTGGTATCGGCGCGGCGCGTGATGATGGCCGGCACCGAAGCGCCATTGATCGTGATGCCGCGCGACGGGTCCAGATCGCTGGCTTCCGGCGCCACCTTCAGGGCAATGCGCTCACTCGACAGCACCGTCGGCGATACGGTCAGGCCAATGCCGAACGGCTTGAACTGGATCGTTGTCGTGCCCAACGCCTGCGGCACCGGGATCGGGATTTCGCCACCGGCGAGGAAGCTCGCGCTCTGTCCCGACAGCGCGACAAGGCTCGGCTCCGCCAGCACACGCACCAGCCCGTTGCTTTCCAGAATGCTCAGATTCGCAAAGATGCCTTTCGACGCGGATGCCGCGATCAGGTTGAACGCGCTACTGATCGGAAACGTACCTTCCACAGACGGATTCGGGCCGATCGTGGTCTTGGTCAGCGACGACGGACCAAACGATCCGAACGTGAAGCCGCCGTTGTTACGTACGAAATTCAGCCCGACCTCCTTGAGCACGGTCTTACTGATTTCCACTACCTTCACATCAACCTGCACCGTGCCCGATACCGGCACGACGGAGCGGTCCACCACCACACCGCCCTTGCCATCGGGTCCGCTCACCGCTGCGCGCGCGGCCTGCTGCACGCGCGAGGCAGCCGCGGCATCGCGCGATTGGCCGCTGATCGTCGCGCCTGCCGCTGACAGATCAAGCGTGGCACCACTGGCGTCCTGCGCCACCGCGTCGACCTGCACTGTGTAACTGACCGGCGCTACATTGCGGCTCCAGATCATCAGGTCCGTAACGCCGGGCTTCTTCGCCACCACCAGCACCGTGGGCGAGCCGCCGCGATGCTTGAGCAGCAATGCATCGGCGACGGCCGGGTTGCCCACGGCCACACGCTCCAGTGACTGACCGGGACGGATCTCCTGTTGCGCGCCAGCCAGCATGCGCAGCGTGCGAACCGACGATGGCGTCGTAGCTTCCTGTGCGTGGGCGGCTTCCATGTTCATGACGTTGATGACCGACGTCGCAACTGCCATCAGCAGCGCGATTTCCATCCATTGCGACCTGCTCCGGCGCGCCTGCGCCCATACACGGCCTTTCATCGATTTGGGCATGCCCTTTCGTCCGTTGGTCCGTTAGTCCGTTACTCGATCACTCGATCACTCGTTTACCGGCGCGGATTACCTCGACGCCGTTGCTGTTGTCCATGGGTTCGCGGCGCGGCGCCGATGCAGTCAACGCGCCAGCGCCCGGCTGCACGACGGGCCGCATGACCGGCGCTGGCGAGCCGGTGCGCGGCGCGGTGTTGTTCACCAGTCCCGGCAGGCTGACCCCAGCGGCCGCCTTGTCCATCGGCGCCCGCCCGGCCTCGGGCGGCACGCCGGCGCGCGCCGTCAGCACGGGCGGCGGTTCGGCAAACATGCCTTCGCTCGGCATCGATTCATCCTTCGGATTGCGCAACGCCAGGATCAGGCGCCCCGCTTGCTGTGCCATGGCCAGCTTCCCTACCTGTTCGACCGGCACCGATAGCACCGCCGTCTTGGCGCCCTCGCGGCGCGCCATCATCTGTTCACCCTGGACCTTGGGCGCTTCGCCGACCGAACCTGCGCCATACGCCAGCACGCGCAGGTGCGACAACAGCAGGCGGGACTGGCTTTCCGCTATTTCCTGACTGTCGCGGCGCAGGATCACGAACACGTCGACAAAGTCGCCCGGCTGCACCTGATGACCGACGCCAACCACTTCATCGACGGCAACGGCAAACGCGCGGTCGCCTTCAGGAATCTGTCGCGCCAGTCCAGCCAGCAACTGGTTTTCCATGACCGGGACATTGGCACCGAGGTTGACCAGCGGCACTTGTCCCGCCACGCGCGCCACATCCTGATAGGCACCGGCAGGCTGGATCGGCAACTGCATGACGGTCAGCGCATCGGCCGGCAGCGGCTTGCCAGCCTCCACCGCGCGCGTGGTTACCACTACCGCATGCGTTGGCGTTGCCGTGGCAACCGGCACGGGCAACGCCTGATGACGCGCGACCTGCCACGCCATCAGCGCCAGCAGACCTGCCAGTACCAGCAGGACCACGGCAAGAATCCGGATCTGTTTGCTGCTCATGTCAGAACCCGCCCTGTGAGGTTGTGGGAAGTACCACGCAATGGCATCTGCATCATGGCCTCAGGTATCTGGAGAAAGCTGGACGACGGCGCTGCCGGTCAGCGTGGCCGGCACCGGCACGAACGGCACGACCGGCAGCATGGATTGGGTGGGGAGATTCAGCGTGACGCGCACGCATTGCGTGCCGGCCGGCGCGGTGCAGGCCTCGGCCTGGGCGATGGCGGTCGACTGCAGGTTGGCGGCGAGCGTTGCCGGCAGCGTATTGCGCGCGGTTTGCTCGGCGGCTACCACGCGCAGCGGGACGGTGTCGGCCAGCGTGCCGCCATTCGATGTCAACGGATAACGCAAGGCGGCCCGCGCGCCTTCCTCGGCGGCGAGCGTCAGTACCTGTTGAACGGCAAGCACCATGCCGTAGTAGACGATGCCCAGCACCATCGCCAACAGGATCGGAAATACCAGTGCGAACTCGATCGCTGCGACACCGTCTTCGCGATGACGGTGCGCATTCCCCCGTGATGCCATGCTTCACCCGGTATCTTCTACGTGCGCCTTCCGGACAACACGCCAAGGCCGCATGACTGGCGCCGGCATGACTGCCGGCGCCAGCAGCGGCATGCCTTGTGGGCGCCGTTACTGCAACGTATCGCGACTTGGACCACTCTTACCGCTCTTGCCTGGCCGTCCGTGATTGCTTGCGGCCAGTGCCACTGCTACCACTTCAGATTCCGCCTTCTGCGCTTGCCGCCATGCTTCGCCCGACGAGCGGGCAGCCAATGCCACGCGCCATCGAGGGTGATGTCGAAAGTTGAAAACCAGACTCGACGGACAAGAATGTCCGTCGTCCCTGCGCAACCGCAGGGACGAGCAGCGATGTGACCCGCGTCAGATCGCTGTCAGCGCGAGGTCAGCCATCCTGTGACCTGACCGGCCAGGGTTGTAAAGCTTGTGCCGAGGTTATTGCCCAGAAGCGTTGCACCAGACACGATGGCAAGGGCAATGAGGCCTACGATCAGGCCATATTCGATCGCGGTCGCACCGCGTTGGGACTTGTTGAAGCGCGCCAGCTTCCGATTCATGATGCTCACTCCCGAAGTGCGTTACCCCTGAATGGATCTCCGGCGATCTCTGACCCCTGATCCGCTTTGCCATCTATGCAACTTGTGGCATTTGTTTTGTTTTGCCGCCGGTAGAAACTTTATAAGACATGGATTGTTTCAACCATACCCCCCCTTCGGGCTATGGCCGAGCCAGCTTAAGGTAGGACAGACGTTTGAAACAATGCGGCCCGCACCCTGGCCATCGGGATGAGTGGCAATGATTCAGGTTCGAATTATTAAAGAGCGTGCAACAAATGAAGGGTGCCGTGCGGCAGTCTGCACATGACAATGCATGACCGAGGCACGGCACGAAATAAAAGGATGCGCAGCGCGGGGTAAGGACGACAACGCACCGTAAAGTAATCGGCGCGAATGACAGGGAAAGTCCCAGTCTTCGCTTGTATCAGGGACGCGTCAGCCCGCCGAGCAGTCCGGTAACCGGCGCCAGCGGATTGCTGGTACCAGTGCTGCTGCTTGCGCTCGTGGTGGTGGTACCGGCCGCGCTGGTCAGCCCACCGGTCACTGTTCCTAGCAGACCGGTGACCGGCGCCAGCGGATTGTTGCCGCCGTTCGTGCCACCGCTTGCGACGCCCGTTGCGCCACCCAGTGCGGGTAGCGTATTGAGCAGGCCGCCCAACGCATTGCTGCCAGTTCCACCGGTCCCGCCATTGCTGCCATTGCCGTTGAGCAGCACGCCGGCCACCGACACGGTATTGCCCACTTCGGTCACCACACCGCCCAGCGGCGACACCACCGGCACGTTCTGGCCAGCAATCAGGTCGCCGGAAGTGGCCAACGTATTGCCGACCTGCGTCAGCAGGTTGTTCACCGGCGCCCCCAGGCCGGTTGCCGCGCCCACGGTCTGCGTGGCGCTGGTCAATTGCGTGGTCAGCGGTACGATGGCCGTGCTGACGCTGCCGGTCACTTGCGCGACAGGTCCCGTCGACAATGCCTCGCCAAGCTTGTCGCCACCGCTCATCACGGCACTGCCCACGGTCTGCACCACGCCTCCCACGGGATTGGTCACCGCTGACAGCGGCGCAAGCTGGTCGCTGCCAACCGCCTGCACCAGGTTGCCGGCACTGACCACGGTAGCGCCGGCCTGCGTGACCACGTTGCCAGTGTTGGCAACGGTCACGCCCACCGGATCGTCGACCGCGCCAATCTTGCCCAGGCCATCACGCACACCCGCGCCGAGCGTGGCTACGGTATCTCCCGCCTCCACCACGACATTGCCGGTGGCATTCTTTGCGGCAGCCGGTACCAGCGGCACATCGGCGTCCTTGATCTGCTGGCCGATCTGGCTTACCGCGTTGCCCGTGGCCGTTACCGTATTGCCGGCGCCCTCCGTCACCTTGGCGGTAGGCGTGGTCACAGCGGTCGGTTGCGGATTGGTGGTCCCCGGATTGGTCGGCGTGTTCGGCGACGAGGGACTTGCACCGCCGCTCGAACCACCCGAGGCGCATCCGGCCAGCAAGGCCACCGCGGCGGCACAGGCGATAGCCATCACGTTGACGGGACGCGTCTGCATCGTTGCCTTCATGTGCTGTTCTCCTTCGGTGTTCCGTATGTGCGAAACCGAAGCGCAAACGGTGTGCCAGGCTCAGTTGCATGTTCGATACGAGCGCTGCAGAACTTCGGAAAGGCGCCGGCAAACCGTTACGCACAGCGGCTTTGCGGGATGAGCACTTGCTTGCGATGAAAGTGTCGCGCAAGGATTCGGCGCCGCTACGGGCGTTACGTGTCACGTAACGTGTTACGCCGACGCGTTACGTAACGCGTAACGCGAGATACAGCCTGTGCGATATCCGCGCGCTTCATGCGCGCGTTTGATCCATCTGCCTGAAACCGTTGTGACACGGGCGTTTGCGGCAGCATCCCCAACCTTCGCATGGGTCCATCGAGGACCATCCCGCCGATTGGCACACCGCTTGCGCAATGCATGTCAGCCACGGCACGCCATGTACCTCGACGACACATAAACCAAGGACGCGTGCTCGTGAACTTGAACGGGAAAATCACAAAGGAAAAGGTCATGCAACAAGAGCAACGTTTTGCAAAGCAGATGTTGGTCACGGCTCTGCTGGGGTCCTTGCTGGCGCTTGGCGGCTGCGCGAGCGGCAGCGGTTCGACGTCGATGGGTACCAGCGGCACAGGCAGCTCCGCCGGCACCAGCAATACCGCAACGTCGGGCAACAGCCCCGGCGGCGGTGGCACCGGCACCGATACGACTACCAACAATGGCGGTGGCGGCAACAACAATGGCGGGAGCACAACGGCACTGACGCCGACCGGCACCATCGCCAATGATGCCGGCGGCATCGTTAGCGGCGTGGGCAAGACGGTCAGCGGTATCGGCGATGCCATCCAGAACGCGAACGTGCCGGGGATATCGTCGCAGACGCAAGACGGCCTGGCCGGTGTGGTCAGTTCGGTTGGCGACGCGGTAAGCGTACTTGGCAATGGCGTGCAGTCCGGCCTCGGCAATATTCCCAATGCCACCAATCCGGTGGGCACTACGGTTGCCAGCACAGGCGGCGTAGTAAGCCAGCTCGGCAACGCGGTCTCGAATGCCGGTAGCGCGGTCAACGGCCTCGGTAGCGGCCCGCTGGCACCGTTGGGGACCGTGACCACGCCGCTGGGTGGCGTGGTGTCGCAAGTGGGCGGCACGGTCAGCGGCGTTGGCAACCAGCTCGGCACCGCGCTTTCCACGGGTCCGGTCGAGCAACTGACCAGCAGCGTCAGCAGGGCCATCGTGCCGCTAACGTCCACGCTGACCAACGGAACCCAGACGCTTGGCGCCGCGACTGGCCTGGGCCAACCGGTCAACAACCTGTTGGCCACGGTGGGCGGCGCACTGGCAACGGCCGGCACGCAACTGACCAATACCAATACGCCGGTCGTATCGGGTGTGGGCAGCATCGTCACGGGCACCGGCACCACGGTGGCATCGGTGGGCGGTGTCGTGAGTGGCCCGGCCGGTGGCAGCGCAAGCAGCCCGCTGGCACCTGTGACTGGCCTGGTCAGTGGACTCACAAACGGCCTCACCAGCGGACTCACCAGCGGACTGGGCGGCGCAGCCAGTGGTGGCACAAGTCCGCTCGCCCCGGTAACCGGCCTGGTCAGCGGCGTGACCAGTGGAGTAACCAGCGGCGTGACCAACGCCACCGGCGGCAGCGCCAGTCCGCTGGCGCCGGTGACCGCAGTAGTGGCGGGCCTTGCCGGCGGCAACGCGCCGGCAAGCACCACCACCGGTTCGACCTCGGGCGGCAGCAAGCCGGCCAATCCGCTGGCTCCTGTCACGGGGGTTGTCGGTGGCCTCGTCAGTGGGCTCACAAGCGGACTGAGCGGCGCGCTCGGCGGCAAGAACTAAACCTGACGGGGTGCCGATGGCACCCCCATCGAAGCAAAGCGTCACGGCCACCGATGGGCGGCAGGGGAAGCGGCATCCCTTGCGCCCGTGGCACGCGACCTGATAGCCGCACAGCAGTTTTACACCGAGGGGTAATACCATGCGTACACGCAAACGCGTTGCCGCGCTGTTGCTTGGCGTCGGCGCCATTCATGGCGGTTTGTCCCACGCGGAACGGGGCCCGGTGCAGGGCGATCCGACCCAGACGCTGCCCAGCATCGCTCCGAGCAAGCCTGCGCAAAGCAATGTCACGGTGCAGGTGGAACGTCCCGATTCAGCCTTGCAGAATCTGCTCGCGACGCGCCTCACGCCCCGGCATTTCCAGATCGAAGGCGCGAAGACTTTGCCGTTCGAGCGGATCGCGGCAAAGTTCACGCCGCTGGCCAATCGCGAAATCACGGTGGCCGAACTGCTGCAGGCAGCGGAAGCCGTCACGCAGATGTACAAGGATGCGGGCTATCCGTTGTCCTTTGCCTTCGTGCCGGCGCAGGCATTCGAAAATGGCAAGGTGCTGATCACCGTGGTGGAGGGGTATGTCGCCAATGTCACGGTGCGTGGCAAGCCAGGGCCCTCTGAAGCGCGGCTGCGCAAGATTGCCGAACAACTCAAGCAGGACCGCCCGCTACGCCAGGAAAGCTTCGAGCACTATGTCAACGTGCTGGCGCAGCAGCCGGGCATGCAGGTCAATGCCACGGTGCAGCCGCCCACTACTACCGATGGTGCGTGCGACATGGTGCTCGAGGTCAAGCGCAAGCCATTCACGTTCGGCACCGGTGTGGAATGGATGTCGCCTGGCATCCGCGCGATTGCCACGGCCACCACCAACAGCCTGACGCCGTTGGGTGAGCAACTGTCGTTCTCCACGCTGTTCCCCAAAGGCCGTGACAACGAAGAATATTACGCCGCCACCTACGCGCAGCCGCTGGGCACCGAAGGCATGCTGGCCAAGATCACGGCCTCGCACTATCGCGGCGTACCAGAGAACAGTTCGCTGGCGCCCATCGGTTTTGAATCGCGCTACGTCAACGATTCGAAACGGCTTGGCGGTTCGCTCGCCTATCCGCTGATCCTCAACAACCGCCATGTGCTGACACTGACCGGCGGGTTCTATGCCAACAGCCAGTTCGAGCGCTACACGCAAGCCGTGCAACCCGGCGCCGGGCGCAAGGTGGAACTGTCGACCAGCGTGCGCGTGGCCAGCGCCGAAATGTCGTACCTGCAGCGCGGTACCGGTGTCACCCGCAACGCGACGCTGGGACTCTACAAAGGCTTCGACGCGCTCGGCGCCAATCGCGAAAACAACCTTAACGATCTGAGCTTCTGGCGCACCCGACTGCTGCTGTCACAGGCCAACGACCTGCCGTTCGGCTTCGGGGTGGCACTGTCGGCCGCAGGACAATACAGCGGCAACCGCCTTGCCTCCAGTGAACAGATCAGCTTCGGGGGCCGTTTCTTCGGTCTCGGCTATCCAGCGGGCGAAATCGCCGGCGACAAGGGCTGGGGCGCATCGGCCGAGATCAACCGGCTGTTCACGGTCGACTTCACGTACCTGAAGACGCTGCAGCCGTTTATTGCCACCGACATGGCGCGCGTGTACTCGAACAGTGTTTCGTTGTCACACCGCACATTGCAATCGGTGGCCATCGGCCTGCGCTTCTCGGACCGCCGCTATTACTCGATGGACGTATCGGTGGCGCAGCCAGTGGGCGACAAACCCACCAACGCCAGCCACCGCTCGCCACGGATCAACCTGTTGTGGTCGTACCAGTTCGATTGAAAGCGGACTGATTGCGCCGGCTCCGCCGGCCTCAGTTCACGCGGAAGCCGATCTTCAGCGTCACCTGGAAATGCGCGAGCTTGCCGTCCACCACATGGCCGCGCGTCTCCACCACTTCGAACCAGTCGATATGCTTGATGGTCTCGCTTGCCTTGGTCAGCGCGTTGCGAATGGCGTCGTCACTGCCATCGGCTGACGACCCGACGATTTCGACCAGCTTGTAGGTGTGGTTGGACATCTTGGTCTCCTGTGTCATGGCTCATTTGGCAGGACAGCTCCGCCTGCCGCGAATTGGGGCTTCATGGCGCTGAATGACGCTGCAGCCCATTCATCATAGGCACCCTCAGGATCGAGTCCCAAGGCCGCGCATCAGTTCCCGCACGCCGCGCGTGCATGTGCGTTTCCGGTTGCGAAAACTGCGCACCGCCTGTTACGCTGCGTGCCCTCGATTCCCTGTCACCACCGTGTAACCTGATGTTTCCTTCCTTGCTCCGATGCAGGCGTCTCGCTAAGGCGGGCATGCTGGGCCTGCTGGCCGTCGTCACTGTCGCGGGTGCCGCGCAGGCTCGCACCACTTCCACACTGGAACGATTTGTCGACACGCTTGGCGCGCCACGCGCGCATGCCAGCCAGTTCGCCACCGGCAGCACGTACACGTTGTGCTTCGTGCCCGATGGTCCGAGCTGCCAGGACATGATTGTTGATGCGATCAACAAGACGCGGCACAAGCTGCTGATCCAGGCCTATTCGTTCACCAGCACGCCGATTGCCAAGGCCGTGACCGAAGCGCACCAGCGAGGCGTGGATGTACGCGTGATCGTGGACAAGAGCCAGGCGTCGGAGCGCTACACCAGTGCCACCTTCCTCAAGAACGCGGGCATTCCGGTGGTGGTCGATACCCGGCCGGCCATCGCCCACAACAAGGTCATGGTGTTCGACGACCAGGCCGTCTTCACCGGTTCGTTCAATTTCACGAAGTCCGCGCAGGAACGCAACGCCGAAAATGGCATGCTGATTCGCGGCGATAGCGCGGTGGTCAAGGCCTACTCCGACAACTGGCGCATACGCTTCGAGAAGTCGTCGGCATACTGAATGGACACTGCCTGCCAGGGCGACAAGTGTGCGGCGCCGTGTGTGTGGCGCATCTCTTTCCGGCATGCCCGGTGCGGCAACGGTCAAAACACCCCGCTGTTCCGCGCATGGCTCGGCCTCGTCCCGCAGGAAGATCAGTGAAACGCTGACAGACGCCTGCTGCGCTGCGGTATGTACTTGAGGTACGTATCCAGGGAGATGCCGCGACAGGCTGTTGTCCAGTCCATGAACCTGCCCCATGGCAAGCGTCGCGCCATCCCGTCAACCCGGCAGGAGGAAGCGATGCAAGCAGACCAATTTGTTCGGAAGTACCCGGTGCGCCGACAGGCGCGCATCTGGTGTGCGGTTGGAGTATTTACCGCGTCATTGGGCATGTCGATGGCGGCGAACGCGGACATGAGTACGTCCACGGCCGGCCCGTTCACCTACGTGTGCGGCGGTGTCGCGGCCGATGAGCAGGCCGAAATGCGCAGCGAGGCGCGTAACTACGACATGGGGTTGCTGTTCACGCAAGGTGGACGTGGCGAGTACCTGTCGGATGTCAACGTGAAGCTGATGCGCAATGGCAAGGAAGTGGCCCAGTTCACATCGACCGGTCCACGCTGCCTGATCAAGGGCCCGCGCGCCTCGTACCAGGTGGTAGCCACCTATGAGGGGATGTCCAAGCGGACGACGGTGGCTCCCGGCGACAAGAACGTGCAATTGCGCTGGTAAGCGCTCTCAAGGAAACACAGAAGCGACGCACAGCGAAAGAACAAGCAGTCCTGCGGCCGCAATACATGCGGCCCCCATGCCGGCCAACCCGACCCGCGGGTGCCGGCATTTTTTTGCGATGCGCCTTGGGTCCGCCTTGGCTTGACCTGGGTCAGCGCGCTGCAGGTTCCGTGCAGCGGTGGCACACTTGCGCATCCGCCGGCCCGTTGCTGGCCTGAACAACCCTGGAGTCTTCCGATCATGAGCACCACGCCCAATAGCCGCTGGATCCGTATCGATACCGCCGACGGCAGCTTTGACGCCTATCTGAGCCTGCCGCCCGCCGGCAAGCAGCCGGGCAATCCAGGCATCGTACTGGTACAGGAAATCTTCGGCGTCAATGAACACATCCGCTCGGTGGCCGATCAGTATGCGTCCGACGGCTATGTCGTGCTGGCCCCCGATGTGTTCTGGCGCAAGGCCCCGCGCGTGGAGCTTGGCTACGACGGCAAGGATTGGGAAAAGGCCATGGAGCTGCGCAAGGCCGTGAACCTGGAAGATACCGTGTCCGACGTGGCCGCAACGGTGGCTGCCTTGCGCAATGAGATTGGCGAAGGCGCCAAGGTCGCGGCCGTGGGCTACTGCTTCGGTGGACTGGTCTCGTACATGGCAGCGGCCCGTGGTCTGGTGGATGCGGCCGTGCCGTATTACGGCGGTGGCATCCAGAACAACCTGCACGAGGCGGCGGCCATCAACGTGCCGGTGCAGTTCCACTACGGCGCGCTGGACGCCCATATCACCCCGGACGATGTGGAGAAGGTGCGCCAGGCCGTGGCCGGCAAGCGTGGCACCGAGGTCTTCGTGTACGAGCAGGCTGACCACGGCTTCAACTGCTGGGCACGTGGCTCGTATCATCAGCGTTCGGCGGCGCTGGCCCACGGCCGTGCGCTGTCCTTCCTGGCCAACGCGCTGTCGTAAGGCAAGACTGCAAGACGGCAAAACGCCCGGCAGCGTGGCCGGGCGTTCCCGATGGCTGATGGTGGTGACGCGACTCAATAAGGCATGGCCACGCCGTTCTGCACCTTGACGCGATCGCCCATGCGCAGGTTGTACGGGCTGGTCTGGGTCAACGTCAGGTAGTTGTTGTCATTGGTGCGCACACGTACACGGAACGCAGGTTGCGTGGTGCCGGAGCGTTTCTCCACTTCATTGCCCGCCAGTGCACCGGCCACCGCGCCACCAATCGTCGCCACGGTATTGCCGCGTCCGCCACCTACCTGGTGTCCCAGCAGGCCCCCTACCACGCCGCCGATCACTGCGCCGGCACCGCTGGTGCCTGCCGGCTGGCCGCCCACCTGCTCGATCGATTCGACCCAGCCGTAGCGCACCGCATACGGGTCACTGTAGCCAGGATTGGCAGTTGCACCGCCGTAGCCGCCCTGGGCCTGCTGCGGATAGCCATACTGGTCGTAGGCCGGCTGCTGCGGATAAGCCGGTTGTTGCGCCTGCGGATATGACTGCTGCGGATAGGATTGTTGCGGGTAGCTCTGCTGTGGATATGGCTGCTGCTGATAGGCGGGTGCGCCGCTGATCTGCGTGCCGGAGGTGCCGTAGCCATTGTCATAGCCGCTACCGTAGGCACTGCCGGAGCCGGTACTGCCATACCCTGCGCTGCCATAGCCGGTCTGGTATCCGCTCTGGTACCCCGTGCCATACCCATCGCCATAGCCCGCACCGTAAGGCGCGGCACAGCCTGCAAGCGTACCGGCGGCCAATGTGGCCAGTGCCAGCGGGCGCATGACTGAACGAATTCGGATGGACAGGGTGG
>VFQP010003599.1_pt1 | contig 15569 bp, 12 predicted proteins | sample 3512351 | NCBI WGS metagenome assembly VFQP01 (sample SAMN10412372, study PRJNA504923) | tailings metagenome | isolation source: Relicate 1 Philex TSF1 revegetated site | place: Philippines: Tuba, Benguet | collected 2017-08-29 | reverse complement strand
GGTATTTTCCATGGTTTTAGGCTTTTTGTAAGGCTGGTTTAATATTGTAATTACTGGTTTTTCTGAATACAGCTTCCAATACTTCACCTTTCAATAATGCTTGTACATTTTTCGACAAAATAGCCTCTTTTATCAAAGGCATTACGTCGTGGTAAGCTTGTAATGTGTATTGAATATCGTCGTCGGTATGGCTAAAACACATATTATGAAAGCCCGCCCACAAAACCCCACGCTTAATCATTTCTTGTTGCATCAGTGTTTTTAGTTCGAGGCCATTGCCTGCATCTGGCAAAAATGTAACCATAGAACGGCAAGGATACCCTATACATTTTGTAAACATATCTAGGCCAAACTCACGGGCTATTTGGTTATATCCATCTTGTAAGATTTGTCCTTTTTCGGCCAAATAAGCAGGTACATTTTTATCTCGAAGTTCTTTAATAGTGGCTATACACGCCGCCAGCGAAAGGGTTTCGCCACCAAAGGTAGTATAACTAAACACCTCTTTATTAAATAGTTCCATTACATCGGCACGGCCTGTCAGTAAGGCAATAGGCATACCATTGGCACAGGCTTTTGAATATACAGCCAAATCGGGCTTTACATCGAAATAGGCCTGAGCACCGCCTAAGGCAATCCTAAAACCTGTCCACATTTCATCAAAAATTAGCAATGTACCATTTTCACGACATACCTCTGCGAGTTCTTGCAAAAAAGTAGGATGTGGTGCTTCAAAAATAAAAGGTTCTAAAATAACCGCTGCAACGTCTTCGTCGAGGGCAGCCTTGATACTTTCAATATCGTTGTATTCAAAAGTGTAGGTCATGTGTTGGGTACTTTCAGGAATACCCGCATTACGGCTTGTAATGCCTATGTACCAGTCGTGCCAGCCATGATACCCACAACAAAAAATCTTTTCACGCCCCGTAAATGCCCGAGCTACACGCACAGCCGCCGAACAGACATCAGCACCCGTTTTAGCGATTTTTACAGCTTCGGCATTGGGGATTACCTCTTGAATAAGCTCAGAGAGCTCTACTTCTAAGGGGTGCATGAGCGAAAAAGAAATGCCATTTTCGAGCTGAGCCTTGATGGCCTCGTCGACCACAGGGTAACAATACCCTAACGATACAGGCCCAATGGCCGCATTGTAGTCGATATACTCGTTGCCATCGGCATCCCACACGTGCGAGCCTCGTCCTTTTTGTAGGGATTTGGGAGCAACTCCTTTGGTAAACTGCCCTGGCCCTTTGGCAAGGGTTTGGGTGACTGGTTTTTGAATGGCTTTTGCACGTTCAAACCACTGATTGGATATGGTAATATCTGGAAAATGTTGGTTCAATTCAATTCCGTTGGGCATATTCTATATTCGGATTGGTGATTTCAGCGTAATAAATGTTGTTTTATTCAGCAAAAGCTGAGACTGCTATTTGGGGTTGGGTAGCCTTGGTGGTATAGCCCAATATTTTTTCGGCCATGAGCTTCCCCGTAAAGCCCTCATATTCAAGTAATGCCTGAAGGCGGGCTGGTTTAAACCATTTTTCAAACAGGGCAATAGACAATACATTGGCTGTTTTTTGGTGTTTTAGCAACGTTTCGGCCACAATAGAATACAAGCCCCCTGTAACAAAATGGTCTTCGATAGTAACTACTAAACTCGACGATTGAGCTACTTGCAAAATGACATTTTCATCAATAGGTTTCAATGACCTCATATTGACTAAACCTACAGATTTGCCTTCTTCTCGTAAAATTTGGGCTGTAATAAGGGCTTGTTCCAACATAAAGCCATATACTAAAATCGTTACGTCGTTTCCTTCGGCTATTACCTCGGCTTGGCCAATAGTAAAGTTTGTTTGGTGCTGAAAAGTAGTAGGACGATTACAAATACGGATATAGGCGGGTTGCGTAGAAAGCAACATTTGAGGTAACATTATAGCCAACTCTTGTTCGTCGGCAGGAGCAAATACTTGCATATTAGGAATACCACGCATCAGGGCAATATCTTCGATGGCTTGGTGGGTAGGCCCATTACCATCCGACAAAAAGCCTGGGATAAAAGCACTTAGTTTGACGGGCAAATTAGCAATACCAACATCGGTACGAACAAACTCAAAAGCACGCATCGATAAAAACGCCGCCAAAGCATGTACTACTGGAATACGACCACGCAAAGCCAAGCCTGCCGCCGCTCCTATCATACATTGTTCGGTAATACCTGTATCTATAAATCTTTTACCCAAAACCCAAGGCAAATTTCGTATTAAAGCTCTATTTTCGGCCGTCATAACAACGAAACGCTCGTTGTCCAAAGCCATTTCTTTTAGCAGTTCTTCGTACATGGGTACACCTCTGTTTATAACGTTTTATTGACTGGGCAAATATGCCCAAGGCTCTGATTGCTGAGCCATGATATTCATTACTCTTTACTACTTGTCGATAAGTTAACTAATAGGAAGAGGATATTATTGATTTAGGGAAAGGCTTCCTCTGCCAATAGGCTCAGGTATCCGACCCTTCATCAGATTATCTATAACACTGAAAAACAATTACTTACAATATACTACCTAACAACCAACGATTCGGATGCAATATTGGCCTGAGACACTCCATGAAGTTCTTGAAGCAATTGCTCAATTTCAGAGGTTGAGAAATTACAAAACCAACGGTCAGAACGAGCTTCGATACTCGGTAAACCTTTGCCTCGAACGGTATCGGCAATTACTACGCTTGGTTTATTTTTTTTATAAGGCAATTCAGAAAAAGCTTCTTCCAAATCTAAAAAATGATGCCCATCGATACGGCAAACTTCCCAGCCAAAAGCTTCAAATTTATCGGTGAGAGGTTCTAATGGTATCAAATCTTCGGTAGCCATATTAGCCTGAAATTGGTTGCGGTCAACCACAAAAACGAGGTTGTCGAGCTGATGAGCATGAGCTACCATTACTGCTTCCCAAACCGACCCTTCGTTGAGTTCGCCATCGCCCAAGATACACACAATACGATTGTTTGTACCTGCTATTTTACAATCCATAGCTACGCCTACCGCTACAGCAGGAAGATGCCCCAACGAACCCGAATGAAATTCGATACCTGGAATATTGGTATTGGGATGCCAATAAATATGGTCGTTGGTAGATAGATGATTTTGCAGTCTCTCTGCTTCTAAAACACCCATTTCGACCAACGTACCATACAAAGCAGGCACATCGTGCCCTTTTGACAGAAATAAATAGTCCCGCTCGGGGTCTGTTAAATTAGTACTATTAAGGTTCAGAAATTCGGAATATAAGTAAACAATCAAGTCGGTGGCAGACAACGATGCTCCTACAAAACACCCTCCATCGGTGGCCAGTTTAATTACGTGTTCTCTTACACGGAGGGCTGTTTGCTCTAACTTTTGTAATTTTAATTCGTTCATGAGTTGTATATTAAGCGACTATTTTAGCATACCAAAGCAGTTAAATTACCTTGGTCATAAACGGCTCAATTGTTTTGAGTTCTGCTAAGTGATTTCGGTACCAATTTACACCTGCCCACTGGGCATTAATAGCCATAATATCGGGCTTATTGGTCAGCAATGTTAAAATATCTTCCAAAGAGAAGTTAGGCTTGACAGGATAAAGCTCCTCAAAAACCCGCTTAATAAATTGGTAGTCTTCATGGTAGTCTATGGTAAATCTGTGTGACATCGAATAATCTAAACCTGTTTCCCATACTACATTCCCTATTTTAAATTTATCGGGGTTTTCCCAAAAGTAGGGTGTTGTATGTTCTAGCTCTAGGGGTTTTGAGGCTTCTTCCCACGCTTGGGTAAGTGCCTCAAATGCCATTACTTCTACATCGTTTCCGTCGGGATATGTGGCTGGATGAAGGTTGCTAACAAAGTCATATTGGTTGGCGTTTTCTACATAATAATCCAACACCTTATCTACAATCCGAGGGTCTATTAGTGGACAGTCCGACGGGATTTTTACTACAGCATCGGCATTGGTCAAATGCCCTACATTCCAGTGCCTATCCAAAAGGTCGTTTAGGCTTCCTCTATAACAGTCTATTTGATATTTTTTACAAAAACTTGCTATCAAATCATCATCGCTCGTATCGGAAGTAGCTATAACTATATTCACTATACGCTTTACTTGCTTTAGTCGCTCAATCATTCTCAAAAGCAAAGGTTCGCCCAAAATCGGGAGCATCACTTTGCCGGGCAAACGGCTCGAACTCATCCGAGCTTGTACTACCAATGTGATAGCTAAATCGTTGGTTTTACGCATATTTTTTTAGGCAAAACTTAAAACCTTTGGGTCGACAGCTCTGTACTGATACTGCTGTACAAACTGTTCTTTCTTTCCACTGAACTCCACAAAATCACGACAAACTTGAGCAATATTTTGTGCAGAAGTACCTTCGTTCTGAATTGGAGCAAGTTTTTGGAGCTCATCTACCTCAAAATAGGAATGTACTTTTTTACCAAGGGCAATACCCACATACACTAGCGTAGAATACTGCGTAATTAGTTCGTCGCAGTTGGCTACTAGGTGGTTGGCATTGCCATTGGTCAATATCTGTGTGCCTTCTGGTGTGTTTTCTTTGATTTCGGCGATAGCTCTTTCAAATACTTCGTTGGGGTGTAATTTGAATATCAAAGGGCGACCATTGGCAATATTGACACACTTTTTAACAAAGGCCACTCTGTCGTCGGGACGAAAGCACTCTCGAATATCGGAGGTTGTTACTAAAACGTAGTTGCGAAGAGCTAAATCGTTTTGTAAAAACTGCTGGCAGTTATCAAAATTAGGAATCCCTGTTGGCAAAATACGTTGCGTATCTGTACCCATTTTGGCAAAATAGTTTTTATAACCTTCAGAAGCGGCACAATATATATCGCAAATATTGGACGAGCCATTGAGCGACGTACCAATAGCCAAATAAGGTGGCAAATGCAACTTTTTAACTATTTTGCTCGCCAAGGTACATTCGTCTATCATTCCTTCTTGTACCCAAAGCGTTTTGGTTTGTAGCATTCTATCAGGAATAATGAGGTCAGAACAATACACTACCAAATCATAGTGGTTTTTTTGAGCCTTATAATCCATCAACAAACCGTGTTCTTTACAATAAGCCTCAGAGTTTTTCCTGAACTGCCCAGCCAGTACTGTTCTGTCTGCCCAAGTGGTATTTTCTATTACCCAATTAATAAATGGCGAATCAGCAAATATCTGACTAAACCAACACTCGTATTCGGGCAAATACTGAGTTATTTGGTGCATCTGCAATGTCTGGTTGATTGACCCTGTAATGAACAATAGTTTTTTTCGCATACAAGTATTTGACTAATTTGTTTCGTAAAAGTAGGTATTTAGTATTATCTAAATATTATGAGGAGGTTACGAATTTTAGACTTAACAATTTGATAATAAATACATTGTACTATATAGGGCTTTATCCTTAAAAATCAAATTTCATTCTAAATCTAAAAGCTACTTGATGAGCAATATTAGGGTTGTTTCGATAGCTAAGTCGCTGCAACATATCTATTCGTAATACTTTAAAGATATTTTCAACGCCTACGCTCATTTCGACATAAGGTCGGTTGTCGAGCGAAAAGGTAGTGGTTTCGCCTTGGGTATTTTGGGGAAATACCAATAAGTTATTTTCTTTGTTTGGTATATTGGCTTGCGATACCCTGCCCCAAAGTCCTTTGAAAGTTAGTACTTCTCGTACCTTGAGTTTGTTCAATAACGGAATCTTATTGAAGAAAAAACCATTAAAATGATGGTCGACAAAAACAGCTCCGTATTGGTCGCTCACAAATTCTAAAAAGTTCATGAGGTTGTAGGCTTCGGGCTGATAGGCATAAGTCTGGTTGGCTCTATGAATCATCATAAGTGGAAAAGGTATTTTCCCTAGCATTTTGGCAGCCTCTAGGGTAATATCTGAATAACCTAGTGGAGGCATATATACCCTTTTGTAAACCATGCCTATCCAACGACTATAATTATAATCGCTACCAAAAATTCCTTTTCGTGCTAAAGTATACCTTAACTGAAAAATAGGATATTGATTCACAATAGGGATACGGTAGGTTTTGCCTTGATAAAATTGTTCGTGGGGGGCATAACGCAAACCAAGCGTCCATTCGGCAGAGGTAATATTGGGCATTTGTACCGAACTTACCGTCTGAAACTGCAACGACCCCGTTGGTACTTGTTGAATATGTTTAAAATTAAAATTCCATGCCAATCCCGTACGAGATTCACGCAAAAAATCGATATTAAAGACTTTGTTGTAAGTCATTTTATCGTTACTTCCTCGCTTGAACGACAACAAAAAGTTATCTTCTTGAACAAATTGTAATTCTTGACCGGGTATCTTAATATCGTTTTGGTAAGAAACCCTCAAATGCCGAATCGGATAGGTATATACATTGTGGTCGGTTAGAGACAAAGTAGCTGAGCCAAAGTATTTCCAACGCTGGTCGCGCATGCCATAGGCCGAATATACTTCAAAAGCCAGTTTTTCGCTAAATATGGGGGTTGTTCTACCGCCCAATCGTAAGCGAAGCCCCTCTATAGGGTTAAAGCTATAAAATGTATTGACTGGCCCTATTTCAAATCCTCTAAGAGGCTTATATCCTTCCAAAAGAAAAGTGGCAGTATTCATAAATTTCTGAAAAACAGGCACTTTCCTCACACTATCGACCATTGAGTAAATCCCTTCCTCTTTGAGGGATAAAGGTTGATGACGATTTTTTGTCCAAAATTCTTCGTCTCTATTGATGGCTTCTTTTAGTGTTTCGGTTCGCAAACCCTCAAATCTTTGGGCAGCAATTGGCTGATTGAGCTGATAGTCTTGGTACGAAACGCTTCTTTGTCCAAAAAGCCCCATACCATTTTCTTTTTTCAATGGATTAAACTCTATCGAAAGTTCATCTTTAGACAGCATCAAGCCTTGGTTTTGTACAAAATCAAATTCTTGAACAACCTTGAGGTCTGTTACAAAATTGACGTTAATATCTTTTGAAAAGCCCATTTCTACTTTCCGAACAGCATAGCTAGAATCCATAGCCACTAGCATCACTCCTTGAAATAGCTGGTCGTTGTTATTGCGAGGAGCAAAACCCAGCGTTATACATTTTGTACCCTTTAGCTGGGTGGTATCAACAATCACATAGCGATAAAACTGTGGGGCAACAGGCGATGTTGGCCCCAAAAACTGATTGGCAAGCAACAAGATATTATTGTCATAAAAGTTAACATCCTGATAAAGAGCCTCTAAATACATTTTTATCCCGTTGTTATCGACATATCCCCCCAACCCCGTCATCTTTTCAGCAAGGATTATTTCTTTTTTAGCCTCAGGCGTTTTGCGATACACAATATCAGAAATGGTTTCTTTTAGATACAACGGCAAATTAACCTTTCCTGTAACTTTGGAGGTGTCGAGGTGGTTAAAAACAAAATCAAATTTGCGAAGCGAACGCTTATTTCTAAATTTTTCGGAAATATTACTTAAATCAAATTCTAGTTTCTCATAACGATTAAACTGATAAAAATCCAAAAACTCTGGTCGATTCATGCTTTTATGCTCGATCACCTTTCTGATAAGGGCTACTGCTGGGTTATCTTTGTTGCGGTAGCGTTCACGCCGACCTTTTACGGTTACTTCCTGAAGGCCAGTTGCTAGGGTTTGTAATTTAACATTGACCACCACAATATCCTTTGCCTGTTCGATACTACGTACAACAGACTGATAACCTACCATCGACACTTTTAAGGTAATCTGGTTTGCCTGAATTTCCAGATAAAAATTGCCATTCATATCTGTTTGTGTACCCTTATTGGTGCCTTGAACAACAATATTAGCAAAAGGAATAGTTTCGTTTGTTTTGGCATCTACTACCTTTCCTTTTACTTTGGTGAAAGCCTGTCCACACAAATTTTCAGAATAAATCAACAAAAAGATTAGCCCCAATATCAGGCTTTTTAGCTGCTTCAAGTTACTATGTTGTTATGCCATTTTGAATTTGCAAAGATGTGCATTTATTTATCATCTGTGGGTTATACCAACATTAAATTAGCATTAAACAAATATTACATAAACACCTATATATCAATACTATAAAAATAATAAACTATAACAAAATCGTAATATTGAGATAATTTACCCTTCCGATTTCTTCCGTATTTTGGCAGAAATTTAACCCAAAAAACATGACACCCAAGCGGCTTATTTATTTGTATTCGGACTCAACATTCACCCCGTGGAAGGAAAATATATTTGCTCGTACGGTAGTACAATTTCTGCAATCCACGCCCGAAGGGTATTATCCTTATATTACGCATTTTGTGGGCTTTACGCCTGAATTTGCACAGTTTCTTCGCCAATTCGACATTGTTTTTAATGTTTGTTATGGCTTTGGCGACGAAGGGCAACACGATGTTGTACGCTGGCTCGACAACAATGGCATTAGGCACACTGCCAGTAATTTTACTTCGCAGATTGTGGCCAAAGACAAAGTGCAACTACCCCATTTTTGTCAGATGGTAGGGGTAAATACCCCCGATATTGTTCCTTTGAGCCAATTGAACGACTATCCGAGTCATCGCTTTATTGCCAAACCTCGTTATGGCAGTTTGCACCAAAATATGTTGGTTTTTGAAAAAGACCAGATTCCCTACCAAGACCTTCTAGAAAAAGATGAAATGATTATTCAGCCTTATTTGGCGGGTCGTGAGTTTACGGTTGGGGTTATTCCTAATGCCGATGCGAGCGATTATATTTGTTTAAATCCACTCGAAATTCGCCCCGACGATGCCAGAGAAGTGTATATTGCTGGACAAAATTATGGCAAAACCGAAAAAGTAATACACCACGATTTGGACGAAACTACTTGTTTCCAAATGCAAGAAATGGTACTCAAAGTTCACCGAGCATTGGGGCTGAAAGGGATGTCGCGCACCGATATTCGTATTAGTCATGGCAAAATTTATGTTCTCGACATCAACACGATGCCTAATTTAGATACCAATAGCTTCTTACCATTTATTGCCAATAGCGAAGGAATTGAATTAAAGGAGATTTTTAGAAGGATATTATTGCGTTTTGAAAAAGTGTATCATAATGCTACTGTACTTGATAATCAACTGGTAAACTCTTAATCTTAAAAGGAAAAGCCCTCGAAAGGTGTATTTTCGAGGGCTTCGACCTATCTTCAACAGGTTAGTTTATCCATTGATTATAGCAAGTATGCAACATTTTAGCTGTTTTTTGGGCAAGCACGCCATAATGATACGCTTTCTCTGCCGATGTATGTTTTTCTAGTTTCCTAATAACAAATTTTAAGGGTGTTTCTGCCGAAACAAATACCAACGAAATAGCCCACTCCTCCCTTATTGGCTCGACAAGGTAACCTACCACCGAATTGCCCAACCATCTTTCATCTTGAATAATTTCTAGGTCTTTATTTTCCCCCTTCAACTCTTGTAAATAGTTGTAATTAAAAAATGGTAGTTCCATACTTTTTAAAATATTTTAACTATTCAAGAAATAATTTAACTTTTCAAATATAACGGAAAAACGATATAATTATGATATGTGTATCTTTTTTTTTGAAAAAACTACTCGTATTAAGCCTTTGGTGGTATTTCTCACCTATATAATTATGCTTATCTTTGAAATAGTATTTACTTCTAAAATCAAACTAAATGTCTATTTCGTGTCAAAAACATCTTTTTAGCCTTGAATCTGGCGTACATTATATCAACTGTGCTACCATGTCGCCCAATTTGAAGGCTGTAGAAGAAGCTGGTTTTAAGGGGATTTTACAAAAATCACAACCCCATTTAATTACCCAAGAGACTTTCTTTGAAACTACCCAGCCAGTTAAAGAAGCTTATGCCAAAATTATCAACTGCCCCGACCCCGAGCGTATTGCCTTGATTCCTTCTACGTCTTATGGAATGGCTATTGTGGCTAAAAATTTAGCTAAAAAGCCTCATTTGCAAGCAGGTCAAGAAATTTTGATGGTACAAGAAGAATTTCCGTCGGATGTATACGCATGGGAAGAAATATGTCAGGAAAAAGGATTGATTATTAAAACAGTAGCAGCACCCAACACCCTTCAGCATCGAGGCAAAATTTGGAACGAGTCGTTTCTCAATACGATTTCTGCCAATACCTGCATGGTTGTTATTTCGCCAACGCACTGGGCCGACGGCACACGATTTGATATTAAGGCAATCGGAGAAGCCTGCCGCTCGGTTGGAGCATTATTGGTTTTGGATGGCACACAGTCGATTGGGGCAATGCCTTTCGATGTCCAGCAAATACAGCCCGACGCTATTATCAATGTAGGCTACAAATGGCTTTTGGGGCCTTATTCGGCAGGAGTAGCGTATTTTGGGCCATTTTTCGATGAAGGAACACCTATAGAACGCAACTGGATTAACCGAGTGGGTTCTGAAGATTTTAAGAATTTGATTAATTATCAAACAGCCTATCGCCCTAAAGCTGACCGCTTTAATATAGGAGAAAGAAGCAATTTTATCTTGAATCCTATGCTAACCACAGCATTGGAGCAGATTACAGCATGGGGAGTAGCTAATATAGAGGCCTATTGCCATCAATTATTGGAAAAACCGTTACAAATTTTACAAGAAAATGGTTATTGGGTAGACGACTTACCTCATCGTAGCAAACATTTGGTGGGCTTACGTTTTCCCAAACACACCGACCCTGTCAAAATTCAACAGGCATTAAAAGAACGAAATGTACTAGTATCGTTTAGAGGTGAAGCAATCCGTCTTGCTCCACATGTTTATAACGACCAAAACGATATAGATATGCTATTAGAAGGACTTCTGGCTTTTTAGCCGTTTTAATTGGGCTTGTCTGAACAAGTTTTTGAAATCATTTTTCTGCTTAGCAAGCCAATAAATTCACTTACTAAGCAGAAACCTTAGTGTTGGGCTGTGTCGGCAGGAGCTACTTGAGCAGAATCGCCGCCCCATGCTCTTACCATCTGTTTCTTTTTGTTCCATGGAGCAGTGGTATTGCGAGCCATATCAATCGCTAAAATCACGACAATGGTTGTAAAAATCACAAATACCCAACGCAATATTCGCTGGTTCTTATTCATAAAGCTCTTTTGTTATTAAAAATCCATTATAAGTCTATTTTCTATATGATACCCTCTGAAATCTTGGGTAAAAATACACCCGTATTATAGAAATTCCCAAATTTGAAGCTAGGTTCTCGCCTTATGATACCTTCACTCAATCAGCAACTCTCAAATTTATAGAGCCATACAATATTTCTTGTATATAAGCTCAATTGAATATCGTTTTGTTTAGTATTTTAGCTAATTTTGCAACAAAAAATCTATGCAAAAACTCTTACTTACTACCCTACTATTTTTTACGATTTCCTCCTCTTTTTGCCAGCGCTTTTATTCTGTTGTATTCAACGAACTTCCTGCCGATATGCAGCTGTACCCTAGAAACGCTCAAAATCAAGCTATTATTCCTATCAATGGGCGTATAGAGGTAGCCAATTGGCTTTACCTTTCGGTAGTTGTTTTACGAAATAAACAGCCTTATGCTTATCAGCGTGCCTCTATTAGTTATAATGCCAAAGGCGATACAGGTACGTTTGTACTCAACCCTGTCATCAAAGCCGAATTGGCCGAATACGACATACAAGTATATGCTAGCCAAGCAGGAAAAGACTCGGTTTTGATTGTAAATCGAGAAAATATTGTGGCTGGCGATGCCTACATTATTTTTGGCCAGTCCAATGCACGAGGTTGGGAAGAAATAGACCCTTACCAAAACGAATATTGCCGAACATTTGGCTTTGGGTATTTGGGCAATGACTTTACTTGGGGTTTGTCCAACTCAGACCATACAGGTTATTATTACGACCGCCAAATTGTGGGAGCATGGGGAATAGGCTTTCAAAAATATATCATGGAAACCTACGGCATTCCAACCTGTATTATTAGTCAGGCTACACCTGGACAGCCTATTAGTGCTTTGGCAGCCCGCAATCCCAATAATCATGCCGACCCCGAAACACAATACGGGCGTTTGCTAACCTATGTGACACAAGCCAAGCTTTCAAAAGCTATAAAAGCCCTTTTTTACTGGCAAGGCGAAACCGAAGCAGCTCATATTCCTAGCGAATGGAAACCCACTTTTGATGTACTATATCGTGAACTGGAAGAAGACTATCCGTCGATTCAGCGTTATTATGTGTTTCAGCTACCTCTTTTTGGGGGTAATTTCTATAATGAAGAAGTAGGCGTAATGCGTGACTACCAACGTCGACTTAGCTCTATTTACCCCAAAATAACAAGCTTTGGAGCACTTGGAGCCTCGGGTTGGGACGGTTTTCACTATAAAACAACAGGCTATAGACAACTCGGTACTGAGCTGGCCAAAATTGTATCGCATGATTTTTATGGAGAAACGAAAAAATATCTTTCTCCCAATATTCAAAAAGCCTATTTTTCTACTCCAGCCAGAGATGAGATTGTTCTTTCTTTTGAAGAAGGGCAACAAATGGTATACCCCAAAGATACTACTATTTACAACTTTATTGTTGGAGGAAAAGGTACTTTGAGTGTAAAAGACTTTTTCTACCTCAACGGCCGCTGGCAAAGAGTAGCAGAAGGACGAGCAGAAGAAAATAAAATTGTCTTGAAACTAAAACAACCTGCTTCGCTACAAGATACTTTGGTAAAATACCTCCCTTCTGTATTTCCGTATTCGGGGGGCTACGACCACCTCGACGACCTTCCGTGGGTATATTTGGGGCCATTTTTAAAAAATACCGATGGCTTTAGGGCAATGGCATTTCATAATGTCAAATTAGCTCAGGCACTTCAAATGCCTGTGATAAGTGTTAATAATATTACCTACGAACAAATTCAAATCAATTGGCAAGCTGTACCACAAGCTAACAAATACCTTATCGAAAGAAAAAAACAGGGTGAAAACAGCTTTGTAAAAGTGGCAGAAACAAGTAATATAACTTATACAGATACCAGATTGTTAAGCAATCAGGCTTATGTATATCGCCTAAAAGCTTTTAGTAGTACTAGCGAGTCGTCGGCACAAATAGAAGCCAAAACTCAAGCAGTATTAGCAACAGAAGAAGAATTACGGGTTGCGGTGAATATCTATCCAAATCCTGCCCAAAATGAAGTAAATATTGAATTACCTAAAGTCTTTACAGGTAACTTATCTATTACTGATATTACAGGCTTGAGTTGTTTTGCCAGAAAAATCAACAAAGAAAGTCTTATTAGGCTTGATATTTCGGCCTTACCTACGGGCACTTATTTGGTAGTTATCAATAACGAAAACGAGAGTTATACCCAAAAATTATCGGTAATAGGCCGTTAAGCAATCGGAGACTTTACCAATAATCAGTTTTAATAAAAGGAGCTATTTTCTTAAAGAAAAATAGCTCCTCTTATTAAAACGCTTATCGAAATTACTCGAATTTTATGCCCAAAATAGAGTCTGGCGAATCATAAAAAGTCATAGTAGCAGTTCGTTTTGAAACCTCTGCCCAAGTAAGATTTTCAAACGTCATTCCGACAACCCCACAAGTAGGCATAGTACCAATATCTTCGTGGGTTAGGTATTCGGCAAAATAACTAATACTGGGATTATGCCCAACCAACATGACAGTACTAACTGTTTCGGGCAATGTATTCACGGCATCTAAATAATATTTTGGCGAACTTTCATAAAGCGATGCTTCTACTTTGACAATACTTTCTGGAAGGCCTAATTGCTCACAAAAAACACGTGTAGTCATTTGGGTACGTTCGGCATTGGAAGTAATAATGAGGTCGATACCCTGCAACTTGGCCGATAGGTGCTTACCCATACGAGCGGAGTCTATCATACCACTCGAAGTAAGTGGTCGAACAATATCGGGACTAACAGCTTCGGAGGCTTTAGCATGACGGACGAGAAATAATGTTTTTTTCATATAAAGCGGTACTTTTTGATAGTTGCTGTTTATCTAACCACAACTGTTCCTAATTCTTTTGCAATTTGCTTCTCTACTTCTTTGGCTTCCATAAACAAGCTCAGCAAGCGGTTTTGCTCTTGTGGATCTTTGGCTTGAGTAAGTTGCTTCATCAAAGTTTTGATGTATTCATCATTAAACGATTTTTTCAATCTCAAAATATTGGTATAAGCCATATCTGCCAATTTATCTTCTTCGGTTGGCACAAAAATTTCGTGACGGCTCATCCATTCTTCCGAAATAACGTGTTTTTCGGAGGCCAAATTAATGGCTTCATTCTGAATTTCGGCAATATGATGGCTAATAAAATAAGCCGTGTCTAGCACTACCCCTTGTAAAAACTTCTCTCGGCAAATCGTTAATATTTCCTGATAAATAGGCGTCGAAAAATTAATCCCATCTATTTCGCCCAGCACATATTGCATCAATGTTACACCTGGTGCCACACCTGGGTCTACCTCTTTAGTACCGTGGTTTACCAATAGCCTAATACATTCTAGTTCGTGTAATGTAGTAGCCGTGTACACAGGAGCAACCTTCTGAGGCTCGGGTTGTGGCTCGTTGCTAACAGGATAATCACCTACATACTCATCTTCTTCCGAAAAGCTCATCATTCCTCCGCCCACATCATCTGGAGGTAAAGAAGGATTACTATTTAAAGAAACCCCCGAAGGCAAATCCTGTTGTAGACGTTGCCTATTGGCATCACGTTGTGAATCTTTTTCTTTTTGCTTGGTTCTTTCTAAGGTAATTTTATTGCTTTCCGAAATCAAAATACCTTCATCTATTTGCATCAAGCTAGCTGTTTTCTGAAAAAATACAGAACGCTTAATAGAATCAGGGATTTTGGCAATACTACCCACCATATCCTTGATAAGTTCGGCACGCTTGAAGGGGTCGTTACCAGCTTCTTTCAAAAATAATTCGGCTTTGAAAGTAATAAAATCTGATGAATGTTCAGCAATATATTGCATAAAAGCCTCCGACCCAATATTTCGTACATAGCTGTCGGGGTCTTCGCCTTCAGGAAAAACAACCAATTTCACATTGAGCCCTTCCTCCAAAATCATGTCCATTCCCCTCAACGAAGCCTTGATACCAGCAGGGTCGCCATCGTAAAGTACCGTAATATTTTGGGTAAATCGTGCAATCAAACGAATCTGTTCAAGGGTTAAAGATGTACCCGACGAGGCCACTACATTTTCGATTCCAGCCTGATAAAGAGAAATCACATCGGTATAACCCTCCACCAAATAACATACATCTTTGGCTCGAATAGCATTTTTGGCTTGGTAAATCCCATACAAGATATGAGATTTATGATACACCTCTGTTTCGGGCGAATTCAGGTATTTTGGTTGATTTTTATCTGTTTTTAAAATTCTTGCTCCAAAGGCAATTGTTTTGCCCGATACATTATGAATCGGAAAAATAACCCTATTCCTAAAACGGTCAAACTGTTTATTTTCTTCGGGTTTTCTAATAGTTAGCCCAGCTTTTTCCAGAATATCAATATTGTA
>VFQP010003598.1_pt1 | contig 15573 bp, 12 predicted proteins | sample 3512351 | NCBI WGS metagenome assembly VFQP01 (sample SAMN10412372, study PRJNA504923) | tailings metagenome | isolation source: Relicate 1 Philex TSF1 revegetated site | place: Philippines: Tuba, Benguet | collected 2017-08-29 | reverse complement strand
CGGCGGCGGCACCCACGAGTTCTGCAGGATCTCGGGCTTGGGCCAATACGCGCGAATAAACAGTTCGAAGTCGCCGGCCGGCGCTGGCAGCCAGTTGGCAACCTTGTCTGCGTCGGGCTTGCGGTTCTGCACATAGATCGTCAGCGAGCCATCGGCATTGAACTTGAGGTCCTTGTTCTTGGTGCCCAACGAGAAGCGGTTGATCTCGTTGGGCGCGAAGAAGTGTGCCGCATCATAGAGCGTCAGCGACCAGAAGCCATTCACCGGTGGCAAGGCGCCCTTCGGGAACGTGATCGTGTAGGCGTTGGCGCCATTCAGGCGCGCCTTGCCGGCGTCGTACTCCTGGCCAAAGTACGCCGATTCGCGGCGCGGATTGACGAAGATGTTGGCCTTGGCGGCAGCCGCGCGACTGTAGTAGTCGGTGCCGAATTCGGCGCCATTCATCGGTGCGACCCAGCCGTTGCCCACCGGCACGCCGGCGGCCGAATACTGGTGCATGTCCGGCATCATTTCCTTGTCAGCCTCGACGGCCGCCTGTGTCAGCGTGTCGGCAATGGCCGGATCTTTTGCCGCGGCGTCGAGCAATGACTGGAACCATGCGTAAAGCGCTTCCTCGCCGCGTTGCGGCGGGACTTCCTTCATGACCAGCGGGAGTTCCTTGAAGAATGCCTCGGGCTTGACCCACTGCGTCTCGGCGCCACTGCCCTGCTTGCCGCCCGCCGGGTCCGACAACGTTGGCAACCTGGTCCAATCCTTGGTTTTCATCTTGCCATCGTATTCGCTGAGCGGATACGCCATGATCTGGCTCACCAAGGGCCGGATGGCCTGCCGGTCCTGTGCGGTGTCGTCCAGGAATGCACGCGGAATGATGTACGCGATATTGGTCGGCGAGCGATAGACGCCGCGGATGCCCTTGGGTGTCTGGCCCTTCCAGTTCGGCCCCACCACCATGTAGAACCCTGGCTTGGTGCCATACATCTTGCCGACGCCGCCCAGCGTGTCGGTCCGCTGGTCGCCAAGCTGGTAGACCCAGAAGCGACTGCCAAAGTCCGGCACCTGGAACACGGCCGGTTCCTTTTCCAGCGAGAGGATGCCAAAGCCGTAGGCCACGTCCTGGTTCGGCGTGGCCACCGCACGCTCCTCAGGCTTGATGTAGTCGGTCAGCATGGTCAGCCGGTTCAGCGGGGCCACCGGCAGCACGCCGTCGCCGAGGCCGTTCTCGGGCACTTTCGAGAACACCAGGTGCCGGTTGTGGATGTTGACCATCGGCCAGCCCCAGATATAGGCAACCTTGGCCACGTTCTTCACATAGCTCCTGGGCATGTTGGCCCCGGCCACCGGCCCCGAAGGGAGCTTGGCGGCAGGCTCGCTGGCTGCCATCGCCATCTGGGTGGCAAGCAGTGCGGCGGCAATGACGAGTGAATGCAGGCGCCTCATGGGATCGATTCCGACGGTCAGGGATGCCGTATGCTCGCCCGTTGCGCCAGTCACGGGAATTCAATTCTTTCGAAACCGTCGTTAAACGCGTTCGCCATGCGGGCGACGGGAGACAAGCCTATCGCCACACACTCAGCGGGTCTTCCCACATTGCCACTTCGTCTGAAGCTGATTGAACCGGTGCCGCCCGCAGCATGGTCATGGCTTGTGCATGAAGCTTGTCCAGGCAGCGCGAAAACACCTGTGCCTCATCGGGGTCGAGGCAAGCCGCCAACTCGCGATTGAAATCCCGTGCCCGGGCGAACGCGGCCGCATACACGGCATGGCCCTCTTCACTCAAGGTAAACGCTGCTGCGCGACGATCTCCAACCTGCACCGTCTTGTGCACGAGGCCCTTCTCCATCAGCGCGTGCACCGCCCGGCTGGCCAGCACCTTGTCCAGTCCTGCACTGGCGGCAAGTTCGGTCAATCGCGTGCCCGGCTGCTCGCCAAGGAACGCCAGCATGCGCCATTCACGACGGCTGACCCCGGCTGCGGCGCGCAAGTGCTGGCCACTGGCAGTCATGGCCACGCGGTTCAGGTGGTAGAGCCGGTAATTGATGAAATCCGTTAGCCGCTCGGGCTCCTGCAGCTTCCCGGAAGTATCGCGCATCATGAATAGTTGACTTTGTTAACTAATGGGTCAGATGCTAGCGTGCCGGACATACCGATAACAATCGAAATTCGCCCGAGGAGATCGCTTTGTCCAGCTCAAGCCGCCCCATGAATCGCCCCACCCGCCGCGCCATGCTTGGCGCGTTGACGCTGTTGCTGGCCTGCGGCAGCGCGCTGGCCCAGTCCGAGAAACCGTTACGCATCCTGGTGGGCTACCCGGCTGGCGGCACCGCCGACCTGGCCGCGCGGCTGGTTGGCGACAAGCTGCGCGAGGAACTCAGGCAGACCGTAGTCATCGAGAACAAGCCCGGCGCCGGTGGTCGGCTGGCCATGGACTATGCCAAATCGCAGCCCGCCGATGGCAACACCGTGGTCCTGGCCAATTCGGCCGTCATGACCATCGCCCCACTGGTGTATCGCAAGCTCAACTACGATATGGCGCGCGATTTCGTACCGGTGGCGCAGGTGGCCAACTTCCAGTTGGCGCTGGCAACCGGCCCGGGCTCGCCAGCCAGGAATCTCAAGGACTATGTGAGCTGGCTCAAGGCCGACACCACGCATGCGGCCTACGCCTCGCCCGCACTGGGCAGCATTCCTCATTTCTTCGGCCTGATGATCGGCAAGCAGGTGGGTGTGCAGATGCTGCATGTGCCGTTCAACGGCTCCGCACCGCTGATGACCGCGCTGGTCGGCGGCCAGGTGCCGGCATCGGTCGACACATTGGCCGACCTGACCGAGATGCATCGCGCCGGCAAGATCCATGTGCTGGCCACCTCGGGCACACGTCGTTCGACAGCCTTGCCAGACGTGCCCACGTTTACCGAACTGGGCTACAAGGACATCGAAGGCGTGGGCCGTTATGGTTTTGTAGCGCCGGCCGGCACCGCACGCGCGGCAGTGGACCGGCTCAATGCCGCCATCGCCCGCGCCGTGGCCTCGCCCGACCTGCAGGAAAAATTCCTGAAGCTCGGCCTGGAACCGCAAAGCGGCAGCGTCGACGCGTTTGCCAAGGTACTGGCCAGCGATGCCAGCCGCTGGAACCCGGTGGTCAAGGCCTCCGGCTTCGTGGGCGACTGAGGAGCCGCAACATGTCAGCACGCAATGTCCTGTTCATCATGTGCGACCAGTTGCGTCGCGATCATCTCGGCTGCTACGGTCATCCGACGCTGCGCACGCGCAATATCGACGCACTGGCCGCGCGCGGGGTGCGCTTCGACAACGCCTTTGTCACCTCAGGCGTCTGCGGCCCGAGCCGCATGAGCTTCTATACCGGACGCCATGTCAGCAGTCACGGCGCCACGTGGAATCGCGTGCCGTTATCGGTTGGCGAAATCACGCTCGGCGAATATCTGAAGGACAGCGGCCGGGCGCTGGCGCTGGCTGGCAAGACCCACGTCATGCCTGACAATGCGAACCTCAAGCGGCTCCATCTCGATGGCGGCACCGAACTCGAAACGCTGCTGCGCAGTGGCCATTTCATCGAGGTAGACCGCCACGACGGCCATCACGCCGAACCATACAGTCCTTATGCCGCCTGGTTGCGCGCCCAGGGCTACGACAGCAGGGATCCCTGGACCGACTACGTGATCAGCGCGCAGAAACCCGACGGCGAGATCGTGTCGGGCTGGCACATGCGCAACGCCGGCCTGCCGGCGCGCGTGGCCGAACCACATTCCGAAACGGCCTATACCGTGGATCGGGCGATGGACTATATCGCCGCGCGGGGCGATGACCCATGGGTATTGCACCTGTCGCTGGTCAAGCCGCACTGGCCCTACCTGGCCCCGGCGCCCTATCACAACACCTATTCGCTCGACGATTGCCTGCCGCTGCAGCGTCATGACACGGAACTGGAAAACCCCCATCCGGTGCTCGATGCGTACCGGACCCAGGAAGAATGCGCCAATTTCATGCGCAAGGAGGTGTCGGACACGGTACGCCCTGCCTACCAGGGCCTGATCCAGCAGATCGACGACCGGCTGGGCCAGTTGTGGGACTTGCTGGAACGCACCGGACGCTGGCAGGACACGCTGATTGTGTTTACCGCCGATCACGGCGATTTCCTCGGCGACCATTGGCTCGGCGAAAAGGAACAGTTCTATGACACCGTCCAGAATGTGCCGCTGATTGTTTACGACCCTTCCGCCGACGCCGACGGCACGCGCGGGCAGGCCGACGCACGCATGGTATCGGCGGTAGACGTGGTGCCGACCGTGCTCGATGGGCTCGGGCTGCCCGCGTTCGATCATCGCGTCGAAGGGCGTTCGCTGCTGGACCTGACCCGGCAACGTTCGGCTGCCTGGCGCGACTTCGTGGTATCGGAACTCGACTATGGCTACCGTGGCGCCCGGGTGGCGCTGGGTCGTCATCCGGCGGAATGCCGCGCCTGGATGGTGCGGAACACGCGCTGGAAGTACGTCCACTGGCAGGGATTCCGTCCGCAATTGTTCGATCTGGCGAACGATCCGTGTGAATTTGCAGACCTCGGCGCCGACCCGGGCCATGAAGCGGTACGCAACCTCATGCGCGGCCATCTGCTTGACTGGTTCTGCACGTTGAAACCGCGTGTCACCGTGACCAATGAGGAGGTTGCGGCCAAGACCAACGTATACAAACAGGCGGGCGTCTTCTTCGGCGTGTGGTGAGGCGTGTGGTGAGATCGGCAGCTTCCGACCCCTTGTTGCGTGCAGGAGCGTGGGAAAGGGCGTATTCTGGCGCCCTTGTCATTCCTGCGTAGCAGGCGTAGTGTTGCGCATCGCCTGGCGCCCCGGGGTGCCGGGCCCGCCTCACCTGATTGTTGACGGATGAACCAGAAATCCCCCAAATACCCGGATGAACCGCCGTTGCCGTCCACCTGGGACGCCCGCCTTGCCCGCCATCTGGTGCGGCCCCTCAAGAACACCCGCGTTACGCCTAACCACCTGACCACGCTGCGCCTGCTGATTGGCGTGGCTGGCATCGCGTGCATTGCGCAAGGCGGTTATGCCTGGACCAACTGGGGCGCGCTGCTCGTGGTCGTGTCGAACTTCGTCGACCATACCGACGGAGAATTAGCCAGAATTAGCGGCAAATCAAGCAAGATTGGGCACTTTTACGACCTCGCCAGTGATGCGCTGATCACGGTGCTGCTGTTTGTCAGCTTCGGCATGGCCGTCGCCAATACCACCACCGTGACCGAGAGCGTGGGTCCCGTGGTGCGCGGTACGGTGGCTGGCCTGGCCGTCGCACTGATCTTCTTCCTGCGCCTGCGTATAGCATCGCGGGTTGCCAAAAGTGGCACCAGGCAGGCTTCCGCAGGCGGCTTCGAAACCGAAGACGTGCTGTACCTGCTGCCGCTGGTCACGCTGACAGGCGGCATCGGACCGTTCCTGGCAGCGGCTTCGATCGGCGCGCCACTGTTTGCCGTTCTAGTCATCATCGATTACTGGCGAGTCATGCGGCGCCCCCAGCCAGTCGCGACAACCAACGATCACTGAGACAGTCCATGCGAGAGCAAGTTAACAGCGACATCGCGCTAGATCCGCTCGCTGCACCGCAACCGGAATCCGTTTCCTGGCAACCGGCCGCGCGTCGTCCGGATGCTGCCGTGGCCAGCGTCGTGGCCGGGCTCGACACCGCCGCGCTGCGTCAGGATTTCGAACGCCAGGGCGCGTTTATCTACCTGGACAAGTTCCTGGCCCCCGATCAAACCGCGCAGCTCGTGGCGCTGGCCCGCGCACTGCAGGCGGGCCTCAACCGCAACTACCTGCCCGGCCACAAGCAAGGCGGCAGCGTCAGCCGCCATACGATCGACGAAAAGGCGCCGTTCATTGCCGAGCTGTACCGGTCCCGCGCGCTGATCGGCTGGCTCGAACAGATCACCGGCGACAAGCTGCAGGTCTGCCCCGAGACCGATCCACACGCCTACGCGCTGTATTACTACACGCGCCAGGGCGACCATATCGGCTGGCATTACGATACGTCTTACTACGATGGCCGCCGCTATACGCTGTTGATCGGTGTGCTCGACGAATCGTCGTGCCGGCTCGACTATGAGCTGCATACGCGCAATCCCGAGATTGCCGACGAGCCGGGCTCGGTCCAGATTCCGCCGGGGGGCATCGTGCTGTTCGATGGCGACAAGCTGCGCCACCGCATCACGCCAGCCGGTCCGAACGAGATCCGGGTCTCGCTCACGTTCGAATACGTGACCGATCCGGGCATGCGTCCGTGGTTGCGCTTTATCTCGAACATGAAGGACGCCGTGGCGTACTTCGGTTTTCGCCAGGTTTTCCGGCGACTGCTTGGCGGGAAGTAACGGGCGTGAGTCGTGCAGCTTTCCTCCTGTTGTCGATAGGCGCGGCGCTGTTCGTCGGCCTGCTGGCCTGGCAAGGCGTGGGTGCGGTCACCACCACGCTGATGTCGGCCGGCTGGGGCCTGGCCGTCGTGGCCGCGTTCCACCTGATTCCGCTGGCACTCGATGCCGGCGCCATTGCCGTGCTGCTCGACCGCAAGACGCGCCATGGCTCGTTCTGCAGTGCACTCAAGGCGCGCTGGACCGGCGAATCGGTCAACAGCCTGCTGCCGGCGGGGCAGATTGGCGGTCCGGTACTGATGGTGCGCTACCTGTCCCATCGCGGTGCACGCATGCGCGATGCCGCCGCGGCCATCACGGTCAGCACTACCACCCAGGCCCTGTCGCAGATGCTGTTCGCACTGCTGGGCATCGTGGCATTTGGTGCCAACGGCGACCTTACTGAATATCGCACCCCGATCATTGGCGTCACGATCGTGCTGGGCGTTTGCGTGCTGGCGTTCTGTGTACTGCAGCGGCGCGGCATGTTCGGCCGCGTGATGCGCATTGGCCAGAAGCTGTTCGGCAAGCGCAAGGCCCAGGACGATGGCGCCAGCCCGGGCCGCTGGGCCGGCCTGGCGTTGCGTGCCGATGCCGTGGACAGTGCGATTCGCGAACTGTACCGTGAGCGGCGCAAGGTGGCGGCCAGCTTCTTGCTTAATCTGCTCGGGTGGATCGTGGGTACCGGCGAGGTCTGGTTGATCCTGTATTTCCTGGGGCATCCCGTGAACTGGCATGAGGCTTTGCTGCTCGAAAGCGTGGGCCAGGCGATTCGCGGCGCCGCGTTTGCGATTCCGGGTTCGCTGGGTGCGCAGGAAGGCGGTTACCTGCTGTTGGGCCCGCTGGTGGGCCTGCCCCCGGATGCCGCGCTGGCGCTGTCGCTGGCCAAGCGCGTGCGCGAGCTGGTGCTCGGCATTCCCGGGCTCGTGTATCTGCATTTCAGCGAACGGAAGTTCCAGCGCCGCCGCGCCGCGCATGCCCTGTCCACCGACCGGGGCTGATGCGGCGGTTTTAATCTGCATGTGAGAACAACATAATGCGAGCAATCATTCTTGCCGCGGGCCTTGGCCTGCGACTTCAGCAGCAGCAGGGCAAGCAGTTTCCGAAATGCCTGCTGCGCTTTGACGGGGTCACGCTGCTGGAGCGTCACCTGCGCCTGCTCGATGCGGCCGGCGTAACCGAAGTGGTGCTGGCACTCGGCTTCGAGCCGCAGCAGGTTCAGGACGAACTGGCGCGACTGGGCCGCGACCTGGAAATCGTGATCAACCCGCGCTTCGACCTGGGCAGCGTGCTGACCGTGCACACCGTGGCCGATGCCATGACACGCGGTGGCGACGTGCTGCTGATGGACGCCGACGTGCTCTACGACGAGCGCATCATGAGCAAGCTCGTGGCTGGCGACACCGTCAACCGCCTGCTGATCGACCGCGATTTCGAAGCTGGCGATGAACCGGTCAAGCTGTGCCTGAAGGATGGCGTGCCAGTGGAACTGCGCAAGCAACTGATGGCCGACCTGCAATACGACACGATCGGTGAATCGGTCGGCTTCTTCCGTTTCAGGCAGGATTGCGCAGTGCGCTTCGCCCAGATCGTGAAGGGTTATGTCGACTCCGGCCGCGCCAACATGCCGCACGAAGAAGCGGTGCGCGACCTGCTGCTGGAACGCTCCCACGCGTTCGAAACCGCCGATGTGACCGGCGCCCCCTGGATTGAAATCGATTTCCCCGGCGACGTTGCACGCGCCGCCGAAGAAGTCCTGCCCCAACTTCTGCCTGTAGGAATCGCCCAATGAACGCCATCGACCCGAACCTGCTCGTTACCTCGCGCGCCGCCCGGCTGCGCCAGATGCTGCTGTCCAATGACCTGGAATTCATCATGGAAGCCCACAACGGGCTGTCCGCGCGCATCGTGCGCGAGGCCGGCTTCAAGGGCATCTGGGCCTCGGGCCTGGCGATTTCCGCCCAGTTCGGCGTGCGCGACAACAACGAGGCCAGCTGGACCCAGGTGGTGGACAACCTCGAGTTCATGGCCGATGCCAGCGACCTGCCGATCCTGCTCGACGGCGACACCGGCTATGGCAACTTCAACAATATGCGCCGGCTGGTGCGCAAGCTCGAACAGCGCGGTATTGCCGGGGTCTGCATCGAGGACAAGATTTTCCCGAAGACCAACAGCTTTATCGGCGGCGAGCAGCAACCGCTGGCCGATGTCGACGAGTTCTGCGGCAAGATCAAGGCCGGCAAGGATTCGCAGGCCGATGACAATTTCTCGATCGTAGCCCGTGTTGAAGCGCTGATCGCCGGCTGGGGCATGGAAGAAGCGCTGCGCCGCGCCGAGGCGTACCGTCAGGCCGGCGCCGACGCCATCCTGATCCACAGCAAGCTGTCGAAGGCCGACGAGATCGTGACGTTTGCGCGTGAATGGGCCGGCCGCGCCCCGCTGGTGATCGTGCCGACCAAGTACTACAGCACGCCTACCGATGTGTTCCGCAAGGCTGGCATCAACCTGGTGATCTGGGCCAACCACCTGATCCGCGTGGCGGCTTCGGGCATGCAGGCCGTGGCCAAGGAAATCCATGACAGCGAAACGCTGGTCAACGTGGAAGACCGCATCGCCACCGTGAACGAGATTTTCCGCCTGCAGGATGCCGACGAATACTCGGCTGCCGAGAAGATCTACCTGACCGGTGGGCAGGCACCCGGTTCGGCGGTGGTACTGGCCGCGGGCCGTGGCAAGGGCCTTGAGGCGCTGACCGAGGACAAGCCCAAGATCATGCTGCCGGTGGCTGGCAAGCCGCTGTTGCGCTGGCTCGTGGACGGATTCAAGAACCAGGGCATCAACGACATCACCGTGGTGGGCGGCTACAAGGCCGAGGCCATCGACGCGGCCGGTATCAATCTGGTCCGTAACGAGCGTCATGCCGAAACCGGCGAACTGGCTTCGCTGGCATGCGCCGCCGATGCGCTGCAGACCGATACCGTGATCGCCTATGGCGACCTGCTGTTCCGCAGCTATATCCTGCGTGACCTCGTCGATTCCGATGCACCGTTCAGCGTGGTGGTCGATTCGTCGGCATCGAACGCTTCGAGCCAGAGCGTGCGCGATTTCGCATGGTGTTCGGCGGCCGATGACCGTGACCTGTTCGGCCAGAAGATCCTGCTGCGCAAGATTTCGGACGAGATTCCTGCCGGCGATGCGCCGCATGGCCGCTGGATCGGCCTGCTGAACGTGCGCGGCGAAGGCCGTGTGCGCCTGCAGAAGCTGCTCGGCGAACTGCGCCAGCGTCCGGACTTCGACAAGCTCGACCTGCCCGACCTGCTCAATGCATTGGTCGCCGCCGGCGAACAGGTCGAGGTCAAGTACGTGCACGGCCACTGGCGTGGTGTGAACGACCTTGACGATTTCCGTCGCGCTGGTGATTTCGCCCATACGCAGACGCCCTACTCGCTGGGGAACAATGCCGGCGAGGCCGCTCGATGATCGAGGCCGTACAGTTTGTCGAAGCCGCGCGCGAGCGCGGTTTCGAATGGTATGCAGGCGTGCCGTGCTCGTACCTGACACCGTTCATCAACTACGTGGTGCAGGACCCGTCGCTGCATTACGTGTCGGCAGCCAATGAAGGCGATGCGGTAGCGTTTATCGCCGGCGTGGCGCAAGGCGCGCGCAACGGCGTGCGCGGCATCACCATGATGCAGAACTCGGGCCTCGGCAATGCCGTGAGCCCGCTCACGTCGCTGACCTGGACCTTCCGCCTGCCACAGTTGCTGATCGTCACGTGGCGCGGCCAGCCGGGCGGCGCATCGGACGAACCACAGCACGCGCTGATGGGCCCGGTTACGCCGGCCATGCTCGACACGATGGACATCCCGTGGGAACTGTTCCCGACCGAGCCCGAAGCCGTCGGCCCGGCGCTGGACCGGGCTGTCGCCCATATGGATGCAACGGGCCGGCCCTACGCGCTGATCATGCAGAAAGGCAGCGTGGCGCCCTACCCGCTGCAATCGCAGACTCCACCGCAGGCGCGCGCCAAGGCGGTGCCGCAGGTCGCGCATGCCGGCGCCGCCCAACTGCCAAGCCGCCAGGAAGCGTTGCAGCGCGTAATGGCCCATACGCCGGTCGATTCGACCGTGGTGCTGGCCTCCACCGGCTTCTGTGGCCGTGAACTCTACGCGCTCGACGACCGTTCGAACCAGCTCTATATGGTCGGCTCGATGGGTTGCCTGACGCCGTTCGCGCTGGGGCTGGCGCTGGCCCGCCCCGACCTGAAGGTGGTAGCGATCGATGGCGACGGCGCGGCACTGATGCGCATGGGCGTGTTTGCCACGCTCGGCGCCTATGGCCCGGCCAACCTTACGCATGTGCTGCTCGACAACAATGCACACGACTCGACCGGTGGCCAGGCCACTGTGTCGCACAACGTGTCATTTGCGGGCGTGGCGGCCGCATGCGGTTATGCATCGGCCATCGAGGGCGATAACCTCGACATGCTAGACACGGTACTGGCAAATGTGGCCACGGCCACCACCGGCCCGAATTTCGTCTGCCTGCAGACACGCGCGGGCACGCCCGACGGCCTGCCGCGTCCGTCGGTCACCCCGGTGCAGGTTCGCACGCGACTGGGCCAGCAGATCGGCGCCGACATTGGCAAGACCCAACACGCTTGAGGAATCGCATGCTGCTTTTGAATCCAGGCCCGGTAACGCTGTCCGAACGCGTGCGCCAGAGCCTGCTGCAAACCGACCTGTGCCATCGCGAGAGCGAGTTCTTCGACCTGCAGGATGAAGCGCGCCAGCGACTCGTTGACGTGTATGGACTGGACGCTGCCAACTGGAGCGCGGTGCTGATGACCGGCTCGGGTACCGCCGCGCTGGAAAGCATGATCGCGGGACTGGTGCCCGCGCAGGGCAAGCTGCTGATCGTGCAGAACGGCGTCTACGGCGAGCGTATTACGCAGATCTCCGCGCAGTACCAGATTGCCCACGCAGTGGTGAAGCACGACTGGATGGATGCGCCGGATCTGTCGCGCATCGACGCGGCGCTGGCGGCAGACCCGGCCATCACCCATGTGGCCGTGATCCATCACGAAACCACCACGGGCCGCCTCAACGACCTGCCCTCGATCGACAAGCTGTGCCAGGCGCGCAATGTGCGCCTGCTGGTCGATACCGTGAGCAGCTTCGGCGCCGAGGGCATCGATTTCAGCGGCAATATCGATGCGGTGGCCGCCACGGCCAACAAATGCCTGCACGGCGTGCCCGGCGCGGCGTTTGTGATCGCGCGCCGCAGTGCGCTGGCCAATGCCGCCAGCCGCACCTATTACCTCGACATCGCGCGGCTGGCCAAACTGCAGGACCAGCGCAACACGCCATTCACGCCATCGGTCCATGCGTACTACGCGCTGGTGGAGGCGTTGCGCGAACACGCCGATGAAGGCGGCTGGCAAGGCCGCCACCAGCGCTATGCGGCGCTGGCCGAGGAAGTCCGCGCGGGCCTGGCTGCCTTGGGCATCGAGGCCCTGTGGCCCGCGACCCAGTCGTCGGTGGTACTGCGTGCCTACAAGCTTCCGCAGGGCGTCACGTACGAGCAACTGCACGATGGCCTGAAGGCGCGCGGCTTCGTAATCTATGCCGGCCAGGGCGGCCTGTCATCGCAACTGTTCCGCATTTCGACGATGGGCGCACTCGATGCAGCGGATATGCATCGGCTGGTGGCGGGTTTCCGCGAGCTGCTGAACGGCTGAAATGCTGTAGTGTCAGTAGTCCCCTCTCCCGCCACGCGCGGGAGGGGAGAAAACACACAGCATTGCCTCCTCATAGTTCGTCTTCCACCGGCAGTATCCTCAGCACACCCTGCTTGAACTTGTCCCAGGCGCCCATGCCCGGTTCACTGGTATAGGTGCGCAGCACCCCATCCTCGCGCGTCACCCACTGCAAGTCGTCGCCGTCGAGCACCACCTGGTATGCAGCATCGAGCAGTGCATCGTCGACGCCCTGGCCCAGCATTTCGCACAGATCCTTGCTGTCGACCACGATACCCATTTCGGTATTGAGCCTTGCGGAACGGGGATCGAGGTTCAATGAACCAATAAACAGCTGGTGCCGGTCGACCATATAGGTCTTGGCATGCAGGCTGGCCCGGCTGCTGCCGCCGGGGCCACGACGCTTCTTCTCTTTGGCCAGTTCTGCATAGGCCGTTGGTTTCAGCTCATAGAGGATCACGCCGGCCTTGAGTAGCGCCTTGCGTTTCGGTGCGTAGCCGGCATGCACGGCCGACACATCGGTGGCGCCATAGGAATTGGTGAGAATGCGTACCTGCACGCCACGCTGCTGCATATCGACCAGCCATTTCATTGCGGAATCGGGTGGCACGAAATACGGCGAGATCAAGGTCAGGTCATGCTGGGCCCCTTCGAGGAACTTCACCAGTTGCGGAATCGCGTGCGTGGAATCGTCCTCGGGTGGATGCAGGACCTTGGCGGCGCGATCGGCAATCACGGTGGCACGGCCCCAGTACGCGGGCAGCTTGTCCTGCTGGATCAATTGCACGATGCCGGTCTCGAGCACCGACTGACCATAGGGTGTCGCGCGCATCGCGACAGCATGTTCGTCAAGATAGGTACGCAGCTTCTGCTGATGTGTCGCTGCCTCGTCGCCGCTCAGCGGTTTGGCCAGCGCCGTGAGTGGATAAACGGCTTCGCTGTTCCAGTAGTCGTCGAACACATGCGATACCTGAGGCACTACCGGTCCTGCCGCCAGCAGGTCGAGGTCTGTGAAATCGGTGTCTGCGGCTCCGTAGTATTCGTCACCGATGTTGCGTCCGCCAACGATCGTCAGCTGGTTGTCGGCGGTCATCGACTTATTGTGCATGCGCCGGTCGATGCGCCGGAAGTCCGTCACGTATTCGAACAACCGCATATTGCGGCTGGCAAACGGATTGAACAGCCGCACCTCGACATTCGGATGCGCATCCACGGCCGACAGCGCCTTGTCCTGCCCCGCCAGATGAATATCGTCGAGCAACAGCCTCACGCGTACGCCACGGTCCGCCGCGGCCATGATTTCGGCCAGCAGTGTGAGGCCGGTGTTGTCGGCCTCATAGATGTAGTACTGGACGTCGAGGCTGCGCTGCGCCGTACGCGCCAATGCAACACGCATGGCGAACGCATCGGTGCCCGACAGCAGCGGATAGAACACCGAGTCGCCCGGGTGTGCGGCCAGCTTCTGCGCCAGTCCACGCGCCAGCGCGGTGTCGCCGGTGTCCTCCAGTGCCAGCTCCGGCGCCATTTCAGGCCGTTGCGGCAATCCTGCGCAAGCCGCCGTCAATATGGCCAGGATCATCATCAGCAGCCGGCGGACAGAGCCGCCAGGCGCAGCAAACGTGACATGCATCGTGCCGCCTCCCGGGATTGTTCCAAACTGAACAATGGACATATACGAAAACGACGTTTGTCATGGTAACCCGCACTGCTATGCTTTCGATACTTTCATTTTGATAGCTTAATAGCTCAGCCGAATAAGCATATGACTACCCTGTTCGATCCGCTGCAGATTGGTGCGCTGCACCTGCCCAACCGTATCGTGATGGCGCCGCTGACGCGACTGCGCGCGGCCGATCCGGTGCATGTGCCCAACGCGTTGATGGCCGAATACTATGCGCAGCGCGCCAGCGCCGGCTTGCTGATCTCCGAGGGCGTACCGGTGTCGCCCGAAGGCGTCGGTTATCCGAATGTACCGGGACTGTGGACCGACGAACAGGTGGCCGGGTGGAAACAGGTCACTGACGCCGTGCATCGCGCGGGCGGCCGCATCGTGGCGCAGCTGTGGCATGTGGGGCGTATCTCGGATCCGAGCCTGCTCGACGGTCGCACTCCGGTAGCGCCAAGCGCGATTGCCGCGGGCGGCAACGTCAGCCTGCTACGTCCGCAGCGCCCGTTCGTGGTACCGCGCGCGCTCAGTATCGAAGAAATTCAAGGCGTGGTGGCCGACTTTGGCCGCGCAGCCGCTAATGCCAAGGCCGCGGGTTTCGATGGCGTGACGATTCCCGCCGCCAACGGCTACCTGCTCGACCAGTTCCTGCAGGATGGCAGCAATCCGCGAACCGATGCCTATGGCGGTTCCGTCGAGAACCGCGCGCGAATCCTGCTGGAGGTTACCGACGCGGTGACCGCGGTCTGGGATGCGACGCGCGTGGGCGTGCATCTGGCGCCGCGCTCGCCAAGCCATTCCGTGGCTGAAAGCCAGCCGGCCCAAACGTTCGGCCACGTGGCGCGCGCATTGGGCCAGCGTGGGGTGGGCTTCCTGTTTGTCCGTGAAACGCAGGGTGAAGGCGCGTTGCTGCCGTTGCTCAAGCGTGAATTCGGCGGTGCAATCGTCGCCAATGACGGCTTCGATCAGGATTCGGCCCAGGCAGCACTGGACAGCGGCAACGCCGATGCAGTGGCATTCGGCCGCGCATATATCGCCAATCCCGATCTCGTGGAACGCCTGCGGCAGCGCGCCGAACTGAATGCGCTCGACGCGGCCACGCTGTACGGCGCCAGCGGCGCACCCGCGACTGGCTACACCGACTATCCGACGCTGGGCGCGCTGCAAGCGGGCTGAGCCGCCTGGGGTTGGGCAAAGACCGGCTGGATTGGAATCACGGTGCGACCGCCGCATTCACGCAGCAGGTCGCGCAGTTCCCTGATTACCGGGAACACTTCGTGGTTCCAGTCCTCGCCCTGGCTGTCGTGCGCAGCCTGTTCCATTTCCACGATCTCGCGGTCTTCCTTGAAGATCCGCTCGGTGAACCACACCAGCAGCGGCCACGCAAGATCGAGTGCGAATGGCACGCCTGGGCGGCGGATCGACAGCGTGCCGAAGGTGCGGTTGGTACGCTGCGCCGCATCCAGCGGAACGTAGGCAATCCACAGGTCCATGACCAGCGTGCCCGAACCGGAGCGAATCTGCAGGGTCTGGTACGGATAGCCGGTGCGCACCGTCATGACATCCTTGTTGCTCTGGCCGCCATCCTTGCCGAACACCAGCGCCTCGCCTACCGGTTGCTTGCCACCTTCGCGCGTAAACACATAGTCGACCTCGACAAAGCCCTCGCCGCGACGCCGGCCCAGCGACCGCGCCCGCATCATGCCCATCTGCTTGCGATGCAGG
>VFQP010003597.1_pt1 | contig 15574 bp, 12 predicted proteins | sample 3512351 | NCBI WGS metagenome assembly VFQP01 (sample SAMN10412372, study PRJNA504923) | tailings metagenome | isolation source: Relicate 1 Philex TSF1 revegetated site | place: Philippines: Tuba, Benguet | collected 2017-08-29 | reverse complement strand
AAGTCCTGCGCCCAGCCCACGGCCTCCACATAATCATCGAAGTGCCGGCTGCCTTCCTCGAAGTAGGCCAGGTCACGGTGCGGCAGGTTGGCGATGTGCTGGCGCATATCGGCCTGGGCCAGTTCGATGAACAGGTTGCCGATGGCGTTACCCACACCGCGCGAGCCACTGTGGAGCATGAACCAGACGCGGCCTGCTTCATCCAGGCAGACCTCGATGAAATGGTTGCCGGTACCCAGGGTTCCCAGGTGCTTGCGGTTGTTGGTTTTCTCCAAACGCGGGTACTTGTCGGTGATCGCCTTGAAACGCTCGCTCAGCGCCGACCAGGCGTGGTCGGCCGTCTCCGGCACGTTTTCCCAGGCACCCCGGTCGCGACCGGCCCGCGTGTTGCTGCGCCCGTGCGGCACGGCTTTCTCGATGGCGGCGCGCAGACCGGCCAGGTTATCCGGCAGGTCATGCGCCATCAGCGAGGTGCGCGCGGCGATCATGCCGCAGCCGATATCCACCCCGACTGCGGCCGGGATGATCGCGCCGACCGTGGGGATCACGCTGCCGATGGTCGAGCCCTTACCCAGGTGCACGTCCGGCATCACGGCCAGGTGCTTGAAGATGAAGGGCATCTTCGCGGTGTTCATCAATTGCTGTTTGGCGTCTTCCTCCACCGGAACGCCTTGCGTCCACAGCTTGATCGGCTTGCCATTGGCGACTTCCAGCAGGTTGTAGGTCTTGTTGCTCATGCTTTGACTCTCTTCTGTTGCGTGGCGATCTGGCCGGGCGCGAGTTGTGCCCGGCCATCGCGAATTCGTTTGTTCAAGCGGCAGGCGCGGCAGCGTATTGCCGTGGAATACACCTGGCCCTGACAGCCCTCGTACCACCATTTCTGCTGGGCGGCGGTCCAGGTCTGTTGGACGCCGCAGTCGTGGCAGGTGAACGCCTGATCTTCGTACCAGCCGCGGCGCACGAAAATCGGGTCGCCGTAGCTGTTGTAGGGTGCCAGGTTCGAACGGTCGACCGGGACGCTGTCCGCTGGAGCGGCCAGGCGCGTGGATGGTCTGGCCGGCGTGGCCTTCTTCGCCTTGCGCCGCTCGCGTGCCTGGCGGATTTCCCGGCGACGTTGCTTGTTGCTCTTCATGGTGCCAACTCCTGCGCCGAGCAGGCCCTGTTCAGGCCTGCTTGAGCGTTACCAGCCCATTCAATACCTGATCCAGGCCGCCGAATACCGAGATGCGGTCGATCCGTTCGGCCACCCGCTCCAGGGTTTCCAGCTCCTTCAGGCGCAGGGCGGTAGGGTTGTCCTCCATCACCCTGGCCGTGTTCAGCAGCGAGCGGGTCGCCGAGGTTTCTTCCCGGCGGCGGATCACGTTGGCCTGCGCCGCCTTCTCCGCCTCCACCACCTGCGCCAGCAGCGCCTTCATCTCGCCCGGCAGGATGATGTCACGCACCCCTAGGCCGCTGACCTCGATGCCGGTGCCCACCATCCGCTCCTTCAGGTAGGCGCTGACCGATTCGTCGATCAGTTGCTTGTTCTCCAGCAGCTCATCCAGCGAGCGGGTGCCTACCGCCGCCCGCAGGCCGAACTGCAGCTCGCGGTAGAGGTGATCCTGCGGTTTGGACAGGCGCGAGAACGCAGTCAGCACGTCGCTGTAGCGCCAGTTAGCGGCCAGGTTCAGGCGCAGGCTCACCTTGTCGCGGGTGAGGATTTCCTGGCCGCTGACTTCCAGCGCCTGGATCCGCGTATCGATCAGCTCCACGCTCACCTGGCGGTTGTAGCGCCAGAAACCGTACTGGCCAGCCGGCAGCAGTTCGACCACCGCACCGTCGACCTTCAGCACGCCGACCTGATAGGCCGGCACCTGCGCCAGCAGGACTGCTTCGCTGCCGATCAGGCTGTGGCCCCGCAGGTTGCCCTGCAGTTGTTGCAGCAGCGCCGGCGCCACGCGGTAGTCGTGGCTCAGGTCGATGCGCTCCAGACGATGCTCGGTCTGACCCTTCCAGTACAGCCGACGGCTGCCCGGGGCGAGGATTTCCACCAGTACGCCGTCCTCGTAACGCAGGCCGGCCTCGTGCTCGGCCATATCCATGCGAGTGAAATAGCGTTCGATCAGCGCGGGTTCGGACTGGCGCAGGTAGCCGCTCAGGCGGTGCTCGAACAGTGGGGTATTCAGGCTGAAGGTTTCCACGCTCAGGCGGTTGTATAGGTCCAGATGGCGATAGATGCCCGGCTCGAGGATGGCCAGGAAATCGCCTTCGGAGTACAGCAGGCCGCGTTCGTTCTTCTTCACGCTAAAGCGCTTCAGCAGTGTCATGTCTTTCTTCCTTCTTCTTTTTGTCCTGGGGTGCCGGTGTTCGCCGGCCCGCCGAGTGGCGCGGAGGGAGCTTGCGAGAGGCGTGCGCCGCGGACGTCCTGTCCGTCTGGGCCGAGTCCTTCGGCCGGCGCCTGCCTTGTCGCAAACCCGCTCCTGGTACCGGGCGGGCCGGCGGTGGCTTCGACTCCCTGGCGTCGCCGGCCGTCCTGGCCGCTGTGCACCTTTCTCGTCGCCGCACCGGCGGGGTGTTGCTGTCATGAGTAGCTGCCTTAACTGGGCAGTGTTCGAGCGGGAATCGAACCCGCGACAGGCCATCCGAAAATGGCTGCTCTATCCGACTGAGCTATCGAACGGCGCGGGCAGGACTCGAACCTGCGACGGCTCCATCGAAATGGAGTGCTCTATCCGACTGAGCTACCGCGCCATCGACCGTGACGACTGCTGCAGCGGCATGCACGAAGCCGACACCAGGGGTGGGCTCGGGCACCGGCGGGAGTGGAATCCCTGCCCGTGGGCTGCATCAGCGATGCGGTCGAGAGTGATATAGCGAGGGGCGTGCCAGATTTGCTTGGAATGAAAGTGTTTGTTTTTAAGTTTTTGATAAATAACAAGTAAATTTGAAGGGTGATTTTTTCTGCTTGAGGTGAGATTGGCTTGAATTTGATTTTATTGATAATTTGATATCAATAGTTATCTTAACGGATAAAAGATGAGAGCAAAGAAAACCGTCGCCATCGGCTTTATCGGTGCCACCCTGGATCGGGTCGGCAAGGGTTCCAATCGCTGGAACAAGTGGCGGCCCAGCATCGGCCTGTGCCAGCAGGCGGATCTGCTGATCGACCGTCTGGAGCTGATCCACGGCACCGACGCGCGTGATATCGGCCTTGCCGAGCGCATCCGCGCCGATATCGAGCAGATATCCCCGGAAACCGAGGTGCGCCTGCAGCCGATGCAGTTGCGCAACCCCTGGGATTTCGAGGAGGTGTATGGTGCGCTGCACGATTTCACCAGCGCCTATGCCTTCGATACCGAACACGAGGACTATCTCGTGCATATCACCACCGGTACGCACGTGGCGCAGATCTGCTGGTTCCTGCTGACCGAGGCGCGCTACCTGCCGGCACGGCTGGTGCAGACCTCGCCGGCGCGCAAGCGCGACGAGGCCGCGCAAGTGACCGGCACCTACACGCTGATCGACCTGGATCTGTCACGCTATGACCGTATCGCCACGCGCTTCAAGCACCAGCGCCTGGAGGGTCTGGCCTTTCTCAAGTCCGGCATCGCCACGCGCAACGCGGCGTTCAACCGGTCCATCGAGCAGATCGAGCGGGTCGCCGTGCGTTCCTCGGCGCCCATGCTGCTGATCGGCCCGACCGGTGCCGGCAAGTCGTTCCTGGCGCGGCGCGTATACGAGCTCAAGCGCAGCCGCCACTTGGTCGATGGCCGCTTCGTCGAGGTCAACTGCGCCACGCTGCGCGGCGATGGCGCCATGTCGGCGCTGTTCGGCCATATCAAGGGCGCGTTCACCGGCGCGCAGAATGCCCGCGACGGTCTGTTGCGTGCCGCAGATGGCGGCATGCTGTTTCTCGACGAGATCGGCGAGCTGGGGCTGGACGAGCAGGCCATGCTGCTCAAGGCCATCGAGGAAAAACGCTTCTTCCCCATGGGCTCGGATAAGGAAGTCAGCAGCGACTTCCTACTGATCGCCGGCACTCACCGCGACTTGCGCGCACGGGTGGCCGAGGGGCTGTTCCGCGAAGACCTCTACGCGCGGATCAATCTCTGGACCTTCGATCTGCCCGGCCTGGCCGGGCGCCGCGAGGACATCGAGCCGAACATCGATTTCGAGCTGCAGCGCCATGCACGGGAGCAGGGGCGGCTGGTGCGCTTCAATTTGGAGGCGCGGCGGCGTTACCTGGCCTTCGCCAGCTCCAGCGAGGCCGCCTGGCAGGGCAACTTCCGCGAACTATCGGCCTCGATCACGCGTATGGCGACCCTGGCCGACAGCGGTCGCATCGACGAGGCCCAGGTGCAGGAGGAGATCGAGCGGCTGCGGCGAGCCTGGGGCCAGCAGAGCGAGCACGACGAAGTGGTGCAGCTACTGGGCGAGGCGGCCGATGCGCTGGATCTGTTCGACCGCCTGCAGCTGCGGGCGGTGCTCGAGGTCTGCCGCCAGGCCGACAGCCTGTCCGATGCCGGGCGGCGGCTGTACCAGGTGTCGCGCCTGTCCAAGGCACAGCCCAACGACGCCGATCGGTTGCGCAAGTACCTGGCGCGCTTCAGCCTCGATTGGCAGGCCGTGCATCAGTAGTAGTACCAGCGCAGCTCCAGCTTCACCTCGTTGACCGGGCTGGCCAGTTGGCTGAATTCACGCTGCGCGCTCAGGCGCAGGCCCAGATCGGTGGAAACTTCCCACTGCTGGTTGAGCGACAGGCGGCGGCGCACTTCGCCGTTGTGAAAGTAGTCGCCGGCCACTTCCAGGGTCAGGTTGCCCAGCGGGTTGCGCCATAGCATCCCGCCATTGAAGCCCAGCGCAGGGGAGAGCACGGCGGCAAAGCCCTCGTTGTATTCCAGGCGTGCGGTACCCAGGGCGAAGCCCAGCAGCCTGTCGTGCAGCTGCCAGGCGGCGCCGGCACCGCCGCTGATATGACCGACCAACGGGGTATCGCCGTCCTCGCCGAGCACGCGTTCCAGGCCACCACCGACCTGCCAGGACAGCGGCTGCAGCAGGGCGTTGCGCGGCGTCAGCGAGCGGATGTTGGCCAGGTCCAGGCGCTGCAGTTGCCAGTGGTTGCCCTCGTACTGGCGCAGCTTGAGCTGGAGAATCTCGATCTGCGCGCCGAGCGGGAAGCCGTCGAGGTTGTCGTTCAGGTCGTGGTAGGCCATGCGCAGGCCGTATTCGGCAAAGGCGCGCTCGTCGCGGCTGCCGCCGGCCAGCTGCCAGGTGCGCGACTGGTGGCCCGCTTCCGGCAGTGGCGGGCGTTCCAGCTGCAAGCTGGGTGGCGGGTTGCGGTTGATGGCGCTGAGCAGCTGGAAGCTGCGCTGGGCATTGGCGCTGCGTTCCTCGTTGCTGGCGTGATAGCGCACCAGGCGGAAGGCGGCATCCTGAATCAGCGCGCGGCGCTCGGCCGGCAGGGCGAGGTAGTCGGCATCCTCAAGTCGCGCCGGATCCTGGCTCAGGCGCAAGACCCAGACCTCTTCGTCGGCCTGCAGCGGCTCCGCGCGGGCCAGCAGCTCGCGCTCGCGCGAGGGGCGATAGTCGATGCGTTCGATCAGCCCGGCGTCCTTCACCGCCCTGACCGTGTCGGTGGGGATCGCGGTGATGGGGAAGCGCTCGGTCAGTTCGATGCCCGGGCGGGCGATCTCCAGCAGTTCCAGCAGGCGGTAGGAGCAGTTTTCGTCGAAGAAGAAGTAGTCGAAGCGGATCTGCTTGAGTTCCCACACGTGCTCGACCATGCGCCCGGTTTCCTCGGGTGTCAGGTTGAGGCGGTATTCCCACAGGTCGCGGTTTTCCAGGCGGCTGTATTCGCTGAGCTTCTCGCGATAGGGCACCAGGGCGAACAGGCCGGGGTAGCCGCCCATCAGGCCGCGCCAGGCGTAGAGAATGCTGTTGTCGTCGCCTTCGATGAAGGCGCCGAAGTTCAGCGCGTAGCTCAGCAGGGCGGTGTTGTGGCTGTCGATGTCGGGCTGGTCGATGCGCAGCAGGGTGTGGCCGAACATCGATGACGGGCTGTTGAGGTAGGCGGCGGGAAAGACCAGCACCGTGCTGTGTGGATTGACGTCCTTGAACCAGGCACGGAATTCGGCGCAGTCCGGGCTGGGCAGGTCGGTCAGCGCCAGGCTTTCCCTGAGCCAGCGGGTACGCGCCGGGTAGACGCACTGTGGATGGCGGTCGCCGAGTTCGGCCGGCTGGTACAGCGCCTGCACGGTGGCGACCAGTTCGGCCCCGGGATTGCTGGCGCCATCTGCGGCGAGAAAGAACGCCTCGTCATCGACATAGCTGCGCCAGCCGCCGAGCTTGCCGGTTTCGTAGTGGCCGAGGGCGATCCAGTAGGGATCGTCGGCAAGTTGCTCTGGCGTGGCGGCGTGCAGGGGAAGGCTGGCGCTGAGGGCGAGGACGGCGAATATCCGTTTCAAGGTCGCTGTTCTTCTGGTCATGGCGATGGCCGAGCTTTGGTCAGGCGCAGTGCAGGTGTCAAGGCAGCAGAGAAGAGGATTTTGCGCAAGTAATGATCGATATCAGCGTCTGGCCATGATGCCGGTGTCACACTGAAAACTCGCAGCCATCGAGGAGACGGGTCATGAACCGGCGTGAGGCATTGCTGGGCCTGCAGCATGAATATCGTGTCCGTGCCGAGGCCATCCGGCGCGACCTGGGGCGTAGCCATTCGCCGGACTTCGCCGAGCAGGCGCAGCAGCGGCAGAACGACGAAGTCCTGGAAGCCCTGCTGGCCGAGGCCGAGCTGGGCCTGGCCCTGGTCAATCAGGCCTTGGCGCGCGTCGCCGATGGCAGCTACGGGCTGTGCCTGAAATGCGGCGAGCCGATCAGCGAGGCGCGCCTGAACGCCATCCCGGCTGCGGAGTACTGTCTGGGCTGCGCCTCGGTCAGGTAAGGGGCTGGCCGACCTCTTCCAGCAGGCGCCTGGCGGCCGAGTCGGCTGCATCTATGTAGGGCTGCAGCACGCTGGCCGCACCGGCGCGGGTGAAGGCTTCCAGATCGCCCTCGCGGAAGGCGCTGAGCGTGACCTGGCCGCGAAAGCCGGTGCTGCGCGCCGCGCGCAGGAGGATGGCGTTGACCTCGCGCTGCGGAATGGTGCTGACCAGTGCGCGCGCCTGCTGCAGCGGCAGGTGGGTAATGAAGTCGTGATCCTCGGCGTCGCCATAGCACACCGTCAGGCCGCTGCGCCGCGCACTGGCCAGGGCTTCGGGGTTGAAATCGACGCCGAGCACGCGCAGCCCGGCGTCCTCCAGGCGGTGCGCCAGCTGGCGACCGTAGCGGCCCAGGCCATAGACGATGACCTCCGGTTGCTCCTCCTCCGCGCTGCTGTCGGCGGCGTTCTCCCGGTGCGCCACGCGTCGTTCGAACAGCCCCAGCCAGGGCGACAGGCGTTCGAACAGCGGCTGCGAGTAGAGAATCATGTAGGTGGACAGGGTGATGGTGATCACCCCTACCAGGGTGGTCAGCCCCAGGGCTTCGCCGCCGACATGGCCAAGGCCGATGCCCATGGCGACGAAGATGATGGAGAACTCGCTGATCTGTGCCACGGTCAGCCCGGCCATGAAACCGGTGCGCTTGCGGTAGCCCATCGCGCCCATGATGGCCATGACGATCAGCGGATTGCCGATCAGCACGAACACCGATAGCAGCAGGGCGCTGCCCAGTTGGCCCTGAAGGTAGGTGAAATCCAGCTGGATGCCCAGATGCAGGAAGAAGAACAGCAGGAGGAAGTCGCGCAGGCTGGTCAGGCGGCTGGCGATCGCCTCGCGCAAGGGCGTCGACGCCAGGCAGAAGCCAGCGATGAAGGCGCCGATCTCCTTGGACAGGCCCAGCGCCTCTGCGCCACCGGCGAGCAGGGTGCCCCAGGCGATGGCCACCAGCATCAGCAGCTCCGGCGAGCGGGCCATGGCGCCGAGCAGCCGCGGCAACACGTGGCGTATCAGCAGATAGAGCAGAACCAGGCTGCACAGCAGGACCGTGATCAGAGCCAGCGGCGACAGCCCCTGATGCTCGCCGTTGGCCGGCTGGTACAGGTTGATCGCCAGCATGGCCAGGACCACGGCGATGTCCTGCACGATGAGAAAACCCATGGCGATGCGCCCGTGCAGCGAGTCGATCTCGCCTTTGTCCGAGAGCAGCTTGACGATGATGATGGTGCTGGAGAAGGTCAGCGCCACCGCCACGTAGGTCGCGGTCAGCCAGTCCAGCCCCAGCATCCGGCACAGCAGCAGGCCGAACAGGATGGTGAAGGTGAGCTGCCCCAGCCCGGTGGCCAGGGCTACCGGGCCGAGGGTGCGCACCAGGCGCATGTCCAGCTTCAGGCCGACCACGAACAGCAGCACGGTAATCCCGATTTCGGCCAAAAGACCGAGCGAGGTATGGTCGCCCGACAGGTTCATCACCGCCGGGCCGGCTAGGATGCCGACCAGGATGTAGGCGATGATCAGGGGCTGACGCAGGTGGACGGCGATCACCCCGAACAGGGCGGACAGGGCGAGCAGGGCGGCGATTTCCTGAAACAGGCTCATGCAGGTATCCAGTGGCAACGGGCGCGTTACTTTAATCGGCAGCGGGCGACGAGGGCTGTCCTGGATCAAGCTTAGCGCTTGTCCGGGGGCGCGGATCGGGCCATGATTTCCCTGGCTTTTGCCTTCCGTCTAAGGATTTACGATGCCTGACTCCGTTGCTGCCAGTCTGCGGCTAGCCCCCGACTCCCTGACCCGCCCCTTCGCCCCCGAACAGTTCAACTTCAGCAGTACCGATGATCTGGAACCCTTCCGCGGCGTGCTCGGCCAGGCCCGTGCGGTGGAGGCCCTGCAGTTCGGCGTGGCCATGCCGCGCGCCGGCTACAACGTGTTCGTCATGGGTGAGCCGGGTACCGGGCGTTTCTCCTTCGTGCAGCGCTACCTCAAGGCCGAGGCCAAGCGCATGGAGACTCCGGCAGACCGCGTCTACGTCAACAATTTCGACGAGCCGCGCGAGCCGCGTGCGCTGGAATTGCCGGCCGGCACCGCGAGCGCCTTCATCGCCGACATCAATCAGCTGATCGACAACCTGCTGGCCACCTTCCCGGCAGTGTTCGAAACGCCGACCTACCAGCAGAAGAAGAGCGCCATCGACCGCTCCTTCAACAAGCGCTACGACCAGGCGCTGGACGTGATCGAGAAGCTCTCGCTGGAGAAGGGCGTGGCCCTGTACCGCGACAGCACCAATATCGCCTTCACCCCGATGGCAGACGGCAAGGCGCTGGACGAGGCCGAGTTCGCCCAGCTGCCGGAGGCCGATCGCGAGCGTTTCCATGCCGATATCGCCCTGCTCGAGGAACGCCTGAACGAGGAGCTGGCCAGCCTGCCGCAGTGGAAGCGCGAGTCGAGCAATCTGCTGCGTCAGCTCAACGAAGAGACCATCACCGTCGCCCTGCAGCCGCTGCTGGCGCCGCTGTCGGAGAAGTACGCCGAGAACGCCGGCGTCTGCGCCTACCTGCAGGCCATGCAGATCAACCTGCTGAAGACCGCGGTGGAGCAGCTGGTGGATGTGGACAAGGCCGACCCGCAGCTGCGCAAGCTGCTGGAAGAAATGTACTGCCCGAGCCTGGTGGTCGGTCACCATGCCCATGGCGGTGCGCCGGTGGTGTTCGAGTCGCACCCGACCTACGACAACCTGTTCGGCCGCATCGAGTACAGCTCCGATCAGGGCGCCCTGTACACCAGCTACCGCCAGCTGCGCCCGGGGGCGCTGCACCGTGCCAACGGCGGCTATCTGGTGGTCGAGGCCGAAAAGCTGCTCGGTGAGCCCTTCGTCTGGGAGGCGCTCAAGCGCGCCCTGCATTCGCGCCAGCTGAAAATGGAATCGCCGCTGGGCGATCTGGGGCGCATCGCCACCGTGACCCTCAATCCGCAGATGATTCCCTTGCAGCTCAAGGTGGTGATCATCGGCTCGCGCCAGCTCTACTACGCGCTGCAGGATCACGATCCGGACTTCCAGGAGATGTTCCGTGTGCTGGTCGACTTCGACGAGGACATCCCGCTCGCCGAAGACAGCCTGGAGCAGTTCGCCCAGCTGATGAAGACGCGCACCTCGGAAGAGGGCATGGCGCCGCTGACCGGCGCCGCCGTGGCGCGTCTGGCCACCTACAGCGCGCGCCTGGCCGAGCACCAGGGGCGTCTGTCGGCGCGCATCGGCGACCTCTTCCAGCTGGTCAGCGAGGCCGATTTCATCCGCCATCTGGCCGGTGAAAGCATCACCGACGTCGGTCATATCGAGCGTGCGCTGAAGGCCAAGGCCACCCGCACCGGGCGCGTTTCGGCGCGCATCATCGACGACATGCTGGCCGGCATCATCCTTATCGACACCAGCGGCGCCGCCGTCGGCAAGTGCAATGGCCTGACCGTGCTGGAAGTGGGCGACTCGGCCTTCGGCGTGCCGGCGCGAATTTCCGCCACCGTCTACCCGGGCGGCAGCGGCATCGTCGACATCGAGCGCGAGGTCAGCCTGGGGCAGCCGATCCACTCCAAGGGCGTGATGATCCTCACCGGTTTCCTCGGCAGCCGCTACGCCCAGGAGTTCCCCCTGGAGATCTCCGCCAGCATCGCCCTGGAGCAGTCCTACGGCTACGTCGATGGCGACAGCGCCTCGCTGGGCGAGGTGTGCACGCTGATTTCGGCGCTGTCGCGCACGCCGCTCAAGCAGTGCTTCGCCATCACCGGTTCGATCAACCAGTTCGGCGAGGTGCAGGCGGTCGGCGGGGTCAACGAGAAGATCGAAGGCTTCTTCCGTCTGTGCGAGGCGCGCGGCCTGACCGGCGAGCAGGGGGTGATCATTCCGCATTCCAACGTCAGCAACCTGATGCTCGACGAGCGGGTGCTCGACGCCGTGCGCGCCGGCCAGTTCAACGTCTACGCCGTGCGCCATGTCGACGAGGCGCTGAGCCTGCTGGTGGGCGAACCGGCGGGGCATCCCGACGAGAAGGGCCGCTTCCCCAAGGGCAGCGTCAATGCGCGTGTGCTGGAGCGGCTGCGCGAGATCGCCGAGATCGGTATGGAGGAGGAGGGCAAGCACCTCGAACCGGCCAAGGAAAAGAGCGCAGCCGTTGAGGAGGCAGCCAAACCGGCCAAGGCACCTCGGCGCAAGAAGGGCGAAGGCGAGGGTGCCGCGGGCTGATCAGAACTTGCACGATTGTCCCGAATCACCCGTCACTGGCGGGCGGCGCCTTTTGCTCACGCGTCATGCACAGAGTTATCCACAGAATGCGTGGATAACTTTTGCCTTCACAGTGCGACCGCTCGGGGTGTAGGCTGAAGCCTGGATTCCGCGAGGGTCGCCGCCATGCCGCGCAGCCTCTGCCTTACCCGCCAATGCCTGGGCCTGGTCACTCGTATCGAATGCATGATTCGGCCACTGGCTGGCGACAACGGACGTTGGACCCTGCTCTGTGCCGCCGGCATGTCCGGTGCGCAGCCTTCGGCGATCAGGGCGCAAGGCCCGTTCTACGGGCCTCACGCTGCTGAAGGGGTGCTCGCGGCAATCGCCGAAAGCCTGCTGCAACAAGGCTATGCGGAATGTTGCGAACCGCCCATCTGGCACCTGCATCTGCAGGCGGAGCTGCGCCGTGTCAACGGTGAGCGCCACAGCCACTTCACCCCCTTCCAGCATCACCCCGAGACCGACGGGCAGAGTTGAGCGCGGCGCCTGGCACGCTTTAGTCAGGGCCTTGGCGGTCGGCTTTGGCGCGGGCTGCGCAGGGGTTATCCACAGTGTGTCGAGATGCTTCTGCTGCTGCGCCCCGCTGGGTATACTCGCGCGCATTTCCGCTCCCCCCTCAGTGAGTTGTCCATGGAACGCTTTCTCGAAAACGCGATGTACGCCTCGCGCTGGCTGCTGGCGCCTATCTATTTCGGCCTGTCCCTCGCCCTGCTGGCCCTGTCGCTGAAGTTCTTTCAGGAAATCTTCCACATCCTTCCGCATGTGTTCGCCAAGAGCGAATCCGAGCTGATCCTGGTGCTGCTGTCGCTGATCGACATGGCGCTGGTCGGCGGCCTGCTGGTGATGGTGATGATTTCCGGCTACGAGAATTTCGTCTCGCAACTGGACATCGACGAAGGCAAGGAAAAGCTCGACTGGCTCGGCAAGATGGACTCCGGCTCGCTGAAGATGAAGGTGGCCGCCTCCATCGTCGCCATCTCCTCGATCCACCTGCTGCGCATGTTCATGGATGCCCAGCAGATCGATAACGTGAAGCTCATGTGGTACGTGATCATGCACATGACCTTCGTCGTCTCGGCCTTCGCCATGGGTTATCTGGACAAGCTGACCAAGCACGACCACTGATCCGCCTCGTCTGCCTGACTGCCGCCCGGCCGTTGTCTAACGGACGGGCGGTTTTCGTTTGGCCTTGCGCTTTCTGAATGTTGTACAAAGATTTGCTTTGTAGATATTTTTGTATAACTTTACGGGGCGCGAGGAAACATCATGAATTTGCACGATCTATCCACCCACGCCCAGGCCGGGCGTATCGACGAACTCAATCTGATCTCCCTGGAAGGCGGCATCTATCTGCTTGAGGCGCGGATGGAGGGGCGTGCTCACCCGATTCTCGATGAGCAGGGCAGCACCCTGAACCTGCGGTCGGTGGAGCATGCGCGTGACGTGCTGCAGGAAATGCCGACGCTGCCGTTCTTTCTGGTGCACAGCTCGGTGCACGACGAGATGTGCGGCATGCCTTCGGCAGACAATAGCCTGCGCGTGCCCATCGCCATTCGTTCTTCCTGGTGAGCGCTGACGCCATGTCGGCAGCGCCGGGGCCTGCCGACTCGGGCACACGCCGCCTGATCCTGGTGCTGGGCGATCAGCTCACCCCGGCACTGGGCGCGCTGGCGCAGATCGACGCGCGGCATGATCGGGTGTTGCTGGCCGAGGTGATGGAGGAGGCCAGTCATGTGCCGCATCACCCGAAGAAGATCGCACTGATCTTCAGCGCCATGCGCCATTTCGCCGAAGCCCTGCGCACGCAGGGCATCCAGGTGCATTACGTGACCCTGGACGATCCCGACAACAGCGGCTCCTTGCCCGGCGAACTGCAGCGCTGGACGCAGCGGCTGAATCCCGCCGAAGTGCACCTGACCGAGTGTGGCGACTGGCGCCTGGAACAGTCGCTGCGCCACTGCGGCGTGCCGATCCACTGGCATCAGGACAGCCGTTTTCTCTGCACGCGCGAGGCCTTCGCCGCCTGGGCGAAGGATCGCAAGCAGCTGCGCATGGAGTTCTTCTACCGCGAGATGCGCCGCACCAGTGGCCTGCTGCTCAATCCCGACGGCACGCCCGAAGGCGGCGCCTGGAATTTCGATGCCGACAACCGCAAGGCGCTGCCCAAGGAGGTGCGCCCACCCACGGCATGGCGCATCGAGCCGGACGCCATCACGCGCGAGGTGCTGGCGTTGGTCGGGCAGCGTTTTACCGAGCACTACGGCAGCCTGGAGGGTTTCGACTACCCGGTGACCGCCGAGCAGGCCGAGCGTCTCTGGCAGCATTTTCTCGCCAACGGCCTGGCCGAGTTTGGCGATTACCAGGACGCCATGGCCGATGACGAGCCGTTTCTCTTTCATTCACGCATCAGCGCCGCGCTGAACATCGGCCTGCTCGATCTGCGGCGGGTCTGCGCCGAAGTCGAGGCGGCTTATCGTGCCGGCGACGTGCCGCTGAACGCCGCCGAAGGTTTCATTCGCCAACTGATCGGCTGGCGCGAATACGTGCGCGGCATCTACTGGCTGCGCATGCCGGAGTACGCCGAAGGCAACGCCTTCGGCAATTCACGCGCGCTGCCCGAGTTCTACTGGACCGGCCGGACGCGCATGAACTGCATGCGCCAGGCCATCGGCCAGACCCTGGAGCATGCCTACGCCCACCATATCCAGCGGCTGATGGTCACCGGCAACTTCGCGCTGCTGGCCGGCATCGCGCCCAAGGCCATCTGCGACTGGTACCTGGCCGTGTACATGGACGCCTTCGACTGGGTGGAGCTGCCCAACACCCTGGGCATGGTGATGCACGCCGACGGTGGCTATCTCGGTTCCAAGCCCTACTGCGCCAGCGGCCAGTACATCAAGCGCATGTCCAACCATTGCCAGGGCTGCAGCTACAAGGTGAGCGAGAGCACCGGGGAGGCGGCCTGTCCGTTCAACGCGCTGTACTGGCACTTCCTCATGCGCCACCGCGAGCGGCTGGAGCGCAACCCGCGCATGGGCATGGTCTACCGCAACCTGGCGCGGATGAACGAGGCCAGGCAGCGGGCGCTGTGGGACTGGGGCGAGCGCCTGCTGGCCAGGCTCGATGCGGGAGAGGTGTTGTGAAAAAGAGTGAGCTGCCGGTGAAGACCTGCGCGGTCTGTGGCCTGTCGTTCACCTGGCGCCGGAAATGGGCGCGCTGCTGGGACGAAGTGCGCTACTGCTCCGAGCGCTGCCGGCGCGGACGCAGGGTGGGCAGCGATACGAGTGCCAGGTCCGGCCCCTGAGGCCGTGACGCCAGGCCGGGCATCTGTGCTAGTCTGGCCGGCCTTTTTGCAGCCCCAAGCGGAGCCTTTCATGTCCGAATTCACCTTCAGCCCCGATCTGTCCTCCGACGAGGGCCGCGTCAGCTACGGCATCGGCCGCCAGCTCGGCGGTCAACTGCGCGACAACCCGCCGCCCGGCGTCGACCTGAGCGCCATCCTCGCCGGCCTGACCGACGCCTTCACCGGCCAGGCCAGCCGCGTGTCCGAGGCCGAGCTGGGCGCCAGCTTCAAGGTCATCCGCGAAATCATGCAGGCCGAAGCTGCTGCCAAGGCCGAAGCCGCTGCCGGCGAAGGCCGCGCCTACCTGGCCGAGAATGCCAAGCGCGAAGGCGTGACCGTGTTGCCGTCCGGCCTGCAGTACGAAGTGCTGGTGGCGGGCGAGGGCGCCAAGCCGTCGGCCGACGATCAGGTGCGTACCCACTACCACGGCACCCTGATCGACGGCACCGTGTTCGACAGCTCCTACGAGCGTGGCCAGCCGGCTGAGTTTCCGGTCGGCGGGGTGATTCCGGGCTGGGTCGAGGCGTTGCAACTGATGGGTACCGGCAGCAAGTGGCGCCTGCACGTGCCGAGCGAGCTGGCCTACGGCGCCCAGGGCGTCGGCAGCATCCCGCCGCACAGCGTGCTGGTATTCGATGTCGAGCTGCTCGACATCCTGTAAGGCCTCTCGGTGTCGGTGCGCACGGCGCACCCGACTGGAGAAATGCAAACGGGGCGCCCCATCAAAAGGGCGCCCCGTTTGCGTTAGGTAGGGTGCGCCGTGCGCACCGGGCTGGCATGGAGCGCCGCTATTTCAGCGAAGGCTCGCTCGTTTAGCGTTTCAGGGCCGCAACGCCCGCGCATAGCAGAACAGAAACAGGCTGCGCACCAGCTCCTTGAGCACGATGGGTTCGCTGGAGGTGAGCTCGTGCAGGTCCAGATCGCCCTGGTCGCGCAACTCGTCCAGGGCGTCTTCTTCGAGCATGGCGCAGACCTCGCCGGTTTCGCGGTTGAGGATGCGCAGAT
>VFQP010003515.1_pt1 | contig 15577 bp, 19 predicted proteins | sample 3512351 | NCBI WGS metagenome assembly VFQP01 (sample SAMN10412372, study PRJNA504923) | tailings metagenome | isolation source: Relicate 1 Philex TSF1 revegetated site | place: Philippines: Tuba, Benguet | collected 2017-08-29 | reverse complement strand
TCGTGCGTCTCACTCCGCTCGTCAGCCGGAATGATGCCGGCATCGTTGAGCATCAGCCCCACCGCATCGGGCACCATGGACGGCCACAGCACGATGCCCTCCAATCGCACCAGGCGGCGCCGCGCGCGGCCCGTGCCGGCGTACTTCCGACGCGCCCAGAGCTCGTACAGTACCGTGAGCGCGCCTCCGAATGCCGCGAAGACACTCCAGGTCACCAACGCTTCGCGCCACGGCAGGTCCACCAGCATCCACACCAGCACCCCGTAGCTCAACGCGAGTCCCATCAGGCCCATGCCGCGACGCAGGGCGGCATTGAGCACCACACAGGCCGTGGTCCACAGCAGCACACCAAACAGTACGATGGCCCACATGAGATTGACGTAGAGGAACGTCATGACTGCCTCGGACGAATATCAGGCATGGGTGGGATTCTGCGACGGACGGACGGAGCGGGATCCCCGATTCTGCACCCTCGTATTCACCGCCGTCAACCGCCGTGTGACATTCGTCGACTGCAATTCTGGTCAAGCGGTCCAGCGCGGACTCGGCTATTTCTTCTGCATGCTTCCCTCTCGCATCACACACAGCCGGAGCAACCCGATATTGGTTCGATCGGCGCTCCGGCAGATCCGGCGGCACCAGGAGGATGCGCCGCTGACCCTCCATGTACTTGCCGCTTCGCTCGAGGTCTCACCCTTTCGGTTGATTCGCGCATCGCGGCAGGTGCTGGGCCTGAGCATCATGGACGTGGCGCGCCGCATCAGACTGCGCCGCGCGGCCATGAAGCTGGCGTTTCGTCATGGTGAACCCATTGCCGCCGTTGCACTGCAGAGCGGCTACGAGAGCCACGAGGCGTTCACACGGGCCTTCAAACGCATACTGGGTGTGTAGCAGAAGCGGCGGTGGATGGAAAGGTTGCTGCTCTGCGAGAGCAGGGCAACGCCCTGTTCGTGGGGGAGGAGTACTTGAAAGCTGCGGCTGCGTACGCGGCAGCCATCAAGTTGGACCCCAGCAACGCTGTGCTTTACAGGTGCGCTGGGCTGCACCACCAGATCATGGGTTGGGCAGCCGGGGTGAGCGCACACACACCCGTCCTGCGCCCGTGCAAGCCTGAGGCCGCCTGTGGTTCTCAAGGCCACGTTTTGGCGTGGGGGACTCTCGCACTGCAGTCACGGGCTTGTACAGAGAGGCCGTTGAGCGCATCTTGGTGCTGGGGCGCCAGGGGACGCAGATGCGGGCGGTGGGCGTCACAGCCGGGATGCGCACGGGGCACCTGCTGGGCAGACTTGCACCACGCACGCCCGCGTGGTGCGAGTGCTGTGGCACGTGTCACACGCCCACAGTTGGAGCGAGGCTGCTTGCAGAGCAGCTTGCACCAGGAGGCGAGCAGTGCGGGGCAGGCCGCAGACGCGGCGGGGCACCCAGGAGGCCTGCGAGGGGTAGCGGGGGAGCAGGGATGGGTCGCGCACTGTGCGCGCTGACGCACACACACTGCCAGGCCCTCCCTCTGGAGCGGCGCACCGGCCTGCCTGTCTGCCTGCCTGCCTGCCTTGCGTGCGCGCAGCAACCGGAGCGCGGCACTGCTCAAGCTCAACAAGGTGACCAAGGCGCTCGAGGACGCCGAAAAGTGCATCGAGCTGCGGCCAGACTGGGACAAGGGCTACTTCCGCAAGGGCAACGTGCTAGAGGAGCTCAAAGCCTTCCCCGAGGTGCAAACCTTAGGGGCGAGAGGGGGATGAAGCGGGGGCACAGGCGTGCCCCGCAGCACTGGCTGCCTCGTGTGTGGCTGGCACGCGCCGCTGCAGGCGCTGGCCCAGTACCAGACGGCCCTGCAGCTGTCCCCCGGGAACCAGGAGCTGGCGCTCAAGGTGCGCAGCCTCAACAAGCTGGCCAAGGCGGGCGGCGGCGGGGCGGCCAAGCAGCGGCCAGCGTAGCAGTGTGGTGATCAGGCTGGGACCCGTGATCCTCTGAGACTCGTGACTCTCGAGCGCAAGCACAGTTGCAAGAGTTGTTGGAGTCGCAGCGGCCAGGAGCAGGGGGAAGATCCAGGACTTCGATGCATCTTTGTCAGCCCCCAAGTCAAGAAGACAACTACAAGCATGACTGCGTGCCCCCCCCCCCCCAAAAAAAAGGCAAAGCAAGAGAGCAAGCACGTTTGTCCCTCACAGGTTGTCGCGGGTTGGGTTTTCTGGAAGAAAGCAAGACCAGAGCTCAGTCGTCGCCGCCGCTGTCGTCGGCCAAGGCGGCCACGGTTGAGCGGAACTCCAAGGTGGGCTGGGAGGAGCGGTGCGCGCCCAGGGGGTCGTTCTTGGACGGCCTGAGCCTGAGCACAGGCCTGGGGCCCAATGAGGTGCGCATGAGGCCCGACCTGCGCTCCGCGGCCCCCTTTGACAGGCCCGCGCTCGTCGGTCCGCCCTCCACGCCGTCGTCGGCCGGCGCCATGAGGACCGAGGAGGGCGGGCGCGAGTGCAGCAGCGCGCCCGCCGACGCCGCCTGCCGCTGCGTGACGGACGCCAGGCGGAGCGTCGCCAAGGAGAACGAGGACGCCGCCCGCTGCACCATGGTGGCCAGCACGCCTGACTGGGCAGTGGCCCGGTGGCTGGCGTCCGGGGCCTGCGAGCCTCCTGCCGCCATCATGGCGGCGAGGGCAGGGATGGACGGGTGCGAGGACAGGATGCTGACGTCCTGGCGCGGGATGCCGTCCAGGTCCTGCAGCAGGATGGCGTGGGAGGGCGCGGGGGCGCCCGCGCCCGCGCCCGTGCTGCGCGCCGTGCTGCGGTCCAGCTCGTGCGCGGGCATGGTGACCTGCATCAGCGGCACGGGCTCGGCTACGCCCTTGAGCTTCATTGTGCCCAGCGCGTGCGCGCGCAGCGGGGCGGGGCACGCCGCCGCCGGCCCGGCAGGGGCCTCCGTCGCCGCGACGCTCCACGCGTGCTCGGTGCACCACACTTGGCCGCTGCCGGCGCGGTCGCCGACGCGCGCCGCCCGGTTCATCACCCGGCCCCTGCGCCCAGCCGGATAGAGGCATGCAGAGGTCAGCGCTGTGCGTCATTGCGCCACGGGAGACTGTGCAGCCTTGTCTGCCGCCCTGACTCTGACCTGTACGCCATGCGCCCGGTCACTGGGTTGATGGCGGCGTGTACGGGGCCCAAGTCCACGCCAATCTTGACGCGGGGGCCGCGGAACAACAGGTGCGCCGCCGGGCCCGCCGGGTGCGCGCTGGACAGGGTCGGCCACAGGCTCGTGCGGCTGGCGTGGCTGCCGCCCGTGGCCCGCTGGGCGGTGGACGGGACCGCTGGGATGGTCGCCGCGTCGCCTCGCGCAGCGCCCGCACCATCGGCCACCTCGTGCGGCGCCTCGTCAGGCGTGGCGCGGTCGACGCCCAGGATCAGGGAGGACGCGCCGTCCCCCGCCACGTGTAGCGGCTCGCACAGCTCGTGCTCCAGCAGCTCGGCATCCCAGGGCGCCGCCAACAGTGTGCTGATGAGGCGCAGGCCCCACACGAGCGCGGCGCCGGGAGCCTCGAACGCCGTAAGCGCGAGCCCGTTGCCCATCTCCACAATGTAGCCTGGGCGCGCGGCGCTGTCGGTGGCGCCACTCACGGCGGCCAGCTCCGATCCGCCGGGCGCCGCAGGAGGGCGGTCGAGTCCGCTGAGCAGCAGGGCCGCCGCCCGGTTCTCAAACAGCTCGACGGCCCTGGTGGCGAGGTCGCGGTTCCACGCCATGAGCGTCGAGGCGCCGACCAGGTGCGCAAACACGATGGCCGCTTGATTGACGGGCGCCTCCAGCGTGCCGGTCTGGATCTGCCTGACCTTGCGCAGCCGGCAGCCCAGCAGCGCCAGCCGCGACTCGTCGCCGGCGCGCGTCGCCTGGTAGATGCTCAGCCGCCGCAGCTCCCCGCTGCGCACCGTGGTGTACTCGCCCATGTTGACGAGCAGCGCCTGGCCGTGCGCGGCGTCGCCGTGCTGCTCCCCGCGGCGGTGGTGCCGACGGTGCAGCGGCTGCTCGCCTGCCGGCGCCGCAGCGTCCGCGGCGGCGTCGCCCTTGGCCCGCCGCACGGCCGGCAGTCGCTCAAACGCGCTCTGCGTGAGCAGCACCATGCCGCCGCAGCCGCAGTCCGCCACCGTCTTGGCCAGGCTGAGCGGCCACCCCGCGTACTCCATGCGGCCGCTCGTCTTGTTGAAGCTGGCGTCCTCGGGCTCCAGCACGCCCGTGTGCAGGCCCACGCGCACCCTCAGGCCCCTGCGCGGCGCGCACACAGGGGGGGCAAGGCGAGGGATGGCGCGCCCACTGGCAGGCGAGTCGAGTCGCTCAGGAGCACTGCGCTGGCGTCTGTGAGCGTGGCAACGTGGCGGCGCCTGCTCACCTGTGGATGAGCACGCTGCCAGGTAGGGGCGGGGCGTCCGGCTGCACGTCGCCGCGGCACGAGCCTGCCACCGCCGCTGGGCTGCCCTTGCCGGGCTCCACGGCTCCGGTTGCTTCCTCGGGTCCGTCCAGGGGCAGACCTGCCGCTTCAGGCGCCGGCGCTGGCGTCCAGGGCTCCCACTGAGCGGCCAGCAGGCTCAGCGCGCGCCGGGGCACGCCCTGCGCGTCCACGCCGTGCGAGTCCAGGCTCCTGCGCAGTGAGCCACACGTGGACAGTGCCAGCCATTCAGTTGTGCGGGCGTGCCAGCTGAGGAAGCGGCTGAGCCCCTCCCGCCTGCGCCGACCAGCGCCTGGCGCTCACCGTTCCGCCGAGGCCTGCGGCGCCACAATGGTGGCCAGGCGCCGGCGCAGCCGCTGCGCCGGGCCCTCCCCGCCGCCGCCCTCGGCCCGCCCCGCCTCCCACAGCTGCTGCGCTGCGTGGGCCCCTCCCAGGGCTGCCGCACCCGCGCCCCAGCCCTCGGCGAACCGGATGGAGCGTGCCCTAGAGGGCGCCCGCAAGGCACCGTCGGCGTGCTCCTGCTGCGCTAGGGCGTGCGCGCCAGAGGTGAGCTCAGAGGTCGGCGTGCTCGCCACCTGCGGCCCGCTCTGGCTCGCCTCCTGATGATACGTCAGCGCGACGGCGCTGGGCGACACGGCGGCGGCCGGAGGCGGCCCCGCCTCGGGTGCGTCGCCAGCGATGGTGCTGTGGCCCGAGGCAAAGGCGGTGGTGGTGTTGGTCATTGCTCGGGTCAGCTGGCGGTGCGCGCTGACAGGGGGCGCGGCGCTGCCCGCCTCCGAGGTGGTCTGCCGGCCGGCGGTCAGGGCGGTGCTGGCTGACCACGGCGTGGCGAGCCCCCCGGGACCCAGGCGGCTGCGCTTGCCGGCGCCGCCCGCCTCGGCGACGGGCTGCACAGGGCATGGCCAGGCGATCGCGAGCGTGGGGTGGGGCAGCTCAGGCAGGGCCAGCGCGTGCACTGGGCGGGGGCCTCAGCTGAGGGGCAGAGGCAGCGCGTGCTGTGGCAGGGTCAGCGTCTCACCATCGCGTAGACGGTGCGTGCGTGCGGGCTGGCGAGCACCTCGTCGGGCCAGGGCAGCACGCGCAGGCGCTCCTGGAAGGCGAGCGCAAAGTCCAGCGCGTCCTCGGGCCGGAAGAAGCCCAGGATGAACGAGTCGCCCTCGGTGGCCGACTCTGCGGCGGCACCGCGACGCGATGGGAGGAGAAGGCGCAAGCGAGGTGTGGCGAGCGGGCGGCCACGAGCCGTGCGCGAGGGAGTGAGCGCAGGCGCGCACCGTATCCCTGATGGGAGACGAGGAGCTGGCGGGCCAGCTCGTGGTGCATCTGCAGCGCCTCGTCCATCACGTCCGGGCTCACGCTCTCCCTGCAGGCGCACCCAGAGCCGCGGCAGCCGCCCACCGCAGGCGTTTGGCGAACCTGCCAGAACCAGTCTCAGATGCCGCACCCATGCGCAGCACCACCCACCACAGCAAGGTGCTGTTCTCAATGTCTGTGACGGCGATGGTGCTGAAGAGTCCCACGCCCGGCGGCGTGCGCGCGTCGCCCCTCACGCGCGCCCTGGAGGACCGCAGCACCACGGCGGCCACGGCCAGCAGCGCGAGCGCGCCTAACACTGCGCCCACGACAACGCCGGTGACAGCCCCGGTGCTGAGCTCTGAGGAGGGCGAGGAGCCCATGAGCTGGGGCGGCGCGGGGCCACCAGCAGCGGGCGCAGCCGCCGGGCCAGCCGCCTGGCCGGGCGGGGGCGGGGCACTCCAGGACCGGCCCATGAGGTTGAGCCCGGCCCAGTACGTCTCGGCCGTGTCCCGCGGGGACAGCGAGGCTGAGATGGCGTTGAAAGTGGCGCGCACGCTCTCCACGGCCGCCGCAGTCGTCAGGCTACCATTGGCCATGCCAGTGTTGACGTCCGACAGGGCGGCCCTGCGCGGTGGTTGCAGCGGCACCGTGTTGATCTGGCCCCGCTCCCTCGCACAGGCCGCCTGGTAGTCCTTTTGTCAAGGCCCCTACTCACTTGAAGCGCGAGCCGCCGGCCATGCGCACCACCAGCGCAACGTTGGGCGAGTCGAGCGTGGCCCTGCTGACGTTTAGCAAGGCTACCACGTCTGGGGGGTTGAAGCCGCCCAGCCGCCACAGCGCCAGGCGGAGGGACGACGTGTCAAAGTGAGACGTGCGGTAAGGGCCCAGCATGCCGCTTGTTTGCGTCAGCAGCTGCGGCCACGATCGGAGCACACGGGGTGTGCATCAGCACCATGGCGCTTGCGGCAGCACGGCAGCTTGCCACGACGCGCCTCTGCCCTAGGGAGCGCAGACGCACTGTCATGCTGACGTCAAACTTGGAAAAGATGGCAAAGGCCGAGAAGGAGCCTTGCTGGTAGTCCTTTGCCGTGTTGGCGTTGACCTGGGCCATGTGCAGGTTGATGCCGTACGGCGCCCGGTTCACCAGCTGCCCCGCGCGCGGGCCGGGGGACGTGCCGTTGCTGCCCTTGGCGGGGGCGGACGCGTTGACCCAGGTGGCAAAGGGGCACAGGCTGGCACTGCAGGGCACCAGCTCGCCTGCACGTGGTTGACTCGAGCAGCGCTCCTTTGGATCAGCCATGGCACCTGGCCGCATTGGCATCAGCCGGTGCGTGCATGCTCCTGCTGGCGTTGTCTGCTAACTCACTGGTGGTGCGGTCGAGCACAGTGGCCGAGCCCGGCACGAGCGCGTAGCCCACCTTGTTCCACAGCGGGTTGGGCGCTGACGTGCCCTTGGTCTGCGTCTGCATCTTCTGCGCACCGCGGCTCAGAGGTGCAGGCGAGCGCAGTGGTCAGACGGCCGCTGCCCACACGCCAAGGCAAACACATGCCGTGTGGCTCATCCGAGTCGCCGCGTGGACGTGCCAACTCCGCCCCAGCGCGCAACGCACCGAGAACTCGAGGTCGTCCTGGATCATGATGGCGCACTTGCGCCGGCGGAAGGCCTCGTAGCTCACGTCGCACGTGACCCCAGGCAGGTTGTAGGGCAGCAGGCGCTGCAGCACGTCCACGGCCAGGTCCATGGCCTGCGCCCCCACACGCGACAGCGCAGGCGGCGTGATGGTGCACGCGCCACCTGAGCGCGGCGGCTTGCTGCTGTCTCCTCGCGTCAGCAAGTGCGTGGGCGGCGGCGCGTTCACCTTGCTGTGCACCGTGCTCTCCATGGTCTCGGGGTTGAACAGCCATCCCGTCGCCGTGCCCTGCGTGTGGCGCAGCAGCGTGACGGTGCAACGCGCTCCGGCTGACTGTGACGCACGCGTTCCAACCAGCACTAGCACCACCACTGGCACAGGGCTCACCATGGTCTGCGTGATGGACGCCAGGATGGCGCTCACGACCTCCTGCACCTGGCAGGAGCCGTCCGGGGCAGCGCCGCCCACGCCAAAGCACAGCGCGTAGTCGCCCTCCCCGTCTGCGTGCGGGTGTGGACGTGCACGGCCAGTGTCGACGTGCGTCGAGGCTGGCACGCTTGCGGTACGTCAGCCCCGCGGCGCCCTCACCTCCGTTCCAGTCGGAGCCGTTGATGGCCGCCGCCACGCTGATGAGCTCCTCCCACGTGTGGGGCGGCCCCGACAGGCCGGCCATCTCAAACGCGGGCTTGTGCCAGAAGAGCACGTACGTGCTGCCCGACAGGGGGATGCCGATGATGCTGCACCATTTCCATCATGGGCAGCAGAGGAAGGTCAGGGTGGTGCGCCATCCTCCTGCCGTTTGTGGTAGGCTCTGTGGGCGTTCACGGGCCGTACCTTCCGTTGTACACGCACGCCGAGGTCCTGAAGAAGCGGTGAACGTCAGGCCAGTCCAGCGCCGGCGCGGCCTTGACGAACGCGTCGAGGGGCTGGACCATCTGCGCCTGCTGCAGCTCCACCGTCCAACGTGCGTCCGACACCCACCTGCGCACTCACCCACATGGCAAAATGACGTATAAGGACTGCTCAGGACCAAGGTGTGTGTGCGCGACTTGCATCAACGGAACGGGCCACCGCCCGCGTCACCAACGCGGCCTTGGGGCCTGAGCCAGCATTGGACCTGAGACGCTGCCCGTCTTACCCGTCGTGATAGCTCCTGCCGTTGGCCACGGTGTCCAGCACGACGTCACCGACCGTGCGGAACGGCACGAGGTCCGGCGCCAGCTCAAAGCCAGTGTTGGTGGTGATGAGCGTCTTGATGTTGGACAGGATGCCCTCGAGAAGCGATGGGAGCAGGAAGCGCAGCGGCTGCGCGGGCGTGGTGTTGTGGGTGTGCTGTCGTCGTCGTGTTGCATTAGCCTAGCCTGGGTGTGCTGTGGGTGGACGTGCTGCATCTGGACCAGGTGGCGCGTCATGCACCGTCCGTTCACCAGGCCTCTGCTGCGCGCCAGCCGCAGTGGCGCTGGAGCCCTGCCTCACCTTGATGACGCCACCTCCTGCTGCTGTCCCCTTGAAGCCCGCGCAGGCGAGTACGCGCTCAGTCAAGTTGTCGAAAGACGCCATGATGGCCGGGCTCCTGCGTTGCCGCATTGGCAGCACCCACATTGTTCTCTTGAAGCTCCACGGATGATGTAGAACTGCTCCTGCCGGGGACGGAAGAAGCGATACCCGTCCTCGGTCAGATGGGCGTCGTCCTCGAACATCACGAACACCTTCTTGCCGTTCCATTCCGGCACGGCCGTGGCCGTGTTGAGCTCGATGGACATGTAGGATCCAGACCGGAGCCGCGAGTTCTGGGCCGTCGTATCGCTGCGCAGACCACTGCGGAAGTCGATCGACGTGCCGAGGCCGTGGCCCTGATTGCCGATCGGATGCGAATAGATCATGGCCTCGATGCCGCGCTGCTTCATCTCGGCCATCGTATTGTTGAACACCGTGCCCCCGGTCAGGCCCGGCCGCGCATGCCGCTGCATCAGCGCGTCCTGCAGCGTGTTGGAGTTGGCCATGGCCTGCTTGAGTCCCGCAGGCACGTCGCGCTCGCCGGGCTTGAGCACATAGGCCATCTTCTGCCAGTCGGTGTCAAAGCCCATGTAGCTGATGCCGAAGTCGATGTGCACCACATCGCCACGTTGAATGACCGTGCTCTCGGGCGCCACCGCCAGGAAGCCGCGCGACGTGGCCACGTCCCCGGTGGCCCGCTGCACACGCAAGTCGGGCTGGAACCAGGTGCGCACGCCGGCCGCCCAGAGCATGTCAAACAGCGCGCGCCGCACATCGCCCACGGTGGTGACACCCGGCGTGATGACCGCATTGGACAGCGCCCGCTTCACGATGGCTTCGGTAACCTGCACCGCGGTGGTGTAGTGCGGCATCTCCTCGGGCAAACGCGTGTCGAGGTACTCCTGCACCAGTTCCGCCGCACTTACAAAGCGCTTCTCCGCCTCGGGCCCCAAAGTCTCGGCCAGAAAGCGATAGGCGTCATAACCCAGCGTGCGGGTCTGACCGCGCGTGCCGCGAATGCCAAGGCCAATGGTGGTCGGCTGGTACTGCGCATACAGATCACGCAGCGTCGCGGCCGGCGGCCTTGGCTCCGTGAACGGCGCGTCGAAGAAACGCGCGAGATTCTCCTCGGTATAGCCGGTGATGGCAAACTTGCGCAGGCCCTGCTCGCCGGCATCGATGAACACGAAGATGTCACGGTTGCCGGTATAGGGCCGCGGCGGCGCCACGGCGTGCACCACGGGGTCATCGTGAAACTCCTCGTTCACCACGATCCACATGGCAATGCCGTGCCGGCGCATCATGGGCAGCAGCATGGCATGTCGCTTGGTCAGCCAGCCCTCGCGCACCGCGATCTGCTGGGACCATGGCAGGAGTGCATCCGCCTCGGGCACACGCAGGGCAGAGACTGACGACGCAGGGCGCGCCGCCTTGCCGGACGACGCGGTCTGGGCGCCGAGAACCGCGGTGGTGGTCAGCGCGTTCAGTGTCAGGAGTGCGGCGAGGCGGATGGACCTGGGCATCATCAGGCGAATGTCTCCGTCGGGTGGGAAGGCGGGCAGCCGGCAGCACTGCAAGATGCCCCTGAACGCCGGGACCCGCCATTGGACTATCATGTTTACGGCGCATTCACCGTTCTCCCTGTTCGCTCTCTCGCTCGTTGCCACTGTACATGACGTCCTACGCCACCATCGACCGGACCATCGGCAACACGCCGCTGGTGCAACTGCAGCGTCTCCCTGCCGCCCATTCGGCCGGTCGCGGCACCGTGCTGCTGGGCAAGCTCGAGGGCAACAACCCCGGTGGCTCCGTCAAGGACCGGCCCGTGCTGTCCATGATTCGCGGCGCCGAAGCGCGCGGCGAGATACGGCCCGGTGATCGGCTCATCGAAGCCACCAGCGGCAACACCGGCATTGCCATGGCCATGATTGCGGCCATGACCGGCTACCGCATGACGCTCATCATGCCCGACAACCTGAGTGCCGAGCGACGGGCGTCCATGCGGGCGTATGGCGCTGAACTCATTCTCACGCCGGCGGCGGCTGGTGGCATGGAGTACGCGCGCGACCTCGCCATGCAGATGCAGGCGCGCGGTGAGGGGCGGGTACTCGACCAGTTCGCCAACCCCGACAACCCCCGCGCACACTACCAGACCACCGGGCCCGAGATCTGGCGCGACACCGGCGGGCGGCTCACGCATTTCGTGAGTGCCATGGGCACCACCGGCACCATCATGGGCGTGGGGCGCTATCTGCGTGAGCAGCGGGCCGGCGTGCACATCATCGGCGCCCAGCCCAGCGAAGGCTCGCAGATCGCCGGCATCCGCAAGTGGTCGGCGGCCTATCAGCCCAGAATCTACGACGCCACCGGTGTCGATCGCATCGAGCTGGTCTCGCAGGCCGAAGCCGAGGACATGGCCCGTCGTCTGGCGGCCGAAGAGGGCATCTTCTGCGGCCCCTCCGCCGCCGGCGCCTGCGTGATTGCACTGCGCATTGCCGCAGAGGTGGAGAACGCCACCATCGTGTTCATTGTCTGCGATCGTGGTGATCGCTACCTGAGCACGGGCATCTTTCCGGCGTAGACCTCAGCGGACCTGCTGCGGCTCGTTGTGCGTGTCGGCGTCCAGCGCCTTCACCCTGACTGCCGTCCCGTAGCAGATGACCTCGGTCACACCGCCCATGATCTCGGTAGCGTCATAGCGTATGCCGATCACCGCATCGGCGTTGGCCATTTCCGCCTGCACCAGCATGGTGTTGAAGGCATCGGCGCGCGTGCGCTCGGCCAGCTGCGTGAACAGCGTGATGTTGCCGCCCGCCAGGGTCTGAATCGTCGCGCCGATGGTGCCAAACACGGAGCGGGAACGCACCACGACGCCGCGCACCACACCAAGCACCGCCACGATCTTGTAGCCGGGCAGGTCAAAGCCCGTGGTGGTCATGTGGTACGGGAAGTCGACGGCTTGTGAGTGAACGATGTCAGTCATGCGTCCACGTTACGGCGCCGTCGCGGTTTGCGCGAGTTGTTCGCGGCCACCTGCTCCACCGGCTGCTGGATCTCCGTGAGGTAGTCCACAGCGCCCGGCTCCACGGGAAGATGCAGCGACACCTCCCGCGCGCCCTCCAGGGTGCGGTAGCCGTTGCGCTCGGCCCACTCGCCGATCTGCCCGTAGCCGAGAATGATGCGCTCGAGCGGCCCACGAACCACGGTCGTGGCCGCGGCGTCCACCGCGGGTAGAAGGCGCGGCAGCAGCCGGAGCCCGTCCGGCAGTTCCAGCGCGGCCTGGCGCAGGGTGCTGGTGTGGCAGCCCAGCTCGAGATCGAGCGTGCGGTGGCTCTCGTGTGCAGCATGACAGATGCAGTAGCAGAGGCCATGCTGTCGGTCCTCGGGCAGCTGCGCCCGAATGCGCAGCAGCACGGCCAGTCCTTCGTCGAAGGACGCGACCGTCACCCGCACACCCAGCACGGCCTGCTCGGCCAGTGGCTTGACCACCACGTGCAGTGGCCGACCCGACTCACTTTCCCGGATAGCCTCCAGTCGCGCCTCGATCCGACGCAGTCGCTGCGCTTCGCTCTCAATGAGACGCTCGATCTCCGTCTTCCGTTCCTGCAGCAGATCATGCAATGCCGCCACGCCGATACGCTCGTCCAGCAGACGGCGCACCTCGGCCAGTGACAGTCCGAGATCCTTGAGAGCCAGAATGCGATTGAGCGCAGGCAGCTGATCCGCGCGGTAGCTGCGACGCCCCGTCCGCGTATCGCTGTGTGCCGGCTTGAACAACCCGATCTGGTCGTAGTAGCGCAGAAGACGCTTGGACACCCGCGCAATGCGGGAAAACTCCCCGACGGTGAACATGCAGGGAACATGCACCCGGGCGCGCGGGACTTGCAGTTGACGTTACGTCACCTTGCAGCGTGTGGGGGTTCAGCCCAACCCCAACCGGAGTCGTTGTCATGTCACAGTTGTCCGTTCGTCCCATTCTGATCACAAGCGCCGGCGGCAAGACCGGCCGTCGGGTCATGGAGCGCCTGATCACTGCCGGCGTCCCCGTGCGTGCCGCGTCACGAAGCAGCTCCCCGGCTTTCGACTGGGGTGACCGCAGTACCTGGCCTGCCGCACTGGCGGGGGTGCGGGCTGCGTATATCGCCTATCAGCCCGACCTGTCCCCTGCTGCGACTGTCAGGCATGCATCCCGTGATGGCAGCACCCAGGAGGCGTCCGCACGCGCACCTGGGAGAGCGCCCCGCCCAGCGCCAGCGCAATGTCCTCGACCGTGTGGTGGTCGTCGATCCAGGTGTCGCCCGTGGCGCGCACAGTCAAGTCAAAGAGGCCGTGCGAGGCGATTTGGTCGAGCATATGGTTGAGGAAGCCCACAGGCGTCTCCGCGACGCACACTCCGGTGCCGTCCAGGTCGATGGTCACCTCCACCTCGGTCTCCTTGGTCTTGCGGCGCACCGTCGAGGTCCTGCGGGGCCTCGCTGCGCCGTTCGCTGCGGCCTGCAGCTGTGGAGGGGTGGCCGCCTGCTGCGTGCTGGACGCCATCGCCACGGTGGAGCAACGCGATTGCTGCAGCGCCTGCTCCTCCTCGTGCCGCGGTGCTCTCCTCAGCGCTGCCCTCGGTGTGCAGGGGACGGAGCAAGAGCGGATGCACGGCCTCTGCTGCGACGACGACCGCAGGCGCGTCGCGAGCACCTGGGAAGAAGCCATCACTTGCGCACTGGGTGCTGCAGCGCTCGTGCGTGCGCGTGATCGCATGGACAGGGCTTGGGTGCGCACGAAGAGCAGCGGAGACCTGGCTGGTGGCCTACTTGGTTGGTCTACGCGCATTGCCGTTGTGGTTCGAGCAGCGCCGTCTCTCTATCTCCCCCGAGAGGCGCTTGTGGCGCATTGACGGCGGCACCGCCACCGCCGCACGCGCCGAGATGGCCAAGGGGAGGGCGAGCGCGCCTGATGAAGCAGCAGCAGCAGACGCACAGCAGCAGAAGGACCTGCGCACCGTGTTCGTGCGCAACGGGGGCTTCGACGTGGACGAGAAGCCGCTGGAGGAGCTCTTCAGCAATGTGGGGCCCGTCAAGCAGTGCTTCCTGGTGCGCAGCAAGGGCGAGCCCAAGCACAAGGGCATGGGCTTCGTGACCTTTGCGCTGCCGGAGGACGCGGAGCGCGCCATCGCGCAGCTCAACGGCGACAAGAGCCTGGGCGGCCGCAAGCTGCAGGTGAGAGTGCTGCGCGATCGATGCACACTGAGCAGCTGCATCGTCATCGCCATCGTGCACCATCGATCGATGGGCGTGGTGGCGCTGCTGCTGTGCTGTGCTGCGTCGTGCGCAGCTGGAGCTGGCCAACAAGCGCGCGCCGCTGGAGCAGCGCAAGCGCAAGCGCACCGAGCAGCCCGCCGCCGGCGACGACGCGCGCCTCCAGGCCGCCGAGGCCCAGGGCGCCGTCAAGGCACCAGAGGAGGCCGCCCCCGCGCCCAAGCGGGGCAAGCCGCCACCGCCCGCCGCCGCCCCCGCCGCCGCCCCCGCAAGGAAGGCGCCCTCGCGCCCCGCCCCGCAGCAGGCGGCCCCCGCAGCGGCGCAGGGCGCGGCCGCGGTCAAGCACCGCAGCCAGTGCACGGTGGCGCTGGGCGGCCTGACGGCCGAGGCGGTGCCGGCGGCGCTGCGCGCGGCGCGCAAGGCGGGCCAGGTGGTGGACGTGGTGGCGCCCGCCCCCGCCGAGGTGGTGGAGCGCGCGCGCCTGGCGGCGGACGGGTGCAGCGGGCAGGTGGTGCTGGTGGTGTACCCGGGCGTGCACGAGGCGCTGCAGGCCGTGGCGCAGCTGCACGGCAAGCCGCTCGGCGCCGCCGCCATCGCCAACGGCAGGCAGACGAAGCAGGGCGGCAAGAAGAACAAGAAGGGCGGCAAGAAGAAGAAGGAGGAGGAGGAGGACGACGCGGAGGAGGACGAGGGGGAGGGGGAGCAGCAGCAGGGCGACGCCGAGGCGGCGGCGGCGGCGGCGGCGCCGTGCGTGCTGTGGGCGCGGCAGCTGGCCGGCGAGGGCGCGCACGTGCGCAAGTGGCGCGTCATCATCCGCAACCTGCCCTTCAAGGTGCACGCCGGGTTTCTTTTACGGGGGGGCCCGGGGGCGGCAAGGGAAGCTGCACATGCTGGGGTCCCGCAACTCCTTTAGGACCGAAAATGCGACACTGTGGCAGCATGCTGTTGTGTGCGGCGGCGCGTGGCCCCCGCAGGTGACGGAGCAGGCGCTGCGTGCGGCGCTGGCGCCCTCCGGGTTTGTGTGGAGCCTGACGCTGCCCCGCCAGCCGGACGGGCGGCTCAAGGGCTTTGCCTTTGCCGCCTTCACGCTGCGCTCGCACGCCGACAAGGCTGTCTCGCAGCTCAACGGCATGGTGCGCGCCTGGGGTGCGGCGGCGGGCGGGGAGAAAACCCTGGAGATGGCGACGGGGTGGCGGTGCACAGAGGCGAGGGTGGAGACGGACTTCTGGTGCGGTGGCACGTGGTTGCGTGGTGCAGGAGGTGGGCGGGCGCCCCGTGGCGATTGACTGGGCGGTGGCCAAGTCGCAGTACGAGGCGCAGTCCAAGGGCCGTGACAACGCGCCGCCCCCGCACCACACGGAGGAGGAGGACGAGGGGGAGGAGCAGCAGCGGGACGACGCAGAGGAGTCGGACGAGGAGGACGGCGACGCGGCTGTGAGCGACAGCGACGCCGAGGATGGCGGGGACGGGTACCACCTGGGCAG
>VFQP010003596.1_pt1 | contig 15581 bp, 16 predicted proteins | sample 3512351 | NCBI WGS metagenome assembly VFQP01 (sample SAMN10412372, study PRJNA504923) | tailings metagenome | isolation source: Relicate 1 Philex TSF1 revegetated site | place: Philippines: Tuba, Benguet | collected 2017-08-29 | reverse complement strand
ATCAAAGAGGTGGTTGGATGAGCGGCGTCAGCGCGAACAAGAACATGCCGGGCTTCGGCCTGATCACGTGGCTGGGCATCGCGTTTTTATACGTGCCCATTATTGCCGTCGTGATTTTTTCTTTCAACGCAGGCCGTTTGATTACGGTATGGGAAGGCTTCAGTCTGGATTGGTACGCCAAGGCCTTCCGCAACCCGGATCTTCAGCGCGCCGCGCTCAATTCCATGATCGTCGCGGTGAGCGCGACCACGATCGGCACCGTCATCGCCCTTGCTGCGGCGCTGGCGCTGCATGGCGGCGGCGTGCCCCGCGCCGTCAAAAACACGTCCTATACCTTGATGGCCCTGCCGCTGCTGGTGCCCGAAATCGTGATTGCCGTCACCACCATGGCGTTTCTAAGCGCGCTGAACCTGCGCCTTGGCCTCGGCAATGTCTTGATCGCGCATATCGTGTTCTGCATTCCCTTCGCCTATGCGCCTATCCGCGCGCGTATCGCCACCATCCCCAAAAGCATGACCGAGGCCGCCAAAGACCTCTATGCCGACGACTGGCAGACATTCCGCCATGTGACGCTGCCGCTGCTGGCGCCGGGTATTTTCTCGGGCGCGCTTTTGGCCTTCATCACGTCTCTGGACGATTTCATCATTACATTGATGGTCGCACCGCCGGGCGCCACCACCCTGCCGGTTGAAATTTATAACAAGGTCAAACGGGGGATCACTCCCGAAATCAACGCGGCCGCGTCGATGCTGCTGGCCGTATCCATTTTTATCGTACTACTGTCCTATGTCATTAACCGAAAGAAAGCAGACTGAGATGAAAAAGAGCCCCTCTATCCTGATCGGCGTCATCCTTGCCATCGGCCTTGTCGCCGGCGGCATTTTCATGACCACCAAAAACAGCGGCCCCAAATTGTACGTTTATATCTGGGACACTTATGCCGATGCGGATCTGTTCAAGAAATTTGAAGAAGAAACCGGCGTCAAAGTCATCACCGAAATCTATTCCAGCAACGACGCGCTGATGGCGAAGCTAAAATCGGGCGCGCGCTATGACATCGTCGCACCCTCGGGCAACTATGTCCCCCTGATGATCGAGCAGAACCTGCTGCAAACCCTGCCCGCCGACGTCAGCGCCATCGGCAAGGAACTGACCGACAACATCCAGGAACCGGTGTACGATCCTGGCTATAAATACGCCATGCCCCTGTTCTACGGCACGACGGCCATCGCCGTGAACACCAAACTGGTGCAGGAAGACATCACCAGCTGGAAACAGTTCTTTGACCGCCCGAACGGCGAAGCACCCAGCCTTGGCGTTCTGGACGACACCTCGACCGTGATGGCGCTGGCCTCCATCGCCATCGGCCGCAAAAACTGCGACGGCAGCGAAGAGACGCTGAAGATGCTGCAAGACCTGCTGACCGGCCAGAAGCCGCAAGTAAAAGTCTACGGCTCGTCGGGATATTTCGAGCGCATGGCCGCCGGCGAAGTTGCCATGCAAATGGCATGGAGCGGCGACGTCTACACCGCGCGTCAGGAAAACCCCGACCTGAAGTACGTCTACCCGACCGAAGGCGTTGAACTGTGGATGGACAGCCTTGCCATCCCCGCCAACGCGCAAAATCCCGAAGCTGCCGCGAAATTCATCCAGTTCGCGCTGACGCCAAAAAATCAGGCCGTCTACTCCGAATTCTCCGGCCAGATTCCGACGCATAAAGACACGCTGACATATCTGTCCGATGACATCAGCAACTCGCCGGAATTCAACATTCCTGAAACGGCGCATACCTATGTGTCCTTCGCCTGCCCCGCTGAAGTGGTGCAAGCTTACGGCCGTATCTGGGAAAACCTGCTGCGTTAATAACCGCATAAAGGCACATACAGGAAGCGCCGGAACCATTCCGGCGCTTCCGCCTTTTTAATAGAGACACCCTGAAAGGAAATAACATGCGCTGCTGGATCTTTTTTCATGCCGACCCTTATTCTGATATCCCCGGCGCTTATGCCGTACGGCAGTTCATGGAAAATGCCGCGCGCATGGAGATCGATCTGGCCGTTTTGCAGCCGCAGAAATTCGATCTGGTCGTCGACAAGGACAGCAACTGGTCGGCGCTGTACGAAGGCAAGCCGCTCGATAAACCCGACTTCATCATTTCGCGCACGGGTTCCGAAACCAGCTATTTCATGCTGGCCGTGCTGCGCCATATGGAGCATCAGGGCGTGCGCATCGTCAACTCGCCCGCCGGCATGGAAGCCGCCGCCGACAAAATGCTGACCCAGCAAATTCTGGCCGCGAAAAACCTGCCCGTGCCCAAAACCATTCTGGCCAAATTCCCCGTCGATCTTGATTTCGTCGAACGTGAAATCGGCTTCCCCGTCGTGGTCAAAACCCTGCGCGGCAACCGCGGCAGCGGCGTGGTGCTGTGCGAAACGCGCGAAAAGTTCAATGACCTGACGGGCCTGATCGACCAGGCGGCCAGTGGCTCCAACTTTATTTTCCAGCAGTACATCAGCGCCAGTCACGGCCGCGATGTCCGCCTGATCGTCGCCTTTGGCGAAATTCTGGCCGCGGTGGAGCGCCGCAGCGAAGGCGGTCTTTTCAAATCCAATGCCGAAATGACACTGACCCCGTTTGACGCGCCCAAAGAAATGCAAAAACTGGCGATTGATACCGCAACCGCACTGCAGCTGGATATCGCGGGCATTGACCTGCTGTTCGACGACAACGGCGGCTACCGCATTCTGGAGGCGAACAGCGCCCCCGCGTTCAAGGAAATCGAACAGGCCTGCAACATCAACATCCCCGAAGCGGTTTTCCGCGCCCTGGAAAAACAAAGCCCGCATTCGCTGAATTCCTTCCTCAGCAACTACGGGTTTTTGTATCGCGGGCTTTAATCCTGAACGCTTCAAAGCCGGTGGCGGCCAGCCGCCGATCGTTACCGTTTAGGCGCGGATGTCGCCCATCCGCCGCCAAGCGCTTTATAGAGATCGACCGCTGCATTCAGCAGCTCCAGCCGCACGCTGGCGTGGCTGTCCTCAGCGCTGAGCAAGGTGCGCTCGGCATCCAGCATGGTCTGATAGTCGGTCGCGCCCGCATCATACAAATCACGCGACAGGCTATAGGCTTTGCGCGCCTCTTGCATGGCGGTTGCCAGCGATACTTCACGCTCCCGCGCCGCCTGCGCGCTTGAAAGCGCATTTTCGACGTCCTGCATCGATGTGATGACGGCCTTGCGGTATGTCTCGACCAGTTCGGCCTGGCGCGCGCGGGCACGCTCCACGCCGCCCTCCAGCTGGCCGCCCTTGAAGATCGGCGCCGCCGCCGATGCCGCCAGTGCCAGCGCAACAGACGCCGGATCAGACAGCGGCGAAAAAGCGACCGTGGTGTCCAGTCCCAAATTCAAGACCGGAAAAAACGCCGCGCGCGCAGCGCCGATATCGGCATTGGCCGCCACCAGCGACTCTTCGGCCGAGCGGATATCCGGACGCTGCGCCACCACCTGTGACGGCTGCGACACCGGAATTTTCGGGATGGTGATATTGCGAAGACTTTTTTCTTGCAGTTTCAGATCTTCCGGCGCGCGGCCCAGCAGGATTGACAGTGCATTTTCGGCGGCGCGTTCCTGATTGCCCAGTGCTGTCAGCGATGCTTCGGCCGAGGCCATGGACGTGCGCTGGCGCGATACATCCAGCGCGGATGCCGTGCCCGCGTTGAAACGCGCCTCTACAATCCGCAACACCTGGCGGGAGTTTTCAAGGTTGGTGCGCGCGATATCCATGCGCTCCCGCAGGTTCAGCAGCAGGAAATATCCCTGCGCCACATCGCCCTTCACCACCAGCTCCAGCGCATCGCGGTCATAGACGCTGCCGCGCATATTTGCTTCTGCCGCCGTCAGCCCTGCACGGTTGCGGCCGAACAGGTCGACCTCGTACCCGACCGACAGGCCTGCGCGGCCGTTGTTCTCAGACGCCGTGCGGCCGCTGGAGGGATTATTGCGGTTCCAACCCGTGCTTGCCGTCGCATCGACCGATGGCAACAACGGCGCGCCAGCGATTTTCGCCGAGGCGCGTGCCTGATCTATCCGCGCCAGCGCGGCGCGCAAATCAAAATTCCCCTCAAGGGCGGAGGCTACGAGGCTATCCAGTTCGCTGCTGTTAAAGCCTTTCCACCATGTCGTCTCAATCTTGTCTTGCGATACGGCGGCGGCGGCGCTTTCTTCGCGCCAGCTATCGGAAAGCGCCACCTGCGGCTCCGCATATTTCGGCGAGAGCTGACATGCGCCCAGAACCAGCAGCAAGCCAAGCGCCGTGAAGTTTTTATAAACTGCCAGATGGTTGCGGGGGATCATACATTCACCTTTATCTAAACGGGTTATTCCGAAGCCAAAGCCACCACCGGATCCAGCTTCGCCGCCTTGCGCGCAGGCAGATAGCCGAACAAAATCCCCGTCAGCACCGCCGACGAAAACGCAAGGATGGCAGGCATGGCCGAAAATACGACGTTCACATCAAGCATCGACACGCCAATCCCCGCAGCATACCCCAGCGCCAGCCCCAGCAGGCCGCCAATGATGCAAACGACGGCCGCCTCTATATTGAACTGCAGCATGATATCGCGCATGCGGGCGCCCGTGGCCATGCGAATGCCGATTTCACGCGTACGTTCGGTCACGCTGACCAGCATGATATTCATGACGCCAATACCGCCGACCAGCAAAGAGATTGCCGCCACGGCGCCCAGGAGGATGGTCAGGGTATTTTGCGTTGCCGTTGCCATTTCCATGATAGATGCCGTGTTGCGGATCATGAAATCTTCAGTACGGTGACGCGAGATGAGCAACTGCCTGATTTCAGACTCTGTGGTTTCGATCTTATCCAGATCTGTGACCTTGATGGTGATATTGCTCAGGTAATTTTGCCCGAACAAACGCGTGATGCCGGTTGTATAGGGAATAAAGGCGGCATCGTCCTGATCCGACCCCCATGGCGTTGCGCCCTTGACCGATAAAACGCCGATGACCTCGAACGGGATATTGCTGACAAGCACATATTTACCCACGGGTTCTTCACCATGGGGGAACAGCGTATCGGCAACGGTTTTGCCCAGCACGACGACTGTTGCATTGTTATTCACATCGCGCTGGTTAAAAAAACTGCCTTTGGCGAGCGGCCAGTCGCGCACGACCGGCATGGATACACCCACGCCCGAGATTGAACTGGCATAATCAAGACTGCCATAGCGCAGGGTAGATCTGCCGCTGCGCTCCGGCACGATGGCATCGATATTTGAAATCGCGGCGAGCGCTTCGGCATCGGACGGCACCAATGTGGCAATATCGCCGCTGCCGCGAAAACCCGCCACGCCCGGGCGGATCGACAGCACGTTCGTACCCATGGCGCTGATCTGGTCGAGCACTTTTTGTTTGCTGCCGTTACCAACCGCCATCATGGTCACCACCGCCGCCACGCCGATGATGATGCCCAGCAGCGTCAAAGCGGTTCGAAAAATATTCACGCGCAGCGCGCGCACGGCGGTAATGAAAGACTCGGCGATATCCGTCCACAGGCCCGCCCCGCCGCCATGGGCAGAAATGCTGGTGCCCTGGACACCTGCGGGCGCGCCGCTGTCTTCGGTGATTCTGCCGTCATGGATGCGGATGACGCGGTGCGCATGTGCGGCGACTTTTTCGTCATGGGTAATCAGGATAATCGTGCGGCCTTCGCCATGCAGCTGCTTGAGCAGGTTCATCACCTCTTCGCCGCTGCGGCTATCCAGCGCGCCGGTCGGTTCGTCCGCCAGAATGACCGGCGGGTCATTCATCAGGGCGCGGGCGATGGCCACGCGCTGCTGCTGGCCGCCCGACAGTTGCGACGGGCGGTGATCGCCCCGATCCCCAAGCCCAAGGCGCGCCAGCAAACTGCGCGCACGTCTCTGGCGCGCGGGGCGCGACAGCCCCTCGTACAAACCGGGAATAGATACGTTTTCTTCGGCCGTCGCCGTCGCCAGCAAGTTATAGCGCTGAAACACGAAACCAAACGTCCGGCGGCGCAGCGCGGCCAGTGCGTCACTGCCCAGCCCCGCAGCGTCGGTACCGGCAATGCGGTAACGGCCCCCCGTCGGACGATCAAGACAGCCCAAAATATTCATGAGCGTCGATTTGCCCGAACCGGACTGCCCCATAATCGCCACAAATTCACCTGTGCCGATTTGCAGCGATACGCCATCCAGCGCGCGTACGGTCGTGTCACCGCTTTGATAATGGCGCTTGATATTGTCGATATCGATAAGAACGGTCATGTCACAACGCTCCGTGCTGCACTACAAGCGGGGCATGCCGCTGCGGGGGCCGCCGCGCGGCGTATTGCCCGTGCTGGCGGGCAGCAGCGCCGTGGCCGCAGCAACATCATCACCGACGTTCAAACCGGCCCGCACCTCGGCGGTTGTGCGGCTCATAAGCCCCACATGCACCACCACGGGCGTGCTGACACCAGGCGCCGTGACTTTGCGCACCATATAGGCCTGACCGCTGTCGTTGTCTTTATCCGCCACCCGCTGGCCCAACGCAGCCACCGGAATAGTCGGTACATCGCGCGCGCGGCCAAGGACGAAGAACATCTGCGTGCTCATCCCTGTCATCAGCTGGCGGTCTTTGTTATCGACGTCGACGAGGACGTTATACAGCACCACATCATTGATCACTTCGGGCGAAGGCAAAATCTGGCGCACGCTGCCCGGCCATGTACGGCCTTGGGAGCCGAGGGTGGTAAAATAAACCTCCATCCCTTCTTTCAGGCGCATCACATCCGCTTCGGCCACCTGTGCGCGCACGGTCATGATATCCAGGTTCGCCAGCTGCACCACGGTTGGCGCGGATTGGCTGGCGTTCAGGGTCTGGCCTTCGCGTACGTCTTTCACGACCACTGTGCCGTCCATAGGGGCGTAGATTTTGGTATAGCCTAGATTGGCCTTGCTTTCATCCAGCGATGATTGCGCCTCTTCCATCTGGGCGGTCAGTGCCTCCAGCTGCGCGCGGGCGACGGTCAGGGCGGTTTGGGTGCCGTCGTAGGCATCCTGACTGATCGCACCGTTTTTAATCAGCTGGGTGTTGCGGCTATGTTGCTGCTCGGCCAATTTTATATTGGCGCGCTGCTGGGCAATTTGCGCGCCCAGTTGTTTGATGCGCGCCTCGCCCGATTGCACCTGCGCGTTGTAAATCTTGGGATCAATCTCGGCGATCAGGTCGCCTGTCTTCACGCTGTCACCCAGCTCCACATGAATTTTTTCCAGCTGGCCGGATACCTGCACACCGACATCCACGTATTCTTTCGGCTCCAGCTTGCCCTGCGCGGTGACCAGATCTTCGATCGTGCCTTTATCCACCTTCAGCACCGTGGATACGGCATCGCGCGCGGCATCGGCGGCGCGGGATTTGAAATAGTATGTTCCGCCGGCTGCTGCGACGCACAAAACCAGAACAATGACGAATATTTTCTTTTTAGACACGAAAACCCTCTTCCGGAGCGGTTGGCACGCAAGCGCGCGGCAGATTTGCAAACCTTGTGCCGATGACACGATGCAACATAGCCAAACCCTGCGCCCCCGCTCCAAGATTTTGATAAGCTTAGGTAAAATTACTCCTTTCGCGCGCCTGTGCGGCTATGTGCCATGCTTGAACCGCGCGGGGGCAAAGGCTACACTTTTGGCCAAGGGCGAATACGCCCGCCACCATAAATATAAAATAGAGGGATAATGACCAGCAATCAGAACACCCGCATCCCCGCGGCCAAAATCGTCAAACGGAAAGTTGAATTTGACGGCTATCACCGCGTGGAGACCATTACCTGCCAGCCGCGCAGCCTGCGCCATGATGGCGATGCCAACGAAATGACGCGCGAGGTGATGTTTTGCAAAAAAATCGTGGCTGTTCTTTTGTATGCCCCCGAAAGCGACAAGATTTTGCTGAACCAGCAATTCCGGCTGGGTGCCATGATGGCAGGTTGCGAAGACCCGTTCCTGTTCGAGGTCGCCGCAGGCGCCGTGGATGACGGGGAAACCGCCGAAGATGCCGCCCGCCGCGAGGCGTTTGAAGAAACCGGCGCCGAAATCAGCGATCTGGAATTTGTCGCCAAGGCCTATACCAGCGCGGGGTGTCTGGCGGAAGAATTCCATCTGTTCATCGGCCGCATTCCCCCCGCCGCCGATAGCGGATTTTTCGGCCTCGAAGACGAAGGCGAGGAGATTAAAACCCACCTGCTCTCCACGCAGGAGGCCTTTGCCATGCTGGATCGCGGCGAGATTATGAACGCCCCCGCCGCTGTGTTGATGCACTGGTTCGCCCGCCATCACAACAATATTCGCAGCCGCTGGCTGGGAAAGGCTGCCTGATATGACCTCCGCCCTGATGTCCGCAAAGGAACTGCAACAAATTATTGGCCTGCCCACGACGAAAATCGTTGATGCCAGCTATGGCCTACCCGATCTGCCCGTGCGCATTGGCGCAGCGGTTGAATTTGATATCGATGATATTGCCGATCCGGCGGCGCCGCTATCACATACCGTGCCGTCTGCCGAACTCTTTGCGCAAAAAGTCTCGGCGCTCGGCATTTCGAACGGCGATACCGTCGTTGTCTATGACCGCGGCGGCATGCATATGGCGGCGGCGCGCGCATGGTGGATGTTCCGTTTGTTCGGCCATGACAATGTGCAGGTACTGAACGGCGGCCTGCCCGCCTGGGTGGAAGCTGAATTGCCCGTCACGCCCAAACCCGAGGCACCCGAGAAAATTGCCGCAGGTGCCTTTACCGCCACGCTGCGCCCGCAGCTGCTGAAGCTGCAAAACCAGATTGCCGATAACATCGCCGCCAGGCAGTTTACCCTGCTCGATGCACGGGATGCCCGCCGCTATAGCGGCGATATGGGCGAGCCGCGCCCCGGCATGGACAGCGGGCACGTGCCCGGATCGTACAGCATGCCGTTTTTTGACCTGATCGACCACGACAGCGGCCAGATGCGCAGCCCTGAAGAAATCGCGCAGGTTTTCGCCGAAAAAAATATCGACCTTTCCCGCCCCATCGCCTGCACTTGCGGCAGCGGCGTCACCGCCTGCGTGGTGGCGCTAGCGCTGCACGGCATCGGCCATGCCGATGCCGCCGTGTACGACGGGTCGTGGAGCGAATGGGGCGCCAACCCCGACCTTCCGAAAAAACAGGGATATACGCCATGACCGATAAAAGCTTCGAAACGCTGCTGACCCATGCGGGGTCGAAACCGGACGAATATCATGGCGCGGTCAACGTACCACCCCACCGCATGTCGACCATCGTTTTCCGCACCTACGAGGAATTCGAAAAAGTGCCCAACGTGCCGTATTCCTATGGCCGCGCGGGTACACCGTCGAGCGCGGCCTTCGAAGAAGGCATCGCCGCGATCGAAGGCGCGTTTCGCAGCGTGGCCACCTGCTCCGGCCTTTCGGCCATTTTAACGGCGCTGATGGCCTTTACCGAAGCGGGCGATCATATCCTGATGACCGATAACTGCTATGGCCCCAGCCGCAAATCGTGCGAGGAAATCCTGCGCCGCTTTGGCGTCGATGTCGAATACTACCCCCCGCTGATCGGCGCCAGCATCGAAAAAATGTTCCGCCCCAACACGAAACTGGTATTCATGGAAGCGCCGGGATCGCTGACATTCGAAGTGCAGGACGTGGGCGCCATCACCGCCGCCGCGAAAAAAGCGGGCATTAAAACCGCGATTGACAACAGCTGGGCGACGCCGCTGTTTTTCCGCCCCATCGAATTCGGCATTGACGTGTCGGTGATGTCGGCGACCAAATATATCTCCGGCCATTCTGACGTCATGCTGGGTGTTGTGTCGTCAAACGAAGAATCTTGGCCGCAAGTGAAGCGCGCCGCGCTGATGCTCGGCCTTTGCGGCGGGTCGGAAGAACTGTACCTTGGCCTGCGCGGCCTGCGCACGCTCAACGTCCGCCTGCGCCAGCATCAGAAAAACGCGCTTGATATCGCAGAGTGGCTTGCGCGGCAGCCGCAGGTGAAGCGTGTGCACCACCCCGCCCTGCCGTCCTGCCCCGGCCATGAAAACTGGAAAAAATACTACAAGGGATCATCCGGCACCTTCGGCATTATCCTGCACCAGACCGACCGCAAGAAAATCGCGGCGATGCTGGATGGCATGGAATTTTTCAACCTCGGCTTCAGCTGGGGCGGGTTTGAATCGCTGCTCTTCCCCGAACAGCCCAAACCGATCCGCACCGCGCAGGAATGGACAGAGGAAGGATTTTCCCTCCGCCTTCATATCGGGCTTGAAGATGTCGAGGATATCCGCCGCGATCTGGCCGTCGGCCTCGAACGGTTAGGATAAGCGTCATGGCCGTGCTTTCCTACCTGATATATATCGCGGGCGCGGCTGCTATATGGCTGCAACTGCATCATTACTGGGCGGTATTGCCGGATCCGATTGCGACGACATTCGACGGGCAAGGCAAACCGGGCGGCTGGATGGCGGTGAAAACGGTCTTTGCCTATTACATCGCGGCGCTCGGCATTGTTTCATTTATATTCGTGGCCGCCGGACTGCTGACGCGTAAAATGCCGCGCCTGCTGGTTATCATCCCCAACCGCGATTACTGGCTGTCGATCGAGCGTCGGGGCGAGACGATCCATTACATCAAGGAATTTTACCTGTGGACAGGCGCCTTCGCCGCCCTATTTATCGCAGGCACGGCTGAATTTATTTTTTCGGCAAACATGAAAATTTCGCCGCAGATTGACCCGCAGGTATTTTACCTGCTGGGCAGCATGCTCGCGCTCGGCCTGCTGGTGGTCGGCCTTGCAATTTTCTGGCGCTTCAAAAAGCCGGCCGCCAAGGGTTGATCAACCGCGCAGATTTTTGGCGACTTTATCGAGGATCGCGTTGACCAGCTTCGGCTCCGACCCGTCATAGAAACCGGCGGTGACGTTCAGGTAATCGTGAATGATGATACCGGCGTCAATATCCCCATGCGCCAGCAGCTCGTACGTGCCTGCACGCAGGACGGAATCCAGCAGCGGCTCCACTTCGGTCTTGCCGCCCGCTGCCAGCGCGGCAGAGACGATACTGTCCACATCCGTCCAGCGCGTTTGAATACCTGAAATGATATCGCGCAGCAGGTTCTCTTCGGCCGGTACAAACACATCGCCGTCCAGATTAAAGCCGCTGCGGTAGCTGATATATTCCTGCACCGCCGATTGGGCGTCCTGATTGTTCAGCCGCATTTGATACAGCACCTGCACCGCCGCCAAACGGGCAGCGGTCTTTTGCGCTTTGGGCGAACCTTTGTTTTTACCGGCAGCTGCCTGTTCGGGTGCGCGCGGCGGGACTTTGGTCACTTTCAATTCGCGGAAAGGCTGTTTTTTTGTTTCTTCTTCGGCCATCAGGCGGCTCCCGCTTTCTTGCACACGTTTTCAAGGTCGGCGAGGAAATCGCTGTAATCCCGCACTTCGCGGAAATCCTTGTACACGGAGGCATAGCGGACATACGCGATCGGATCAAGCCCCGAAAGCGTTTGCATCGCCTTTTCACCGATGGTTTTGGTCGGAATATCGCTTTCGCCCGATTGTTCCAGCTGGCGCACGATATCATTTGCGGCGCGTTCTATGGCGTCGCTTTCAACGGGGCGTTTTTGCAATGACAGGCGGAGAGAGCGCAGCAGCTTTTCACGTTCGAACGGTTCGCGGCGGCCATCGGCCTTCAGCACCACCAGTTCACGCAGCTGCACACGCTCGAACGTCGTGAAACGCGCTTCGCATTTCGGGCATTCGCGGCGGCGGCGGATCGCGGCGCTGTCTTCCGTCGGGCGGGAGTCCTTTACCTGCGTTTCCTCGCTGTTGCAAAAGGGGCATTTCATGCTCGTTCACTCGCTTCGTGTGTGAAAATCACTCTTTGTTGTAAATAGGGAATTTCGCGCAAAGTTCCGCCACGCGGGCGGCGACCGATGCCTCGACTTTGCCATTGCCGTCGGCGCCGTTGGCGGCCAGACCGTCCAGCACCTCGACCATGTATTCGCCGACCAGCTTGAATTCGGCCGTGCCGAACCCGCGCGTGGTTGCGGCGGGCGTGCCCACGCGGATACCCGAAGTCACCATCGGTTTTTCGGGATCGAAGGGGATGGCGTTTTTGTTGCAGGTCATGCGGGCATGTTCAAGGCTCAGCTCCGCCGCGCGGCCCGTTAGCTTTTTGGGACGCAGGTCGACCAGGATCAGGTGGCAATCGGTGCCACCCGATACGATATCCAGACCGCCCGCCTTCAGCGTATCGGCCAGCACGCGCGCGTTATCCAGCACCTGCTTGGCGTAGGTTTTGAAAGACGGCTGCAGCGCTTCGCCGAATGCGACCGCTTTCGCGGCAATCACATGCTCCAGCGGGCCGCCTTGCAGGCCGGGGAATACGGCGGAGTTGATCTTTTTGATGATCTCTTCGTCATCCGTGAGGATAATGCCGCCGCGCGGGCCGCGCAGGGTTTTATGGGTGGTCGATGTCGTCACATGCGCATGCGCAACCGGCGACGGATAGACGCCGCCCGCGATCAGGCCCGCATAATGCGCCATATCGACCATTAGGTACGCACCCACGCTGTCCGCGATTTCGCGGAAACGTTTGAAGTCGATGACGCGCGGATACGCGGATGCACCCGCGATAATCAGCTTGGGTTTATGCTCCTGCGCCAGCTTTGCAACGTCGTCCATGTCGATCAGGCCGTCTTCGGCGCGCACGCCGTACTGCACCGCGTTGAACCATTTACCCGACAGGTTCGGCTTTGCCCCGTGCGTCAGGTGGCCGCCCGCAGACAGCGCCTGCCCCAGAACCGTATCGCCCGGTTGCAGTAGCGCCAGCAGCACCGCCTGGTTCGCCTGCGCACCCGAATGCGGCTGCACGTTGGCGAATTTGCTGCCGAACAGTTTGCAGATACGGTCAATCGCCAGCTGTTCTGTCACATCGACGAATTCGCAGCCGCCGTAATAACGCTTGCCCGGGTAACCTTCGGCGTATTTGTTGGTCAGCACCGATCCTTGCGCCTGCAACACCGCGCGCGAGACGATGTTTTCGGATGCGATCAGTTCGATCTGTTCCTGCTGGCGTTTCAGTTCGTTTGAAATGCCTGCGAAGACCTCGGCATCCGCAGATGCCAGATCGGACGAGAAGAAATCAAAACTGTTCATGGCTGCCTCTTTGCGCTGTGCGTTTGTCATGTGATGCTGCATCCTTTTTGTCCGAGTTTTTCCACGCGGCCGGCGTGGCGACCGCCTTCGAAAGCGGTATTCAAAAACGTATCAACGCAGGCCGTTGCGACATCGGGGCCGATCAGGCGGGCGCCCAGCACCAGCACGTTTGCGTTGTTGTGCTGGCGCGCCAGCTGCGCCGTCGTGACATCATGGCACAGGGCGGCGCGCACGGCGGTGTAGCGGTTCAGCGCCATCGAAATACCAATGCCGCTGCCGCAAATGCCAATGCCTGCATCGACATCGCCGGCCGCAATTGCTTCGGCAAGTTTGTAGCCGTAGTCGGGATAATCCACGCGGTCATCTGTCTGCGGGCCCAGATCAACGATCTGATATCCCTTGTTCGCAATATATTCGGCCAGACGCGATTTTAGCGCGAAGCCGGCATGGTCGGCGGTCAGGCCGATCTTTTTGATCGTGCGCGGCGCGGCGTCGGATGTGGTATGTGGCGTGGTATTCATGGGACAGCCCCCTATTGGCTGATAAATATGCCCTGTCTATACCAGATGTAGTATACAGCCGCCAGAAGTATATACCAAAAACGATATATTATGACTATTGGTGGGGCGGCGGGCGGCGCACACCCGCGCGCGGCTTGCCGAGGGGCTGGCCATGGATCGATTCTCGTCCCGCCGTGCCGCCCAGGCGCAGCAGATTTTCATGCGCGCGTTCGATATGCGATTTGTCGTCAAAGGCGTCAAAGCCCAGCACTGTCACCCCCTCGGCCTTGGTCGTCAGGTTGTGGGCGATCTTGGTATAGGTGCGCGCCGCAAAGTTAAATTCTTCGGTCAGGCGGTATCCGATTTTGGCTTCGGTTTTGACATGCGCCACTTTGTCGGGGCCCAGCAATTGCCATGGATCGGCGTTCTGTTTTTTCTCCCACGCATCCCATGACTGCTTTTGCCTGACCGCTTCGGCGCGCAGGGTTTGCGCCAGATATTCATGCCCTGCCTTTTCGGCATAATCCCACGGGCTTTGATTTTCTTTGTCGGCCACACCCACCCATGCGCCGTGGCTGATCAGCTGCCGCACCAGGTCCGCATCGCCGCGCGCGGCGGCCAGATGCAACGGCGTTGCGCCCGCGTGATCGCGCGCATTGATATCGGGGCGCAGCGCCAGAAGAGCTTTCAGACCATCGTTTTTGTTGCCACGCTGCGCGGAGGTATGCAGCGGTGTGCGCCCCTGTGCATCACGCGCCTTGATATCCGCACCGAAATGCACAAGGTCTTCGATTTTGTATTTGCTGGTTGTATAGGCATCATCCAGCAGCGCGTCATGCAGCGCGGTCGCGCCATGGCTGTCGGGCGCATTCACGGACAAACCGCGGTTGAGCAGCAGCGCCAGCATTTCTTTGCCCGCGTTTTGATAACTGCCGTAATCCTTGATGGCCATCACGATATGCAGGCCGGTTTTGCCCTGCGCATCCCGCGCGGCCACATCTGCACCGTCTTGCAGCGCACGGCGCGCCTCCCCTACATTGCCCGCGCGCACGGCGGAGAGCAGCCGTTGGTTCAGGCTGTCTTGCTGCGGGTCGGGCGATGGCGGCACGGTGTTTGACATACGGCTTCACCGGTGATGGCGTGAAAATATATTTTACATACGCCAAAAAGAAATCACCGTCAAACGCAGGAATTTTATAATAAAGTTATCGCAATCCCGCACTGCGTCAGGTGAGGATACCCTTTTTGCGCAGCACGTACTCAAGACGCATCAGGGCGTTTTTCTTGAAAGCAGCCTCTCCCGCGCCCAGCGGGCACTGGATGACAACCTCGGTCAAGGTGGCCGTATCCATGGCGCTGACACGCATGATGTTACCGACCGGCATGAATTCAAAAATGACCTCGCGGCCACGCATCTTTTCTGTCATATTTTACCCCTACCGGACATCATAGGAGCAAAGCCATGAACGCTCAAGCCGCGACAAAAGCGCCCGTTGAGAAATCCAAGCTGAAACCATCGTTCAAATGGGATGACGCCCTGCTGATGGACGACCAGCTGACGGAAGAAGAACGCATGGTGCGCGACATGGCGCGCGACTTTGCGCAGGACAAGCTGATGCCCCGCATTCTTGAGGCGAACCGCCACGAAATTTTCCACCGCGAAATCATGAACGAAATGGGCGCGCTGGGCTTGCTTGGCTCCACCATTGACGGCTATGGCTGCGCGGGCACCAATTATGTGTCCTACGGCCTGATCGCGCGCGAGGTTGAACGTGTAGACAGCGGTTATCGTTCGGCCATGTCGGTGCAATCATCACTGGTGATGTATCCGATCTACGCCTTTGCGACCGAAGAGATCAAACAG
>VFQP010003595.1_pt1 | contig 15588 bp, 20 predicted proteins | sample 3512351 | NCBI WGS metagenome assembly VFQP01 (sample SAMN10412372, study PRJNA504923) | tailings metagenome | isolation source: Relicate 1 Philex TSF1 revegetated site | place: Philippines: Tuba, Benguet | collected 2017-08-29 | reverse complement strand
TGGCGCAGATTGCCGGCGAGGCGGGCTTCATCACGGGCACCGCGCTCACCATGTCGGCGCTCACGCTCGTGGTGCGTGGGCCGCAGCGGGGCACCAGCAGCAGCAGCCTCTCTTCTTCAGGCGCAGTGCAGGGGCGAGGCTCCTTGAATGCCATGGCGTGCATGCCTTTTGTGGGGAAGGCTGCTGACGCCGCCGCCGCCTCTACCGCAACCGCAGGGCCTGGCCCTGGGCTTTGTGCTGCTGCGCGTGGAGGCGCTGGTCGAGGAGGGCAAGCTCTAAGTGCTTCCTCTTGAAGGACCGAGGTCGCCGGACGCGGGTGATGGGCCAGAACCGGGGGCCCTGCGGCTGGCGGCTAGCGCCCACGGCAGGGACACAGGCGGCAACGCTTGTCCTCAGTCTCGGGTCTGGGAGGGACGCAGCACCGCGCTGGACGCTCGTTTTGGCCGGCAGCGCTGAGCGGCCCTCGCGTGAGCAGCTCTTCCCTCCCTGCTGTGCTTCCATGACTGTGCCCCTGCAACCGGACCTGTCACCACTTGCATCAATGAGCATGAGAAGGGAACGAGGCGGTCCGGTGCAGCGCAGAGATCACGGTCAGCGCGGCCGGTGCTCGACGACGGCGACCGACTTGTCAAAGCTGCCCGTGACGAGCAGGTTGCGCTCGGGGTCGTAGTCCAGGTCCCGCACGTTGACTTTGTGGAAGCCCTGCAGCTTGGCCACCACCTTGCCGCTGCCCACATGGTACACCCACACCTGCCGGGAGGCGGAGATGACATGAGCGAGTAAGCAGACAAGGGACAGCTCTGACCGGCCTGCTGCTGGCGCACACGCGAGCGCCTGCGGCTGATTGGCGCATTGCGCAACCGCCACCTGGCTGGGGCCCCGCCCGCCGAGGTGCCCCAGCAGAGCTGCCACACACAAGGAGCATGCCCGCACCTGCGCGCCGGCTGCGCCCGCCATGATGTAGAACGAGTCCCTGGACCACGCGGCGCAGAACTGGTGGAACTGCTCGGTGGGCAGCGTGAAGAGCGCGTAGCGGCAGGGCTGCCACGTGCGCGTGCGCAGCACCAGCATGCGGCCGCTGTCCACGCAGACCTGCGCGGCGCGCAGCGACCACGCCACGGCGCACGACCAGGCAGCGGCCCGTCTGAGCAAGGCCACACGGGGCAATGCGCCTTGGGAGCGAGGGCGTTTGCCATGGGGGTGTCCGACGTGCGCCTCCACAAGCGCAGGCGAGGGAGGGCTGTGCCTCAGGTCACGTCACACTGACCAGGAGGAAGCGGCCGCAGGGCGAGGGCACCAGGTGGCGCGCAAAGAAGGACACGTGGTCGTCGCCGTGCGCGTTGAGGTTGACGCGCCGCTCCTCCGCCTGCGGCCGCGTGCACCAGCAGCGCGACGGGTGAGCTCGTGTGCACGGGCCGCTGCGGCGCCAACACAGAGCACACTCCACACGGCATGATCATACCTCTGCCGTGTCGAGCGTCATGACCCTCAGGTAGTTGGTGTCCCGCAGCGCCACCACCAGCGTCACGCCGTCGTGCAGGAACGCCACGTCCTGCACCGCCGTCGTGTACTGCACCTGCGGTACGGACACAGACACGCCCGGCCGGCAGCAAGCACGCGTGGCAATCGGTGGCGCCTCGGAGCAGGTCGACGCACCCGCCTGGCCTGCTCCGCCAATGCAATGGCGACGGCAGCCAGAACGCTCCGTCAATGGGCTAACCTTGCGGATGGTGATGAGCGTGGCGCTCTGCACCCCGCCGCCAAACGCCTCCGCCCCTGCGGCGTCTCCCTTCCGCCCTGCCGCCGCCGCGCCAGCGTTGCTCCCCGGCGGCTGCGCTGGCTCGGCGTGGACCACGTGCACGCCCACCGACTGGTCGTGGCTGCAGGACACGAGGTGCCGCCCGTCGCCCGCCCACGCCACGCGCACCACGTACTTGCTGTGTGCCCTGCACACGCCGCGCACGCACGTGTGGACAGACGCTCGAGCCATCTGGGCCAAGGTCCGCGCCCCGCACCCACCGCATCCGCGGTGTCAGCGAGAACTGGGGAGTCCAGTCGTGCGACTGCGCCCCATATCCACGCCCCCCATCCCGGTGTATGTGCGCGAGGACACGGGCGCGTGCTGCCATGCGTCCACGACGCGCAACGACCCTACACGCCCCTGGCAGCGCGCAGCGCGTGCACGGGGCTCCACGCGCAGGACGCACCGCTCGGACGCCAGCACCGCCCCCGTCTCGCCGTTGACCAGCGACACGGAGCCGTCCATGGAGCCCGCCGCCAGCAGCCCGTTCCACCCCGCCGCTGCCGCTGAGCCTCCGCCCGCGGCACTGCACCGCATCAGGCGCGCAACAGGAAGACCCCTCTGTCACTGCTTTGTGCTGCCCCTCTGTCACTGCTTTGCGCTTCGTCACGCCCCAGTCGTGCGAGCTCAACGCAGCGCAGGCACCTTGCTGGTGCCATGGCAGCGCTGCTGCTGACTGCAGGCAAAACGCAAGGCCAAAGTGTCTCTAACGCCACCCCAGGGCTCACCTGTCCGGCGCCGCCCTGTCCGCCGCAGCGCAGGCGTAGCCGCTGGGGTGCAGGTCGATGGCCAGCACGCCGCCAGAGCCCACGCTGGCGGTCCACAAGAGCTGTGCGTCAAAGCTGACGCGGCGCAGCATGCCGTCCCCTGCACCACGCAGGGACGTGCAGTGTGCTGAGGATGTTGAAGCAGCATGCCCGCGGCAAAGCTGGTGCAAGCGGCATGCCCGGTCTCGGGGCATCGCGGTCACACCGCACCTGATCCGGTGATGACGTGAGGCTGGTGTGGCACCAGCCGCACGCACACGATGCTCGACGGGTGCACGCCTGCGAGCGAGGACATGGCACTGGGTCTTGCCGTGGCGGTGCACGGCCTCGCAGGAGCAGAGGGCACACAAGAGCACACGGCGCACGCCACCCCACACCTTGCCGGCGCACCTTTGATGGTGTGCGTGATGGTCTGCAGTCGCGCGGCAGCAACAGGTGTGGGGTCACTGCCTGGCGTGCCCCAGCGCGGCCTTTTGGGGTCCTGTTCCACACATCGCTGCGCCCGCACCTGCGGGAAGTCCTCCTTGCCGCCTCTGAGCATCTCCTCGTCCTCGTGCGCCACCTTGGCCTGCTCCGACCCCTCTTCCGGCGCCGCCTCCATCAGCAGCTCCTCCACGTGCCGCCACATGAGCTGCGGGCGCGCGTCGTGAGAGGCGCTCTGTCACCCCGGCAAAGCCTGCAGTGCACCACCACCATCCTTGCAGGCCTCAGGGCTGGCCAGCGCCAGCGCACCTGCATGAGGCAAGAGCTCCTCTCGAGCTTGCTGTCGTCGTAGAGCAGGTTGGCGTGCTTCTCCAGCGCTCTCAGCGCTGCGCACCCGCACCGTCACGGGAGGACGCATTGGGGCCAGGCTGCTCGCACAGCGCCGCCAATCTCAGTCAGAGTGGGCAAGCCACGCAAGAACAGCGCTGTGCCAAGCGCACGCATGCATGGCGCCGCGCCGCGCACGGCCCCCCAGCCCCGCCCAAGTTCCCTGCTTGCCTTCCGTGTGGCCGTGCTCGTGCAGCCACTGCTGCACGTAGAGCAGCGCCAGTGCGTCTGGGTCCAGCGCGCTGTGGCCGCCACCGGACGACATCTCCGAGATGGCGCTCTTTGAGCGATGCGAGGTCACCGCGCTCGGACGCGCTCGCTGCGTGATGAGGTGGTGCGGTAGCGGACACCAGTTCCAGGCTGCTGCGCCCCCCGCTCGACCTGATCCCGGGATCCTCGACGCTTGAACGAGGCAGCTGTCGGTGGAGCAACAGATGAAGGTTGGCCAAGCCTGGGTCAAGCAGGGCAGCAGGTCAAGCGTGTGGCGCGCGAGCGTGGCACGGGGCGTGGCAAGGCCGCAAAAATGCCCCAAGCGCGGCAGCGCAACTACGCACGCAGCGGCGGTGCTGCGCCACTGGCGGTCAACGTGGTTCATCGTGTACAAGGTGGGAGCGAGAAAGAGAGCAAACAGAGAGCACGAGAAAGCACGGTCCGTCGAGTCGTTTCCCCCCTTCAGTCCTCCCCGTCACTCGTCCTTTTGCGCCCACGCCGCCTCCTGCTGCGCCGCCGCGTCCGCCGCCTGCCCCGCGCCACCCTTGGCCTGCTGCTGCTGCTGCTGCTGGCTGGCGGCCGCCAGCTTGCGCGCCCGCAGCAGCAGGAAGATGGACCAGCACAGCGCCACCACGTTGATGAAGAGCACCCGGAACTGCAGCGGCACAAACCTGCAGCGCAAGCAGAAGTACCGACCTGCCATCCATGAGGACAGCAGGCGGGCAGCTGCGCCTCCGCTGCCGCGGAGCTGAGTCTCGCTGGCGCCCACCGCGTGTGCAGTCCACCGCGAGGAGCCTGCCGCGCGCACCGGTAGTTGATGAGCGCGGCCAGCGGCCAGACCTTCCAGCCGTTGAGCTGCACCAAGGGGTAGTCTCGCCGCACCTGCGCAGCGCCCCGTCGTGCACGGAGCGTGTCTTCTCATGCACGGGGCCCTGGGCGAGCTGCGGCGTGGTCGGCGTGTGCGAGCTCTGCACGCACCTTGGCGTTGAAGCTCTGCAGGCTCTTGCCCTCGAGCACGATGGTCGCAAAGGCCATGAACATGATGTTGCAGACGGGCCCGTACGTGGTCTGGTCAATGAGCACCTGCAGCGGACATCCGGCCGGGCGAGGCGCAACGCAGGTGGGCCACCCCCAGCGAGCACGGCTGGTCGCGCACGCACTGTGCCACACCCACAACAGCCACCCCTGGCCCTGCCTGAAGTGGCGCAGGCCCTCAGCGCGAGAGATGCGATCGATGACGCGCGGCTGGTGCGCCTTTTGCGCTGCGCGCTCTCTCGAGCCCCGGAAGGCCCGCCCCTCAGCTGCTGCTCGCCTTTTTGAGCACGGTGGCCATGTCGCTCTTGCCCTTGAAGAGCCACTCCATGAGCTTCTGCCAGAAGTGGGCGCTGGGGCCATTCCACAGGAACCCGTAGAAGACGATGGCGAGCGTGCGCCGCCAGTTGTGGTCGGTGCTGAAGTGGCCCTTGATGATGCGCTGCGCAATCACGTCGCTGAGGCCGGCGATGCAGGCCGAGGTCAAGGCCTTGGTGCGCAGCGGCTTCTGCTGCAGCTGCTGCAGGTACTTGTTCCACGCCAGGCCCAGCACCGAGCCCTGGCCGCGGTGCTGAGCGGCCGCCATCGCCCAGCTGTACGTGGCGCGGGCGCCGCGATCGCCGGAGGCAAAGATGGGGTCTACGTGCATGCGCGAAGAACGAAGAAGAGGAGCAGCAGCAAGCAGCAGCAGTGCTTGAAGCGGGCAGCACACACAGGAAACTGCTGCTGGCGCCCGCGGCTGGGCAGTGGTGGCTCCTGGAGGAGGGCAGCCGCTTCCGGTGCGCACGCGTGCCGCCAAGATGATCCCCAAGGGCGCATTCCTGCGCGTCGCTGACAACAGCGGGGCCAAGCTGGTGCAGGTGCGTGCTTGCTGGGTGTGGCTCAGGGCGCTGGCGATCCTCGGGCGCTGAGCACGCGGCCCGCTGGAGCCTCAGCCCAGCTCGAGCACGAAAGCAAGCGGCGTTCAGTCGTGCGCGGACGCTGCGTGCTCGGTATGCAGGTGATTGGCCTCTACGGTCACATTGGCGCCTACGCCAGCGCCGGCAACGTCGTCAAGGTGACCGTTAAGGAGGCCAAGGGCGACAAGGTGAGGCGCAAGCTGGCCGGCGGCGGTGGGAGCGGAGGGGGGTGGTGGTGGGGTGGCGATGAGGATGCGAAGCAGCGCTCCTGCGGCGAGGTGGCGAGGCCCATCACAGGGCGAAAGCAAGGGGCGCGGGCCGCACCTACGCCAGGACGCAGTGCGCACACCACGTGCTAGAGGACGGCCCCATCACCAGCCTGCATCACACGCCGTCTGGGCGCCACCCTCTGCTCGTCCCTCTCGGCGCAGGTGGCCAAGGGCACCATGAAGCGCGCCGTGGTGGTGGAGCAGAGCTACCCCATCCGGCGCAAGAACGGCAGCTTCCTGCAGTACGCGCGCAACGCCTGCGTGCTGCTGTCGGACAAGGGCACGCCCATCGGCAGCCGCGTGCGCAGCGTGCTGCCCTACGAGTTCATCAAGCCGCGGTGGAAGCGGCTCAGCATGCTCTCGCACACCATGTTCTGAGGTGCTTGCTGGGGTGCGTGAGGTGCCCAGCTGTGCTTGGGCCATCGCGCGCACACGCGCCGTGGGCGATGGCGTGCTTGCCCCAACCCCACCCTGTCTGCGCACACACACCTCCTGGGCCACTGCAGCTGCACTTGCGGAGCCCGAGCGTGCCCCCTGCTCGACCCACCACTCAAGCTGTCGCAGCGGTCAAACCTCACGACTCGGGAACAGCAAGTCGACAGAAGCCGAGGAGGAGGGGTCGTGCACACGCGCAGACAGCGCGCCGATGAGGCAGCGCGACGTCGTGGTGTGGCTCGCGGTGCTGGCGCTGCACGCTGCGCCAAAGGCGGCAGACGCAGCCCGGCAGCACAACGCAGCGGCCAGGACGCCAGCTGCGGCAGGCAGCCATCTCATAAGGCAGGAGCACGCAACGCCCACATTGGTGGCAGCGTCGCCAATGTCAGTCAGTCAGCCGCACCGCGGGCTCGTGCCGGCGGACGGCGAGGATCCAGCGGGAGGAGGCGCCATCCAGCAGCCAGCAGCAGGACACGAGGAGCAAGAGGAGGAGGAAGAGGAGGATGACGACAATGAGCCGCCGGCGTGGCTGGAGGAGTACGCGCAGTGGCACCGGCAGAACCGCGGCGCGCCCAACGTCACCTACGTGCTCTTCTACTGCGGCCACCTGCAGGACAAGTGCACGGGCCTGGGTGCGTGCTGGTGCTGCACGCATCCATCTTGAGGCCTTGGGCTGCCTGCGGTGCGGGGCACTCACGGCAACGCGGAGATCTCTGCGCTGCGTGGCATGCCCTCGAACACCCCGCAGGCGACCGCGTGCGGTCGTCCATGATGCTGCTGCGGCTGGCCAACCTCTACCGCAAGGTGCGCGGCATGGCGGTTGCTCTCAGATGCACACCACACGCGCACTCGCGCCTTGCGCCCGAGAGTGGCGCCTCCTGCCCACTCGCCCCGCAGGTCTTGCTGCTCAGCTGGGACTACCCGGACCCCCTCTCGCGGTACCTGGCGCCGAACAAGGTGCGAGCACGCCGGCTTGGCGCAGGGACGGCGGTGGGGGGAGGGCGCACCATCCTGTCCGCCACGCGGACAGGCGGGCAGCAGAGGCCAGCGTGGGGATGGGTGTGAGCAGCCCTGGCCAGCGCAACGCTGGGCCCTCTCCTCGCCTGGGCGGCTGGGCGCGACCAGCGCAGTGCTGGTCGCCAGCGTGCCCAGACCATGCTTGGTTAGGCTCTGCACGGCTCTTGGTGGCGGAGGCAGAGGCCAGCGCCTCGGGAGCAAATAGACACCTGTGCGCGCGTGTGGTGGGTGGCCCGGCAGGTGGACTGGCGCTACACGGACGACCTCAGGCAGCAGCTGCACCACCTCAACAGCAGCTTTGACTGCGGAGTGTCGCTCTCGCACAACGACCTGCTGCACGCGCTCTTCCTCGAGGGGCAGTACCAGGACGAGTTCAGGCAGGCAAAGGTGAGGCGATGCTCTCCGCTCTAGAGGCCACCCACGCGCTGCTGGCATCCCAGTGGCGCCTGGCGAACGAGCAAAGCGGGCAGGCTGCTGCATGGCGTGGCGCACGCGTGCGTCGGGATGTGCATCTGTTTGGGCATGCGTCCAATGTCTCGCAACACAAAGGCAGCGAGTGGGCCGACCACACGCCTCTGTGCAGGTGGTCAAGATGCAGCTGGTGCGGGACTTCCACCACCACATTGCCGGCGAGCCCATCCTGCACATGGATGAGGACAGGCAGCGCTACCTACAGCTTGGCAGGTGGGCACTGGCCCGCTCTCTCCGCGTCACACGTGGGGCGCGTGACGTGGGACGCAAAGGGACCGGCCTGGACTTCCTCACCGCCGGCGCGTGGCCCCCTTGCCTGTTCAGGCACCTGTTCAACTTCCTCTTCACGCCGACGGACGAGGTGGCGCGGGCTGCGGAGCGGGTGATGCGCAGCGTGTACCCCGACGCGCCGGCGGGCGGCGGAACCTGGCCGCCCTACGTCGCCTGTGAGTGGCGCGGTGTGGCGCGCAGCAGCAGCCGCGACCAAACCTGCTCCTCACGTCGCTTCCGTCCTCACCTCGACGCGCACGAAACGATGTCAACGGCGTGCCGCAGGGCACTGGCGGACGGGTGGGCTGGTGGACGAGCCCATCCTCAACCGCGCCGCCACGACCAAGGTGGAGGGCGCCAGCCGGCTGCACCAGCTGCTGGCGGCGCTGCACTGCGCGCGCAACATGACAGCCGGCGACCTCGGCCAGGGGAACAGCGGCACGGGGCCGCTGCCGCCTCCACTGGGCCAGCGGCCCATGCTGCTCGTCACGGACCACAACATCCTGCGGCGCTGGGTGGCCGAGGGCGAGCTGGCGCACGTGGTGACGCCGCCGCTGACCGTGGTGCACAGCCGCTCCAAGTGAGTGTGCTTGGCAAAGCGCTTGCGTCAGACCACGCAACGCGCCGGCACACTGTGCCCGCGAGCGGCTGCGGCTCCCCGCCCCCCTGAAACGGAGCGTGGGCGGCGAATTCGCCGCAGGGACGCGACGAGCGAGGACGTGCTGGCGTCGTGGGTGGACATGACGCTGCTGGCGCGCGCCACGTGCCTCATCACGTGCCACAGCGGCTTCTCCTGGGCGGCTCTCTTCATGAGCAACTCGAGCTGCTGGATGGAGATGCGCACGTGCCTGCACAAGCAGCACGGGCGCTTCAAGGGGTTCGATGTGCGCCGGAGGCAGCAGCGCAGGCAGCGGCGGCGGCAGCACCTGTTGCTGCTGTGAGCCATGTGGTCTCTCTCAGTCAGCCCAGCCCCTGTTAGTACCCCTGTTAGTCAGTTTATCGTTGCCCCGTTGTACGCTGGGACGAACCGCACGTCCGGCGAGCCTGCACGATCGTGGTTGAGCGTTGGTTGCTGCTGGTGTTGCTCTCTGCTGCTGTTGCTGCTCCCTGTTGCTGGCGCTGGGGCGTGCTCCCTGGTCACAGCCGTGCCGCCATGTCGAGCAGGGCAAGGTCTTCCTGCCCTGACGCGCACAGTTCCAGCGATCAGCACACACAGAGAGGAGCACGCACAGCAGCACCAGCACGCAGTCGATGGTGTCGTCGCAGCGTTGACCACCCTCTTGGGCGCAGCAAGAGTCTTCACCAGGGCAAGGATGCAGCGGGTGCTGGCTGCGCTCGGCGTGCAGTCCGGCGCGGCCTACAAGAAGCTAGATGACCACGAGGCAGCGGGAGCGGATGCGGCTGCGGCGCGCGGCTCCGCTGGCCCCTCCTCGCAGCCTGCGCGTGGCACTGAAGCTGGTCCGTGCCCAGCAGCCGTGGAGCGCTGGACGCTCGCCAAGGTGGGCAGCGCGGGGCAATCGCCGCAACGTCGCAATTGAAGGCTCGCGCTTGGCTCCAGGTGTCCTGCTACTCTCGGTGCCGTCCCCGACCTCCACCCCTTGGGCTCGGCCCACACGCGCAGCTCGGCATCAAGGGCATGACCTGCGCGGCGTGCTCCACCTGCGTCGAGAAGGTTGTCGGGTGCGTCGTGGCGCGCCCTGGCTGCAGCCGGTGGCCTCCCGCCGGTGCACGGCAAGTCATTCTCTCACGGATGTGCGCCTGCCGGCAAACTGCACCACGCAGAGACATGCCCGGCGTGCGGCGCGTGGCCGTGGCGCTGCTGCAAGAGTCCGCAGAGGTGCGCTGGCCTGCCAGGGCGGTGGATGGCCGCGCGGGGCAGCTCCCAGGGCCACCCGGGCGAGCGGGGTGCGCGCCCGTCCGCCAGGCCCCAACGCAGCAGCCACTGGCCTCGCGGCCACCGCAGGGCGACAGCCGAGGCACGCCTCTCCCTGATCCCGCGGCGCAAACCAGGGGACAGGGGGCGCTGGGAGAGCGGGGCGCCGTCAAGGTCAGAATTACGCCGTCGAGGTGCCCCACCCTCGAGGACCTCAAGGCACGACGCGTGCACCTTGGGCCTTTGCAGGTCGAGTACGACGCGGCCAAGGCCAGCGTGAAGCAGATGCTGGACGCCATCGAGGACGCCGGCTTTGACGCCACCCTCGTCTCGGAGGCGCCCCTGGGCGGCGCCAACGGCGCCAAGGCGGCGGCGGCTTCTTCAAAGGTGCTTGATCCGCAACAGCAGCTGCGAACAGTTATTGCTGCTTTTACGCTGGGGGTGGCACCGACCAGCGTTTGGGGCGCTCACGTGTTGTGCAGGCGGCGCCGCACGTCAGCACGCTTCACGTGGACAACATGAACGCCGCCGCCACGTGCGGCGAGGTGCAGCGGTGCCTGGCCGCCGTGCCGGGCGTGCTCTCCGCCGCCGCGCAGCCGGGCGGCATGGCGCAAATCACGCACTACCCCGGCACGCCCTCGCAGGCACGTTCAGGCAGCAGCCTGCGCGCCGCCTTGCCGACTCTTCTGCGATGGCCGCCATGGCAGCTGCGGCTCGCGCTCTGTGGCTGCTGCACGTTAGTACGCATTCGCCGACGCCCAACACCACTGCGCGTGCCTTGCGTTTGCAGAGCCGGGTGCTGAGGGAGCTGGAGGACGCCGGCTTCGACGCGCAAGTCGTGTCGTGGGCGCAGCCCACCGGCGCGGCGGCAGCGGGTGCCGGCGGCGGCGGGCGTGCGGCGGTGGAGGTGGTGCAGCTGTCGGTCAAGGGCATGACGTGCGCGGCGTGCTCGACGGCGGTGGAGAAGGCGCTGCTGGGCGTGGGCGGCGTGGTCAAGGCCAGCGTGGCGCTGACGCAGGGAAAGGCGGAGGTGCACTTTGACCCCGCCGCCACCACCACGGTGAGGCGTGGCGCTGGGGCAGGCAGGGAGCGTTTGGGAGGCTGCTGGGTGGCGCGGTTGACCCTGGCGCCACCAGCACGGTGAGAGCAGCGCTACCCGGGGGGTGGGGGTGGCGCTGCGGGCGCGGCAGTGTTTGGCAGGCCGCCGGGCGGGTGAGGACCACCCCAAGGCGTTGCGGTGGCTGGGCGAGTCCAGTGCTTGCGCGCGGGCCCGCTCACGCGTGGCGGGGCTGTTGCCTGTGCTGCCTGCGTTGCCTGTTCAGGACGCGCTGCTGGAGGCGGTGGACGACGCGGGCTTTGACGGCGCGCTGCTGGCCAAGCAGCCCCAGGGCGCGCTGCAGATCGCCGAGCTCAAGGTCTGTGTGTGGAGGGCGGGTCGAGCTCACCAGCAGAGCAACGGGGGGCTCACGAGCGCAAGGTCGGGGCGCCAGGACCCGCACGGCGCACCGCAGCTGATCACAGGGCTCGCAGAGCTGGTTCAGGGCGCCAGGCTCGCTGCAGCGCAGTCATATGCCTCGGGAGACGCGGCCCGCCAGCGGGGGCGTGCGCAGCGGACGCGCGCGCTCACCTCCCCGCCGTCCCCCCAGCCAGGAGGGCGGGCGCGGCGCCCGCCTCATCTCACCCTGCCCACCCGATCGATCCCTCGCGCCCCTCCCCGCAGATCGAGGGCATGACGTGCAGCGCATGCACAGGCTCGGTGGAGCGGGCGCTGCTGGCGCTCAAGGGCGTCAGCTCGGCGTCCGTCAACCTGCTCGCCGCCTCGGCGCAAGTCTGCTACGACTCTGACGTCACCGGTGAGCTTTCCTTGTAGTTTTGCTTTCTTTCTTTCCTTTTGGGGGACACTTTTCGAGGGTGCTTTCGATCCCGGGACTGGCGCACGGCGGCAGCGCTGCGTGACTTGAGGAGGCGGCGCGGCAGGCTTCTTCAGGGCGTGGCTCAGGAGGGGAGCGGCGTGAGCGAGGCGCGCGCCCCTCGTGTGCTTGTGCGCGCGACTCCGCAGGCCCCCGGCACATGATCTCGGCGGTGGAGGACGCCGGCTTCGGCGCGGCGTACGTGCCGCCGGGGCTGGACGACGGCGCCGCCGGTGTGCACAGCGCGGCGCAGGCGGCGCAGCAGGAGCTGGCCTACTGGTGGGGGCTCTTCAGCGCCAGCCTCTGGTTCACCGTGCCCGTCTTCTTCGCCGCCATGGTGCTCCCGCGCATCCCCGGTGAGCTCTCTCTACTTCACAAACGCACACAAGAGTGCGCTGGCCTGTGGGAGAGCCAAAGGAGAGCGGCTGTGGAAAGAATTGGTGGGCCCGCTTTCGCGCCGGGTTGGGCGCCCCCGCAGGGTCCAAGGCCATCACGCAAGCCCTGATCCTGGGCTTCCCATGCAACCAGCTGGTCAAGTGGGTGCTCACCACGCCGGTGCAGTTCATCGTGGGCTGGCGCTTCCACCGCGGCGCCTACAAGGCGCTGAGGCGCGGCACCGCCAACATGGACGTGCTTATCTCGCTCGGCACCAACGCCAGCTACATATACTCGGTGCGCGCGCTTCCACGCCTTCCACCAAGGAGGCACCCGCTCACACACGGGAGCCATATCTGCCCATGTGCTTGCCTCTGGCCAGCCTAGCGCTAGCTGCGCTGCATCCGCCGCCGCGCCTCCCGCCTGCTGCGGCAGCGCTTTCGCTCACGTGTTCGCTCAACCGCACTTGCGCGCACGCAGGTCATTTCCATCCTGCACCACCGCATCATGCGCCACTTCTACACCAAGGAGTACGTGCCCACCGACTTTTTCGAGACGTCGGCCATGCTCATCTCGCTGGTGCTGCTGGGCAAGTACCTCGAGGCCAGCGCCAAGGGGCGCACCTCGGACGCGCTCACCAAGCTGCTCAAGCTCACGCCAGACGTCGCCACGGTGCGCCTAAAGGACAGGGATTGGGTGCGCCTTGAGGGACACAGATTGGGTTGACGGGGTGGGGTCTGGATCACCAAGGTGCTAGAGCGCAAGATGTCGCAGTCGTGCGGCCGCCCGCCGGCTTCCTCCCGCCGCGTTCGGGGCACTGGTGAAGCCAGGGAGCTCTGCGTCGGCGAGCGTGCGGCGCTCGCGTTTGGGTCGCTGCGCTGAGGGCCCACGGCGCGAGTCCCGTGCGCGGCGCCTGCCATGGCCCACTTTCTGCGAGGGCCCACGGCACGAATCCTGTGCACGGTGCCTGCGATCGCGCGCGCCCCCCGCAGGTGGTTTAGCTGCCTTCTGTGTGACGTTGCCTCACACCTCACCCCTTTCCTTTCCTCCTCACCCCATCCTGTGGTGGCCTGCAGGTGGTGGAGTTGCCTTCCGTGTCACGTAGCCTCACACCTCACCCCTTTCCTTTCCTCCTCGCTCCCCTCCTGTGGTGCCCCGCAGGTGGTGGAGCTGGACGACGAGGGCGGCGTGGTGAGCTCGCAAGAGGTGAGCAGCTCGCTCGTGCACAAGGGCGACCTGATCAAGGTGCTGCCGGGCGCCAAGGTGCCGGCCGACGGCGTCATCGTGCAGGGGCAGAGCTTCCTCAACGAGGTCATGATCACCGGTGAGTGCTCGCCTTCGGGCTCCCTGGTGCGCTCCCTGCAGAGGTGATGCTGTCTGTCGAGCGGGTCGCCGTGGCGCACCCAGCCTTCAAACTTCCAACACCTGACGGTGATGCCATGCACGTCACGCGTCGATGCTGGTTGTGATGGGTGCGCAGGCGAGAGCACGCCCGTGAGCAAGGGCCCCGGCGACCCCGTCACGGGCGGCACGGTCAACAACGGCAACGCCATCGTGCTGCGCGCGCTGCGCGTGGGCGCCGACACCACGCTGGCGCAGATCGTCAAGCTGGTGGAAAAGGCGCAGATGAGCAAAGCGCCCGTGCAGGTGCGAGTCTGTGTGTGTGTGGCGGGGGGGGGGGGGGGATTGGCATCTGTTTGGACACCTCGGCAGGGGGCCCAGAGCCCCGCTACCCTGCGTGCGTGTCTCGGCGGTGGCCAGGGGGAGAGGAGGGCGCTGCCCGCCTGCTCGCGTGCCCGCGACGTTGGCTTGCGTCCGCAACGCTTGCTTGCTGTGCGTTTCGCCCCCGCAGGCGGTGGCGGACCGCGTGTCGGCCAAGTTCGTGCCCGTCGTCATCGCGCTGTCCATCATGACCTGGATGTGCTGGTGCGCGCGCGCCCTTGGGGTGTTTTTCCCGCTGGGGTCGGCCGTGCCTGCCGCAAAACAAGCATCTCGCGCGCGCGGGGCCGAGCCTAGGTGCGACCCAGGGGTTGACACGTCGACATGTGCGCGGCACATCTTGCGCTGCCCAGGTACTGCGCGGGCCGCCTGGGCGGCGTGCCTGCCGGCTGGATGCCCGAGGGCCACACGCCCTTCCTCTTCGCGCTGCTCTTCGGCATCAGCGTGCTCGTCATCGCCTGCCCCTGCGCGCTGGGGCTCGCCACGCCCACCGCCGTCATGGTCGGCACGGGCGTCGCCGCCACCAACGGCATCCTCATCAAAGGTGCGGCGGCGCGACACATGACTTCAAGGGACACCTGCGAGGGGCGAAGTTCCGATGTCGAGCGATGGTGTTTGCGCACACGCACTCATGATTGCTGTTCGCGCTTGTCCTCTCCGCGCAGGCGCCGACCGGCTCGAGGCGGCGGCCAAGGTGGACTTTGTCGTGTTCGACAAGACGGGCACGCTGACCAAGGGCAAGCCCGTCGTCACGGCCTTCGTGCCCTCCCTCCCGGCCGCCTCGCAGGTGCGCTGTCGCTCCTTTCTCGCTCCCTTGGCGATGCTGCGACCTCCTCCTCAACGACGCTCGCGACTGACTGTCAATCGCCTGCGGCTGCGGGATCGCGGCGCAGGTGCCCGTCTCGGTGCTGGCGAGCGCGCTCGGCTCGGCCGAGTCCGAGTCCGAGCACCCGCTCGCGCAGGCCGTCCTCGAGTGGTGCCTGGCGCACTGCGACGTCGAGCCCTCGCCCTCCACCGCGCCTTCCACCACCGCGGCCGCCGCGGCCCACGCCCTCCCGGCGCTGCCCGTCAGCGTGCCCGCCTCGGCCGCCGCGGCCGGCCGCAGCGACCTCACCGTCACGGCGGGGCTGCCGCGGCAGAAGAGCCTCGAGGGGCCGCTGCCCAGCGGTGGCGCGTCGCCGCCGCGCTCCTTCCGCAAGCGCTCGGCGTCCGGCGGCGAGGGCATCTTTGGCGCGGCGCCCACGGCGAGCGGCGCGGTGCCGCGCCGCGTGTCGGTCACGAGCGGGCAGCACGCCGCCGTGGCGCGCAGCGTCTTTGCCAAGGCGCAGGTGCGACGCACTCTTGCGTTGATCCGTTGCTTGGCTTGTGCAGCCGAAGCTTAGCTGAGCTCTTGTCGTGCCCAAACCCGTGATGGTTTGCGCAGGGTGTGATGGTGGTGCCTGGCGCCGGCGTCACGTGCCGCGTGCCCCGCCCCTCTGGCGGCGGCGGCGACGCGCCGCTGCCGCCACTGCCCTCCCACCCCTCCAAGGGCGGCAGCAACGACGGGCGCGGCGCCGGCCCGCTGCTGCCGCCCTCGCTGTCCTCCGCCCACCAGGGCCCGCTCGGTGGCGGCGGCGCCAGCAAGGAGGCGGACGGCGGTTCCAACCTCATGTCGGTGGTGGTTGGCAACGAGGCGCTGATGCAGCGAGTGGGCGTCGACGTACCCAGCGACATCGCCGCCCGGTGCGATT
>VFQP010003594.1_pt1 | contig 15590 bp, 11 predicted proteins | sample 3512351 | NCBI WGS metagenome assembly VFQP01 (sample SAMN10412372, study PRJNA504923) | tailings metagenome | isolation source: Relicate 1 Philex TSF1 revegetated site | place: Philippines: Tuba, Benguet | collected 2017-08-29 | reverse complement strand
CGGAAAATACAGCTTGTTGAACACGATGCCGGCGACCACGCCGTACAGGAAGAAGTCGTACCATTCGATCGTTGCGCCGATCACCGACGCCATCACCACCTGTCTAACGGCTTTCTCGTTCTGGGTTGCCATCTTTTGTCTCCTCGGTCGGAATGATGCGCCCCGATTGTCATTGTTGTCAGGCGCAGTGGTGCCTCCCGGCACCCTTGCGTGCCGGGAAACGGTTCAGTACTTCACGGATCCGGCTGGTGCCTTGCGCCTATGCCACCTACGCCGCCAGGCTGACCGGCGCTTGTCGCCTGGCGTCTTCCAGGATGAAGTCCGCCGCACGCTCCGCCACCATCACCACCGGTACATTGGTGTTGCCCGACACCAGCGTCGGCATGATGGAGCAGTCGATCACGCGCAGTCCGGCAATGCCGTGCACGCGAAGGCGCGCGTCGACCACCGCAAGTGGATCATCGGCCGGGCCCATGCGGGCCGTGCCGGAAGGATGAAAGATCGTTGCGCCATACTCGCGGCAGAAATGCAGGATCTCGTCGTCGGTCCGTACGTCGTCGCCGGGTCGAAACTCGCGCTTCATGAGTTCACGCATCGGCGCGGTCTGCGCCACCCGCCGCGCATACTTCACCGCCGCCACGGTGGTGCGCCGGTCGAGGTCGGTCGACAGGTAGTTGGGCTGCATCGACGGCGCATCGAACGGATTCGTGGTGCGGATACGTACCGAACCGCGCGATTCGGGCCGCAACTGGCAAACGGAATAGGTACAGCCCGAGAACGGATGGACGTTGCCGCCGGCCATGTCGGCCGACAATGTTGAAAAATGAAACTGTGTATCGGGCGTCGGGCTTTCGGCGGGCAGTGCGCGGCAGAACATGGCGCCCTGGTTGATGCCGATCGCCAATGGTCCCTTGCGCTGCAGCAGCCATTCCAGGCCCATCCGAGCCTTGCCGGTCAGCGTGCGCAACTGGTCGTTGGTGGTGATCGGCTGCGCCACTTCGTAGATCAGGCGCACCTGCAGATGATCCTGCAGGTTTTCACCAACCCCCGGCAACGCGTGCACCACGTTGACACCGAGCGACTGCAACAACGGCGCCGGACCCACGCCCGAGAGCTGCAGCAGTTGCGGTGACTGCAATGCACCGGCACTCAGCAGGACTTCGCGGCGCGCCAGCAGCGTATGCAACTGGCCGTGCTGCATGTAACGCACGCCAACCGCGCGGCGGCCTTCGAAGATGATGGCCGTGGTGTGGGCTTCGGTTTCCACGCGCAGATTGGCGCGCTGACGTGCCGGACGAAGGTACGCCACGGCGGTGGAGCAACGCCACCCCTTGCGCGTGGTGAGCTGGTAGTAGCCCACGCCTTCCTGATCGCCGGTGTTGAAATCGTTGCGCACCGGCAGGCCCAGCGCCTGCCCCGCGCCCAGGAATGCGTCCACCAGCGGGTGCGGGGTGGTGATCGATGTCGCATTGAGCGGCCCCTCGGTACCATGCGTGGGTCCGGCGCCCAGGTCGTTGTTTTCCAGCTTGCGGAAGTACGGCAGGCATTCTTCCCACGACCAGCCCGCGTTGCCCAGCGCGGCCCAGTGGTCATAGTCCTCGCGCTGGCCCCGCACATAGATCAGGCCATTGATTGCGCTGCTGCCACCCAGCGTGCGTCCGCGCGGCCAGTAAATGCGACGGTCCAGCATATTGGGATCGGGGTCCGTATAGAAGCCCCAGTTGACCGTCTTGTGGAACATGGTCTTGCCATAGCCAATCGGGATATGGATCCACGGATAGCTGTCGGGCGGGCCCGCCTCGAGCAGACAGACCGAATGCTGCCCGCTTTCGCTGAGCCGGTTGGCCAGCACGCAACCGGCCGAACCGGCGCCCACCACGATGTAATCCACTGTCTGCGACATCGCCGCTGTCTCCATTGTTTTCAGTGTCTGCCCCAAGTTTCGCTTCGGGATCCGCACTCTTATACTGAAACGATTCGTTCCGATCTTATGAATATGAGACTCAGGAACCAAGTTGAATCGCGGGGAGACACGCAAAGTGAAACAGAATGTGCAATTTCCATTTCAGAATCGCAGCGCAGCATCGGCGCCAGCCAATGAGGAAGAAGCGCGCAGCCTGCGCGCGCTGCTGGTGCTGGAATTCCTCTCGCGAGTCCAGCACCCACAAACACTGGCGCAAATGGCGCAGCGACTGCATATGCCCAAGACCACGTTGATGCGACTGCTGGCGGCAATGGAAAACGCAGGGTTCGTAATCCAGATGCCAGCGGAAGCCGGCTACTTGCCAGGGCCACGCGCGGCGGCCGTTGCCATGCAGACGCTGCGCAGTCCGCCGATGCTGCGCGAATGCCGCACGATTCTTGGCCGGCTGGTTGCCACGCTTGGCGAGACCTGCAACCTGACCACGATGGACGGCGATCAGGTGCTGTATGTCGAGCGCGTCGAAACTGATGAACCGCTGCGGTTGCAGTTGTCGCCCGGTGCGCGCGTGCCGCTGTACTGCACGGCCAGCGGCAAACTGTTCCTGGCGGCCATGTCGCGCGCGGAACGGCAACAGACGCTGCGCCGCCTGACCATGCGCAGTCACACCCCGCGCACACTGACCGACCTGACCGTACTAGAAGGCGAACTCGACCGCCTGGGCGCCCAGGGTATCGGCATCGACAACGAAGAGTTCGTGCGCGGCATGACCGCGGTAGCGGTGCCGGTTCGAGCGCTGACACAAGGGGAAAACGGCGCGCAGCAGGAAGGTGCGGTGGTGGCGGCCATTGCATGCCATGCCCCTACCGCGCGCGTACCACTGGACGCCCTGATGCGGGCCATTCCAACCCTGCGCGAAGCATCGCTGAGCATGGCGAAAGTGCTCTGCTCGGTCCGATGACCGCACGGCGTTGCCACGCCCACTGTGTCAGCGCCATCGATCTGGAATACAATCATTTCCGTCTCGTTTTCCGGAACGGAGCTCACCTTGAAATCCGCATTGCAGGCCAGCACGGCAAAAAAAATGAAAACCACGACGTCCGTCGCCCCGTCCTCGCGGGCACGCAAGGCCACTTCGGAAGCCGAGGCATCCACGCCCGCTGTCTCGCTGGTGGCCAGCGAAGCAGCTGCGGCATCGCTCGAGCGCGACACGCCCACGCTACGCTCGATTGCGTTGCTGGAGTTCCTGGTTGCCGCCGACCGGCCGTTGACACTGGCCGAGATCATGCAGGGGTTCGATGCTCCCAAGGCTTCGTTGCACCGGATGCTCGGTGCGCTGGAAGCCGGTGAACTGGTCATCCGCGAGCCCAGCGCCCGCAACGCCTACGCGGTTGGGCCCCGGCTGGCGAGATTGGGCGTGGCTATCGTCACGCATTCCGGCACGCGCCAACTGCGTCACGCCATCCTGGCCCGCCTGGTCGCGGAAATCGGCGAAACCGTCAACCTGACCATGCTCCATGAAACCGCGGTGCTGTATCTGGACCGCATGGAAGCGCCATGGCCGTTGCGGCTGGACCTGAAGCCGGGATCACGCGTACCGCTGCACTGCTCGGCCAGCGGCAAGCTGCTGTTGTCGCTGCTGCCGCGCGACCAACGCTCGGCGCTGGTGCGGCAGTTGCCACTGGAGCGCTTCACGCCAAACACGATTACCGACGTGCAGTTGCTGGAAGCCGAGCTGGACCGCAGCGCGCACAAGCAAATGGGCGTCGATAACGAGGAATTCATTGCCGGGATTTCATGCGTGGCGGTGCCGGTACGCGACGGACGCGGCGTGGTGGTCGCGGCGCTGGCCGTGCATGCCCCGACCGCGCGTTCGCCGCTGTCGCGCTCGCTCGAACTGGTACCGCGCCTGCAACAAGCCGCCAGCGAACTGGCGGCTACGTTCTAGGCAACGCTATCTTTCATTACATGCGGCCCTTCCAGGGCACCAGCCATTTTTCCGCCTTGCGCATCAGCATGTCGAAAACATAGGCGATCAGGCCGATCAGCATGATGCCCATGATCACTACGTCGGTACGCAGGAAGTTCGACGCATTGAGCACCATCTGACCCAGGCCGGCGGTGGCCGCCACCATCTCCGCGGCGACCAGCGTGGTCCAGCCAAAGCCGATTGCGATGCGCATGCCGGTAAGTATCTCCGGCAAGGCCGCCGGCATGACCACATGGCAGATCACCTGCCAGCGGTTGGCGCCCATCGAATACGCGGCGTTGATCTGTTCGATGGTCACCGAGCGCACACCGGCCTGCGCCGACATCGCCAGCGGCGCGAAGCACGCCAGGAAGATCAGCAGGATCTTCGACATCTCATCGATGCCGAACCAGATCACGATCAGCGGCAGGTAGGCCAACGGCGGCAGCGGCCGGTAGAACTCGATCGGCGGATCGAAGACGCCCCGCGCCACGCGCGATACGCCCATCAGCACCCCAATCGGCACCGCCGTTACCACCGCCAGCAGGAACGCGCCGAACACGCGCACCATGCTTGCCTGGAAATGCTCGATCAGCGGTTGACCGCCCTGCACGTTGCCGTTCCACGCGTCGATCAACGCCGTGATGATCGACTCCGGCGTGGGCAGAAACAGTGGCGGCAGCCAGCGCATATGACTGGCCACCCACCAGAGCGCCAGCAGGCTGATCACGGTCACGGTCGAGATCGTCGAGCTGGAGCCTTCTCCAGGAATGCGATAGCCGGAAACGGCCTTGAGCTTGCGTTTGGGGCTGACCGCGGATTCGGCAACCGTGCCGCGCGTCGCGCCGAGAGGTTGAGCAGGGGTATTCATGGCGGCATCCTCAGGACGTGGCATGGATCAGGTCGACGATTTCTTCGCGGTAACGGATGAACTCGGGGTCCGATTTCACTTCGCGCGCATTGCGGCACGCGATGTAGCGCTGCGCGAACGGCAGTTCGTAGGTATGGGCAATGCGTCCCGGCGACGGCGTCATCACGATCAGGCGGGTAGCCAGGAACAACGCCTCTTCCACGCTATGGGTGATAAAGAACACGATCTTCTGCTCGCGCGCCCACAGTTCGAGGATCATGGCCTGGATCGATTCACGCGTAAGCGCGTCCAGCGCACCGAGCGGCTCATCCATCAGCATCACGGCGGGGTCGTTGGCCAGCGCGCGCGCAATGCCCACGCGCTGCTGCATGCCGCCGGACAACTGATACACGGGCTTGTCCGCGACCTTGTCCAGTCCCACCAGCGCCAGCTTCTCGCGCGCCATGCGCAACCGTTCCGAGCGCGGCACACCGCGCAGGCGCAGCCCCAGCGCCACGTTCTCCACCACATTGAGCCACGGCATCAGCGCATGCTTCTGGAACACCACGCCACGCTCGGCGCCGGGGCCGTGCACGGGCTTGCCGTCCAGGCGAATCTCGCCTTCCGACGGCTGCATGAATCCGGCGATGCACGACAGCAGCGTGGTCTTGCCGCAGCCAGAGGCACCAAGTGCCACCACGAAGTCGCCCCGCTGCATGGTCAGGTTGACTTGCGAAAGGGCAAGGGTTTCGGCGCCACTGCGGCCCCCGTAGTTGACGCTCAGATTATCGATTTCGAGTACGGCCATGGCAACAGCCTCCCAGTCAGGGTCGTTCGCATGCCGGCGCGTGGTGTCTCCCCCACCCCGGCACGCCATTCATTGAAGCCGGCGCGAGTACGCCGGACGGGGATCAGGTTGGCGATCTGGACGCGAGTGCGCGCTTGACCCACTCGGCATTGACGCCGGTACCGTAGTTCGGCAGCACGGTCTGGATGGTGCCCTGCTCCTTCAGGAACTGCGCCGCCGATTGCAGCGCCGTGGCCGCGCCACCGCCCAGCCAGCGCGGCGATGCCTGTTCTTCCAGCGTGGGGAAGCTGTACAGCGCCATGCTTGCCGGCACCGTATCGGCCTTGGCGCCGGTCATCTTGGCCACGGCTTTCACCATCGGTGAATCGGCGTTCCAGGCGGCGCGGTTCTGTCGATAGTTGTCGTCGGCGGTAGCCAGGATCTTCACGAACTTGACCATGAAGTCAGGGTTTTCACGCGCAAACTTCTTGTTGGCGATCATGCCGTCAAACGTTGACTTGCCCGTATCCGCGGCGATCTTGCCGGACGTGACCAGCACCTTGCCCGACTGCTTGAGCTTGGCCAGCACAGGGTCCCAGATAAACGTGGCGTCGATATCGCCGCGCTCCCATGCGGCAGCCACTTCGGGCGGACGCATGTTCATGATCTTCACGTCCTTGATATTGACCTTGGCCTGCTCAAGCGCCACCAGCGTGTGGTAGTGCGTGGTCGAGACAAATGGCACGCCTACGCGCTTGCCCTTGAGATCGGCGATGCTGTTTACATGCGCGCCGTTGCGGGCCACCAGTGCTTCGGCCGCATTGATGTCGTCAAGAATCCAGAACAGTTCGACATCGAGTCCCTGGGAAATGGCGGACGCAATTGGCGACGTGCCTGCTTCCCCGATCGCGATCTGCCCGGAAGCCATGGCGCGAATCACGTCGCCACCGCCCGCGAACTGCCGGAACGAAACCTTGTAGCCGGTTTGCTTCTCGATCTCCTTCATTTCCTGCGCATAACGCCACGGCACCACCATGTCCTGATACGCAATCACTACCTCCTTGACCTGCGCGTATGCCGGTACGACTACGGCTGCCAGCATGGTGCTGGCGACAAGCTGTTTGATCCACCGCATGATGCATCCTCCTCAAGTGAGTCTGTCAGTCTGGTTTGAACAAATGGGCTGGACCTGCCGGCAAGACGTCCGGCGACGAGCGGTCCGACTCGAGGAGGCTGTGGAGGAAATGACGAGGCAATCGCTGTCTCCTTCCAAACGGGGCGTCGGTGCGCCCTCTGGTTTCACGGCGTTATGGTTGTGTGCGGCTGCCGTGTTGGTAGCCGTATGGTATGAACCCGCCGCGCGCCGGGTTAGTGCCACTGCCGACCAACTGTGGAACCACAGCACTGGCGTGCGGCTCAACAAGATGCTTATTGCGCACTTTCAGTCGATTTCCACCCATAATTCCGGAACATTTCATTCCACTTACGGAATTTTCGGGTTGACCGAGGGCACATCTGCACCTACATTTCGCTCACCAACACTTTTCGGAACGATTGGTTCCGTTTTGAGATAGATAGGAGACACCATGAGCGAACACCTGCCCGCAGCCCTCGACACCGCCGCCGCCCCGGTCACCGGCCCCCAGGCCATGACCCCCTCCGAGGCCTTCGTCGAAACCCTCGCCGCCAACGGCGTCACCGACATGTTCGGCATCATGGGCTCGGCCTTCATGGACGCCATGGACATCTTCGCCCCCGCCGGCATCCGCCTGATCCCCGTGGTCCACGAACAGGGCGCCGGCCACATGGCCGACGGCTACTCGCGCGTCTCCGGCCGCCACGGCGTGGTCATCGGCCAGAACGGCCCCGGCATCAGCAACTGCGTCACCGCCATCGCCGCCGCCTACTGGGCCCACAGCCCCGTGGTCATCGTCACCCCCGAGGCCGGCACCATGGGCATCGGCCTGGGCGGCTTCCAGGAAGCCAAGCAGTTGCCGATGTTCCAGGAGTTCACCAAGTACCAGGGCCACGTCACCCACCCCGCACGCATGGCCGAGTTCACCGGCCGCTGCTTTGACCGCGCCATGGCCGAGATGGGCCCCACCCAGCTCAATATCCCGCGCGACTACTTCTACGGCCAGATCAAGGCCGAGATCCCCCAGCCCCAGCGTCTGGAGCGCGGCGCCGGCGGCGAGCACAGCCTCGACGAGGCCGCCGAACTGCTGGCCACCGCCAGGTTCCCCGTCATCATCTCCGGCGGCGGCGTGGTGATGGGCGACGCGATCGAGGAGTGCAAGGCCCTGGCCGAGCGCCTGGGCGCCCCCGTCGTCAACAGCTACCTGCACAACGACTCCTTCCCCGCCAGCCACCCGCTGTGGTGCGGCCCGCTGGGCTACCAGGGCTCCAAGGCCGCCATGAAGCTGATCTCGCGCGCCGACGTGGTGATCGCCCTCGGCTCGCGCCTGGGACCCTTCGGCACCCTGCCCCAGCACGGCATGGACTACTGGCCCAAGACCGCCAAGATCATCCAGATCGATGCCGATCACAAGATGCTCGGCCTGGTCAAGAAGATCTCCGTGGGCATCTGCGGCGACGCACGCGCCGCCGCCATCGCCCTGACCCAGCGCCTGGCCGGACGCACCCTCGCCTGCGACAGCAGCCGCGACGCCCGCGCCGCCGAGATCGCCAGCGAGAAGGCCGCCTGGGAGAAGGAACTCGACGAGTGGACCCACGAGCGTGACCCCTACAGCCTGGACATGATCGAGGAGCAGAAGCAGGAGCGCACCCCGGGCGGTGGCCACTACCTGCATCCGCGCCAGGTGCTGCGCGAGCTCGAACGCGCCATGCCCGAGGACGTCATGGTCTCCACCGACATCGGCAACATCAACTCCGTGGCCAACAGCTACCTGCGCTTTGACAAGCCCCGCAGCTTCTTTGCCGCCATGAGCTGGGGCAACTGCGGCTACGCCTTCCCCACCATCATCGGCGCCAAGGTCGCAGCGCCCCACCGCCCGGCCGTCTCCTACGCCGGCGACGGCGCCTGGGGCATGAGCCTGATGGAAACCATGACCTGCGTGCGCCACAACATCCCCGTCACCGCCGTGGTATTCCACAACCGCCAGTGGGGCGCCGAGAAGAAGAACCAGGTCGACTTCTACAACCGCCGCTTCGTGGCCGGCGAACTCGACAACCAGAGCTTTGCCGAGATCGCCCGCGCCATGGGTGCCGAAGGCATCGTGGTGGATCGCCTCGAAGACGTCGGCCCGGCCCTGAAGCGCGCCATCGACCTGCAGATGAACCACGGCAAGACCACCATCATCGAGATCATGTGCACCCGCGAACTCGGCGACCCGTTCCGCCGCGATGCCCTGGCCAAGCCCGTGCGCATGCTCGACAAGTACAAGGACTTTGTCTGAACCGCCACGGCCAGGGTTTCCATCATGAAAGCGATTCATCGCATCATCGATCGTGCGCGTGCGGAACCCCGGCGCATCGTGCTGTGCGAAGCCGAGGACCCGCGGGTCCTTCAGGCGGCGCATCGCGCGATGCGCGACGGCATCGCACATATAGTTCTGGTGGGCAATGCTGATCGCATCCGCAAGGCTGCAAGCAACGCGGGAACAAGCGCAGATGTCGACGTGACGGGCATGCAGATCGTCGATCCTGACACCTCTCCATGGCACGACGCGTTTGCCGAGGAGTTCGTGCGCCTGCGCGGCAAGAAAGGCATGACACTGGCCGAGGCGCAGCAGGAGGTACGCAAGCCGCTATGTTTTGCCAACCTGATGGTGCGCATGGACCATGCCGACGGATGCGTGGCGGGCGCCGTGCACACCACCGCCGATGTGGTGCGGCACGCCATCCAGTTGATCGGCATCGATCCGGCCTTCAGGCTGGTGTCGAGCTTCTTCCTGATGATGCTGTGCGAGCCGTTCCACACGATCAAGGGCGGTGTGATCTTCTCCGACTGCGGGCTGGTGGTGGACCCCGATGCGGCCCAACTGGCGGAGATTGCGCTGGCCGCCGCCGATAGCGCGGCCAACCTGCTGATGGAACCGCCGCGGGTGGCCATGCTGTCGTTCTCCACCAGCGGCAGCGCCAGGCATCCGGCCGTCGACAAGGTAGTGGAAGCCACGCGGCAGGTTCGCGCGCGCCGGCCCGCACTGGCGATCGATGGTGACGTGCAACTCGACGCGGCCATCGTTGCCGAGATTGCTGCCAGGAAGATCGAACACTCGCAGGTTCAGGGGCACGCCAACGTGCTGGTCTTTCCCAGTCTGGAAGCCGGCAATATCGGCTACAAGCTGGCCGAGCGCGTGGGTGGCGCCAAGGCCATCGGACCGCTGCTGCAAGGACTGAACCGTCCTGCCAACGATCTTTCGCGTGGCTGCAGCGCGGACGATATCTATCACGTCGTGGCGGTGACCGTGGTCCAGGCTCAACAAGCCGCCATGGCAAACCAAACCAATGCGATGGCCGCACAGGGATAAGACGCTTACCAATTGTTTAGTGCACGCAGGAATCGATGTGGAGAAGTTGATGCTGATTCTGGCGGTGATGGGTGCCGCCAGCTATTTTCAAACCGTGACCGGATTCGGGCTCGGCATGATCGTCATGGGGGCCACCAGCGGATTCGGGTTGGCCCCCGTTGCCACGGTGGCCACACTGGTCAGCCTGGTGACGTTGGCCAACAGCGCCATGGCGTTGCCCGGCAAGCTGCACCACGTGGACTGGCGCGCAGTGGGTGCCGCGACGCTCGGCATTCTGCCGTCGGTGGTGGTTGGCGTTCTGCTGCTCGACTATCTGAGCGGTGCCGCATCCAATCTGCTGCAGCTGTTACTTGGCGCGGTAGTGCTCTATGGTGGCCTGGGTGCCGCGTTGCAGCCCAAGCCACTGTCACAGCGATCGGGTGATCGCAGCTTCTTCGTCAGCGGTGTGCTGGGTGGACTGTTGAGTGGCATGTTCGGGGTTTCCGGACCGCCGCTGATTTTCCAGTTCTATCGTCAACCGCTGACGATGGTGGAGATTCGCTGCGCGTTGATTCTGGTGTTTACGGCAACGTCCACCACGCGCACGCTGTTCAGCGCGTGGCAGGGCCAGCTCGATGGCAGCCTGTGGCTGCAGGCTGCACTTGCGATTCCGGTTGTCGCGCTTGCCACGCTGGCCGCACGCCGCTGGCCACCTCCGCTGACCTCGCAGGCCACTCGCCGCATTGCGTTTACGGTACTGATGGCAATTGGCGCGCAACTGATGCTGCCGTCGTTGCTGCATATCCTGCGCTGAGCGCTGACCACGGACAGTACCCTGGCGGTGCGATCCGTGTCTTGCACACCCGCTATCGGCGCGCGCCAAGCCAGCTTACGACTTCCTGAAGCAGCGGCATGCCCGGTGGCGTGCCAAGATCCACCGCCAGGCTATGACGATAGTACGGACTCAGGTCGAGCCCGACACCGAGGCCCAGGATGCGCACGTCACCGGCCATCTCCTGTCTGGCCACCACGGCTTTCAAATGGTTGTCGAGATAGAACGCATCGTTGGCCTGCCCGGTCGCGCTGTCGATGGGACTGCCATCGGAGATCACCACCAGCGTGCGCCGAGGTTGCGCCTGGAGGCGAAGCCGTGCGCAGGCCCAGTCGACGGCTTCGCCGTCCACGCCCTCGCGAAACAGATCCAACTTCAGCAAGGCGGCGATGTCGGTGCGTGCCTTGCGCCAGGTGGTCCGTGCATCCTTGAAGACCATATGGCAAGTTTCATTGAGCCGCCCCGGGTGAGCGGGCCGGCCACGGGCCAGCCATTCCGCGCGCGGGCGTCCGCCATTCCAGGCGCCCGTCGTAAAGCCCAGGATTTCATTGGCCACCCCCGCGCGATCGAGTGCGCGCGACAGAATGTCGACCAGCATTGCCACATGTTCGACGTGCTGCTTCATGGAGCCGGAGCAATCGATCAGGAAACTGACCGCACTATCTGCGCGCAGTTGGTACTGCTCCCGCTGGAAAACCCGCCGTTCGGCCGGCGCGCACACCACCTGCGCGAGGCGGCGGCCATCGATGCGGCCCTGTTCCTCACCGGACAGCCAGCCGTCGCGCGTTGGCACCGAAAGGGCTAGCGAAAGTTCGCGAGCCAGCCTGCCTACATTGATGCCTTGCGCGCCAATGCGCTGATCGAGCTGCCTGCGGTAGTCGTCCAGCAACGCGCGGCGTACCAGCCGGCCCGGCAACACTTCACGGTCGTAACGCCTTGTGAAAACGCGGTAGCCGTCGGCGCAATCCTCGAGCACGCGGCTCAAGCCGGTGGCTGCGGTGTCGATGCCGTCGGCAGCATCGTCGTCATGGCCTAGTGCCAGCGAGAATGCCGCGCGCAGTGCTGACTTCTTCTGATCCGTATCGTCGCTATCGTCTCCATTGTCAGCCCCATCCGATGCGGCATCGATCATCTCGCCGATCAGTGCGGCAAACGCCAGCGCATGAACCGCGAAGGCGCGCTGATCGGCGCGATGACGGCGCATGCCGGCCAGTGCCGTGCCCAGTATCGGCACCACGGCCGCGCGCGTGGCTTCGATAAGATCCTCGGTAGCTTCCAGCACCGGCCAACCCGTCAGGCGCGACCACGCCACCTGCGTGGCGGTGTAGAGCAGGATGCCAAGATGACTGTCGACCCATCCCGAGCGGTGGAAGGCGCTGGACCACGCCTCGAAGCGATGCCGGACGTTTTGACGCACACCGGCCATGCCCGCAGGCACCAGCGACTCGCACCGCAACTGCTCCAGCAGTTCAAACAGCAAGCGCTGGATCGGGTCCTCCGGACGCAGACTGCGATGCAGATCCAGGTCGCCATACCGCAGACGCAACGCGGCCGCATCGGCGCCGCCGCGTTGCGCATCAAGATCGTCGAATGGCGTCTCCGGGCGCAGATGCGGTGCGTGGAGCGGCAACGGACGCAGGTTCCGGCACAGGCGTCCATCGCGATAATGCAAGCCGGCATCGCCGGTCAGCGCGCGCACGGCGGCCGCGCACAGTCTTTCGCGCCGCTGCAACTGTCGCGCGATTTGCCGGTCCGCACTCATCCGATGCGCTCCGACGTCACGGCATCGGGGTCCCGTCGCGCATCGTCCAGGTCGCGTCCGAACGCGCGCTGGAAGTACTCTGCGACGATGGGACGCTCGGATTCATCGCACTTGTTGAGAAAGCTCAGACGGAACGCCAGGGCCGGATCGCGAAAGATCTGGCAGTTCTCGGCCCAGCTGATCACCGTGCGCGGCGACATCAGCGCCGCGATATCGCCGCAGGCAAAGCCCTTGCGCGTCAGTTCGGCCACGGCAACCATTGCGTCCACCAGTTCGCGCCCCGCGGCATCATTCAGTTCGGGCACGCGTGCCGTGACGATATCCACCTCCTGGTCACGGCGCAGGTAGTCGAGCGTGGCAATCACATTCCAGCGGTCGAGCTGCGCGTGGTTCATTGTTTGCGTGCCGTGATACAGGCCGTTCAGGTTGCCCAGTCCCACCGTATTGCTGGTAGCAAACATCCTGAAACAGGGATGCGGCTGAATCACGCGATTCTGGTCGAGCAGCGTGAACTTCCCATCGCGCTCGAGCACGCGCTGGATCACGAACATCACGTCCGGACGGCCCGCGTCGTATTCGTCGAAGATCAGCGCTACCGGGCGTTGCAGTGCCCACGGCACGATGCCTTCCTGGAATTCGGTCACCTGAAGTCCGTCACGCACCACGATGGCATCCCTGCCCACCAGGTCCAGGCGGCTGATATGCCCGTCCAGATTAACCCGCACGCAGGGCCAGTTCAGGCGCGCCGCCACCTGTTCGATATGCGTCGATTTTCCGGTGCCATGCAGCCCCTGCACCATCACACGGCGGTTGTTGGTAAAGCCCGCCAGGATGGCCAGCGTCACATCGCGATCAAACTTGTAGGCCTCGTCCACCTCGGGTACGTGGTCATCGCGTCCACTGAACGCGGGCACCATCAGTCCCGTATCGATGCCAAACACACTGCGTGCGGACACCTGTCGATCCGGTTTGCCGCTCGTCATCTCCATCACTTCTGCTCTCCTCCATCGGGCCAATGCCGGGAATGGCCAGGCTTACGGGCTTTGCATCGGCCATATCAGCACCTTTACCACCATGGAGCCATCATAGACTGGTTCCGTTTTTTTATACAAAACATTCCGTTTACTTATTTTCCCTATTGACCATCAACGGATGTCGCCCTACATTTCGCTCACAAACACTTTTCGGAACGATTGGTTCCGTTTTGAGATAGATAGGAGACACCATGAGCGAACACCTGCCCGCAGCCCTCGACACCGCCGCCGCCCCGGTCACCGGCCCCCAGGCCATGACCCCCTCCGAGGCCTTCGTCGAAACCCTCGCCGCCAACGGCGTCACCGACATGTTCGGCATCATGGGCTCGGCCTTCATGGACGCCATGGACATCTTCGCCCCCGCCGGCATCCGCCTGATCCCCGTGGTCCACGAACAGGGCGCCGGCCACATGGCCGACGGCTACTCGCGCGTCTCCGGCCGCCACGGCGTGGTCATCGGCCAGAACGGCCCCGGCATCAGCAACTGCGTCACCGCCATCGCCGCCGCCTACTGGGCCCACAGCCCCGTGGTCATCGTCACCCCCGAGGCCGGCACCATGGGCATCGGCCTGGGCGGCTTCCAGGAAGCCAAGCAGTTGCCGATGTTCCAGGAGTTCACCAAGTACCAGGGCCACGTCACCCACCCCGCACGCATGGCCGAGTTCACCGGCCGCTGCTTTGACCGCGCCATGGCCGAGATGGGCCCCACCCAGCTCAATATCCCGCGCGACTACTTCTACGGCCAGATCAAGGCCGAGATCCCCCAGCCCCAGCGTCTGGAGCGCGGCGCCGGCGGCGAGCACAGCCTCGACGAGGCCGCCGAACTGCTGGCCACCGCCAGGTTCCCCGTCATCATCTCCGGCGGCGGCGTGGTGATGGGCGACGCGATCGAGGAGTGCAAGGCCCTGGCCGAGCGCCTGGGCGCCCCCGTCGTCAACAGCTACCTGCACAACGACTCCTTCCCCGCCAGCCACCCGCTGTGGTGCGGCCCGCTGGGCTACCAGGGCTCCAAGGCCGCCATGAAGCTGATCTCGCGCGCCGACGTGGTGATCGCCCTCGGCTCGCGCCTGGGACCCTTCGGCACCCTGCCCCAGCACGGCATGGACTACTGGCCCAAGACCGCCAAGATCATCCAGATCGATGCCGATCACAAGATGCTCGGCCTGGTCAAGAAGATCTCCGTGGGCATCTGCGGCGACGCACGCGCCGCCGCCATCGCCCTGACCCAGCGCCTGGCCGGACGCACCCTCGCCTGCGACAGCAGCCGCGACGCCCGCGCCGCCGAGATCGCCAGCGAGAAGGCCGCCTGGGAGAAGGAACTCGACGAGTGGACCCACGAGCGTGACCCCTACAGCCTGGACATGATCGAGGAGCAGAAGCAGGAGCGCACCCCGGGCGGTGGCCACTACCTGCATCCGCGCCAGGTGCTGCGCGAGCTCGAACGCGCCATGCCCGAGGACGTCATGGTCTCCACCGACATCGGCAACATCAACTCCGTGGCCAACAGCTACCTGCGCTTTGACAAGCCCCGCAGCTTCTTTGCCGCCATGAGCTGGGGCAACTGCGGCTACGCCTTCCCCACCATCATCGGCGCCAAGGTCGCAGCGCCCCACCGCCCGGCCGTCTCCTACGCCGGCGACGGCGCCTGGGGCATGAGCCTGATGGAAACCATGACCTGCGTGCGCCACAACATCCCCGTCACCGCCGTGGTATTCCACAACCGCCAGTGGGGCGCCGAGAAGAAGAACCAGGTCGACTTCTACAACCGCCGCTTCGTGGCCGGCGAACTCGACAACCAGAGCTTTGCCGAGATCGCCCGCGCCATGGGTGCCGAAGGCATCGTGGTGGATCGCCTCGAAGACGTCGGCCCGGCCCTGAAGCGCGCCATCGACCTGCAGATGAACCACGGCAAGACCACCATCATCGAGATCATGTGCACCCGCGAACTCGGCGACCCGTTCCGCCG
>VFQP010003593.1_pt1 | contig 15592 bp, 15 predicted proteins | sample 3512351 | NCBI WGS metagenome assembly VFQP01 (sample SAMN10412372, study PRJNA504923) | tailings metagenome | isolation source: Relicate 1 Philex TSF1 revegetated site | place: Philippines: Tuba, Benguet | collected 2017-08-29 | reverse complement strand
CTCTCTCTCTCTCTCTCTCTCTCTCTCTCTCTCTCTCTCTCTCTCTCTCTCTCGCCATCTGCACGCCCTCCTCCTCCTCCTCGTTGCCGCAGCCGCCCCTCGTGCTGTCCGTGCTGCCGGCCCTGCTCCTACTGCGTGACGACCAGTGTGCTGTGACAGGACGGCGGGCTGCACCGCGCACTCTGCGGGTGCTGCACAATTTTGCGTCGTGGAGTTGTCTGCCCCCCTCTCTCCCCCTCCCTTCAGCGTGTCCATTTTTGTGTGCGTCAGTTTGCGCGTCGATTGTGCGCCGCCCGGTCGCCGTGCGCACTGCAGCCAACACGCTGCACGTGCGCCACGACCCCTCCCCAACAAGTGTGCCCCTTCCCCCTCCCCCCGCCCGGCTCTTCTCCCTGGCAGTGTGACGCGTCTCGTACGCGCCCCTGAGCAGCGTCGCCCCTGAGTGGCGTCGCCCCTGAGTGGCGTCCCTGAGCAGCGTCGTCCGTCTAGGTGCGTGGGCGTGGGCGTGGGCGCGTCGTGTTTGGTGAGGCTCAGCACGCGTGGGTTTTCGTGCTTGCGCGTGTGCTGCCGCTCCTCCGCCTCCTCCTCCAGGAAAACGCTCGCCCCTAGAAAAACCAACACCTCCTCCCGCGCCAGCGCCCTGCCACGATGATGACCTATCCCGCGGATGGAGGGTGCCTCGAGAGCACCAACGTGTGAGCGGTGGGCGGGACCTTGCGTCACTATGTGTTTGCGCTTGCAGTTGACGGCAGTGCAGGCACATGCGCGTCGGGGTCGGGTTGAGGCAGCTTGCTTGCTTGTTTGCTCGCTCACTCGCCCGCAGCAGGACGGGCAGGGACACGAGCGCAGCGAGGGCAGTGTTTTGTGCAAAGTGTGCGCGCGTGCAAGGTGGAGAGAAAAGCGGCGGTGGCGTTGCCGTGCCAGGAGGCCAGGTGTCAGGCCAGGTCGATGATGCTCTGCTTGAGGCTGGCAATCATCATGTCGCTCAGGCCGGTGAACTGGAGCTGCGCGCCCGCGCCCACCGTCGCGTCGTTGTCCACCTGCGCACACGCAAGCGCGGTTGCAAGTGCACCAGTCACTACTGCGCCTCCGGTCAGTCACTTCCCAGCCCAGCTAGCCAGCCGTCAGCACCACCCACGCGCCGCACCTTGATGACGAGCCGGTTGCCGCCCATGAGCGCCGGCTGCTGCGTGACGGCTGCCACGTCGCCCACGCCCACGCGGTGCAGCACCACGTTGTCCAGCCCCACAAACTCGAGCCGGTCGGGGTAGAGCGCCAGCACGCCCGGCCGGTCCTTGACCAGACCGTACAGGGAGCAGGGGGCCGTCATGAGCGGCGCCTGGGGAGGCGGAGGTGACGGCGCAGAGGGCGGCGCCGCCGAGGGGCCAACGCCGCCGCCGCCGCCGGACGGGGTCCCCGCCGCTGTGGCTGACGGCGCTGTGGGCGAAGGGGCCGGGAGAGGGGAGGGCAGCTCCTGGCTGATGCCGGCGGGGGCTGGGATGGTTTGCGCCGAGGGGCGAGAGGTCCTGCCGCTGGCGTCCTCTGCGCCGGCGTCGCGCGAGGCGGCGGCGGCGGGGAGGGCAGCCGCGTCGTCGGCGGCGGCCTGGCGCGCGGCCCAGGGGTCGCGCGAAGGGGGCCGACGCGTCGTGCTGCTGCCGCCGCTGGCGGCGGCGGCGGCGGCGGCGGGAGGCACTGACACCGACCCCGCCGCCCTGGCCACGCTCCCGTTGGCAGCGGTGGAGCCGCGTGCCGCGGCAGCCGTGGCTGCAGCGGCCGTGGTGACGGCCGCGGCGGAAGCCGCCTTGCCGTTGGCTGCTGCTCGTTGCTGCTGCTGCTGCTGGGCCGTGGTGGGGGAAGGGCCTGGCCCGGCGGCGGCGGCGGTGGCCGGCGCCCCGCCGCTCGTGCGCGGCTGCGGCTGCGTGCGGCTGTTTGCTGCGGCCGCGGCAGCGGCGCCGCCCGCCGAGCCCTGCTGCTGCTGCTGCTGCTGTTGCTGCGGCGGTGTGGTGAGCAGCAGGGCGAACCTGTCCCTCTCGGCGGGCGAGGCAAAGCTGGTGAAGGCCAGGATGTCGTGGTTGCTGGTGGTGAGCACCAGGGAGCCCAGCTCGGCGCCCGGGCCCACGCTCACCACCTGCAAGGGGGGACGGTGGTGCGGTGGGTGAGAGAGGAACACAAGCGATGTGAGGGGACGGAAGCTGCAGCAGATGCATCCCGCTCCCACTGTCTGGTGCAGGTGCTACGCACAGCCCTCGCACCTTGCGCCTGAGCACCGAGAGGGTTGTGTCAGTGAGCGCCTTGGCGTCGGCGTCCAGCATGGTGGTGAAGCACAAGGTGTTCTGCGGGGATGAGGGGTGGCATGGCGGGGGGGCGCACGCAGCAGGGGGGCCACATGCGCAGTTGAGCTTGCTGCTGCGAGCTGGGCTCCACACTCACTCACCCTTCCCCCCTCCACACCTGAGTGATGTAGAGGCGCCCCGCCGAGCGCGAGGCGCCGGCCAGCACGCACTTGAACTCGGCCACCACGCGCTCGCTGTGCACCAGGCCAAACAGCACCTGCGAGGGGCGAGGGAAAGGACGGGGTGCAGGGGAGGGCGCAGGCGGTTGCGCTCGCGTGCGGCGCGCGCGGTGTGCGCATGCGGTGCTGTGACTCGTGAGGAGGTGCGGAGATGTCTTGTGAGGGGCAGCGTGAGTGTGCGGGTGCGTGCCTGCTCGACGTGCTGGCTGGCCCTCAGCAACGCTTGATTTCAGCGCCCACGAGGAGCAATCATTACAAATATTCATAGACATCAAAGGGCCCGTGCGCACAGCTTCTGTGCCCAAGTGAGATGTTCAACGCGCCCCCAAATTGCCGTGCAGTGCGCTCCCTGTGCCCACGGCCAGAACTGGATGCAGCGTGAGGCGGCAGGCGCTGTGCGCGAGGCGCGTGCAGTGGTGTGCTTGCCTTGCCTTGCGCGACGCTGGCCCTCAGCAATGTTTTAATCAGTGCCGCGAGGAGCAATCATTCGAGAGACTGCAAACATCACAGGGCCCGTGCGCTTGACTTCCTCACGTGCCCGTAGCACTTCAGTGCAGGAGTGGAGGCATGCGTAAAAGGCGGCAGCTCTTGTGCGCATGGCGAGTGCATTGCTTGCCTCGTGCCCTCAGCAACTGTTGTTTTCAGCGCTCGCGAGGAGCAATCATTCCAAGGTCATGAGACACCACTGGGCCCGTGCGAGTGACGCGCTCAACGTGCCACGGCTGTGCAGCAGTGGAGGCATGCGTGAACCAGCGTGTGGCAGCTGGCGTGCGACGTGGCGTGTGCAGCGGTGTGCAATATTACGCGCGTTGTGCGATGGTGGCCCTCAGCACCGGTTTTGATGTCATCGCCCGCGCAGAGCACTCATTTCCACAAGCATAGCATCAAAGGGCCCGTGCGATGCGTGCAGCTCCCCGCACGACACGTGCATTCACCGAATGCGTCCCCAACCCGATAGCAAGCGGTCCCACCCACCCACCCCCGCGCGACGGCAGCCCCAGCCCCTCCCCCCACCTTGTCCAGGTTGGCGCCGTTGTCCTTGAGCTGCTGGTCGGCCCAGGCGGCGGCGGCGGGCTCGGTCTTGCGGCGCGCGCGCAGCAGGCGCAGCAGGTCCAGCATGGGCAGCTGCTGCGGCGACAGCTGCACGTACACCTTGCCTGCGCCACAAGCAAGCAAGCAAGCAATCATGGGAGCAAGGCAAGCTGCGCTCAGGCCAGGGGCGGGAAGGCAACTCTGCGTGGACGAGCAAAGAGGGGCCGCGCCCAAACAGCCAGAGCGCGCGCTCACCCGTGGCGTGCTGCAGCGCCTGCAGCGAGGCCTCCTGCGCCCTAAAGAGGTCCTGCAGCGACGGCGTGTCCTCGCACGCCAGCTGCAGCAGCGCCGCGCAGTAGTCGGCCGACGCCACGCGGCGCGACCCCGGGTCCTCCTCGGCAGGGGGAGGCGGCAGCCCGCCCGCCAACCCGCCCTTGCCGCCCGCCGGCGCGGCCGCCTCGGGCGCGTGCGGCAGCAGCGGCACGTCCTGCGGCGCACCACAGGGAGCAGGGCCGTGGCGCTTGAGCAAAGTTGAGCAAGCTGGAGCGCACGCGTGGACGAAACGCCCCGAGGCATACACTTGCCAAGGAGGCAAGCAGGCCCGGGTGGAGCGTCTCGGGCAGGGGCGGCGCCGCCCTGCCGCCCGCCGCGCCCGCGCCGCCGCCGCTGTGCACGGCCGTGAGCTGCCGCGGCATGGAGGGCGGCGGCAGCGCGGCGCGGCGCTGCGCCTCGAGCAGGGCGGGGTACCCTGGGTCTGGCAGGCGCTCCAGGTCCAGCGCCAGGGCCTGGTGGGCGGCGGTGGGCTTGGCGCCCGCCTGGGCAGAGGCGCCGCTGCTGCTGGTGCTGGTGGCGCTGGCGGGGTTCCACTTGGGCACCACCTCCTTGTACAGCGACTGGAACGAGGTGAGCAGGTCGCGGAACAGCTCGCACTCCTGCGAGGAAAGGGAGGGAGGGAGGGGCGACGAGGCATGAGACGTGACGGGGGGGCGACGGGGGGGGGGGCACGCACGTGGTAGCGCCGCGTCGTCCCATCGCATGCGCCTGCTCTCACCTGTTCGACCAGGGGCCTGAAGCCGGCCTGGTTGAGCGCCAGCAGCTGCAGCGACGAGGTGGTGGCGCGCCACAGCGCGCCCGAGCACTCTGCCAGCAGCACGGCGTCGCCGCCCAGGCCCTGGCCCATGACGCCCAGCTCGTCGTCCAGCGCCGTCATCAAACCTGCGTGCCGTGCCATTTAGCCAAGTGCTTGAAGCCCCGACACGCAGGTGCCAGAGCGCTGGCCACGTCTGCCCGTCCCCTCAAGCCCCCCACCAACAACCGCACCAAGGGCCTCACTCACCCTTGAGGATGTCCTCCTTGACGGGGTCGCCCGGCTTGATGCCGCAGCTCGCCACCATGAGCGACACCAGGCTGCTGCGCAACTGCATCACGCGCACGCACGGAGGACAACGCCCCCACACCTCCAAGCTTGCTGGGATAAAGGGGTGCGAGCGCCAAGCCCCCCCAACAGCAGCAGCCCCCCCCGCACCAACACGCCTCACCGACACGCTGTAGCTGGACACCATGCTGGTCACCACCGAGGCGTGCCGCCGCGCCAGCTCGTGCCACCACGCCGCCACAAAGTTGAAGCTGCGCGCAGCAAAGGTGGCAAAAGCAAGCACGCGGCGGGACGGTGGGACGGCGTTCAGTGACGCCCTCCTGGTCGCCCCAACAGCAAGCCGTGCGCCGTCTCCCCACACGCGGCCCGCTGCCCTCGCTCACATGGGCTTGCTGGGGTCCTCCTCCTCCTGCCGCTGCTGCTGCGCCGCCGCCGAGGCGAACCCCGACGCCGCCCCGGCGGCGGCGCCCCCGCCAGCGCCATCCCTCTTGTTGACGCTGCCGGCGCCCGCCACCTTCTTGCCAAAGTCGGCGGGCGGCCGCCCGTGCCCCGCCGCGGAGGAGGAGGACGCGGCGTTGCGCGCGGCGGCGGCCGCCGGCGGCGTCGCCCGCTTTCGGCCCCACCCGCCCGCCGCCTCGTCGTCGTACGGCGAGGGGGGCTCGGCCGGCACGCTGCGGCTGGGCACCTCGTCCTCGTCGTCGTCCGTGCTGCCGCCGCCCTTGCGCCGGCCCGCCGCGCCCTTGCCACTGGCCTTCTTGCCATTGCCCGCCGCTGCGGCGCCGCCCCGGGCGGCGCCGCCAGACGTGCGCTTGCCCCACCCGGCGCCGTCCGCCCCGCCCCCTCCTCCTCCGGCCCCTGAGGCGAGCTGCTTGAGGCTGGTGCTGCCCACGTGGCCCTGGGGCGCCCTGCTGCCGCTGGGGTAGCCCGCAGAGATGGCCGAGCGCGTGGCGCGCCCCGCCACCGCCGCTGCGCGCGCGAGGGTCAGCGACGCAACGCAACGTGTCCCCTTCCAAAAGGCAAGTGTTCCACGGCAAGCAAACCGCGTGCGTGCATGTTGCGTGTGGGTACACTCACCGGGCGGGAGGCCCGGTTCGTCGTCCCCCTCGCTGTCGGTGTGGCTGACGGCGTGCGCCTTGATCTTGGCGGCGGCGGGGCTGCTGTTGACGGCCTTGGGCAGGTGCGGCGCCACCAGGTGAAGCAGCAGCACGGCGCCAATGTCGCGCGCCTCGTGGTTCACCTGCGCACGCCCCACAGCAGGGCCAAGGCAAAGGCCCTGATCGTGCACCGCGGCGCTCCTCCGAAAAGCAAGGGCGTGACTAGTGCCCGCCCGCTCACCTTGTGCAGCGTGCTGCGGATGACGCACATGGTGCCCGACAGGCACACGCCCGGCTGCGCCGCCAGCGCCGCCTCGGCCGCGTCGCGCATCACCGCCACGTCGCGCAGCTGAGCCGCGCCCTGGGTCGACGCAAACGCCGTCGAGCGGCTCGTGCTGCGGTGGTGCCGAGGGCCCCCGCCGCCCGCACCCGCGCCCGCACCCGCGCCAGCGCCGCCTCCAGGCCCGGCCGCCAGCGCTGCCGCGCCGGGCGCCTGGCCCATGATGGAGCTGCCGGCGTAGAGCGTGCTGGCGCCGGCGTGCACCGGCGGCCCTCCCGCGGCGCCCCCGGGCGGCAGCGCAAAGAATGCGGCGTCTGGCGGCAGCTGCATGACGGACGCGTTGGCGCCCATGCCCACGGCCAGGCTCACCACACGCACCAGCGCCGGCGCCGAGGCGGCCGACATGCCGGGGATGAAGGGCGCGTGCGTGGTGGAGCCGGGCACCAGCACGCTGCCGCCGGCGTACACGCCGTTGCCGCCTCCGCCGCCGCCGCCGGGGGTTGGCGTGGCGCTGAAGGGGTTGGCGGCAAAGGGCGAGGGGCCGCCGGCGCCGGGGGTGGGCGCGCCGGCGCCCGACGCCAGGCCTGCAGAGCAGGTGAGCGCGCGTCGGGGTGCACCGCTCAACGCGAGGATGATGCTTCGTGCACGAGAGAAAAGGAAGCGAGAGGCCCCGTCGCCATCGTCACTCACTTGCGTCCACCGCCTGGTTGCTGGGGTTGCGCCGGTGGCCCGGCGTGGCGCCGTTGGCGGGCTTGGCCCCCGCCGGCGCCCCGGTGAAGAGCGAGCTGCGCACCTCGAGCTCCTGGCCAGCACGCCAAAGAGGCGGCACAGGGCAGGGACGTGGGAAAGTCGCGACGGGCACGTGAGGTCCCCTGGAGCTGCTGCGCAGGAGCGCGTCGCCACAGCCTCGCCTCCCCCCCCCCCCACGGCGCACCTTTTCCCAGGCGTGCGCGGCGGCGGCCATGTACTCGTAGAGCAGGTGCATGACGCAGGCGGCGATGAGCACGCCCACGTGCAGGCGCCGCGCGTCGCTGCCCGAGCACGCCGCCTCCAGCCACGACGACAGCCGCACCTGACGTACGTGCGCATGCACACGCGCGCAAGGGGAAAGGAGGGGGAGGGGTGGGAGGCACGCGGCGACGCAGCGCCCACGCCCACAATTCTCCGTCAGAGGGTGTGCATGTGGCTCCCCGCTCACCTCGATGAGCCTGGAGAGCTCGAGCGCCGAGCGCGCCGTGCCGTCGTGCTTGCTCACGGGCTGCCACGTCTCGGCCGCCACCAGCCGCGTCATCTGGCCCCACAGGTCCGCCACGCCCGTCTTGACCCACCTGTGCGCCACACCAGACGCAAGTGGCAACGCAGTCACGAACCGCGTGGCGGTGCAGAAGGGTCCGCGTTCCACCTCTTTCCTTCCCCCCTCCCTCACCTGCACAGCTCCTCAATGGCGGCCGACTCCCAGTCCCACAGCACCACGGCGGGCCCGCCGCCGCCGCGCACGTTGCCGCTGCCGCCGAGGCCGCTGCGCGAGCGGCGCGCGCTGAGGCGCGAGAGCGAGGGCGGCCCGCCCTCACTGCCCACGCTGCTGGGCCCGCCCACGCTCAGCTGCGCGCCCGACAGCCCGCCGCCGCCGCCGCCGCCGCCGTGCCCCGACTCGCGCTCTCGGTCCACGCTGAGCCGCTCAAAGCCCGTCTCGTTGAACTCTCCCGTGCCCAGCGGGCCCGCCAGATCGCCGGGCGGCGCGCGCGAGGGCAGCGGCTGCGACAGCTGCGAGTGCAGCTCCTGCGTGGTGGAGGCCTTGGCCTGGGGCAGCAGGTGGCGCGGCGCCGGCGGCGGCGAGAGCGGCAGCGCGTAGCCCTCGGCCACCAGCAGCCGGTGGTGCTCCAGCAGCGCCGCCTCAAGGTGGAACATGGCCTGAGAGCAGTCCAAGATGGAGGAGGAACAAGGCACCCAGAGGCACAGGCGGCGAGGTGGAGATGTGGTGAGGAGGGAGGCGTGGCCGTTCCCCATCTCCACAAAGCCCTAACGCCAAGCCCTGCGTGGCCTCACCTGCATGGCCTCGAGCGAGTTGCCGGGCTGGTACAGCAGCGTGGCCTCCACGTGGTCCACCAGCAGCTCGTAGCGCACGGCGGCGTTGGTGGCGGCAAAGCCCTTGAGCCCTGGCAGCGCCGCCTGGCAGCACCCAAGGCGCGCACCGTTGCACCAGGTGAGTACAGTAGCCTTTCCCTTTTGCCCGCCGCCCTGCAGCCGCCTGCCGCTCCTCAGAGGCCTTTTCGTGCCTTGTCTCCCACCCACCCACCTGGATGTCCCTGTCCCGGGTGAGGCACTCGGAGGCGCACAGCACCTCCTCGGCCAGCGCCTCAATGTCCTGCGTCAGCGTGGCCACCTGGGGCCGGAAGTCGCGCCGCAGCGGGGACGTGGCGGCGTCCTTGAGGTAGTCGCCCAGCAACGTGTAGGGCACCGGCTGCAGGGGAGAGGGGAGAGGGGGGGCAGGCGGGCACCGGGTGGGCAAACGAGGAGGAGGGGCGAGAGACCGCAAAGGGTGGCAAGGAAAGGGAAGGGAGGGCGCCTCACCGCGTGCGGGTCCCAGGTCCAGGCCCACCCAACCAGCTCCAGGCATGTGGTGAAGCACACGGCGCCCTGCGGCCCGATGACACCACGCGCACCGTGGCTCAGTCAGTCGCCGCGCAAGCGAGCGAGTGCCTGCAAAGCCGGCAGGGGAACAAGGGGGAGCGCGCCTCGCCCCACCTCGTTGCCCACAAAGACCGAGTAGTGGCGCTCGAGCGCCGGCAGCACGCAGCCCAGCAGCAGGCCCATGACGCCCTTGACGCCCTCCGTCTCGTCCTGTTGCAACATGCACCAGGGTTGGCAGGCAGGTCTGAACCCGCCCGCACACGTCAGCGCGCCTTTGCCCGTCAACACTGCCTAGGAGCTCACCTTTGTGAGCGTGCCGGCGGCGTGCCAGGACAGGCACTTTTCCCACACGGCGCGCAGAGCGCTCAGGTAGTCCTGCGCGCCGCCGCCGCCGCCCGCCGCCGCCGTGCCGCCCGCGCTGCCGCCGCCGCCCTGCGCCGCACCACCACCCTTCAAGCGCACGCGCCGTCAAGCCCAGCACAGCGCGCACGCACACCTGGCCGCCCTCTGTTTCCCCCCCCGTGGACGCGCTCACCGCCGTGCCGCCGGCGCGCCGCTTGACCGTGGTGTTGATGTAGGTGGGCCAGTCGTCCAGCATGAAGCGCATGAGCAGGATGAGCACCGTCTCGGCCCTGCGGCCACCGATTGATGGCGCGCCGTGAGGGCGCCGCACCCACGTTTTAGGTCGCTGCACTTGGGGGCAGCGCTCGCTCCAGCTCTCACCTGACTTGCAGCAGGATGGCGGCGCGCAGCAGCACGCCCAGGCCCGGGCCCAGGGGCAGGTACGGCCGCACCATGGCGTCCATCAGCAAGCCCCACAGGTCCTGCGCGCGATTGAGCACGCGCGCAAGGTAAGGTCACGCGTCACATGCCTCCCTCTTCGCTCGTTCCGCCTCTCCCGCACTCAACGCAGAGCCAACAAGAACCACACAAACGCACCTGCAGGCCGTTGCGGACCTCCACCTCGTCCACCTCGGCGGCGGGCGGAGGCAGAGGCGCCAGCGCCGTGGGCGGCGCCACGGGAGGCAAGCCCTTCTTGTTGCGGTTGGCGGGCTGCGGCGCTGGCGGCGGCGCTGCTGCATGCTGCTTGTGGTGCTTGTGGTGCTTGTGGTGCTTGCCGTGGTGGTGCTGGAGCTGGCCGGGTGCGGGCTGCGGCGCCTCAGGCGCCGTGGTGGTGGCTGAGTGCTCCCTCAGCACGTGCCTCCTGCTGGGGCTGAGCAGCAGCGGCATGAGGTTGGCGGGGATGGTGGGCAGCAGGGGCAGCACGCCCAGCGTCACGTTGACCGAGCTCTGGCCCGTGGAGCCGCCTGCGGGGGCACGGGAGGGAAAGGAGCGTCTCACTGCAGCGAGGCGTCAGGCGTAGCGTGGCGTGGTGGCAGCAGTGGCTCACGTGCGCGTGCTGCCTGCGCGAGGGCGACGGCCAGCTGCTTGATGAGGTCGTAGGGGCGGATGGAGGAGAGCGAGGGCGTGCGGGGCAGGGGCACCGGCTCGGCCAGCAGAGATATGTTGACCAGCTTGAACCTGCGCGCGTGCGAACAAGCAATCAATCCAACGCTCAGCGCTCAGCGCAGCGTCGCCAAAGCAAGCCGGCGTGCCGCTCCCGCGTCGCGTGCTGCTCCCCCGCCCACCCCTCCCCACCCCTCCCCTCCCACCCCTAGCGCGCCTGCTGGTGAAGAGGTTCTTGGCAGCCGCCGAGGCCAGGGGGTTGTCGGTGAGGCCCTGCGCCAGCGTGACGCCCAGCTGCTGCAGGTAGTCGGCCGTCACCTTGGCGCCCTCCACCACGCCGCGCACAGCCACCTGCAGCGCACGCAAGTGCAACGCAAGGCATCAGGCGCCCGCCTCTCCTTCCTTCCTTCCTGCAGATGAGGAGGCCCCCATCAGACCAGGGCCGCACCTGGAGCGTCTCTGCGGCCTGGGAGGCGGCCGCCTGCGCCGCCGCGCTCACGGTGGAGGGCGCGGGGCTGGCCACCATTTGGGAGGCGCCGCGTGACGGCACCTGGTCCGCAGACGGCTGAGACGCCAGCGCGCCGCCGCCGCCCCGCACGTTGCGCGCGCCCGGCTGCGCGCGCGGCTGCCCGCTGCCCCCGCGCGCCGCGGCGTCGGCGCCCTCGTCGTCACTGCCCGCCTCGTCAGCAAACAGCTCCGCCTCGCCTGCGCAGCAATGACGGACAAGCGGCGCGACGGCGCACCGCCTTGCAACGCCACGCCACCCCACGGGAGCGCGCCGCGCGATCCTCCGCCACGTCGCACTCACTTGGCACGTGGCAGCGCGTGCGCCTCTCGAGCAGGTAGCGCACGCGCAGCACCAGGCGCCCCTGCGGCTGCAGGCCCCTGGCCCCCTCCAGCTCGTCGCGCTGGGGGTCGTACACCACCTGGCGCGGGAACACGTTTGGCTCCGTGTCGGCGGCGCTGGCGGGCGCGCCCGTGGACGAGGGGGAGGACTTGGCCCCTTGGTGCTGGCCGTGCGAGGGCGGCGGCACGTACAGCGGGAGCGTCACCTGCTGCGTCACGGCGGGCTGCACTCGCGCGCACGCACAGGGGCACGCAGGCAAGGGGAGCAATGGTGGTGCGGTTGCGTGGCGCCTGCTGGGCGAGGAGTGATCCCTCCCCCTCCTCTCCTCTCACCTGCAGGCCCGCCACCTTGATGCCCGTCACGCCCATGACCTGGTCCCTCGACACGCTGGGCTGCAGCCGGGGGTCGGTGCACTGAACCACCTGCGCCACACCACACACGCACGCACGCACGCGGCGGCGGGCCACGTCGCCCCCAACGCTGTGGCCAAGCAGGACATCGCTTGCGCTGATAATGGGACGGGAGAGCACCCAGCCCCAGGCCCCCGCACCTTGAACCTGAGCTCGCTCTGCTCGTTGGTCAGGGTCATGGGCTGCAGCACCGACTGCCACGCCGGGCTGGGACCAGAGTCCGCCAGCACCTGCGGCACCAGCGTGTGTGTGCGCGCCCCTACATTATCTCCTTGCTCCGTGTCACACAAAAGCGCCGCTCACGCTGGCCACAGCACAACAGCCCGCCCGCCCGCCCGCCCGCCCGCCCACCTGCGTGCGCTGCGTGCGCGCGCCCAGCGCCGCCGCCGTGGGCGCCGGCCCGCCCGAGGGCACGGCCAGGTGCGCCCAGGCGTAGGGGCACAGCGGCACGTCGTCCGGCTTGAAGCAGCACCTGCAAACATGCAAGACGGCGGGGCCGAGGTCAGCGCGCCAGCATGCGACACCACCAAGGGCTGCTAGCGAGCGCGCGTGCGGCCACCAACAACGCTCACATGAAGCCCGAGCCCCCCTTGCTGCCGGGCGTCGCCAGGTCCCTGGCCTCCAGTAGAGACACCTGCGCCGCAGAGGCGACGGCACCACCTCCAATGAGCCCGAGGTGCAGCTGGGCAGACCACAGCACAGCGCCAGCGCCCCTTGAATCCACTTCCCGCGCCCTCCCTCACCTCTAGCAGCGCGTTGTACTCGCCCGTGGCCTGCTGGCTGAGCAGCAGCGCGCGCACCGCCCTCAGCGCGCGCTGCCTCCACGCGTCGTACGCCTCGCGCGTCACAAAGTCGCCGGGAGCCAGCCCACAGCTGTGCCGGTGCAGCGCGTACGCCAGTGACTGCGCGCCACACACACACCACAGTTAGGGCGCACCGGCGCTCAGCTTCCCTCCTCGTGTCCTCCGCCGTTCCCTTGCCCTCACACGCGAGCAAAGCGCCACGCACCTGCATCTCGTGCACAATGCCCTCGTTGGTGGTGACGGCGCGCACCAGCAGCGCCTCGTGCGCGTCCTTGCTCATGCCCAGCAGCGGCGCCAGCGCGTCGGCCGCCCGCAGCCGCTCGCCCAGCGTGCTGCTGGGCGCCTCGCCAAACTCCACCAGCGCCGCGCGCAGAGCCACCGTGTAGATCTCGGGGGCCACGCCCGCCGCCGGCGCCTGCACGCCGCCGCCGCCAGTGGTGGCGCCCTTGCCCGCCCGCGCCGCGCCCGCCGGGTCCGTCACGGCCCAGCTGCCGGCGTAGAACGAGTCGCGCAGCGCCGCCGCCACCTCGGTGAGGTGGCTGCCCTCGCCGCCGCCCTCATCCTCCTCGACGTCCTCTGTGCAGGCGCGCGCGCGGGCGCGCGCAGAGAAAGAGAGAGAGGGAGTTGGGAGGCGCACGGTTGACGCGCGATCACGCGTGGCACGTGCGCGCCGGGTGCCTCCCTGTCCTCCGACAGCCTCCCCCTGAGCTTCCCACTGCGCCAGGCTGAGGCGCCACCAGCTACGCGTGGTCCTGTGCGGCAGATCACGCTGCTGCTCTGCGGAGCCCAGCGAGTGGGGCTCACCAGGGACTCGGGGCGGGGGGGCGCCTGCTCTGAACTCGAGCTTCACGCCGCCGAGCAGGTCGCTGGCGTTGATGACCCTGCCGCTGACGTGGTCCTGCATCTCCTGTCGCTGCTGCTGCAGCGCACTGGGCTGCGCGAGGCCGCGACGGGCACGCACTAGCCGATCGCGATGCTGATGAGCGGCATGGTCATCGCTAAGGGATGTTCACGGGCGCCAGCATGTTGTCGAACTCGCATCGCATCGCTTCGCTGCGGAAGGAGCCGTCGAGAACGTGCAAGCCCTGTGTGGGTGCGTGCGCTTGTGACGCTTTGGGCCGCAGAACGCGTGCGCGAGAGCAGCAGCGGCTGTCAGATGCTGCTCCTGCATCGGCTGTCCCACACAGCAGCTAGGCACAGCGTGGCGGCGGCGGCCAGCATGGGCAAGGTGTACGCCGTCAAGCTGGGTCGCCAGCCCGGCCTCTACCAGACCTGGGACGACGCCAGGAAGCAGGTGGGACCCTCGTGATGCGTTGCTTCAAGGGTGGCGGGCTGCGGCGTCCCTTTGTGTGCAGCCGGCCATCGCGCCGCATCGCGCGATGCGACGATGCCCGTGAGCGCTGCCACTCTTGGCGCTGCAGGTGGACGGCTTCTCGGGCGCCGTGTTCAAGTCGTTCAAGAGCCGCGAGGAGGCCAAGCGGTGGCTGGCTGAGCTGCAGCACGTGGCGTCGGGCGCGCCCCCCGAGGCGGCCGCAGCGCCCGAGGCGCACCGTCGACGCGACCCAGCAAGGCCGACAGGTGCGCAGGCCTCATTTCGCCGCACGCCAGCACCTCATGAGCAGCAGCATCGCCACTGGTAGCTGGTGCTGGCGTTCGCGTGCGTGCGCCACCAACGCGCAGGCGCAGGTGGCCGCGGGGCCAGCAGCAGCAGCATCGCGCGGAGCAGCAGCAAGCGGCCGCGGCAGGACGTCGAGGAAGAGGAGGCTGACGACGGCGCGTCCACCTCGTACGAGCTGGCTCCTCCCGGCCATGGCATCCGTGCCTCGTCCACGTACCGCGTGGTGCGTGACGCGTTGGCCCGTGCACCGCCGGGCACCCTTTATTTCTACTCACCCGCTCTGCTTCTCCCGATGCCCTGCTTCTCGCTGGCAGGAGTACGACGGCGGGAGCCGGGGCAACCCGGGCGTGACGGGCTGGGGCGCCGTGGTGCGCGAGCACGACACGGGCCTGGTGGTGGCCGTGTGCGCCGGCTGGAAGGCGCTGGGCACCAACAACGAGGCCGAGTACAGCGCGGCGCTGCAGGGCCTGCAGGCAAGCTTCCGCCGCACCCGCCACATGCTGAGCCAGCCAGAGCTCTTTGGGCCACTCATATCTCGTTGGCGTGTGCGCGTGAGCATTGGTGCTTGCAGGTGGCTGAGCAGCTGGGCGTGCGCCGCGTGGTTCTCCAGGGCGACAGCGAGCTGGTGACGCGCCAGCTGGAGGGTGCCTACAAGTGAGAGCGAGCACACTGCCCGGGTTGAAGGAGGCGCGAGGGGAGGGTGCAGCGCTGGGCGTCTTCACCTCCTCCCTGCCCATCTCACGAGGATTGCGGATGTGGGGCCCTGGCGACGCGTTGGCGCAGGGTGGCGGCGGCGACGCTGCGCCCGCTGCACGCCAAGGTGGCCCAGGGCCTCCAGCGCATGGAGCAGGTGCAGCTGGTGCACGTGCTCAGGTGAGCTCGGCGAGTGACCTCCACCCTTCTCAAACACGCCGCACCCTTTCGATTGCCACCTCGCCGACAGGCGAACAACCGCCACTGGGCACGTGCGTGCGTCTGGCGTGCATGGCGCAGGCGTGGCAACCGCGCGGCGGACCAGCTGAGCAACGTGGCCATGGACGTGGCGGACCTGTCGCTGGGGTCCCGCCTGCAGCCCCAGGAGCTGCAGGACGCCCTCGCGCACTGGCGCCAGGCCACCGGAGGAACGGCAGCGGCGGCGCAGCCTCAGTCCCTCGTGAGCCACCCTGCGGCCCTGGCGCCCGCGCTCCCCTTGGCGGAGCGCGTGCGGCGGCTGGGTGGCGCGGCGGGGCAGCTGCAGCAGGGCCTGGGTAGCCAGCTGCAGGGCGAGGAGGGCCCGCCGCTGCCCGACCACCTGACCTTGGGCCTGGCGATGGAGCTCATCAGCGCGCACGACGCGCGCCGCAAGAAGTCTTTGAAGGATGACGGGCGCAGCGCCCAGCTGGCGTGGGCCCGGCCCGCTGGCGAGGCGGTGCAGGACGGGCCCAGGGGCGCGGCGGCGGAGGCGCAGCCCGAGTCGCCATCACGTGATGACCACGACCGCGACGCGCCGACAGGCACCCCCTCCTCGCCCCGGCGGGGCGGCAGGCCGCCCCGGCAGCAGCCCT
>VFQP010003592.1_pt1 | contig 15594 bp, 24 predicted proteins | sample 3512351 | NCBI WGS metagenome assembly VFQP01 (sample SAMN10412372, study PRJNA504923) | tailings metagenome | isolation source: Relicate 1 Philex TSF1 revegetated site | place: Philippines: Tuba, Benguet | collected 2017-08-29 | reverse complement strand
CCCCGGGCACCCCCCCAGCCCCAGGCCCAAGCACCTACACCCACACCCACACCACAAGCAGCCACGCCACGGGTGGTACCAGGCATGACGCCCTCTGCTGTGATCGCTGCTGCATCCAGCACGGCACCCCCGCCCCCACCACCGGCCCCTGCGAAAACACCAGCCCCTCCCAGCAAGGTTGCGCGTGACTCAAAGGCTGCACTGGATGACCTGCAGCTGCTGACAGAGCAATTTGAGAAACAACGTGCAAATAAGGCTAAACAAAAGCCGGTATGGTTGTTTGTTTGTGGTATATATGTGTGTGTGTACCAGTTGTGTGTGTACCAGTTGTGTGTATAACAAGTGTTCGTACCAATTGTATGTATGCACCCCATCATACACATCAAAACACACCTCCCTCCCAAATACACCCAGACACCAGCAGCAGCAGTGGTGGCCCCTCCCGCGCCAGTGAGGGACCCCCTTCCCACGGTTCCAGAGGCCCCCCAACCCCTCCCCAAGCCACTCGAGGAGGCTACCCCACAGCAAACAACCGCCACAGCAGCACCAGAAGTAGCAAAGGTGACAGAAGCAGACACAGCCGATGCTGCAGATGCGCCACCCCAACCACCCCCATTGGCCGGGGAGAATGTGATGAAGATTGTGCTGGTTGGTGCAGAGTGTGCACCATGGAGCAAGACTGGTGGGCTGGGTGATGTGATGAGTGCACTTCCCAAGGCACTGGCACGTCGTGGGCATCGTGTCATGGTGGTGGTACCACGATATGCAAACTATGATGATGCATGGGATGTGGATTGCCGACGCACATTCCGCGTGTTTGGTGGCGATCAGATGGTTGCATACTTTCACTGCTTTCGTGATGGGGTGGATTACGTGTTTGTCGATCACCCATGCTACCACTCGTGGGCGCACAACATTTATGGTGGGGATCGACTCGACATTCAGTTCCGCAATGCCCTCCTGTGCAAGGTGATTGGGGGTGTTTTCCTATGGTGGGGGTATTGCTATGGTGGTGGGGGGGGTATGTTTACGGCAAACAGCACACACAAACAATACATGCACATGGTCAACGCACATCAATCTCCACATTCCCACCATCCATCCCACACCAACCACCAAACACCCCACCACAACAGGCAGCACTCGAAGCCCCCTGGCATGTCCCCTGTGGCGGCATCCCCTATGGCGATGACAACCTGGTCTTTATCGCCAACGACTGGCACACAGCCCTGTTGCCCCTCTACCTCCAGGCGCACTACCGCGATTATGACAAGATGACCTATGCTCGCAGTATGTTTGTCATTCACAACATTGCCCACCAGGGGCGGGGTCCCATGGATGAGTTGAATAATCTCGAGGTTCCGGAACATTATCGGGAGCTGTTCAAGTTGTATGATCCCATTGGGGGGGAGCATATGAATATTATGAAGGCGGGGTTGATCACTGCACACAAGATTGTTGCGGTGTCGCATGGGTATGTGTTAGGGGGGGTACATGGGGGTGCATGTATGCGGCTTGTATTCGTTGCTGTATGCTCCACATACTTTTCATATACTGCTTCACACACATATACCCACACACACTCCACCAACATAACTCCCATGCATTCCATCACCACATCACACCCACCCATTCCCCCCCCATACACATCCCACATCACCACTCTTACCACAGGTACGCATGGGAGTGTCAAACCAGCGAGGGTGGCTGGGGTCTTGATGGTGTGTTGAGGGATCAGGCGCAGTATGGCAAGTTACGTGGCATAGTCAATGGCATAGATTACTTGGAGTGGAACCCTGAGGTGGACAAGTTCCTACAGGAGGATGGATATAGTAATTACACTGTGGAGAGTATTAAGGAGGGCAAGGCCAAGTGTAAGGCTGCTTTGCAAAAGGTAGGAGGGTGTGTAAGGGGGGTTTGGGGGGTAAGGGTGTGAATAAAACAACATGCTCTCTCTCGCACATACACTGGTAGTAGTATACAACCCAATATCACACAGATATGCAAACTAACGTACAACCCAGCTCACATCATCACCCTGAGCATCGCTTTATTCATCATCACCACAAACGTCATCATCACCACAAACATCATCATCACCACAAACATCATCATCACTACAGGAGTTGGGCTTGCCAGTCGACCCTGATATCCCTATGTTGGGTTTTATTGGACGTCTTGATTATCAAAAGGGCGTTGATCTGATCCGAGATACATATGGGTTTTTCATGGAGCAAAACTGCCAGCTCATCATGCTGGGGAGTGGTCGTGAGGACTTGGAAAACAACCTACGGTATGGTGTGGTTTTTTTTTTGTACGTTGTTTGTGTGTATGTGTTTTGTGTGTATGTGTTTTGTGTGTGTATGTATGTAAATTCTCAGGTGTATGTGTTGCCTGTATATGTACGCACTGTATACAAAATACACACCCTGTCATTTTTTCCCCTCCCACAGGGAAATGGAGTCATGGAACAAGGACAAGTGCCGAGGATGGGTGGGGTTCAGTGTCAAGATGGCACACCGCATCACTGCGGGGTGCGACATGTTGCTCATGCCATCCCGGTTTGAGCCATGTGGATTGAACCAGCTGTATGCAATGGCATATGGGACCGTGCCCATTGTGCATCACGTGGGTGGTTTGAGGGATACTGTGACACAGTTCAACCCCTATGACAATACCGGTATGATGATGATGGGGATAGGGATGATGAGGATGGGGAAGTTGTTGTGCGGGTATTGTGTGTCATTAGTTGAGCATACTGTCTTATATTGCGAGTGCACGAATGTATGCATCACCCCAATATCCTTTCTCACACCCTTTCTCATATCCCATCGCATCACATCATCACCCTTCACAACACAGGCACGGGGTGGACATTCAGCTTTGCCACAGCAGATGGCTTGCGCGATGCAGCCTATCATGCAGTCAACACATATCGACAATACCGTGAGGACTTTGATAATATCGGCAAACGTGGCATGCAGCAGGATCTGTCATGGGATCATGCTGCCACGTTGTATGAAGAGGTGTTGGTAGCTGCCAAGTATGTGTGGTAGTGTATGGGTTGTATATCATGGGTGGAATGACCCCTAGTGTGGTTGCGGTGCATGTGCACGTATAAAACATATGGTTGGGATTGCATGATGTCCATGGGTGTTGGATATCACCCTGCCTGTTTGTTGTTGAGCTGCTGTTTAGTATGTTTTCATGGCGTTTTTGATGATTGGTGTTTTTCCTGGAGCGTGTGGGTGGTTTTGTTGTACTGTACTCGTGTGCGTGTGTGGAGGGTGTGGGTACACTGCGTGAGATGCGTTTTTCTCCTACTACCACTGGTGTGAGATTACAGAGCAAGATTGACTTTTGATGTGTGCTTGACGAATGCATTCCCCATGGTGGTGTGTGGCGGGTGACGGGTGTGCCTGGGGGTGCGTATTGTTACGACAGAGGGAACAGACATTTCGTTGTTGTGTGCGTTGTTGTAATACCGCGTTTCGTATCGCTCTTGTGTTGTTGTACGCTTGTGTTGTAACACCTATGACTCCACATGCGTTGTTTTTTTTCCCTACAATTTGTTTCACTCCCCATTGGGATAAGCTTGCTTTGGTGCATCACCGTTCAGTGCATCAGCATCTCGCTCTACATCTTTTTCGATATGTTGTGCACACAAAGCAGCGCTGCCTCTTGAGAGTTGATCAAACCAGGAGAATCGTATGCTTCAGCAACAAAATGCCCCCACAGATGTCACCCTGTCCATCTGTCGGTCCTTTACATTCCGCAAACAGCAACAAAGAAAAGCTCAAAGTACGAGGGTTGTTTTTCACACAAAATGGGTTGTGAGAATGATGATCATGTAGTCACACACCATTCCCAAACCTCAGGTGCTGCTCTATGTCCCCAACGTGGTGGGCTATGTGCGCATTGTCATCTTCTGTATAGCAGTTCAATGCACTAGAGTAAACCCCCTTGTGGCCTATTTGCTCTACTTGTGTACCTTTGCGTGTGATAGCCTCGATGGCATCCTGGCACGTCGTCTCAATCAAGTGTCGTTGTTTGGCGCGTTTTTGGACGTTGCCATTGACATTGCAGCACGGGGCTACCTATGGGTGTCGTGTGCGCCCCACCCATGGGGATTTTTTGCGCTCTTTATTGAGATGCTGGTCTTTGTGTGTATCCATGCGGTATGTGGTGTGGTGTGGGGCTGTTGTTGGAGTCTTGCGGCGCATGTGTGGTTGCTGCATAGTGCATGTAAAGTGCACACAGCAACACCGTACATGGACACCCACTCACCCAACCCCTGCCACACCTACACCCACTGCCAAACACCACACACCCTCAGTCTGCAAGTGCCCATTGGAAGGATGATTTGCAGGCTTCAAACGCACCATGGTTGATATCCAAAATAATGGAAAATGGTTTTAAGACGCTGCCTGGTGTAGTGGTGGTGTATGGACTGATGGGTACACCCTTGTGGCTCTTTGCCAACAGGTTTGTGAGAGGGGGAGGGAGGATACCGTTGTCATGGGAATTGACACTGCTGCGTTTTTGTTGGTTATGTTGTGTTTGATGTATCTACTGTCGTCAACATTGTCTCTTGTTCATGGTGGGCGTGATGCATTGGCGTGTTGCATGTGCGTATGTGCAATTTGTATGGTGTTGTATAGAGCGCATCATATCACAATGACTCCCCCCTGCATGTGCAACACCCACACTCTCAGGTACCTGCCACATAGTGTATTTGCCTCTCCCGTGGTTGGTGTACCAGCATTGTTTGGGAGGCTGCTTGGGCTTGTGGTGGAGGTGTATGTGGTGGTGCGGCACATTGACACCATACTGACCGCTGACAGGCGTCAGGTGCCAACTACAACAGCACCAGAAATCGAGGATTGATGCTGGATCACTGTGTACCATGGATAGTACTGTGTATTGTTGTATCATTCATTATCAGTTGTTGTCTGAAGACAAGAAGCCAAATGCCACCCCGGCCTGAAACCTCACAACCTGATCTCTTTGCAGAACAACATAGAAATTGCACAATTTTGTCTTAAACCACTGTCGTTTACACGTGCTAATCACCGTTGAGAAACAGCAGACAGCAACATGTTCGCAACCAAGGTTCAGGTGTGTGGATCGCACCGATCTCACCATGCGTTGTCCCAGCATTTCGGTGCAATACACGTTTGTGACGTCCACCGCTTTTCAATGCGATGTTGCGAACACCGAAACACGAGTGCTGCGGAAAACACAACAAACCACCCAACACGTGCATCCCACAGGTCCCCACCGCACAGCAGCCCCGTGTTGTGCGTGTGCAGGCATCCCAGCAGCAGCAGGCCGTCACAGCAGTCCCCAAGGATGTGCCCGCACTGCAGCGTCGCCAAGCACTCGGCCTGTTTGCTGCAACAGGTGTGTTGTTGCATGCGCACCCTCCAATTACACACACACCTCCAATTACACACACCCCTCCAACACGCACAGTTGCTGGTGTGACCTTGATGGCAGAGGCAGCCAATGCCATTGAAATCCCCTCCCAGCGCTCCACTGGTGGCCTGGGCAAGTCTGGCACTGGCAGCATCCCTGCTTCTTCCTCGACTGCATCCATGGAGGGCTACACCATGGAGGGTATGCTGCTTTTGTGTATGGAGGGTGGTGCACCGTGTTGTGTAGGGGTCCACAACACAATCGCAATAACAACAACAGGCACCAGGAAGCAGGGTATTAGCCGAAAGCGAAAGGATGCCATCCTGGCCAAGACACGTGCCGGCGCTGTTGCTGCAAGCGCCCCCAGCACCCCCAAGGCTGGTGGTGACAAGAAGGCAGCAACCAAGGGCAAGGCATCTTAATGTGACTAGAATAGTGAGTGTGTTGCTGCCGGGCTGCCCTACAGTTTGGGTTTTTTGCTTGGGTTTGTTTTTGCTGTTCAAAACCTGCGCGTGAAGACAGACAGACGTTGGCGCATGTAACAACCTTACGCTGTTTGTAGCTCCCTTCCCAGAAACAGCTTCATCATTCATCTTGCTGATGCTGCGCTAGGCAGCCACCCCAGCACAGACACCCCCCCCTCGTGTTTGTTACGTACATTGGGTATTGATCATCCGCAATCATGTCAGATCAGGTTCCAAAGGAGGAACAGGCAGGGATTCTTGGCACATTGGCTGGCTGGGGTGAAGCCATTTACACCTATGCAGCCGATTCCGTGTCAGGGTATGTTGATATGTGGGTGTGCATCGTGTGTTGCTGGTGGGGGGCGTTGGTATGAGAGGGTGGAGCCTCATCACCATCACATGACGACTGTGCTTACCTAACCCCACAGGCTCTTGTCCACTGTCTACAAGGATCTTGAAGTTGTAGACCCTGGTGCCAAGGATGGTGATTCCAAGCAGCCCAACGAACTTGATATTGTATGGTGGTGTTGCTGATGGGGATGCATACACCGCACACTGTGTGCACATTGTATGGCCACCCTCATCCTTGGGGCTTACCACTCCACCACACACATCACACAGCGTCGTCAGCAGGAGTTTACCAGTTATAAAGACTACGTGGGACAGGACATCACATGCCTCTTGTCAGTGCCTGTGTGGATCATGGAACCCACCACATTGCTGCAAAAGACAGCTGAGATCATGGAATATTATGAATTGCTCAACAAAGCTGATGAAACTGAAGATGAATATGAACGGTATGGTGTTTTGTGGAAGGGGGCGGGGTGTATTGCAGTGGTGAAGTATGAGTGGTGGTAGAGATAATACAGCACATGAAGCTATTTGACATGTAGCTATCATGCACAATATGAGCAACACACAGCAACAACACACCACCACAACAACAACAACAACATGTCCACCACACACACTGTACACACCAACCACCCTACATATCACCCCCCCCCTCCCTTGTACACACCAACCACCTTGCATATCACACCCCTCCCTCCCCTGTACTCACCCACCACTCCCATCCAACTTTCAGAATTCAAGTTACCCCCCCACACACACAACAACAGGTTTGCAATGGTGGTGGCATACCTCGTATCCCCCTTCAGCAACATTGAGCGCCCCTGGAAACCCTTCAACCCAATCCTGGGAGAGACATTTGAGTGGAAAGACGGTGACCTACAGTTCCTCTGTGAGCAAGTGTGTCATCACCCACCTGTGAGTGCAGGCCATGGGGAAAACAAGCACTTTGTGTATGACATTGTGTCTGCGCCCAAGACAAAGTTTCTAGGCAATTCTATAGACATATATCCCATTGGGCGTACACGGTTGCAGTTGAAAAAGAGTGGGGATTTGTTTTGGCACTCACCCCCCAACAGCAAGGCACACAACTTGATTATTGGGACGACCTGGATTGATGCCTATGGTGATTTCAAGGTGTGTTGTTTGGTTTGGGGGGGGGGGGGATTCAGGGGTTTGGGGGGTGTTGGGGAGCACGTGGGTGTTGGCGTAGGATTGTATGGGCAGATGTCAACTGTGCACAAATACACATGTCTGTTGTTGTGGCACTCTGTATTGGGACATCATCAAGACAACAAACAACATACCCCGTGTACCCCTTGACACCTACATCCACATACATACACACACACACACACACGCACGCGCGCACACACACATTCTGGAAAGGAATAACACACACACACACACACACAATACATCATTATCATACCACACACTAACAATAATACACCCCACAATACACACCCCCACCTTCCCAGGTGCACAATGTCAAGACTGGTGCCAAGTGTCACTTGTACTTTACCCCCTGTGGTTGGTTTTCCTCTGGCCGCTACACATTCAGCGGACACATCACGGATGCCCAGGGCGTAAAGCGCATGGCTATCAGTGGGCAATGGAATGGCTATTGTGAGGCAGTCAAGTGTAATGCAGAGGGGGATCCTGTGGTGGGGGAGACCACCAAGCGCTTGTGGGAGGTGTGTTTGTGTTTGTAGCGTTGGTGGTGGTGGTGGTGGTGTGGGTACATGGTGATGTACTCATGGTGTGTTCATGCACATGCACACCCACACACCCACAGGCTGCACCCAAACCCACAACCAACAACAAGTACAGCTGGACGCAATTCGTACCCAAGCTGCAGGAGTGCAAGGGCGTCAATCCCCTCCCCTCTGACTCCAGACGCCGACCTGATCGTGCTGCGCTGTTTGATGGGGATGGACGTGCCGGTGAGCTCAAGCACCGTGTGGAGGAGATGCAGCGAGCAGAGCGTCGGGTATGGTCGTGTGGGTGTTGTGTGTGGAGGAGGGGAGGTGGTGGGGGTGGTTGTACAGATATGAATGGTGTATGGTGTGTTATGTATGTGGTGTGACAGCCGTGTATGACAGCCAGCACTCATGGGCTCCCACATCCACACCCTGTATCTGTTTCTACACACACCAACTGACCCCCCAACACGCACCAAACAACACACAACACAGGAGCGTGAAAAGCGTGGTGATGTGTGGACCCCTCGCTTTTTTGTGATGGATGAAAATGAAGAAGAGTTTCCGGGGGAGGTGGAGGGGAAGGAGTGCCCACATTGGAAGTGGAATGGGGAGTATTACAAAATCAAGGATAGGGGAGGTGCCACTGAAGGTGGGGGGGGTGGGTGTATGGGGTGGTGGTTGTATGGGGTGTACATACACTGCAACCACACGCACACTGCAACCACATGAACATCAACACAACACAGATGAGGTAAAGGGTGCAAGCTTTTGCCCCTGGCAGTACCCTGAGATACATGGTATCAAGGCTGATCCCTGGGAGGGCATTAATGCCGGTGCTTGAAAGGGTGATGACAAGAGCGCAAGGGTTAAAGACAAGGGGACGTTTGAAAAGCTGGTGGAAATGGTTGAGGAGAAGGGGGATATTTGAAAGCAAAGGGATGTTTGAGAAACAGGCATGAGGGGCAGGCACGGAGTGAGAGGTGGCTGTGTGGTACATCTTGTCACGAGCAACATCGTGTGCTTTTGTGTTTCTTTCTAAATGCATGTCAACTACACCCCCCCATCATCGTCGTGCAGTCACATGACTTTGTTGGTTTTCTTTCGTGGCAATGCACCAACACAGTGCTGGTGCTTTCATCAACCTCCCTGTGATCGTCATCACTAAAAAACACACGTCTCCCCTCTCATTTCAACAAGCTCAAAATCCATCCTAAAACACATGTCAAGCACACAAATACTGGAAAAAACAACAACAACAAAAACCACAGTCCATCCCTCGTCAAATCATCATCATCATCATCACAGTCACACGTTATCACCCACATGATCTCACTCATCCTTCACCCAAAACTTCCTCAACCAAAAACTTCCTCAACCAAAAACTTCCTCAACCAAACAGCTTGAATGCAGCGATGGGATTCTTGGCCTTGGCTGTGCGTTCCCGCCACGCAGCAATCCATGCACGTGCCTCCTGTACATTGGCAGGCACCTCATCCTCTGTGGGTGCAGCTTTTTTGGCTGTGCTACCATTGCTGGGGGTGGCTGCAACAGGGGGTGGTGTGGATGAAACGGGGGGGGGGGTGGGTGCGGGAGGTTTGGCAGCAGCAGGGGCAGGTTTGGCTGGTGGGGGTGCGGGGGTGGCAGCCTTGGCTGGTGGGGGTGCAGGTGTGGCAGCCTTGGCTGGTGGGGGTGCGGGGGTGGCAGCCTTGGCTGGTGGGGGTGGGGGTGGGGGTGGGGCAGCAGCAGGGGTCCCCCCATTGGTGGGGCCCAATGCGGGCAGCGAGAACCCCCCAAACAAAGGTGTTGCAGCAGCCTTTTTCACAGGGGCCACCTCCTCCTCCTCCTCTTCCTCCTCCTCCTTCTCTTCCTCCGTCTGTTTGCCCCCAAACAGCCCCCCAAACAACGGAACAGCTGCAGCCTTCTTCACAGGGGCCACCTCTTCCTCCTCATCTTCCTCCTCTTCTTGTTTCGGTTGTCCAAAAAATGCAAAGCCACCACTCTTTGCTGCTGCTGCTGCTCCTTCTTTAGGGTTAAGTGCAGCACGTGCAATGTCTTGTAGTTCTTTACTGGACAGCAGGCGCCCCTCACGCCCAGCACGTTCAGCAGCAGCAACCACAGCTTTGGTGGCCTCTTCCTGACGACGGGCTTGTTCAGCGGCACGTTCAAGCTGCTCCAACTGTGTTTGTTTGTGTGGGTGGGGGGGGGGGGGGGGGAGTGTTGCAAGAGTGTGGGTGAGTAGGTGGGAGGATGCATGGGTGCATGGAGTGTACCATCAACCACACACTTGTGCATACCTCATATACACTCGCCCACACATCCACACACATATATACACACCACATGCCACCCCACCACCTCATTCCTTCCACGACACCACCCCATCACCAATTTCATCAACCCTTACTACCATCCCATGCCTATCCTTTTACCTGTGCCTGCAGTTTGTTGGCAGTAGCAATGAGGGCTTGTGACTCCTTTTTCACAGCCCCTTCCTTTTGTTTCAACTCTGCCAGCGTGGATGACAATTCCTCAACTGCTTGAGAAGCTTCCGCTGCTTGTTCCTCCAGTGCTGAGAGCTGTTTGAGGGTGTGAGGGTGTGAGGGTGGGGGGTGTAAGGGTGGGGTGTGCGGGGTGTGAGGATGAAGGGGAGAAGGGTGAGAAGGAAATGGCGATGAAGAGGAGAGGGTGTAGGTGTGTGATGTGATGATAATGATGGTGGTGATGATGATGATGATGATGATGATGATGATGATGATAATAATGGGAAAACCCACAACACACAACACCATCCCCATACACAACACCCCTCCCATTGCACCACACAACACCCACCCACCCACCCACAAACAAACAAACACACCTTTTCTTGTGCAGCAGTAATAGCAGCACGTGCTTCAATACGATCCTGTTGCCCCACCTCCTGCTGCACACCCTCAAGTAGGTCTTCCACATTCACTACTGTTGCTGATGTCTCTGCAATCACCTCCAAGCATTTGTTTTCAGCCAAATCGGGGCGTTGGATGATGCCACCAATTACCTCTGCTACCTAATGAAGGGGAGTGGATGGGTGGGTGGGTGGGTGGGTGAGAGAGTGTGGGTGGGTGAGAGAGTGAGTATGGGAGAGTGGGTGCGTATGCGAGAGAAAGTGTAGTGTGAGTGTGAGTGTGTGTGAGAGAGAAAGAGAAGAGAGTATGTGAGTATGTGAATCAATGTGAACATGTACGAGAGAGAATATATGATACACACACAACAACACTCCAGCACCCATGGAGAGGAAAACACAATCAGGAACACACACACACACACCACACACACACCTACCTGCAAGCGTGACACCTGTCCCCCAAACACGCTATCACGTGGCAGCAATCTCACATTATGTGTCTTCTTGTAGTCATCTGTGGGTCGCTCCATACCACCAGGACGCACAATTGTGTATGCCATGCTGCTGCGTTCAAGTGCCTCCTCTGCTTTGCGCTTGAATGACAACACGCCCCAAAAAAGGTTGAGGGCACCTGTTTGTGGGGGGGGGCATGGGGGTGTGTTTGTGAGGAGGGGAGTTTGTGGGGGGGGGATGTTAGGAGGGTGTGTGCATGTCGGGGAATGCACATGTGTGGAGATTGCATGTGTGTAGAGATTGCATGTGTGCAGAGATTGCATGTGTGTGGAGACAGGTGGGCAGCGCAACAGGTGGGAACACCCAAGGATATGATGGTTTTTCACTCGTTTGTGTAACGATACACAAGCATGTGTTGTACATACATGTCTCGTATTTGCACATACAATGTACTGCCACAACAACAACACTATCGCACACAATATCACACAATCACACACCCATCCTATAGCACAAGACCACAACCATCACCACACGTACACCCACACACCCACACCAATCCACCCCACCCCACCCACCCAAACATACTTGCAGGCCACCCAATCTTGCCAGTCCCCAATGACGTCACCAACACAAACTGTTCAACACCTGCATCATCTGCTGCTTCAATGAGTGCAATGGTCCCCTCACCATCAATCTTACGAGGTGCTGATGCATTGAACACATCATCCTCAGGGGCACCCACTGTGCATACCACCTGAGTGTATGGTGGGTGTTGATGTGTGTGTGTTAATGTGTGGGTGTGTGTGAAAGTGGGGCTTGTGCGTATGCAAGCGGTATGTGGTGTATGTAAGCTATGTGTGGTGTATGTGAGCTACATGTGGTGTATACAAACAAGGCAACCCCATACATACACCCATCCCCAAATACCGACGCACCCCCCTTTATTTTCATATCCCCCTTTTGTTCTCATAATCCCTCCCCTTTTATTTTCAATACCCCACTTTACTTTCATACCCCCCTTTTCTTCAACATACCCGACTGGCATTCCCCAGTGCGGGGGCAATACTGTCAGGCTCTGTCAAGTCAAACTCCACTATGGCAAGCTTGCGTGCCTGCTCCGTGGTGATGATGCCATACTGTGTCGCCAGCGACTTCCACTCGGCTGCCTTGTCTGCACTGCGAACACCTGCACGCACGGAAAAGCCCTGGGAGAGGAGTTCACGTACAACACGAGCACCCAGACGACCAGTGGCACCTGCGACAAACACCTGTGTGTTGGGGAGGGTGTTGGGGGGGGTGTTGTTTTTCACTACACAGTAAGAATATATATTGCTTCTCTCTGTGGGTGCCATGATGTTTCTCTCTCAGCAACACACCATACACTAAAGCACTTCCCCACTAAAGCACTTCCCCACTAAAGCACTTCCCCACTAAAGCATTCCCACGTACTGTTTTGGGGTCTTTGGCGCGTGCACCACCACGTTGCAGTTGCACAGTGCCGAGCTTGAGCTTTTGTGTACCAGGGAAATTGATGCCGATTTTGCGTGTGTTGGAATCTGCAGCTTGTCCAACCTTGAGCTTGAGTGTGCCCAGGTTGAGGCCACCTGTGTGATGGTGTGTTGGACTGGTGCATGCATCAGATCACGTCTGCTGCCGGTCAGATCATCCACACTCCACCAAACCATACCAAAGCCTCCTTGTTTGCCATCAGCTCGTACAACAATCCTGCAGTGTGAAACAGTGTGAAACACCGTGTATGCACATTCGCGTTTGTTCACGATATGTGTTTTATCCTGATCCTTGCTTGCCATCCCTGACGCATACGCACCTCGTTCGACGTGCAACTGGCGCACCAACTGATACTCGTGCGGGCTGCAAGGGAGTTGATGCAAACTTGTATGATCTGTTGACCTGGGTGCTGGGCGAGCATCGTCCTGCTGCCATGGTGAGCCTGTTGTTCAAGTACTGTCCAATGCTAGCAGACACCCTTGTATGCAACCGATCTCGCTACAACTCACCAGTTAGAAAACCCCCTGGTGTTTTTGTACAACATTGTGCAACATTGTAAAAGATATAACCACCACTTCATTGTGTGCCACCTCATTTCTGACCGACCCATCAACAAAACAATGAAGACTCGAGTGGTGCTGACTGGTGCTGGGGGCCGAACAGGTTGGTGATAGGGTGCTTTCACTGGTCAACGAACCATAGAATATGATTGCGAATGATATCACACAGGGAGGCTTGTGCTCAACCTTTTGCGGGCTAGCAATGATTATTCCGTGTTGGGGATTGTGAGGTAGGTGAGATTAGTAGATCCTATGTCGTATGCTGCACCATTGAGTCCATGGATTGGTGATTGTCACCTTGCTCACCCACACAGGCGTGAAGAGCACGTGCAGGAACTCGGGGAAGGTGTCGTGGTGGCTGATATTCGTCAAAAAAGTGCACTAGAGCCACTGTTTGCACATGCCGACAAACTCGTTATGTATGTGATTGACTTGGGAGCTTTGTGTGGTGTGGGGCAGCAGTACATCTACGCCGTACGTCACATCCACTCACCATCCACAACACCAGTTTGACCTCTGCAGTACCCAAAATGCAGCCCCGCACAAGCCCTGATGCACCCCCTGTTTTTTATTATGAAGGTATGAGCTACGGTCTCGACACAAGTACTCTTTCTTGCAACCCATTTGTCCTCCTAACCACCCCTCATGCACACCCCAACCACCCCCCAACCACCCCTCAGATGGCCTCGCGCCTGAGCAAGTGGATTGGCAGGGTCAAAAGCATCAAATAGACCTCGCCAAACACTACAACCTAAAGCAGGTGGTGCTGGTCAGTTCCCGGGGTGTGACAGACCCCAACAATCGCCTGAATGCTATAGGGAATGGCCAGATATTGGTGTGGAAGCGCAAGGCAGAGGAGTACTTGGCTGAGAGTGGCCTGTATGTTGATTGGGGGGGGGTATTGGAGAGTGTGTACTTATTGGGAGTATGTGTATGCTGTAAAGAGTGTGTGTGTTGTTGGGGAGTGCGTGGGTGTTGTTGATGGGGAGTGTGTGTGTTGATGCCTGTACGTTGAATACCACACCCCAATCATCAACCACCACACCACCACACCATCATTCACAGCACATACACCATCATTCACCCTGGTGGTCTGACTGACGCCCCTACTGGACAACGACAGCTGGTGGTCACCAAAGATGATGCTGAACCTGCTGGTGCTACACGAGTAGTGAGTCGTGCTGATTTGGCAGCAGTGGTGGTGGCGGCACTGGGGTCTCCAAATGCAGGTGCGTGTGGGTAGTGTTGTTGTTTTTTGTGTGGGGGGTAGTGTTGTGTGTTTTGTGTGGGGGGTAGTGTTGTGTTTTTTTTGTGTATGGGTATGTATGTGGGTGTATGTAGAGTTGGGTATTGGGTATTTTATTGTGGTATGTATGGGTGTATATAGAATTGTGTGATATGCCTGAATGTATGTAGAGAAAGTGTGTGTGTGTGTGTGTGTGTGTGTGTGTGTGTGTGTGTGTATGTGCATGGGTGCCAACGTAGTAGTGCTTCATGCGTTGCGTATAACATGCATATGTGCACTTGTGATGCATTGTGTGCACACACCTACATATGTTTACAAATTACACTGTACATCAACAGTCAACAAGAGTTTTGACCTCATCAGCATGCCTGATGGACAAGGAACACCTACCTGTGACTTTGACCAACTGCTCTCAGAAGCAACAGAGGGATTGTGACTGTGGTCAACTGCTTTTAGAACCACCCGAGGGGTTTGTGACTGCGACCAACTCCTTTGAGAACCAACATGGGGGTTGTGACTGTGGTCAACTCATTTGAGAACCAACGGAGGGATTGTGACTGTGGTCAACTCCTTGTAGAACCAACAGCGATGATTGTGTAGAGTATGTGAAATCATTTTCGCTGCAGTGGTCGTATGTGGCCATGTATGCACATTGATCACCACCAATTTTGCGTATAGGAATGCTGTTGTGTGTGTGTATTGTGCATATGTGTATGTTTTGTGTGTCTACATGTTGCTGTTTTCATCATCACGAGTGTTATTGTCATTGTACTGTTGTGTCCTGCTGCTGCTGTATTATTATGAATGCCACGATATGATGTCCACAAGTGCTACAATTGTTTTCATGTTGCCTGCTTGCAACTACAGTTGTACGTGTTGCCTGCTTTGTGAAATAAGCAAAATGGTGCTGGTAATGAAATGAGCAGATGGACTGGAATGTTCTCTCTCTCTCTCTGTGTGTGTGTGTGTGTGTGTGTGTGTGTGTGTGTGTGTGTGTGTG